>Ga0070681_10007555_pt1 | contig 10621 bp, 9 predicted proteins | sample KBSC83BmetaG_FD_65650 | JGI IMG/M metagenome (GOLD analysis project Ga0070681, IMG submission 65650) | Corn rhizosphere microbial communities from Kellogg Biological Station, Michigan, USA - KBS C8-3B metaG | ecosystem: Host-associated > Plants > Roots > Rhizosphere | place: USA: Michigan...
GCGGTACCGGGAAGGCCGCGCGGGCCGGCGGGCAGCTGGCCCGCCTTGAAGTCGCCCTTGAGCAGCGAGTGGTTCAGGACCTTGGACGAGTTGACCGAATTGGCCTTGAGCTCGGACGCACCGACGCTTGCGGCCTGCAGCTGGAGCGCTCCGATGCTGTTCCTCGGAATGACGGCCTGGACGGCGGCGACGCTCGTCCCTGCCAGGGCGACCAGGAGCGCGAGACAGGCGACGACCATCGCGGGCGACGGGCTCAGTCGGCGTAGGCGTGTGATCAAGAGGGACCTCCTCTGGGCGTTTGGCTGGTACAGCTTTGCGCTTGCCTCGGCCGTCTTTGTCCTTCTCGACCCCGGACGCCCGAAGCAGCGCCGGCGATCCTAGCGTCGCGATGTAAGGACGCTGTTTGGGCCCCCGAAAAGCATCCGTACATACGCTCGGTCGATGCGGGCCCGTCGCTTCGTTCTCGTCGCCACCATCGCCGGGTCGTCGATCGCGTTCGTCGACGCCACCGTCCTCAACCTCGCGCTGCCCGCGATCGAGAAGGACTTCGACACCGGCCTCGCCGGGGAGCAGTGGATCGTCCTCTCCTACTCGCTGATGCTGGCGGCGCTGTATCTCCCGGGCGGTGCGTTCGGCGACCGGTACGGGCGGCGACCGGTCTTCCTCGCGGGCGTGATCGGGTTCGCGGCCGCCTCCGTGATCTGCGGCGCTGCACCGAACGAGGCGGTCCTGATCGGCGGCCGCGTGCTGCAGGGCGCCGCCGGCGGTCTCCTGACGCCGACGAGCCTGGGTCTCCTCCGGGCCACGTACGGGCGCGAGAGCGGGTGGGCGATCGGCCTCTGGTCGTCCGGCACGACCGTCGCGACACTCGCCGGTCCACCGATCGGCGGGGCGCTGATCGAGTGGGTCTCCTGGCGGTGGATCTTCTTCCTGAATCTCCCGATCGCCGCGATCGCGGTCGTCTTCGTGCTCGCCGCCGGCGACCTCGACGAGGAGCGGCACACCGAGGGCCGCCTCGACCTGGCCGGCTCGGCCGTGGCCGCGGTCGCCTTCGCCGCGCTGGCGTTCGGGCTCGTCGAGGCCGGCCCGCGCGGATTCGGCGACGCCCGAGTGCTGCTCTCGCTCGCCGTCGGGCTGGCGCTCCTCGCCGCGTTCGTCGTGGTCGAGCGCCACGTCGACTCGCCGCTGATTCCCGGCGAGCTGCTGCGCCGACGCGCCTTCGTCGCGGGGAACATCGAGACGGTGCTGGTCTACGGCGCCCTCTACGCCTCCGGCTTCCTGCTCAACCTGTACCTCCAGGCGATCGGCTTCTCGTCGTTCACCGTCGGTCTGCTGAGCGTGCCGACGGGGGTCGTCCTGTTCCTCGGGGCCGCATGGGGCGGGAGGCTCGCCGACCGGCGCGGGCCGCGGCTGCCGCTGACGGTGGGGCCGCTGGTGCTGGCGGTCGGCCTCCTGCTCTACTTCCTGATCCGGCCCGGCTCGAGCTGGGCGACGGTGATTCCGGGCGCGCTGATCTTCGGCGTCGGCCTGTGCGGCATCGTCGCGCCGATCACCACGGTCGTTCTCGAGGCGGCCCCGCAGCGCCACTCGGGGCTCGCCGCCGGCGTCAGCATCACCGTCTCACGCCTCGGCGGCCTGTTCGCGATCGCGATCGCCGGGTTGATCGCGGCCTCGGTCTTCCACCGGCACGAGGCCGCGAACGGCAAGGTTCCGCTCGCCCCCGCCGAGTCGGCCGAGGTGCAGGTCGCGTCCCGCGATGCCTTCCGGGCCGGAATCCTGCTCTGCGTGGGGCTCGCGCTGGCCGGCGCCGGCGTCGCCGCCGTCGGCCTGCCCGGCCGCGAATCCCGCGCCGAGCAGGCCGACCCGTCGTTTCCCACTTGAAACGCACAGCGCTTCGCTCGATACTGACCTTGCTCGTAGGGAAAGCGAGCGACAAACAAGGAGGAGGTTGGAGTGACGAAGCGTCTTCTCGCAGCGCTCTCGATTGCCGTCGTCGGGACGCTGGTGCTCGCGACCGTCGGATCCGGCGGGACGAGCAAGAAGCAGGCAACTCCGCTCCCGTCATCGTCGTGCGCCCCGCTGGTCTACAAGGGCTCGGGGACACCGAAGTTCGTCATCGCCTCCGACCTGCCTCGCCAGGGTGCGCAGCGGTCGCAGTCGAACCAGATGACGCAGGCAGAGCAGTTCGTCATGAGCGGAGCGCACTGGAAGGCTGGCGCCTACACGGTCGGATTCCAGGATTGCGACGACTCGACCGCTCAGGCGGGCAAGTGGGACTCGGCCAAGTGCTCCCAGAACGGCAACGCCTACGCCCGTAACTCGAGCGTGATCGGCGTGGTCGGGACGTTCAACTCGGGCTGCTCCGAGATCATCGTGCCCATCCTCAACCGCGCCCCGGGCGGGCCGGTTGGAATGGTCAGCCCGGCCAACACCTACACCGGCCTGACCACTGCCGGACCTGGAACCGCGCCTGGCGAGCCGAACAAGTACTACCCCACCGGCAAGCGGAACTACGCCCGCGTAGTGGCCCAGGACCAATATCAGGGTGCTGCGGACGCAATGCTCATGAAGCGGCTCGGCGTCAAGAAGGTGTACATCCTGAACGACAAGGAGGCCTACGGTCTCGGCGTCGCCACGAACACGCGCAACTCTGTGAACCTCCTGAAGATCAAGGTCACCGGGTTCTCCGCCTTTGACCCCAAGGCGTCGGACTACACGGCGCTCGCCACCAAGATCAAGGGCACCGGCGCAGACGCTCTCTACATCGGAGGCCTGGTCTGCGAGAACGGCGGGAAGCTGATCAAGGACATGCGGTCGACGCTTGGTCCGAAGGTCAAACTGATCCTTCCCGACGGTTTCACGCCGATCTCGGCTGTGGCCCAGGGTGCGGGTGCGGCCGCCGAGGGTGCGTACGTCAGTGTCGCGGGTGTTCCGAACTCGAAGTTGAAGGGGGCGGGCAAGGCGTTCCTCGCGGCGTTCACGAAGCAGCTGCACGGCACGCCTCCGGATCCGTACGCGGTCTATGCCGCGCAGGCCATGGTCGTGATGCTGAACGCGATCTCGAAGTCGAACGGAACTCGCGCCAGCGTCGTCCAGCAGATCCTCAAGACCAACCTGACCAACAGCATCACCGGGACGGTCAGGTTCAATGCCCAGGGCGACGTTCAGGGCGGCCCGGTCGCGATCTACCGGATCAAGGCCGGAAAGAGCACGGATTACGCGGTGCTGTACCCACCAAACTCGCTGGTCAAGAAAGCGTAGGTCCGACCACCGACGTCGTATCCCGAGAGGGAGGGCGAGAGCCCTCCCTCTCGTTTTTCGGAGCCGTGGGTACGGTCCGCGCGTCGGGTCGGAATTCACTAGGCTCGATGGTCCGTGCGTAGGGGTTCGATTCTCCAGCTACTGGGGCTGGGCATCCTGTTCGGAGGCGCGGCGACGGCGGTCGCGGTGCTGATCCCCTGGCTGCCGCCCGTCGCCTCGAAGCAGCGGGACCGGATCGACTTCGTCTTCTGGTTCACGACGGGGATCTGCATCGCCGTGTTCGCGCTGGTCGCCGCAGTGATCGCATACTCGCTGATCAAGTTCCGCGTGCGGCCGGACGACGACTCCGACGGGCCGCCGATCCACGGCCATACCGGCGTCGAGATCGTCTGGACAGCGGTGCCGGCGATCCTGGTCACGGCGATCTCGATCGTCTCCAGCATCGCCCTCGTCAAGAACGACGATGCCGGCAAGGACCCCCTGAACGTGACCGTGATCGCACGTCAGTTCGCCTGGACGTTCGCGTACCCGGATCAGGGCGACCTGACCTCGGCGCAGCTCCGTCTGCCACTCGACCGGACGGTGAAGCTCCACCTGCACGCGCTCGACGTGATCCACTCGTTCTGGGTTCCGGAGTTCGGCCAGAAGCAGGACGCCCTTCCCGGCCAGGACACGAGCCTCGTGATCACGCCGACCAAGGTCGGCACCTATCCCGTGATCTGCACCGAGCTCTGTGGGTTCGGCCACGCGCTGATGCGGACGTCCGCGATCGTGATGAAGCCCGCGGCGTTCCAGGCCTGGGTACACGAGCAGAGGAACGCCGCGAACGGGCCGCCCGGCCAGGCCGGACAGGCGGTGTTCGCGAGCAACGGCTGTGCAAGTTGCCACACGCTGAAAGCGGCAAACGCCACGGGCACGGCCGGGCCCGACCTGGATAAGCTGCCCGCGTACGCGAAGCAGGCGGGCAAGCCGCTCGAAGACTTCGTCAGAGAGTCGATCGTCGATCCGAACGCCTACGTCCAGCCGGGCTTTCCGAAGAACCTGATGCCGTCCTTCTCCACGTTGCCAAAGGCCCAGCTGGATGCGCTGGTCACCTATCTGGTCGACTCGAGCAAGGGAGGAGGCAAGTGACCACGGCGGTCGCCGAGCACGTCCCCATCGGTGCGCCCCGCACGCCGAAGACGGTCGGCGACTACTTCCTGAAAGCGGGGTGGATCCGCGCCGCCTGGATGACGTGCCTGTTCTGGGGCTTCGGGCTCTCGCTCGTCCTGATCTTCCGCGCCTGGGCGGGGTGGGAGCCGCTCTTCAGCTGGCCGGTGATCACGGTGGTCGCCACGCTGACCGCCGCGCCGATCGGGTTCCTCGCCGGGATCGGCGCGTTCGACTACTGGGCGCGCTACGCGATCGGTGCGCCGACGGTCCCGGAGGACCACTCGACGCACGGCGGACGCACCTGGCAGGACTACTTCCGCCCGAACACCGACCACAAGGTGATCGGGGTCCAGTACCTGGTCACGACGATCTTCTTCTTCGTCGCCGGCGGGATGATGGCGATGCTGTTCCGCGCCGAGCTCGCGCGGCCGGGCATGCAGTTCGTCGACAACCAGACCTTCAACGGCCTGGTGTCGGTGCACGCCGCGCTGATGATCTTCCTGTTCGTGATCCCGGCCTTCGCCGGTCTCGGCAACTACGTGATCCCGCTGATGATCGGCGCGCCGGACATGGCGTTCCCGCGGCTGAACGCGCTGTCCTACTGGCTCCTGCCGATCGCCGGGTCCATGATGCTGCTCAGCTTCCTCGTGCCCGGCGGCGCCTTCGCCACGGGCTGGACGAGCTACGCGCCGCTCGCGACCGACCAGCCGTTAGGACAGGTCTTCTTCAACATGGGCGTCCAGTGGGCGGGCGCGTCGTCGATCATGACCGCGCTCAACTTCCTGGTCACGATCATCACCATGCGCGCGCCGGGAATGACCTTCTGGCGCATGCCGCTGCTGGTGTGGGCGAACTTCACCACGTCGCTCCTGGTCGTGATCGCCACCCCGTTCATCGCCGGCTCGCAGTTCTTCGTGATGTTCGACCGGATCATGCACACGAACTTCTTCGACGCGGCCGAGGGCGGCTACGTGCTCGGGTACCAGCACATCTTCTGGTTCTACTCGCACCCGGCCGTCTACATCATGATGTTGCCAGGGTTCGGGATAGCCTCGGAGGTCATATCCACCATGGCCAGGAAGCCGATCTTCGGCTACCGGCTGATGGCGCTGTCGCTGATGGCGATCCTCGTGCTCGGCTTCTCGGTCTGGGCGCACCACATGTTCGTCGCGGGCGTCGCACCCTGGCTGCGGATCCCGATGATGGTCACGTCGATGATCATCGCCGTGCCGACGGGGATCAAGGTGTTCTCCTGGCTGGCGACGATCTGGGAGGGGCGGCTCCACTTCAACACGCCGATGCTGTTCGCGCTCGGCTTCGTCTCGATGTTCGTGATCGGCGGGCTGTCGGGCATCTACCTGGCCGCTGTGCCGATCGACATCCACGTCTCCGACACCTACTTCGTCGTCGCGCACATCCACTACGTGCTCTTCGGCGGCTCGCTGTTCACGATCTTCGCCGGGATCTACTACTGGTTCCCGAAGATGACCGGCCGGATGTTCAACGAGCGGCTCGGGAAGCTCCACTTCTGGATGACCTTCGTCGGGTTCAACGTCACCTTCTTCCCGATGCACTGGCTGGGGACGCAGGGAATGCCCCGCCGCGTGTCCGACTACGACCCGCGCTTCGGCGACTGGAACATGCTGATCTCGATCTCGTCGTTCTTCCTGGGCGCGTCGATCATCGTGTTCCTCTACAACATGATCGTCAGCTGGGCGCGCGGCCCGGCCGCAGGCCCGAACCCGTGGCGCTCGCGGACGCTCGAGTGGCAGGTCTCGTCCCCGCCGCCGTACTTCAACTTCGACGAGCTGCCGCAGGTGGTCGGGACCCCGTACGAGTACGGCGTCCCCGACGCGCGCCACGCGGTCTTCAACGGCGACCGGACGACGCAGCTCGAGGAGGTCCAGTCTTGAGCCACCTCCTGGTGATCGCGAACGAGACGGTCGCCGGGAAGGAGCTGACCGAAGCGGTGCGGCGCCACGCCGAGGCCGGCTTCCAGGTGACGGTCGTCTGCCCGGTGAACGCGCCGCGCGAGGGCTACGTCGTCTACCAGGACACGCGTCGCGCGGCCGCGCGGCGCCGGCTCGACAAGTCGCTCGCCGGCCTGCACGAGGCGGGAATCGCGGCCGACGGCTTCGTCGTCGACGCCGACCCGGTCGACGCCGTTCGCGACGCGCTCGCCCAGCTCGAGCCGCCGGTCACCGAGATCGTCGTCTCGACGCATCCCGAGCAGAAGTCGGGATGGCTGCGGCGTGATGTCCCCGAACAGATCCGCAAGGTGGCGGGCGGCATCCCGGTGGAGCACGTCGTCGTCGACCTCTCCCGCGAGGGCGGGGAGGCGAACGTGCTTGTGGTCGCCAACGAGACGGTGCTGGGCGACACCCTGCTGCAGTCGATCAAGGACCGTGCGGCCAAGGAGCCGCCGGCGAGCTTCCTGCTGATCTGCCCGCAGAGCGATCCGGCGCGGCACGACCACCCCGAAGCGGAGCGCCGCCTGCGGCGCGCGCTGGCGGCGCTCCGGGGCGCGGGCATCGACGCGCACGGCCAGATCTCCCATCCGGACCCGTACACGGCCGCGATGCAGGCGGTACACGACGAGCGGGTCGACGAGATCATCGTCTCGACCTTCCCGGGCGAGGCCCGCTCCAGCTGGCTGCGCAAGGACGTGATCACGCGGCTGCGCGACGCGACCGGTCTGCCGGTCGAGCATGTCGAGGTCGAAGGCCTCTCCGCGGACGCGGAGCTGGCAAGAGGGAGTGTCTGACGTGACGTCCTCGGTCGGCCATTTTCCGACCGCACGGAGGGAAATGGCATGAGCGCGCACGCAGAAGCCCACGATCACCATCACGGCCCGCCGGCCGCGAACGCGAGTTCGAACGTCGATGCGCGCGTCCTCGGGATGCTCATGTTCATCGCGTCCGAGGTCATGCTGTTCGGGTCGTTCTTCACGGCCTACTTCTTCGTCCGCGTCGTCAACAACCCGCCGCACTGGCCGCCGATCGGCTTCCACCTGCCGGTCTTCGTGGCCGGGGTGAACACGGCCATCCTGGTCACGTCCAGCTTCACGGTGCACTGGGCGCTGACCTCGGTCAAGCGCGGGGAGCGGGCGGGGCTGAAGGCCGGGCTCGTCCTGACCTTCCTGATGGGCTTCACCTTCCTCGCGACCCAGATCACCGAGTACGCGCGGATCGGGTTCGCGCCCCGCGACAACGCGTTCACGACCGTCTTCTTCTGCCTCACGGGACTGCACGGCGCCCACGTGTTCGTCGGTCTCACCATCCTGCTGGTGACGATCATCCGCGCCTTCCGCGGGCACTACTCGCCCGAGCACCATCACGGCGTCGAGCTGGCCGGAATCTACTGGCACTTCGTCGACGTAATGTGGATCGTCGTCTACTTCACGGTCTACATCATCTGAGTGGAAACCCGGCGCCCGGGGAAGGAGGCGCAGGATGAAGAACCCGTTCCGTAGCGAAGCCGACGCCTTCCGGCTCGTGATCGGGGCGGTCGTCTACTTCGGCGCGATCGCGATCGCGGCCGTCGCCGGGGGACGCTGGTGGGGGCTGGGCGTGTTCGTGGTGCTCTCCGCTGCGGTGGCGGTGTGGATCCTCCGGCGCGAGGCGCGGGACCGGCCGGCGGTCGCGCCCCGCCCGCGCGGCGACGACGAGGAGCGCATCCTGGTGGTCGCGAACGAGACGGTCGCCGGTGAGGCGCTTCGCGAGGCGGTGCGGGAAGCGGTGGCGGGCGGCCGCGCGACCGTGCTGGTCGTCTGCCCGGCCCTGAACAGCAAGCTCAGGCACTGGACGTCGGACGAGGACCAGGCGCGCGCCGCCGCCGAGGACAGGCTCGGCCGCAGCATCGCGGAGCTCGAGCGGCTGGGCATTCCGGCGCGCGGAGAGGTGGGAGACGCCGATCCGGTGCAGGCGATCGAGGACGCGCTCAGGACCTTCGGCCCCGACCTGATCGTCATCTCCACGCACCCGCTCGGCCGGTCGAACTGGCTCGAGCAGGGCGTCGTCACGTCGGCGCGCGAGCGCTTCGCGGTGCCGATCACGCACGTCGTCGTCGACCTCGAGGCCGAGGCCGTCCCCGACTGAGGCGGGCTAGTCGCGCGCCCGGCGTGTGGCCGGGGCGTCGAGCCGTACGGCCATCAGCACGTAGAAGACGAGGTAGGCGGCCGCGAGCAGGCACGTCACCGCCAGGCTGATCCCCACGGCCCTGGTCAGGGAGGCGGGATCTCCGAGGTGTGCGTGCAGCTGTGCGAGTCGCGCCCCCGGCTGCGTGAGCAGGTCCCAGCTGTTCCAGCGCTTGACCCGCCCCAGATAGACGCCGACGCCGACGAGCCCGAGGACGCAGAGGACGCCGATCCAGCTCGGCACGGCGCCGAGGCGGTGCCGCGCGACCGCGTGCACGAGGTACAGCGAGACGAAGCCGAGCAGCATCCCCGTCCAGGCGAAGGCCGAGACCTCCACGCCGTCGAGCCAGAGCGGCGCGGGCGAGCCGGCGGAGAGGTGGACGAAGTCGGTGACGATGTACGGCGCGTTCGGCAGGAACAGGAGCCAGAGCACGAGCGCCGGCGCGAGCACGAGCAGCGACCGGCCGCGGCGGTAGCGGTCGTACACGAGCAGCGCGAGGAGCAGCGGGATCCAGGCGAGGATCAGGTTCCAGATCAGGAACCGGAAGTCGTACACGCCGTAGCGGTGCTCCCGGACGAGCTCGAGCCCCAGGCACAGCGCCGACGCAACGCCGAGCCCGGCGAGGACGACGAGCCGCTCGTTGCGCGATCGGCGGGTGCGCAGATCCATGTGTCCAGGGTACCCAGGGTCTGACGCTCTCAGGGGTCAGACTCGGTGGGGTCTGACCCCGCAGGCTGAGCTCGCTGCGTTTCCTGCGCGGTGGCGCTACTGCCCGGCGACGGTCGAGACGTACTCCGCGACCGCGGCGATCTGCTGCGGCGTCAGCTGGCCCTTGAACGACGGCATCACGCTCTTGCCGTTCGTCACACGGTCGACGACCAGGGACTTCGGGGGCTTGGCCTCGTCGAGGTTCGGCCCGACGGTTCCGGTCGAGCCGGCGTCCTTCAGGGTGTGGCAGCTGGTGCAGCCGGCGGTCGCGAACACCTGCTTGCCCTGCGCGACCAGCGCCGATCCGCCCCCGCCGCCTGTGGTCGTTGTCGCCTGCGTGGTCGTGGTCGCCTGTGTCGTCGTGGTCGGCGGAGGCGCGGTGGTGGTGGTCGCGCCGGTCGTGGCGCCCCCGGCCGGCAGCCCGGCGACGGAGGCGACGTAGGCCGCGACGTCGTTCGCGTCGTCGCCGCTGACCAGCTTCGCCGGCATGCCGGTCACCTTTTGCTCGACGCCGTTCTTGCCGACGTCGACGCCGGACGGGTTCGTCACCGGGAAGAGGATCTGGTCGTGGACGACGTTACGGATGGTCGACTCGGCGAAGCCCTGCTCGCGGGGGCCGGAGAACGCGTCGTCGAGGTTCGGGCCGATCCTCCCTTGCGTGCCGGCGTCGGCGAGCGTGTGGCAGGAGCCGCACTTCTCGACGAACAGCTGCTTGCCGTTCCCCTTGTCCGCGGCACCGGCCTGCAGGCCGCCGGTTCCGCAGCCGGCGGTGAGGAACGCGGCAGACGCGAGCGCGGCCCACAGGAAGGCGCGGCGGCGCGTCGGACCCCGGTTGAAGTCGAAGTTCACGTCGTCCCCTCGAGCTCGCGGTACGAGAAAGAGCAGTCGCTCTCGCTGCGCGAGGAGTCTAACCCTGCGTCGTCGCGGAGGAGCCGGCGAGCTGCTTCTCGAGCGCCTTGATCCGGGCCTTCGCCTGGGGCACGGACGCGTCGTCCGGCGCGAGCTTGATGAACTGCTTGTAGGCGGCGATCGCGCTGGCGTAGTCGCCGAGTTTCTCGGCGACCTGCGCGAGCTGGAGCCGGACGCTCGGCTCGGCCGGCTGCAGCTTGGCCAGCCTCTTGTAGGCGGAGACCAGCTGCGTCGAGGTCTGCTGGAGTGCGACGAGTGCGTTCTGGTACGCGGTGGTCGCCGACGTGCCGGCCGCCTGCCCGATCGGGTCGGAGAGGTTGCCGAGCGCGCGGCCGAGCGGGGAGGTCGACGGCGGCCCGAAGGTGGAGGGCTGGTACTGCTGGGCCGCGAGCTGGAGGTTCTGCGCCTCGGTGCCCTGGGCCTGGAGCTGCTGCGTAAGGTCGTTCGCATACAGC
>Ga0070681_10007557_pt1 | contig 10621 bp, 6 predicted proteins | sample KBSC83BmetaG_FD_65650 | JGI IMG/M metagenome (GOLD analysis project Ga0070681, IMG submission 65650) | Corn rhizosphere microbial communities from Kellogg Biological Station, Michigan, USA - KBS C8-3B metaG | ecosystem: Host-associated > Plants > Roots > Rhizosphere | place: USA: Michigan...
GTCAGCGTGAGGTTTCCCCCGCCAGTGCCGGATGCAGTGACGTTCAGCCACGCCTGATCCGACTGCGCGGTCCAGGGAATCGGCAGGTCAAAGTTGCTGCGGATCTTCACGTCGTGCGTCAAGCGCTTCCAGGCTGCATTGGGTGTCGAGACCAACGCTACGCCCGTCTCCGCAGCAATCAGCCTATGGCCGTCAAGATTGAACGAGAGTGGAACGGTCTGTGTGATGACATCGCCATTCACTGTTGCCGAGAATGTCAGGGTGGCCGTGGCCGTTCCGACCGTGCTCTGAGCTCGTAGCGGTGTCAGGTTGATCGTCTGCGCCGTCGAGGCGACGGTGCCGAAGGTCGCGTCGAGATTCAGCCACGCCGGCGCACCTGTAACGGTCCAGGGGTACGCGGTGTTGCCAGTATTCAAGCTCAGCGTCACGGGCACCGCAGAGAAGTCCCTTCCCGACGCGCCACCCAACGTGAGGTTTGCCGGACTGACCGTGAACGTCGGGGCTGTCAGATTGAGGGTAACTGGCACATCCATCGAGACCGCATCCGCGCCGGCTCCCAGAACGACATGCACGTTGCCATTGTGAGAGCCGCTGGCCTGCGCCCCTCTTGCGGGGTCGACATTGACGGAGAAACCTCCGGGAACCGTCGAGGGCGCGTTGCTGACGACGATCCAGGGCTGGTCGCCGGTAATCGTCACCGGAATCGCCGTCGCATAATCGACTGATACGTTCACTGCGACCGGGCTGGTGAATGGCGTCCCGTTGGTTCCCGAGAAGTACGTCGACGAAGCCGGCGTTACGCGGAACACCGGACGCGTGATGACGATCGTGAAATTACTCGTCTGTGTTCCTCCGCCGTTCGACACACTGACTGTGCCGCTGTACGAACCCGGTGCCATCCCGTGTCCGTCAGGAGCCACCGTCAATCGACCCGCACCGGTCCCGGAAGCCGAGGACAGAGCCATCCAGGGTGCCGATGCCGTCGCGCTCCAAGCCCCGCCGTTTCCAATGTTCAAGACAACGGATGGGCCAGCCTGGGTTTCCCCCAGTACGTATTGCCAGGTCCACGTCGGCGCGCCGGTGAACACCGGCGTATTGACGGTGATTGTGTAGGAAATGGTCGCCGGCGAACCGCCAAACTGCGATACACACTGGGGATCGGCGCACGCCGACATGATCAGGTGGCCCGTATAGGTACCCCCCGTGAGCAGGGATGAGGGCTTGACGGTGATCGTCGCGTTGGTCTGAGTGATCTGAATCGGGATCGTCGTGTCGAGGTGATTGGCGTCGTCCTGCGCCAGGATGTAAAGAGCGGACGGAACGGTGCCAGTCCAGGTCGCAGTCAGCACCTGTGCAGGCACCGCCGCTCCCTGAGTGAAGCTGAACGCCATCGTCGATCGATCCAGTTTGACGGTGAACGCACCGCTGCCAGACCCGCCCCCGCCACCACCTCCACCACCGCCTCCGGAGCTGCCCCCACCGGAGGAGTCGCCGCCGCCTCCACCGCAAGCGACCAACGCGAGAATCAGGAACCCAAGGAACGCGCGCGGCAGGCATGCCGAGGACTTCAGCATCGACGGAACTCCATGTGAGGCCACCGCATCCGTAGAGTCGAGACGGGGCTGACTTATTGTTTAATTGCCAAAGGCTTATAGTTGACCCACTGCAGCATAGCGAAGCGTTCCGGGCCTCGCTATGGTCCATAGGTATGATGTGGGACGTTCACCCCTCAAGGCGGAGGCGAGTTTTGCGAGGTCTTCCGGCAGCATGGCTCTCGGCGCTAGCCCTTTGTCTGTTTCCCGAGGCTGCGGCCGCCGCCGACACGTTCTCCGAGGTGCCCGCGCAGATGCAGATCCTGGAAACGGGCGGTGAGCCCGCGGCGGGCCAGGTCACGTCCGGCGCCCTCGATTCCAGTTTCCGCCGGACCAGCCTCTACGAGATGCGCGCGCGGGGGGGCTCCTACTGGCTGCGGCTGCAAGCCACGGTTGATCCGGCGGTGCCGGGTATCCCGGTTCTCATTGCTCACGAGGGTCGTGATCACCGCGTCGAGGTGTTTCAGCGGACGTCCGGTGACTCGCCGACCCTTCAAAAGAAAGCTATCGAGCTGACGGAATATAGCGGTGGCCACACCAGCGTGTTTCCGCTGCTCAATTCAGATGTCCTCTACGCACACGTGGACGCACTGCCAAGCGGCTCTCACGTACTGCGTTTCACGACAGCGACTCTTGAACAAGTCTTGCACCAGGGCGCCGTCCACGCGCGGATGATCGCTCTGGCGTTCGGTGCGCTGTTCGCTCTCGCCCTCGGCTCGTTCCTGATCTGGCTGGTGCTCTCGGACAAGGTGTTCGTCCTGTACGCGGCGCTGATCTCGTTGCAAGCCCTCTACATCGCCTATCTATCGGGCGAAGGGTTCCATTGGCCGGTGCTGTCGCTGGCGGCGCCCCTCAATGACTATGCGTGGAATGTCCCGATTGCTTTGAGCGGGGCAGCAGCGAGCTTCTTTGTCCGCGAAATGACGGACGTGCGTAGATTCTCGCCGCGCGTTTACCAAATCCTCGGCTGGTTCGGCATTGCGTTTATCGTTCTGACACTGGCCAACGCGCTGAAACCGCTTGGCCTCGAGAACCTGGTCAACACGGGCGGCAACGTACTTTTCCTCGCGTCCGCTGTATTCGTCCTCGTCAGTTGCTTCAGAGCGTGGCGTCACGGAAGCCGCGCCGCAGGCTGGTTTCTTCTCGCCTGGATCCTGTTGGAAGCGGCGACGGTCGCAACCACGGTCCAGCTGCTCATGACCGAAGGCGAGCGTGGGGATCTGCTGCTCTATTCCGGCTTACCGTTCTCGATGGTCGCGGCAGCTGTGTTGATTGCTCTCGGCGTTGCCGATCGCCTGCGGGGGCAGCGCATAGCACTGACCGAAGCCGAACGGCGTGCACAGACGGATCCCCTTACGGGCGTGCTCAATCGCCGCTCGCTGATCGAGCGCCTCGATTCCGCCTGCACTCGCGCGCGCACCCGCGGTCTTCCGATCTCGCTTCTCTTCATTGATCTCGATCACTTCAAGGAGATCAATGACACCTTCGGACACGCCGCCGGCGATGCGTGTCTGAGCGCGATCGTCGGACCCATTCAGTCGGAGCTGCGTCAGTCGGACGTGATTGGTCGGTACGGCGGCGAGGAGTTCGTCGTCATTCTCAGCAGCGCGGATGCCATCGCCGCTCACCCCATCGCCGAGCGAATCCTGCGCCGCGTGGCCGAAATCCGCGTCGAGGGGTACGGGGAACCCATCAGCCTCACCTGCAGCATTGGCATCGCCACAAGCGACATGCTTGGAGTGTGGGGACAGAACCTGCTCGCGCGCGCTGACGCCGCCGTCTATGTTGCGAAACGAGCGGGTCGCAATCGCGTTCAGCTCGCTGAGCCTATGGCGGCCTGACAGGCTTCGCCGGCACCCCCGCGGCTCACGGCCTGCCGCTCACAGCCGTCGCCCACGCCTCCAGCGATATCTACAGGTGGTATCTCGCGAAAAACTGCCAGATCGTCTCGTTTGCGTCGATCGCTCGACTGACCTTGCCCACGATACGCGCCGAGAGATAGGGCTCGCCACCGGGCCACGTGTGTCCGCCACCGCGAATCTCGTACAGGTCGATCTCGCCCCCACCCGGGCACTGAGCCACCTGCTTCACCACTGACGTCTCGTTCTGTGGATCCGACACGAGCCCGCCGTCGTTGCGAAGCGGCCCGCACTGTTCGAGCTCGGCCAGCCGCGCGACCGTGGCATTCGTGGACAACACGCTCCCCCGCTTGAACCACAACACTTTCACGGGTCCACCCGCGAACGGCATGATGGGATCGGCCGTTCCGTTCATGATCAACACCGGGATAGGCCGGGCGGGCTTGCAGACAGGCGCCAGATCCACCGACATGTTGGCAACCACAGGGGCCACAGCGGCAAAAACGTCTGCGGCGTCGCAAGCGAGGCGCAACGACATCAGCCCGCCATTCGACATGCCCGCCGCATACACGCGCTTCTTGTCGATATTGAATGCCGCGAGGGCGTCGGGCAGAGCGCGCAGCCACCCGAGATCGTCGACGCTCTCCTTGACCGCCGCGGAACTGACATCGGGGCGCCCGTCATTCCAGCTCTTCCCAATGCCGTCGGGATAGACGATGACAGCGCCTTCCCGGTCCGCGATGCGGTTGAATCCTCGCTGGCTCACCCACTCCATTCCACCGCCGTCTCCCCCGCTGCCATGCAGGACCAACACGAGGGGAACCGGCCCCGCGCCGCCGCCGTTCCGCGCCGCGGAGGCGCCCCTGCCGTCCCGCGCCGCGGAGGCGGCCCGGCTCGCTTGCGCGGGCACGTAGATTCTGAGTGTGCGCTCCCGACCGCCGTACTCCATGGCATAACACTTCGTCTCCGCCAACGATGCGACCTTCGCACGGTCGGCCGGGCAGTTGGTGGAGAGGTGCACCGCAGCGATCGACAGAGAGCTCATCACTGCTGCGAGTGGGGTCATGCTCGTGGAAAACGCGTCCGCATCGGATTCGTTGACTGGATCGTCACTGTGATTTTGTTGGCTGCTTCATCGCCGGGATGCCGAGGGCGGCCGGCTTCGGGGCGCGCTTCTCATCATACAAACCCCAGTGCGCCTCTTCGATGTGCTGTCCCGGCGCCGCGGTTCCCGCCAGCTCATCCGTCGCCCGCCACGGGGCATCGAACGCCGAGAAATACGCGAACGCCTTCATCCGCTGCCCGGGAAACTGCCGTTGCAGTTCGCTGAAGAACGAAGCCTGCCGGTGTTCCGAGTACCCCTTCTCCGCCGGCGCCGTGGGTTCGCCAACCTCTTTCACCAGAATCGGTCCGCAGAACCGTTTAACCAGGTTCCCGACGACGTTGACGACGAATTGCGCCGCGTTGGCATCCGGCGCGTCGCGAAACCACGGTTGAAACACCGGATGAACGATCGGCAGCAGGAAGTCGAGCTGACCCAACAGCGGCTTCGCCGTGTCGGCGTCGAAGATATGAAACGGCTCGGAGCTCGACAGCGGCAACTCGGGAAATTCGTGATGGATTCCCGAGATCACGGCCGCAAGCTCCTGGAGCCCGTGTCGACCGGCAAACACGACTTCGTTGCCCAGTGAGAGGCCGACAATCAGCTTGGGATAGCGGCGGGCTTGCGCGAGCGCGGCGTTCACCTCGGCCTCGCTGAAAGGGTCCCACACCCCCACGATCAGCGCCCGGTACCCCAGTGAAGCCGCGATTCCCGGGATCGCATCAGCCCCGTGCAGCGGCGTGTAGGTGATGAGCCCGTCAAAGCGGGACCGCAGGGCCTTGAGGTCAAGACGGATGCTCGCCGGATCCACCTCCGTCGAATGGCCGTCGACGACTTTGAGCGAGGTGGGCTCGTAAGTGACGAACCGCCCGTGGGCCATCACATCGGCGAGACGCGAAATGGCCGCGGTGTTGTCGAACGAAGCAGCGCAGACCGGCTCCGGGTCATCCTTGTCGCTCGCACGCGCGGCGCCAGCGGCCGTGCTTCCCGTCAGTAGAAGCGCGCAAAGCGCGAGCGGCGCCGCGAGTTCGGGCCAACTCGCGCATCTAAGCCGGCTCGTGAACTCCAGCCCTCTGGCGCGCCCCCGTCGGCTCCGCCGCGGCGCGTTTGAATTTCCGTGCAAGCCACTCGCGCCAGTCATCCAGCACCGTATAGATCGTGGGCACGACGAATAGACTAAGCGCCGTCGAGGTGATGAGTCCACCGATCACCGCGATGCCCATCGGCGCGCGGAAGCTCGGGTCAGCCGAGAACCCCGCCGCCACCGGAAACATGCCCGCGATCATGGCGATCGTGGTCATCACGATCGGCCGCGCTCGCTTGGAGCAGGCATCCAGCAGCGCCTCGGTGCGCGACAGGCCCCGTTCATTGCGGGCCATCACGGCGTACTCGACGAGCAGGATGGAGTTCTTGGTTACGATGCCCATCAGCATCAGAATGCCGATGAGCGAAGGCAGCTCCAGCCGCCCCTGCCAGAACAACATCAATGCGATGAATGCGCCGCCGATGGACTGCGGCAAGGCGCCCAGGATGGTCAGTGGCTGCAGGAAGTCGTGGAACAGCAGCACGAGCACGGCATAGATGGACAGGATGCCCACCGCCATCGCCATCAGGAAGCCGGTGAACAGCTCCTTGAAGCGCTCCGCGTCGCCCGTCTGCCCCCTCTCGACTCCCGGGGGCAGGTTGGCGAGCGTGGGGAGCTTGTTGACCCGCTTCAGCACGTCACCCAGAGGTTGGCCGCCCAGATCCGCCGAGATCGTCACGTTACGGCTGCGATCGTAGCGCTCGATGCTCTGGGGCCCCGCGCCAAAGGACACCTTCGCAATGTTCTCCAGCGGAACCAGTCCCGCGCGACCCGGCACGAGCATCGATCGGATCCGCTCGAGGTCACCGCGCGCCGCATCGTTCAGGCGCACTCGGATCGGCACCTGCCGATCGGGCAGATTGAATTTCGCGAGGCTGGCGGCGATGTCGCCGCTGGTGGCGATGCGGGTCGCGGAGCTCAGTGCTTCCGTCGAAACACCCAGCTCCGCCGAACGGGCCGGATCGGGCTGTATCACGATCTCGGGTTGAACCAGGCTCGCGGTCGAGGTGACGTTCGCCAGACCCGTGCCGCGCAACTCACGCTCGACCTGCTGGGAGGTGGCGGTGAGCCGGTCCGGATCATCCCCGGCGAGACTGATCTGCAGTTTCTCGCCGAATCCACCGGAGCCGAACGAGAGCCGCACTCCCGGAAGATCCTGCAGCAGCGCGGAGGCTTTGCGCTCCAGTTCCGTCTCGGTGAGTTTGCGCTTGGAGTGCGGCCGCAGCTGCATCGTCAGTGTTGCCTTGCGCACATCACCATTCGCCGCAGGGCCGAACCCGTTGGACTGAGCCGCGCCCACCGTCGTGAAAGTGCTCACGATGTCGGGGAATGTGCTCATGCGAGCACGCGCCGCTTCGGCCACCTCCTTCGTCTGTTCGAGTGTGGAGCCGGGGGGAAGCTCGATGTTCACAACCGAGAATCCGTATTCCCCCGGCGGCGCAAGCCCAGTGGACATGAAAGGCAGCAGAGCGAGGGACGCGAAGAAGAACACGGTCGCCGCGCCAAGGACCTTCCAACGATGAGTGAGACACCATTTCACCAGCTCGAGATACCGGAGCTTCATCCGGCCGTCGGTCTCCTCCTTGGCGTGCGGCTTCATCATGTATGCAGCCATCATCGGCGTGAGCAGCCGCGCCACGAGGAGCGAGCACAACACGGCCACGGTGGCGGTAAACGCGAACTGCTTGAAGAACTTGCCAGGGATCCCGGGCATGAATGCGACGGGCACGAACACAGCGCATAGCGTCATCGAGGTGGCGATGACGGCGAGGCCGATCTCTACGACTGCTTCCCGGGCCGCCTCCAGAGGCGGCTTGCCCATGCGCAGGTGCCGGACGATATTCTCAACTTCGACGATCGCATCATCGACGAGAATACCCACGACCAGCGACAGCGCCAGCATCGTCATGATGTTCAGTGAGTAGCCGGCGATATAATTCAACGCCCAGAAAGTTGGAATCACCGACAGCGGCAGAGCGATCGCCGACACGAACGTGGCCCGCCAGTCCCGCAGGAAGAGCCACACGACGATGATCGCCAGAACCGCGCCTTCCAGCAGCATCTGCATGGAGTCCTTGTAGGACTCGCGGACGTAATCGATGGTGTTGCTGACTTCCTTGATCTGGATATTCGGGTATTTCGCACGCAGCCGGGCAACGGCCGCCTCCGTGGCGTCAGCCACGCCGACCGCGCTCGCACCAACAGAGCGCGTAACGCTGAACCCGACGATGGGCTTGCCATCCAGAAGCGCCAGCGAGCGTTGCTCAGCCGCCTGGTCGCGCACGATCGCCAGCGCGTCCAGGCGCACGGACCGGGTGTCCGGCAGCAGAATGGGCAGCCCGGCCAGGTCCTGAACGGATGTCGCGGTCGCGACCGTTCTGACACTCTGCTCCTGGTTGCCCACCCGGGCCTCACCGCCCGGCAGTTCCACCTGAATCCGCTTGAGCTGGTGAGAGATGTCACCGGCCGTGGTGCCCAGCGCATTGAGCGCATCAGGATCGAGATCCACGCGGATTTCCCGATCGACGCCGCCGACGCGGGAAACCGCGCCCATGCCTGGTATCGAGCTCAGCTCGCGACTGACCGTGAGATCGACGAACCACGACAGCTCCGTCGTGCTCATTGTCGGGGAGGACACTCCGTAAGTCAGAATCGCACCGCCGGCCGTTGTAATCCGGGAAACGATAGGGTCTTCTATCTCGGCCGGCAGCGTGGTGCGAATGCGGCTTACAGCATCACGAACGTCGTCCACGGCCTGCTGTGTGTCGCGGTCGAGCTGGAATTCGATTCTCGTCAGTGAGTTGCCGTCAGTGATCGTCGACTGGATGTGATCGATGCCGTTGACCGTGGCGATCGAGTCCTCGATTTTCCGGGTGACCTCCGTCTCCATCTGAGTGGGCGGCACACCGGGATAGTTGACCGTCACGGTCACTGTCGGGATGTCGAGGTCAGGCCGGTCCTGAATGCCGAGACGGTTCAGGCCTACGATGCCGGCCACCGTCAGCGCTATGAAGAGAACAATGACGGGGACCGGCCTATTGATCGCCCAAGTCGAGAAATTCACGTCGGACCCGCCAGTTCACGCGTGATGTTGACTCGGTCTCCGTCCTGGAGGAATCCGGCGCCCCGCTCGACCACGCGTTCGCCAGGGTTCAACCCGGCAGTGATTTCCACCCGGCCATCGCGAACGCTGCCGGTCTCCACCCGGCGTCGCTCGACCTTCTGATCCGCGGCAACGACGAACACGTAACTGTAACCGTCCCGAACCACAACGCTCGCCAGTGGCAGCGTAGCGGCAGTCGCCCGCGAGATCTCGATTTCTCCGCGAGCGAACATCCCCGGACGCGCATCGCTCTGCTTCGGCAAGTCGACATACACGAGTCCCGTGCGCGTACCGGGTTGGACTGTCGGCGAGACCGTGCGTACTTTCCCCATGATCTGCGAGTTGTCAGCCGTCGTGACGTGCACGGTTTGCCCGACACGAACGTCCCGAAGGCGTCCCTCCGGAATCTCCGCGCGCCACTCGATGCGCTCGTTGCGCAGCAGACGCAGCATCTCACTACCGGCCTGCGCGACTTGTCCAACAACGACGGTGCGCGATGTGATGACACCGTCATCGGGGGCCAACACCCTTGCGTAACGCAGCTTCAATTCGGCGGCTTCGAGATCCGCGGTGGCCTGCTGCACTTTCGCCTGGGCCGCCAGCTCGTCGTTGTGCAGTTTTTCCAGCTCCGAGGACGACAGCGCGCCGGAGTCCTTCAGCGAGTCGCCGCGGCGGCGATCGGAGCTCGCCGTGACGAGTTGCGCCTCCGCCTGATTTTTGGCGGCGCGCCTGGAGTTCGCATCGGCGAGCAGCAGCTCATCGGACAGTCGCACCAACTCCTGACCGCGCTTTACCTTATCCCCCACATCGACGTTGACCGCCGCGACGCGATAACCGCCGACCTCCGGGCCGATGACCGCTTCCTGCCACGCAAACACAGTCCCGGTCGCCACGAGAGTCCGCACCAGCGGCGCCGTCTGCGGCGTAGTCACGCTGACGGACATCGCGTTTTTCTGACCCTCGGCGCTCTTCGGGCTGTCAGCATTCTTCTGACCATCGCTCGGCGCCGAGGCCTGCACGGCCGGTGAGTCGAGTGCCGCGACCTGCAGGCACACGAGAAGAGCCAGGGTCGCCGCCGGGAACAGCGGTGTCTTGGAAGAGCGCATGGGAATCTCGGATTGGGCTGTCAATTGATCAGTTACCTGATATAGTATCAGCACCCTGATAAAAGGCCAGCATGTCCCCGTCAAGAACTGTTCAGTCCCGTGCAATCCGTGAGCCGGTTCAACTTCCCGAGCCGGAACATGATGTTGCACGCGCGCTGCGGGACGTCATGCATGCCTTCCGCACGATCATGGAAGGCGAGATGCGCTCGCGTGGCGCCTCCCTTTCCTTCGCCCACGCGATGCTGCTGAAGGCGCTTGCCCGGGAGCCGGGGCTGTCGGGTGCACAGGCGGCACGCCGCACCCAGGTCACCGCGCAGACCATGAACGTGCTGCTACGCAACCTGGAGTCCGTCGGCTATGCGGTTCGCGAGCCGAACCCTGAAAACAAGCGCGCCGACCGATGGTTTCTCACCCAGGACGGCCTGCGCCACATGGAGCTCGGCCACAGCGTGGCCGATGCACTGGCGGCCAAGATGTTGCTGCCACTTTCCGACCGGGATGCTGACCGCTTGCAGCAGTTGCTGCAGAAGTGCGCCACAGCCCTGCACGCGGTACAGGATGGAAAGGCGCCGGCAACCACCAGGTCCGCAGCGTAGTTCGGCCGTAGCTCAACGAGCTGCGGCGGGCAGTTCCGCGCGACCTGCGCAGCCTAGAGTCCCGTCGGGTCGTGGCCCACATCCATGAGAAGCCGCGCCAACACATACACACGCGGCACCAACGTGCTCATGTCGGCGTAATCGTCGACGGAGTGGGCATTGCCACCCTCGATTCCAAA
>Ga0070681_10007558_pt1 | contig 10619 bp, 5 predicted proteins | sample KBSC83BmetaG_FD_65650 | JGI IMG/M metagenome (GOLD analysis project Ga0070681, IMG submission 65650) | Corn rhizosphere microbial communities from Kellogg Biological Station, Michigan, USA - KBS C8-3B metaG | ecosystem: Host-associated > Plants > Roots > Rhizosphere | place: USA: Michigan...
ATTCTGGGAGACGAGGTCCTTCGCGTGGGCGAGAACTGCCGGATCGAGGACACCATCGGCACGGTTGAAGATATCAGCCTGAGATCGACCCGAATACGGACGCTCGCGGGGAGCGAGCTTTCGGTCCCGAACGGTCAACTGGCCAATATGACACTTGAGAACCTGAGCAGGCGCGATTGGAGACGGTTTCATGCAAAATTCGGCTTGCGGCCGGAGACCTCTCCGGACCAGTTGCGGTCTCTGCTGGAAAGAATGAGGGCGCTCCTTCGTGCGCATCCGAACGTTGATCCCAATGCTGCTCGAGTGCGCTTCGTTGGATTTGCTGAGAGCAGCCTCGACGTTGAGATCGATTGCAACGTGCTCATTCCTGGTTTACATGAGTTCTTTGCCGTCAGGGAGGAGCTTTATCTGGCAATCATGGACCTTATTGTCGAAGCAGGTACTGGGCTTGCCTCGCCCGTGCGTGTGATTCATGGCCCGCCGGGTTCCGAGCAGGAACAACCAAAGCTCGGGAAAGAAGGTATGACTGCCATCCGCAGGCGCGCTTAATTTTCCGACGGCTGCTGAATGGGTTACCCTCGACGATCACAGATGTTGATTACCATTCAAGCGAGATGGGCAATTCCAGCTCTCGATCTGGTGCGATCGCCTTTACTGAAATCTAATTGCGTCAAGGATCGATCATTTCGCAAAACTTCTGCTCCGCCTCAAGAAAGAGTGCCTGCTCAGAATTACGAGGTCGCGGAAATGCTTTGAACTTGAATTCGATGTCCGTTAGCGGTTGCAAGCTTTGCAAAGGGAGAAAAGGCATGAGTACCCTCGTTGCGGTGGTATTTAACGATGAATCGACTGCATTCGAAATGCGTGGTGCGCTCACCAGAATGCAGACGCAATACCTGCTGGAGATGGAGGATGCCGTAGTCGTAACCAGGGACCCGGACGGCAAAACCAGACTGCATCAGGCTTACAGCCTGACTGGCATGGGCGCAGCCAGTGGCGCATTCTGGGGAATGCTGATCGGAATGTTCTTCCTAAATCCGTTCCTCGGAGGACTGGTCGGCATGGGCGCCGGAGCGCTGGCGGCTAAGTTCAAGGATATTGGGTTGGACGACAGCATGATGAAAGAGGTCGGGCGATCACTCAAACCAAATACCTCGGCACTGTTTGTGCTGCTCAGGAAAACCACACCCGACAAAGTGCTTGAAGGATTGAAGCAGTTCACCGGCAAAGGGCGCGTCTTCCAAAGCTCACTGAACAAGGATGACGAAAAAGCGTTGCGTGACGTGCTGGAAGCGCCGGTGGAGGGAGTTGCTGCGTGACGCCATAGCTAACGCTATGGGCGCGGACGAGGCGGCATTGGACGGGCAGAATGAAAAAGCCGCCAACCCCAATCTGGGACTTGCGACGGGGAGATCATGATGATGACCGCATGAGCCCGTACAGCAGCGGTTTCAGAAGCCTTATACTCTCTGCCGCATTTGAGTTCAACTTCCTGAAAGCGCTCATCGTCTTTCTGGCAATGATCGTCTTTCCCGCGCTATTTGTCGGCGTTGCCCTTGCTTTCTCGCTCACGTACAGCAATCTGCTATTCCAGAGTGTGAGGACGACAGGAACAACTCCTGTTTTGGCGCTTATAACAATTGCATTGTTGCTGGGCTTTGCAGGCTTTACCGGACGGTCACTTTTCCGCATAGTCCTGGACAACTTCCGCCAGGTGCAATACACGCTGGTTTTCCCGGTCTTTGTGGCGCTGCGCGAGCTATTACGCATGATCGCGGAGCGGCTGCATGGACGCTCGATCACACTGAAGCAGCTGAATCGGGGACGACGGATAGGAGCCGTTGCCGCTGCCTTGATCTTCGCGGCCGGAGGTCTGGCACTTGCCTCAAGCGTCTGGTCTTCGTTCGGGCTGCAATTCCTTACGCGCGGACACGTTCAGCCAATGGTCTTGACGAAATCGGCTTTGGTGAATGCTGCCATCGTGTTTGGCGTTTCGACCATAATCGACAGTTTGTATTGGCTCAGCCATGAACTCATGGTCAGCAGCCCGGTTCAGAACTGGTTACCTCATAAAGAGCTCATCGATACATCTCGCACGGTCCGCGTTGCGCACCTGTCTGATTTGCATCTGGTCGGTGAGCGATACGGCTATCGTATGGAGACGGGAACCCACGGGCCGCAAGGCAACGAATGCATAGCTCGTGTGCTGCGGACATTGTCAGACCTCCACGCCGCTGCACCGCTCGACCGTGTCATTGTTACCGGAGATATCACTGACGCGGGCACGCGAGCGGAATGGGCTGAGTTTATTGATCTCCTTGCCGGCTCGCCTGAACTGACCGAACGACTGTCTTTCGTTCCCGGCAATCACGACACCAATGTCGTCGACCGCACCAACCCGGGACGTCTGGACCTGCCCTGGAGTTCAAGCCAGTGGCTGCGGAAGCTGCGCACGCTCGCTGCTCTCGATATCATTCAAGGTGATCGCACGCATGTGGTCGACCGCTCGACTGGCCGACTTGGTGTGTCACTTCGGGAGTATCTACGGGAAGGTGTACGTCCGGAGTCGCTGCGCGCACTTGCTGAAACTGGGGCTGTACGTGGTCGTTGGGAACTGGAAAAGATCTGGGACGCGATCTTTCCGCTGGTTGAGCCCTCCCAACCAGGAACTGGATACGGTGTAATCCTGTTGGACTCAAACGCGCGCACTCATCTATCGCTTACTAACGCGATCGGATTCATCAGCCGCCCGCAACTGCGGGTCGTCAGATCGGTGCTAAAAAACTATCATGGCTGCTCGTGGATGGTCGCTTTACATCACCAGGTCGTGGAGTATCCCATGACGACGGTCAGCTTGCGAGATCGTATTGGCTTGGCCCTTGTAAACGCCTCGGACCTTTTGGAGGTGATCCGGCCCTACGCAAGCCGCATCATCGTTCTTCATGGACACAGGCACACGGACTGGATTGGAACGTACGGAAACATACTCCTCTGTTCTGCTCCTTCTGCGGCCCTCGGCTCGCAGTTGCAAAAGGAACGTCACAGCAGCTTTCGGTTGCACAGAATTGGCTTCAATGAGGAATGTGGCATTCAGCTGTTGAACAGTGAACGCATGGATATAGATGAACGGATCTCGATACGAGCCGGAGTCGAGAGCAGAGCCGAAGGCCTTGCCGCTTGAGGTAGAGGGAAAATCTATGATGAGCAACCGGATTGGCCATGATCCTGAACCCACCGCATATGATCTGGAACGTCTTGGTACTCCCCAATGTCATTGCGGTGAAATGTCAGGGGCTGACAGGGTATTGGGAGCAGCAGCAGACAAAAATTGAGGCGCGTGCTTCAACTCGAAATTCCACTTCCATATCTGATAGAGCGCCGGATATACCACAAGTTCAAGGATGAAGGATGTGAGAATTCCGCCAATTATTGGTGCGGCGATTCGCTTCATCACGTCAGCTCCCGCACCGGTAGACCACATGATCGGAATCAGTCCGAGGAATGCAGCTGCCACCGTCATAACCTTTGGGCGCAAACGCTTGACAGCGCCCTGAAGAATCGCGTCCTGCAGGTCCTGAAGGCTGCGCAAACGACGTTGTTGTTTCGCCTGCTCATAGGCAAGGTCGAGGTAGAGAAGCATGAACACGCCCGTCTCGGCATCCACGCCCAGCAGGGCGATCAATCCAACCCAGACGCCCACGCTCATGTTGTAGCCAAGCAGGTAAAGAAGCCACACGGCGCCAATGGCAGAGAATGGCACGGCCAGCAACACAATAAAAGTCTTGGTGAGTGATCTTGTGTTCGCGTACAGAAGCAGAAGAATCAGGAGCAATGTAATCGGCACCACGTACGTGAGACGCTGCCTGACGCGCTGCATCGCTTCATATTGGCCGCTCCAGGAAATCGAATATCCCGAGGGCAACTTTAATTTTTCCCGCAGCAATTGTTCCGCTTCTTCAACATAACTGTTGTGATCTCGTCCGCTAACGTCTGCGTATACGTAGCCGGTCAATAGGCCGTTTTCATTGCGCAACATTGCGGGGCCGCTTGCGAGGTCGATGCCCGCCAGCTGCGCCAGTGGAACCTGCCCCTGTTTGCTGACGGGTACCAGCACCCGACCCAGCGCGTCGATGTCAGTCCGAAAGTCACGCAAGTAACGCACGCTGACCGGATATCGTCCGCGCCCCTGCAGAACCGTCGTAACATTCTCGCCACCGATCGCGTTCTGAACTACAGTTTGCGCCTGTTCCATGCTCACGCCGTAGCGCGCCAGTTCCTCACGATTCCAGTTAATATCCAGGAAGTAGCCGCCGGCACTTCGCTCCGCGAACACGCTGCGCGTCCCGTTTACCTGGCGAAGCAGCGATTCTGCCTGGATGCCCAATTTCTCGATCTGCTGAACGTCGCCGCCAGAGATTTTGAGCCCCACCGGCGTGCGCATCCCAGTCGTCAGCATGTCCGTCCGGCCTTTCACTGGCATGGTCCATGCGTTCGCGAGCCCGGGAACGGCAAGAGCAGCGTTCATCTGGTTGATGAGCTCTTCCTGTGAGAGGTGATCAGGTGTGAAGTGACGAAGAACGTTCTTTGCCCAGTCGGGCGCCCATCCTGAATACCACGTATCAATCCGGCGCCATTGCGACGCAGGCTTCAGGATTATGACCGTTTCCAGCATCGAGAGAGGTGCGGGATCGGTAGCGGTCTCTGCCCGTCCAGCTTTACCCAGCACGCGATCCACCTCAGGAAATTGCTTGAGGATCCTGTCCGTAACCTGGAGGACCTTCTGCGCCTCGGTGACCGAGATGCCGGGAGCCGTGGACGGCATATAAAGGATAGATCCCTCTTCGAGCGGCGGCATGAATTCCGAGCCCAGCTTCTGGAATACCGGAACGGTCACAGCAACCAGCACTATTGCCGCACCGATTACGACCCAGTTCCAGCGCAGCGCCCACCGTGCCACGGGTTGATAGAGCCGAATCAGTGCCCGGCTGATGGCGTGTTTTTCCTCCTCGTGGATCTTTCCAACCGTGACCGCATTCACCGAGCGGCAGAGCCAGGACGGCTGGAAGCGGAACTTCTTGCGCCGTGTAAACAGCATTCGCAGCGCCGGGTCCAACGTGATTGCCAGCACGGCCGCGATCACCATGGCGAGGGTCTTGGTGTACGCGAGGGGCCGGAAAAGGCGTCCTTCCTGTGCTTCCAGGGTCAGCACCGGAAGAAATGAGACTGCAATCACCAGAAGTGCAAAGAAACTTGGTCCGGCCACCTGCTTCACCGCATTCAGGATTACGTCGCGATAATCTTCATTCCTGTCTGAGCGCTCCCATTCTTCCAGCTTCTTGTGCGTTTGTTCCACCACTACAATCGACGCGTCAACCAGCGCACCGATCGCGATGGCAATACCACCCAGCGACATGATGTTTGCGGTCAGTCCCATCATGCGGAAAGGAATGAACGAAAGCAGAACGGAAATGGGAATCGTTATGAGGGGAATGGTGGCGCTGGGCACGTGCCAGAGAAACACCAGGACGACAAGAGCGACGATGAAGAGCACCTCGATTAGCGTTGATCGGAGATTTGAGATCGATCGCAGGATCAGGTCCGAGCGGTCGTAGATGGGAACTACCTCGACCCCGGCCGGCAGGCCAGGTCGGATCTCAGTTAGCTTCGCTTTGACGCGATCAATCACCTTCAGCGCATTCTCGCCCTGGCGCATGATCACAATTCCGGAAACGACTTCGCCGTTGCCATCAAGATCGGATACGCCGCGACGCAGTTCAGGGCCAAGTACCACCTGCCCCACATCCTTCACGCGGATTGACGCGCCGTTTTCGCTGGGAGACAAAACGATGTTCTCGAAGTCCTGAATGGATTGGGCATAACCGCGGCCTCGCACCATGTACTCGGTGCCGCCAAACTCCATTAAGCGGCCGCCCACTTCACTGTTCCCGCCGCGCACGGCGTCCACTACGCGGGACAGTGGGATGCCGTAGGCTTGTAAGCGGCGGGGATCCACATTTACCTGGTATTGCTGTCCGAAGCCACCCAATGGCGCAACTTCCGCCACGCCGGGCACGGACCTCAGGTAATACCGCATGTACCAGTCCTGAAAAGATCGCAATTCCGCCAGGCTGTGCCGCCCGGATTTGTCGACCAGTGCGTATTGGAAGATCCAGCCCAGCCCGTTCGCATCGGGGCCAAGTTCGGTCTTCACTCCCTGCGGGAGGTTTGGGAGCACGCCGGCAAGATATTCAAGCGTGCGAGAGCGTGCCCAGTAAATATCCGTGCCGTCGTCAAAAACTACGTAGACGTATGAACTGCCGAAATCTGAAAAGCCGCGCACGGCCTTCACGTGCGGTGTCCCGAGCAGAGCAGAGACAATGGGATAGGTCACCTGCTGCTCAACAATGTCGGGACTGCGGTCCCAGCTTGAATACACGATGACCTGCGTGTCACTCAAATCGGGAACGGCGTCGAGCGCTACGTGCTTCATTGACCACCATCCCGCGAAGCACGCGGCCGCAACGGCAGCAATGACCAGGAACTTGTTCTTGACGGAGAAGTCAATGATGCGGTTAACCACTGTGCCTCCCGTGGCGGTGCTCGCTGGGTGTAACGCTGCTCGCAGGCAGTGGTTGGTCCCCCGATCCGGGCCCCATGTTTTTCAACTGGTGTTGTGGCTTCTCGCGCTCGGCAGTTTTTGACTGCGCGCTGTGAGCTTCGGGGTCTTTCGCGGGCTCGTACGTGCCAACTGCTTCCTTCAGGCGACTTTCCGAACTGACCATAAAATTGCCGGAAACTACGATGCGCTCGCCGGGTTCCAGTCCCTTCACGATTTCCACCCGATCGTCGAAGCGGCGCCGAGTCTCTACCATCCGCGTCGTGAACAATCCTTCGCCGCGCTCCACAAACACAGTTTTGCTTGATCCTGAATCCACCACCGCTCCGGCGGGGACAACGATCGCGCGCGAGTACGACACCGGCAGTTCAACATCCACGAACATGTCAGGCCGGAGAATGTAGCCGGGATTATCGATCTCGATACGTGCTTTCAAACTTTGTGTCGAAGTATCGAACTGCGGCAGCACGTTGCTCACTCGCGCCTCAAGAGTCCTGAACTGGCCCGGGACAGTAACTCGTACTTTAGCTCCTGGCCGAATGTATTGAGCGTCGTTCGAGAAAACGTCGGCGAGGATCCAAACCCGACGTAAATCGGCGATGCGAAACCACTCCGCATCGCGTTCGAATTTCTGCCCGGGAGAGACATTGCGCGCCAACACGAAGCCATCCACCGGCGAAACGATCTTGATCGTGTCAGGGATCTGGCGCGTGTGCCTGATTTCTTCCATCTGGAGTGCAGACATGCCCAGGTTCTGCAATTGCTGTAAGCGGAGTTGAAGGTTGGCATTCGTTGCCGGCATGGACTGGCCTTCAACGGTTCCCTCAGCTGCGCTCTTCTTGAAACGGTCTTCAGCGCCAAGATTGAGAATGTAGGTTTGCAATGTCATCGAGGCATTCGGTGCGGCAAACGTAGCCAGGACCTGGTCTTTGCGAACAAAGCTGCCGGTGGAGACACTGGAGACTTCCTGAATATAACCCTCGATTCCTGCGTTTAGCTTGTAAGTTCTCCCTTCATCAGGAGCGACCCGTCCGAGAAGACGAAGTTTGTATGCCCCGGATGTTTCTTCCACAGAGCTTACCCGCACACCAAAAAGCTGTTGCTTTGCCGCATCGATTTGCACCGCGCCGGCCGGCAAATGTGATGAGCCATTGCTGGAACTTACGGTTGTCAGTTGACCGGCATAGACCGGCTCCAGTTGCATGCCGCAATCGGGCGCGATGCCGGGCTTATCCGACCGGTATGCCGGATGCATTGGGTCAACGTAATAAAGTGGTTTGGGCGGGCCGGGGCGAATGCCGGCGGACATCTTGTGCTGGTTGTACCAGGAACCGGCAAGGAAGGTTCCAGCAGCAGATAAGAACAGCAGCAACATGTACAGGACTTTCTTCACAGCAACCTCCCGGAGAGGCTTCAAAGTCAACCTGAGCAAGCACCAATGCTCCTGCTGGTCCTCTTTCTCCGTCGAGTTTATGGTTCTAAAAATCAGGTACTCCAGCAACCGAATGCCGGAGTACCTGAGGAATACATCACTGAGTTTGAAGAGGCAGTGATTTTTATCACTTGCCCGTTACGGCACAATGGACCAGCCGAACATCATGTTGTGGTCCTCGTGCGCCAGGTTGTGGCAGTGTGCAACGTAGTTACCCGCGAACGTCCGGAAGCGCCGGAAGATCTGAACGGTCTCGCTGGGATCCAGCGCTACCACGTCTTCCTTGCCGGTGTCATCCGGATGGGTGTTAGTGCTACCGATGCGCGCCAGGATGGTGTGCTCTTCCTGGTGCATGTGCATCGGGTGCACCCAGCCGCCACCTCCATTGGTGATGTTCCACACCTCACCGTTGGCGCTGCGTTGCGGCAGTGCAAGCGGTGTGGTGGGGTTGAACTCCAGACCGTTGATCACCCATTGTGTCTCGCCGCCTGCCGTACCGCTGCGCTGCAACGTGAACGTCCGCTGCGGCAGCGATGTCTTGTTCTTTGGGAGAACCGGCATGGGACGGAGGCTGTTGGGAACCCTGCTCACGTCCGTTTCCGGTGGATTGCCGCCGATCACGATCTTCATGATCGGAACCTTGTAGGTGAGGGCCGCGCCAGGAGCATTGAAGTTTGGCTTGCGTCCATCAGGCATGTCCAGGACGTTCACCAGGTAGAGCACATCTCCGGGCGTTGTCGGTGTGCCATCCAGGAATTTGGTAAAGTCGACAACCACTTCTCTCCGCTTCGCCGGCCAGATCTGGAACGAATCTCGAATGATCGGCTTGGGTAACAAACCACCTTCAGCGGCGATTTGCGTGAACCGCATGCATTCCTGACCATCCGGAATCTGATATTGACCCTGCGTGCCGGGAGCAGCCGTCGGCGTGCCCTGCATCAGCATGAGTTCGTAGATTCGAGATACCGACGCGCCAAGGAAGCGCAGGCGATACTTGCGCCGGAAGACATTCAGCACAGGGAACGCGGTTCCGTTCACCGTGAAGATATCTCCCACAAAGCCGTGGTTCGGGAAGTGACGGAAGTAAAGCTTGCCCCACCACTCGGGATGTGTTTCACCCAGGCCGTTGTGGAAGTCCTGGTGCTGGGTAACGCCGTCATCCATGCAGCAATCGTAGAGCGCCATGGGGATGTCATAATCGACGTCGAAGGTTTGTCCCGTGGGATCCGCGGGATTGATGCGCTTGCGACCGGGAAGTCCGAGGCCGGTTTTGCTGGTTTCATCACCCGGATCCAGGATGGGATCGTAGATCGGGTACAGCCCAACCATGCCTTTATAGACGTTGGCGCCGGTGTGGTGCATGCGGTGATCATGGAACCAGAGGAACGATTGCTTTTCCGCATCGTCATTGCCGGCAGCGTAGTTGAGATAGAGATTGTCAACCCATTGAGACGGAATGTAGCCGCCTTTGTTATCGGTCATGTGATGAGGCTGGCCGTCACTTTCCGGCGCGGTATGGCCGTTATGCAGGTGGGTGAGAAACGCCCAGTCCGGCGCGCCGAAGTCCTGGCGATCGAGGCAGAGTGGATTGAAATCCAGATCGTTCTCGAAACGCACAAGGTTCGGCCGTCCATACATGGAATTGATCCTGGGCCCGGGGAACGTGCCGTTGAAACCGTAGATCGTGCTGTCTGGGAGACGCTGCGGGCCGGCAATTCCGGTCGGCGGCACCACCGGCAATCCTCCACTGGAAATGGGCTGCACCAGCGAAGAAGTGTACGAGTGTTTATTCACCTGCACCCTGATGTGATAAAGATTTGGATTAGGAAGCGGGAACCCCGGGACATTAATGCCCTTGGTAGTCCCCGATACACCGCTGCCATCGGTCCAGAGCTGGTGCGTTCCTGCGTCAGGAACCGCGGGACCGGGAACACCTGCCGTCCGCGGCCTCGCTCCTAATGCGTCCTGGCGTCCAGACAGAGGACTGGGCGGAAGAACGCGGTTGCCTCCGAAGGCTGAAGACCGAACCATCCATGCGTCCGGAGAGTTCGGTGTCAGCGTGCCATCCGGTTGCCGATATCCGGGCAGCATCGACGTTGGCACCGGCAGCGGATCAGTGAATGGACTGAGAATGAATGGACTGGTCGGGAAAACCTCAATCGCCGTGAGTCCGGTTTCAATATCAATGTCTTGTGGCGTCTGATCGATGAACCCGGAACAGCTCTGGGCCCATGCCCGCCCCGGAACGGCGACAGCTGCTCCGCACATCAGGCTCAGCTTGATCAGCTCTCGCCGGCTCATTTTGGTTATATCTGGTTTGCTCATATCGCCCCCTATTACTTCTCCTCAAAAAATATTCAGTTGGTACTGCTAACATTCCGTCGACTGTCTTTCTTCAAATCACAACGCAAAAGGATTCAGGCTCAAGAAACGCTGAAGGGGCGTTAGAGAGCCCGCGGCGCCAACACTTGGAATCTCGATCATGTTGTCGGCGCCAATGGGGTTATCTCCGTTGGGTACGAACAATTGTGGGTGGTCAAATGGCGCCTGCTGCATGCGAACGCGGTCATC
>Ga0070681_10007561_pt1 | contig 10619 bp, 9 predicted proteins | sample KBSC83BmetaG_FD_65650 | JGI IMG/M metagenome (GOLD analysis project Ga0070681, IMG submission 65650) | Corn rhizosphere microbial communities from Kellogg Biological Station, Michigan, USA - KBS C8-3B metaG | ecosystem: Host-associated > Plants > Roots > Rhizosphere | place: USA: Michigan...
GAGTTCGGTTTGACGCAAATTCGAGCTCGCAGGCTCTCCAAATCGAACTGTCACGGGCAAAATTTTGGGCGTCAAAAGGCGCGAAATCTTGGAAGCGAGTTTTTCAACAGAATCGGCCGAAAGTGACGGTTCCCGCCAAAGACAATCACTTCAGACGTAGAACCGCGAAACGCGTTCTCCAGACGCCCAAACGTTTCATATGTCGGCACCTCGTTGATCAGCGTCAGCGAGCGTCTGATCTTCGCTCACCAAGCTGGCTACGCAGCAATCGCTCCGTCGAACCCAACCAGATTGGACGGCAGTCGGTGAGCAACCGATTGGCCGTGTGCAGAACAGTCAGGCGGCGCGTCGACGTAGCTCGGACGCAAGCCAAGACCTTTGCCTGAGCTCACGAAATTTCGCAGAGAGCCGAGATAGCAACTCATCTGGCAGTTCGTGGACAAAGTCGCGCAATGCCCCAGGAGATACGCGAGCAGCACCCGCAGCCAGATCGATTCCAGGATATTTCAGGAGTGCTTGAGCTGATGCAATGGGGAGACCTACTGCAACAGCGCTGCTAAGCAGTTCTGTAGCGCACGCCGGTTGGGTTACTGAAGCGACGCTAAGTTGGAACGGCGTGAACGTGAGTTCCGACTGCACCAGCGCGTCACCGAGGAGTTTCATCGCGGTGGCGGCGGAGTAAAGAATAAGGCGACGCGCTACATGTATCGGCTGCGATCTCAGTCGAAGCTCATCCTCTATGAAGGACGTGCCGTCCTCGATTGACAACCGTGTCGAGATTTCGTCAATCGAACAGCCCCAGCTAGCTTCGATGAATTTCCGAAGCCGCTGCCCTGCGGACGCGACATTGCCAACCTTATCGATGATCTGCGCGACCACATCCCACCAATATTCGGGTGTCACCACCTGCAAACGTCCGTCGAGCAATTGTGGCCAGAGCTTCAGGTAACGGCTGTAACCCTCGGACATCGGGATGGGCTCATGCGTAGGAGGCTCGCCGATTTGGACGCCGTCACTAGGTAAGTAAAGTGGCCACGGCGCATCCGACTTGATAGAAAGCGGGGCGCCACTCCGAAGCGAATTTCCATGATACGGACATCGATCAAACGAAGGGATCTGGTGTAACACGCGCCACGCTGCAAATCCTTGGCTTTCTATGCCTGCTTCGACACACGAGTGGCACCATCGTAGAGCGAAGGATGAAAGCTCACGATGTTTGCGGGGCGAAATGCCCAACTGCTGGATTGCGCGACGAAAAGTTCCCCCGGTGAATTCTTCAGGCCAATGGTGGAGGCAATCAGGCGATGCTGCGCGCGCGTATACACCAAGGATCGTATGGGAAAGCAGAATTTCCTTCTGGACGCCTGAACTTCCAAACAATCTGGGCCCGGCTTCCGCAATGTCACTCCATAGGCATGTCGGTGAGCTACTTAGACGTCCCCGAATATCAAGGGTTGCCTTTCCCTTTCTGGTGCAGGCAACCGTATGGTGCCGAAGAACGATTGCGGTGAAGAGTAGGTCACCGTGCCTGAGCAAAGGTAGAAACCCGATTGGAGAGGGGATCAGATCACCCTGCATTCGCGCAAGATCCATTCCCGCCAAGAAGCATTCGGTTCAGTATTTCAATTACGCGAAATTGGTGCGACGAGATAAAGGGCATGGCCAATAGGGCGGATAGAGTGGTGAAGTCGCAGGGGTACCGCAAATCCTAGAATTTCATTTGATGGGGCGCCGATAGGGTCTCGGAGGTGCCGCACGAACTTATCCTTACATGCACTAAGAAATTCATTCACACCTTGCGGCGGACGAAAGCGTCATTCGTGCCGGGGTCGGAAGGACTTCCGTCAATAGCGAGCTCGGCTTGCACTTGGTCCAACCCTTCGAGCAAAGCCAGCGCCTGATTCGCTATCCTGAGATCCTCCGCAGGGAGGCCCTTGGAGTATGCGGCGTTGCGCGCTGCCTGCTTCTCCTCCTTTTTCTTTCGGCGCTTTTCTTCAATTCGGGTTGTATGGACCAACTTTTTGACAGCGGATGGATTGTTATCAGCAGCGCGATATCCTCGCTTCGTTGTGTCATCGGTAGCTGAAGGGTTTGTCGCTGCGCACTCTTGGTTGCGCAACTGCTCGGCGGCCTTCTGGGCCTCAGATTCAATATTCGAAGCAGTCCGCATGAGCGTCGCGATCGCTTCCGACGAAGTCGCCTCCACCAGATGCCGTGGGGTGAGCGTCGCGATATCTCCCTCTTCGCGGATAGCGAGTCGTTGCGCCTCTACCCATAGCCGAGAAAAGAAACCAGGTATGCCGGCGGACGCTTGGCGTGAGAGCTTTATGATTTCAGTAACGTTCTGCAAGTTCTCACACAGATTGAACTCGAACATTCCCGGAATGAATTCGTCTACCCACCATGCATCCGCATCCGGCACGGCGCGTTGGAGCTCGAACAAGCCAATGCCCGAAAAGCGCCGCAACGTTTGCATTTCACTAACGAGATGGGTGAATGCCCCAGGTTGGCCGCATAATATGAGCGGGATGCCGAGGTTCATCAGACATAGCAAGAACATGACGAATTCGCGGTACCACTGCGACATGCCAAAGGTACCTGGCTGTATCTCATCCAGCACGAGAACGCCCACTCTATGGCTACTGAGCTGCTTCATGACCTCGATGAGTCCGGCTTCGAGGTTTCGGCGGCGAACGTGCCTGGCATAATCCGTTCCAATCAGGTTGTCGATTCCCGCTAAAGTGTGATCTATGAGGCCACCGCGCGATCCGTTCGAGGGGAAATCCAGTTTCAGGTAGCAGATTTGCACGAGCTTAGACCATCCGCAGGCCTCCGAACGAGCGTGAACAACCACTTGTTCCGGCGCGATGACTTGCAGCGTTCTCTCAATGATGGACGTTTTGCCCATACCTGTGGTCGCAGCAATGATCCCCGCGGTTGCAGGATTCGCAAGTGACGGAAGGATGTCTAGATCGCTGGCCTGGAGAAGTGCGAGTTGGTTGATCCGCTTCTGTTCCGCTATGGACAACGGATTGCGGCGTCGGATGCCGCCGAGAATGGCGGCATGGACACGCGTCGCGATGTCGGTCGCGGCAGTGGTCGCGAAGAAGTGTTCCGTTTGCAGTTCGAGAAACTGCTCCCGAGCGTTTGGAGACATTTCACGCCATGGAACGTTAGATAAGGGTTCTCGGCGGAGCCTCCTTGGCATTTCGCACACAGGGATAAAGGGTGCGAACGCTTCCAGCAGCGGATTAGGCTGCTCGTCGTTCGTGCTCATGGCACTTGCTTCGCGTTTGGCAGACCGCGGATGAGCGCAGCGACGGCTCTCGCCGCAGCGCTGTTTGCACCACTAACGACTCTTTTGTGGGGAGTGTCCGCCGGGGCCACTACCAGTGGTCGAGCTGCTGAAACAACGCTGGTCGGTGTGAGGCTAGATTTCTCAATAAGATGCTGCTCGGCGGCGGCGTTACTGCGTAGGTCCGCGTTCCGTTTGGACTTCGGAACCTGGGCTGGGCTGGGGCCTTGTTGAGTCTTCATGTCCGCCGAGGCTGCGGCTGTCGTAGCGTCACGCCTCAAGGTCTTTTCCGCTTCCGCCTGATCTCGTTCTTGATGGTGCTCAGCACGATAGTCCGACTCAGCCTCACGATGTTGGGTGAGATCCGCGAGCGTGCCATGCAGGATGAGATAATCGTCCGCTGATTTGTTGCGGCAACGAATGACTTCCTTCGCGCTCGGGAGCCACAGCTCACCGAGACTCTGCGGGTCAAACTTTACACGTACTTTGATGGCGCGCCGTGTGGCGGCAGCCTTTTGGTATCGCGGATCGCTTCGCAGCTTCTCAGAGAAGAAGCGGAGTTCCTGAATACGTCGGTTGGAATCTTCGTGCTTCAGGATAATGCCGTTGTATTGAATGGCGGCATCGAACGTCGGCAACGTCATCGCTCGAAGTTGATCTTGGTCGAACGAAATATCTGCGCGCTGTCCATTGTCCATGTACCACTTGAGGATGTTGATCCTCGATGGTCGCAGACCTTTGGCGATTAGTTGGGTGGGTGCTCGTGTTGGATCTTCATGTTCGAGCGACTCAAGGCAGGTTCGAAGGTATTCCTGCATATATTCGTAGTAGTTCCACAGTGCAGCGTCGCCCGGATGTCGTTGACCACGTTCTCTTTGGTGACCAAATGTGGTGCCGGTGAGACGATGATCTAGTTCTTTATGATCCGCGTGGTGGCGTGTTTCGACATCGCCTTTCGCGGCCCCGGCATACGAGGGTGCGAATTCGATGTCTACTCGGAACTGGGCTACGAAGTCTAAGATTTCCTGGGTGCGCGCCTCACCGTTGTCCGCTACGTATTTCGCGCACAACATGCCAGGCCAAAAACCTCGTGGGATGCGAATCCCAAATCTCTCGCACAACTCTGCCTTATCGATGGCTCCCAAATAAATGGCTTGGAGGGCAGTCGAACTGCTCGGGTGATGCCATCCGACAAATGGTGCGAGAAGCACTGCGGATCGCTGTTCTACGATCGGCGATCGCGTAGGCGGCGGAAGCGTTTTCCTCCGATCGAGAAGCGACTTCAGGTAAACATCCGTGCTCGTTCCATCGAACTGGGCGCATTCGCCAACAGCTTGTGCAAGTTCGCGGGTCGAACCTCCCCGGTGAGTCCTTTTCATGACAATTGTTGGCAACCCGTTGCGTTCCCTGAACTCAGGCGAGCGCGCCAGCTTCTTGCCCCAGTAGCAGAACTGCGTACGAGATGGCCGATCGCCTTGTTCAAAAAGCGTCGCACGGAATGCGCCCTGTTCATCTATCTCCGAGTTCGCGTAGTGCGCTGTGTTCATACGCGCATATGCCATACTCACACGACAGTTCTTGCTGACCATGGCATACGCGACACCGCAACGTGCCTTGTCGAGAGACGCCATCATGAAAGGACCCTCTGCATCGCCGCTTCGTTGCAGCCGACGAGATGGTCGTCCCATCGGCTTCCGCGGCTGGCGATCCTTCCCTGGAGCCCCGCAGCGATGTGTCATGGGGTAGAGCCCGTTCAGAACAGAGCCGTGCGCCAAGTAAAGGTGCAAGAGTCGATAGATCGTGACCGAACTACGGTGGATCTCTTGCGCGCGCATGCTCACGAGCGCCCCGAGGGGTGTGCCGTGTACCAGATCAGATAGCGAGCAGGCGTCGATGATAGGTTTGATGGCTGTCCACGCAATGTCGCGTCGCGCCTGAAGCTTCTTGCGCCTGCTTCGCGTAGCCGCCGAGAGATCTTCAGCCACGAATTCCGCATCAGTCATCGACCAGTAAGCGGGTGCTCGAAAATTTGCCTGCACAAGCTGGCCCGTCTCCACCGCAGTGATGATGGTTTCCGTGGGCCAAGATACGGGTCCTGTGACATACCCCATCACGCGACCGTCCTCCCGGAATCGTGGTAGCGATATACACCACACGCAGCCTGCCGCGTTGTCGATTTGCAAGACACGATGCGGCGTTTTCATGAGTTCACATGTTTCCTGAGGGGTGAGGATTTGACCGGGCATCAGCTGCATCACACGCCTTCCCCGAAAATGCGAGCGCGGATCTCTCGCCTCAGTGCGTGTCCACCAGGTTGCAACGGCTCATGAAGTTCGATTGGCTTGAGCAAGTTTGCATCCACATCAAGCATCCAAAGTGCGGTCCGCGCATTGCCAGCCGCCTTCACCTTGCTCCAGCCCACCTTTCGCCCAGCCAACCGGATCGCATTGCTCGCTGGCCTGCAGTACGCATGCTTGGCGAGGTGTGTCACAAAGTCTTGGTACTGGCTCGAGCGCCGGAGTGCGTCCAACTCGGCCCAGGTAGCTCGTGGAGCGAGCCACTGCAGTTGACGAGGTAATACCGGAGGCAGCTGTTCCGGGTGCACCAGAAGGTGTTTGATCTTGGCTACTTGGCAATAGCGTCGATCAAGTTCCAAGCGCTCGCGTAGGCGATCTGCAGGACGTGCTCGCGTGTATTGTTCTTGCGGCTTGCAGCTGATGCCGATTAGCGCGCTCGGTGCATCGGGGTCACGGTGATGAAACGTAACCATAAGGTCGATCGTCAACACGGCTGGAATTTTCATACCGGGATACTTGTAGAGAGGTATTCCAGCTTCGCGCGCAACCTCGATCATTCCGGGATGTTGCGGCCACTGGCGGTTGCTATCGATTGCACTGTATGGACTGGGGTGTTTCCAGGGCCATAGCGGAAATTGTTCTCGGACATCGTCGGCGCCTGCCCACCAAAGAACATGCGCTATCTGGCGCTCGCCCTGCGACAAGTAACAACAGTGCCGGCTGAGACACGGCATGCGAACGAAACTTTGGTTGCTTGTTTTGGAGGTGCCGGATCGCGTAATGGTGATCCACGGCTTGTAGCGATCGAGGATGCCGATTCCGCGGCCTTGCTCGATCGCCGCCTCGAGCTTCTGAAATGTCATTTTTGCGCGCATCACACACCTCCCGTATCTGCTCGTCGCGAATGCGCGGAGCGGAGAACTGGGCACAACGAGACCCGATCCGCTTCACGGCGGACTTGCACTCGTTGGGTGGGAGGGGCACAATCGGCTTGCACCACACGCAAGCACCACGACGAACCCCGGCAGCCACCGGGGTTTTGTCGTTTTTGCGCCCACGATCCTGCAGCGGTCGCTAGGTCATGAATCGCCCTCCTTGAATGGAGGCGCCGGCCGCCAATTTTCGGGCCAGTGCGTTACGGCTCTTCGATTTCAGCCCCAAGGCTTGCGCAATGCGGTGCGCTTCGCCACGACGACCCTTGGCGCGCCCCGACAGGACTGCGTATACGTTCTCGCGTCGGAAGCCGTTCGCGGCTGCCCAGCTGGCCACTGTTAGCCCGGCGTCCACGAATGCACCGCGCACATCGTCGAGGGATTTCTGAGTTTCCAAACGTCTGGCGACTCGTCGCTTTGTGGGCTACAGTAGCACTATGTTTTCAAAAAGCAAAGAAATACTAACTTTTGGAAAGAAATTGAAGGCCGAGCGACAACGGCTCGGACTGACACAAGCTGCGTTTGCCGAACTTGGTGGTGTCAGCAAAGTGACGCAAGCCGCCTACGAGTCCGACTCAACACGTCCCGACATTGCGTATCTCGCCAAGCTTGCAGACTCCGGGGTCGATGTCTTGTGGATTACGACAGGTCGGCGCGCGGCACTGAGCGTAGATTGGGATCTGCTCGATGAGCTGCTGGAACTGGTGGACGAGTGGGCGTCAGAACGGAAAAAGGCGACGTCTCGTGCAGAACGCAAGGATGTGCTACGTGTTCTGTATTCCCAGTTCGTCCAAGATGGGCAAATTGACACGGCCGCCGCGGCTGCGGTGTTTCGCCTCGCAAAGTGACCCGTCGTCGCTCCAAGACGCGTTTGACACCACAAGAGCGCCAAGCTGCTCGCGATCAATTGCGCGAATTGGACCACCAAAAACCAGAAGGTATCGTCGGCCGAATTCGTCGTGCCGTGTCATACCCGCGGGGTGGCGGCAACCCCCAGCGCTATCGCTTCGGGGTTGGATTGATTCTGGTTGCGATCTTCGAGATGGTGCTGGTGGTGGCGCTTCCCCATGATGACAGGCGATGGTTGTTCATCGCATTTTCGTGGGCCACCGCTCTTGCAGGAGCCTGGCAGATCGACAAGGCAAAGAAGCGCTGACCCGTCAACCGAGCATGGCACTCGCTCGATACCTTCCTCGCAGTTCAGTCCAACCAATCGTGAGACGCGCACTCGGCGCCCAAATAGGCCACGCCCCTATGATCCAACGCTGCGTTCGGATGTTTGAACAGCCCTTGGAGCGTTCGCTGTGACATCACCATCGATGCTTCGAAAGCTGATGAAGCAGGCGCAAGCCGATGGCGCGAAGGGCGCCGAGTTTTTCCACGCGCTTCTCGACGCCACCGTTTATGTGCACATCCCAAAGTTCAAGCAGATCCATCCTTGGCGATTCATGCAATTTCACCACTCCGGTGCAGGTGTACTGTTGGTGCCATTTTTCACGGATCAGAAGCGCGCGCGGCGCGCGACACAGTCGGTTGCCCAGGTGGAAGCCATGAATTGTCGCGCCTTCATGAACGCCACCCGAGGATCGACGCTCATCCTCAATCCCGAGGACACGCCGTGCTGCATCTTGTATCCAGAGGAAATCGCAGCGCTACTGGATGAGGGTTACATGGCGCGGGTGCAGCAGATAAAAGCTCCCGATACCGACCCGACGATTTGTCGGCTTTCACAAATACCCAATGATCTGATCACTCTTGTCGTCCCCGTGCTTCGCGAACTCCCATACGTGGACATCGCGTATGTGGCTGGCCGTGCTTGGAAAGATCAGCCTGGCCTCACTACGTATCTGCTCGCGCTGGGCGGCGACCCGAAATTTGCCGAGCGCGCAGCACGTGCAGTGACCACGGTGCTGCAACGGCAAGCGGATCGATTTCAGACGGTCGTGGATCTGACCTACTTCGATGTCCGCGAGACACCGCCAACGTGGATTGCCGACTTGGAGGTGAACCCGGTGTATCGGCGTGGCGCGGATGCCCTATTACGCGAGTCGGTAGACAATGTTTCGAAAAATTGATCTGGGCAGGTGCCGTGTTCCGTGACAGCGATGCAGAGTGGATGGATCTACAGTAGCCGGGCTTCTGTCGCCACCGGAAGCCCATTCAGCTCCAGCTGTGCATTGGCTATAGGTAGCGTGGCGCAGACCTACTCCTCGTTATGCGGGAGCACTGCGTTGCGGATCTGGCCAACCGCATCCTCAACTCGGCTCAACAGTGTCTCGATTTCATTTGCGGTGACGCGTATCTCGCGTCCCTCCTACTCGTTTTCGCGGGCACGCTCCAAATACTTGCGATCGATCACTCCTAAGTTGTGCGCAATCGGGTGCCCAACTTCACCTTGAAATAACCAGGGGAACATTCATCATTCGGGCACTCCCTAGCCACCCGTCCATCCTCGTCTCTGGGAATGGTTACTGTCATGCTGTACTCGTCGTGTCCGACGCGCTTGATGCGATGAGGTCCACCTTCACGAAAGATCTGATTGCCCATGCGCCCCACCTGTTGTTCACCGACTACCCTCATGATGCGCCGGCGAGTCTCGTTGGGCGAGATTCGTCCACAAGTGGCGCAGCATTAAGCGTCCGCGATTCGGAAGCGGTCCCTTAGATCATTCATCCATGACGGCTGAATGATCCGATCGTGCTGCAGCCGGCCGACGACGATGCCAGGATGAATGCCCAGCGCATGCGCGAAGTCCACCACTGCGGGCCTTCCCTTGAGTCGCGTCAGGTCCCACTTGTGCTGCGGCGGTATCAACCAGTCGCCGGCCCAGTCATTGGCTTCTTGTTCTTGTACGCTCGTTGATGTCTGCTCAGAAGGGTCGTCAAGGAAGACCGATTCTCTAGACTTCCTGTTTTTGCCGTGCAGCAGGATGTGGGCGGCTTCATGGAACAGGGTGAACCAGAACCTGTCGTTGAAGCTACCAAAGGCGGATAGCTGGATCATCGGTCGGTCAGAATCTAGCCAGCGGGCCACACCGCTGACGTAGGAGCGCGGGATCGCCGAAACCAGTTCGAAAATAACGCCGGAGTCTCGGAACAGCGCATTCAAGCGTGGCTCGAACTGCTCTGGCTGAAGCACGCTCAACCCCCGCATTTCGCGCAACGCTTCCCGGAATGCCGCTTCGTCGTACCGAGGGCCGGTGTGCTTCTCTGCTGCCATTTCGCCCTTGCGCAGCCATGCGGCAATCGCGCCCAAGTCAGATTGCTCGGGGCGACTGCGGCGGAACTGGTGCTGCAGCCCACCGTAACGTGCGCGCCAGCCATCCGGTGATGCCACGCGAAAATACGCCAAGCACTCCTCGACGATAGTTGGCTTGGAACTGCTGTCGATACGGCGCTTTTCGATCCAGCCGTGCTTCATCATGTCGCGAACGGGGATCTCGCCCAGCCAATCCTGCCAATCGGCAAAGCGTCTTTCGGCATCCAGCTTCGCGAGCTGCTCGCGGTATTGGGCCTCGCGCTTCAGCCAGAAGCCCACGGGTGCCCCCAACACGCTGTTGAGGCGTGTGGCGGCGTCCTCCGTCAAGGGCACCTTGCCGTTGATGAGCTGGCTGACGTGCTTTTCGGAATAGTCGAGCCGTTGCGCCAGTTCCTGTTGCGACCAGCCGCGCTCTTCGAGCATATCGGCGATCGTATCGCCGGGCGGCGACGCCCAGTCGGGTGCAAAGCGGGTGGCTGACTCAGTCATGGTAGTCACCTATGAATTCGATGCGGACGGCGTTCACCTCCGACCAGTTGGTCGAACCGTCCTGCGTTTGGGGTACCGGATCATTGGCGGGTGCAAACACCAGCCGGATGCCGCCAGCGAGGTCCAGCGCAAACTGGCCAGCACGGTCGACTTTGAGCGGATGTGGACGACCGGCCACAAGGTCGGTGACGACGCGGGCGGCGTCGAGGTCAGCGAGGCGGGAACGCAGCTTGCGTGCACAGGCGTCTCCCAACTTCTTGCGCGCAACCCGCTCCTTCTCACACAGGTCGCGCAGTTTGTCGTCCCTGAAGCCGATCTCCATGCCAGACAGGCGACTAAGCGGGCGAG
>Ga0070681_10007563_pt1 | contig 10619 bp, 7 predicted proteins | sample KBSC83BmetaG_FD_65650 | JGI IMG/M metagenome (GOLD analysis project Ga0070681, IMG submission 65650) | Corn rhizosphere microbial communities from Kellogg Biological Station, Michigan, USA - KBS C8-3B metaG | ecosystem: Host-associated > Plants > Roots > Rhizosphere | place: USA: Michigan...
CTGCAGCGGCAACTACTTAATTCTCGGAAAGAACAAGGAGGGTTTCATGTAATGTTTGATTATCTGATTGTAGGCGCCGGCTTCGCCGGCAGCGTGCTCGCTGAACGACTTGCAGCGGGTTCGAATAAGAAGGTTTTACTTTGCGACAAACGGCCTCATATCGGTGGTAATGCTTACGATCATTACAACGACGCCGGAATACTGGTTCATAAGTACGGCCCGCATATATTTCATACCAACTCGCGCGACGTGTTTGAGTATCTCTCGCGTTTTACGGAATGGCGTCCTTATCAGCATCGTGTGCGCGCGAGTGTAGACGGGCAGATCGTTCCCATTCCGATCAACCTCGACACAATTAACAGTCTTTATGGATTGAACCTGACGTCATTCGAAGTCGAAGAATTTTTTAAGAAGGTTTCGGAACCGGTCGAACGAGTGCGAACGTCTGAAGACGTCGTCGTCAGCAAAGTGGGCCGGGAGTTATACGAAAAGTTCTTTCGCAACTACACTCGCAAGCAGTGGGGACTCGATCCTTCGGAGCTCGATGCCAGTGTGACTGCGAGGGTGCCAACGCGCACCAATCGCGATGATCGCTACTTCACTGACACTTACCAGGCCATGCCGTTGCACGGCTTCACGCGCATGTTCGAGAACATGCTCGATCATCCCAACATCAAGATCATGTTGAACTGCGACTATCGCGAGATAGAAAAGGACATTCCTTTCGCGGAGATGATCTACACCGGTCCGGTTGATACATACTTCGATTATTGTTACGGAAAACTGCCGTATCGTTCGCTTGAATTCAAACACGAAACGCACGACATGCCGGTGTTTCAACAGGCACCGGTAGTGAATTATCCTAACGAGCAGCTTTACACTCGAATCACGGAATTCAAGTATCTGACTGGGCAGGAGCATGCCAAGACGAGCATCGTTTACGAGTTTCCGAAGGCGCAGGGCGATGCTTATTACCCGGTGCCGCGCAAGGAAAACGCGGATTTGTACGCGCGTTACAAGTGTCTGGCGGATTCGACTCCGAATGTACACTTTGTCGGCCGTCTGGCGACGTACAAGTATTACAACATGGATCAGATCGTCGCCCAGGCGCTCACTACTTACGGCAAGATTGCCGGCATGAAACGAGTGGAGGCGACGGTCCACACTCAGAGCAACGGCAATGGAAAAGGTTACGTGAGAACAACTGATCGACTCGTGCTCCCCGAGCGAGTGATCACAGTAGTCAATCGGTAGGGGTTACTGCGGAGGTACAAAGGCGCAAAAAATTTAACGGACTTTTTTGTGGCTTTTGTGCCTTTTTGCAGCTAAACAGTTGGGCATGATTCTCAGTAAAAAAGAGATCCCCCGCTCTGAATACCCGCGCCCGCAATTCGTACGCAGCATCTGGTTCAATCTCAATGGCCAGTGGGAGTTTGCATTCGACGATGCCGACGAAGGCTTGAGCCTGGGTTGGCAGGATGGCCGCACGTTGCCGCTGCGTATCAAGGTACCTTTCGGTTATCAAACCGAGCTCTCCGGAATCAACGACAAGTCGATCCACGAAGTTGTCTGGTATGCGCGTTCGTTTCAACTCCCCGAAGAGTTTTACAAACGCGACCTGCTGCTCAACTTCGGCGCCGTCGATTACGCGTGTACGGTTTGGGTCAACGGCAAGGAGGTGGGCCACAACCGTGGCGGGCACGTTCCGTTTCAGTTCGACATCGCGCCGTATCTCAAGTCGGGCGTGAACCGGTTGACCTTGCGCGTTGAAGATCGGCAGGACCCGGAACAACCGCGCGGCAAGCAGTCGTACACCGGACTTCCTGAAAGCATCGATTACTACTGCACCACCGGAATCTGGCAGACCGTTTGGCTCGAGCCCGTTCCGCCGATTCGTATCGAAGAGCTGCGCCTGATCACACACGCCAAACGAAACCTGATCGAGTTGACGGTGTTTCTTCACGCGCCTTCATCCGCGTGGCGCGTGCAGGTGGAAGTGCTCGAAGAGGGCAGACGAGTCGCGATCGCGGAGGACCAGACCGCAGTCGCAACCGGACGACTCGGCATCACTATCCCTTACGCAAAACTCTGGTCGCCTGAGTCGCCGCATCTCTACGACCTGCAAGTGCGGCTCTACGACGGAAACAATCTGCTCGATGAAGTCGGATCTTATGTCGGACTTCGCGGCATCGAACTGCGTCACGGAAAGTTTCTCCTCAACGGCAAGTCGACGTACATGAAGATGGTCCTGGACCAGGGCTTCTGGCCCGATGGTTATCTGACTGCTCCGTCAGACGAAGCTCTGCAAACGGACATCGGGTGGATCAAGCGATTTGGTTTCAACGGCGTGCGCAAGCATCAGAAGATCGAAGATCCGCGCTGGCTCTATTGGTGTGACAAGCTCGGCTTGCTTGTTTGGGAAGAGATGCCGAACGCGCGCGAGTGGTCGCCGAAGGCGGAAGATTTATTGTCGGCCGAGTGGCAGGATGCCGTGCGCCGCGACTACAACCATCCGTGCATCGTTGCGTGGGTTCCGGTGAATGAGAGCATGGGTTTTCCCGGGTTGAGTCTCGAGCACGCCGGTCAGTACGCATTCATCGAACGGATGGTGCGAGTCACGCGGCGACTCGATTCGACGCGGCCCGTGATCGACAACGACGGTTGGGAACACACCGATATCACCGACATCTGCGCGATTCACGACTACACGCCGAGCTCGGAAAAGTTAGCGCTTCGATATAAAGAGACGATTGGCGGCGGTCCGTTGCCGGCGAAAGTTTGGGTTGACAAACCGCTGTTCGCACGCGGCTCGAGATACCGAGGCCAGCCGATCGTGCTTTCAGAAATCGGAGGCTTCCTCGCAATTCCCGAAAACGTGCCGCCTGAGAAACGCGATCTGCTGTACCGGTTTTACGATTCGTTCAAGGAGCCGGGAGAGTTGCTGGAGAAGTACCGCGACTTGATGAAGGGCATCGCGTCGTTGGATTTTCTGGCAGGGTTTTGTTACACGCAGTTGACCGACATCGAGCAGGAGATCAATGGATTACTTACGTACGACCGGCGGCCTAAAGTTGATGCGGAGGCGATTGCCGAGATCCACACCGAGATGTTCCGAAGAGTAGTTAAATAATGATTTTCCTTTGGATCTTTGCGCCTTTGTGGGAGAAAAACCGTTTGTGGCGCGTCGTTTGAGTGGAACTTATCCATTCAAGGAGGCTACCAACATGGAAAGTAGAGCAAAACTCTTCGGTCACGCTATTCATCCGATCCTGATCGTTTACCCGTTGGGTCTGCTGTCGGCGGGTGTGATCTTCGACATAATCTATCTGGTCACGGGTAATACAACCTGGACTCTGGTCTCGTACTGGATGATCGCGGCAGGCATTATCGGTGGTCTGTTGTCCGCTGTGTTTGGTCTCATCGACTACCTCGCCATTCCGTCAGGCACTCGTGCAGCCCGCATCGGCCTTGTCCATGGACTGACGAATGTTCTCGTGGTGGTTTTATTCATAGCCAGTTGGCTACTCAGGCGTGACTCTCCGGGTGTGCCGCCGACACTAGCGTTTGTCTTGTCGTTTATCGGTGTTGCCGGAGCTTTGCTGGGAGGCTGGCTTGGTGGCGAACTGGTCGAACGACTTGGCGTTGGTGTTACGCCCGGAGCCAATTTGAATGCACCGAATTCTTTAACTCACGATGCACGTGAGATGAAGAAGAGAATGACTGATGCGGAAAGCTACTGACGTTGACCGGCTCGCCGTGCGGCACCGTCCGCCGGGCCAGCCGGTTATGCACCAGGAGTGGGGCAAGCTGCTCTTCATGCACTGGCGCATTGATAAGAATTTGCTGCGCCCACACATTCCGCATTCTCTGCAAATCGATACCTACGGCGATTCGGCGTGGCTCGCGATTACTCCATTCTCGATGTGGGATATTCGCGGGCTGCCGCCTTACATGCCACCCATTCCCGGACTCGATTCGATGAATGAATTGAACGTCCGTACTTACGTTCACCACGACGGCATACCCGGTGTTTGGTTCTTCTCGCTTGATTGCGACAGCAAAGCGGCAGTCTTGGCCGCGCGTACTGCTTATCATCTGCCGTACTTCTTTGCCGACATCAAGAGCGATGGTAAGAAGAAGATCAAATACCGTTTGAAGCGACGTGACGATCCGGTCGCGGAGTTCAAAGCTGACTGGAGTGTCGGTGATGCATTGCCTCAGTCGCAACCTGGATCGCGCGAGTTTTTTCTTACGGAGCGTTATGTGCTCTACAGCGAATTCGAAGGCGATCTCTTTCGCGCGCGCATCTTTCACGAACCGTGGCAACTCTATAAAGCTGAGTTGACCAACTTCGGTTCCACTCTCCTCGAGCCGAAACTGATCCCACAACCAAAGACACAACCCATTCTCCACTACGCAGAACAAGTGAGTGTGGACATCTGGATGTTAGAGAGTGTAGACGCTTCGGAATGATTTGTAGGGGCGGCACTCCGTGGCCGCCCCAATCGCTCGATGGCAGGCGTGTTGCGCACACTTGGGGCGGCCACGGAGTGCCGCCCCTAATCGCGCGCTCATGCCAAATAATTTCAAACACCCGTTGTATTGAAAACGACCAAGCATCAACTTACCCCTTATGTAATCGACCGTACGTCTCTAAAAACACTCATTTTTCGTATCCACATTTTTACGTTCTCAACATTTTCATGACACAGCTTTCAACGACGCTGTTGGCATGAAAATTGACACTGACTGCGCAAATGAAGTTGAGAGACGAGTCATCCATGAAGATCGAAAGCATTCGCGCACTAAACGGTCCGAATGTCTATAGCCACCATCCAGTGCTGCTCATGCATCTGGATCTGGGCGAGCTTGCCGAACGCGAGAGTCGTGAGTTCGAGGGCTTGAATCAACGGCTCATCACAATTCTTCCGGGATTAAAAAATCATCATTGCAGTTTAGGACGACCGGGCGGCTTTGAAGCGCGACTCGAAGAAGGTACTTACTTTGGTCACATCATCGAGCACGTCGCGCTCGAGTTGACAGAGCTTGCCGGCATCGGCAGAACGCATGGCAAGACGCGTCACGACGAGGGCAGCTTCTACAACATCGCGATCGAGTTTCGCGCAGAGAAGGCAAGTACATATTTGCTCGAGCAGGCGGTGAATCTCGTCGAATTAGCGCTTCATGAGCAAACGTTCCAGCTTCACACCGTGGTTGAAGAAGCGAAACGTTTGATCGTCGACGCGGAGATTGGTCCAACCACGCGCGCCATCATCGAAGCCGCTAAGAGACGCGACATCCCCTGGCGTCGCGACGGCAACGGCAATCGTATTCAGCTCGGCTACGGCAAGTATCTTCATTACGTTCAGGCGGCGATGACCGATCGCACGAACGCCATCGCCGTTGAGCTGGCCCAGGACAAGGAAGAAACCAAAGCGCGTCTGGAGTTGCACGGCATTCCCGTTCCGCAAGGCAAAGTTGTCTATTCGTTAAAAGAGGCGCTCAAGGCGGCTGATGAGCTTGGCCGTCCAGTCGTGGTCAAGCCCATCAACGGACACCAGGGACAAGCAGTCACCCTCGAAGTCTCATCTCGTCAGGAGATGAAGATCGCTTTCGATGCGGCGCGGTCGCTCTCGCGGGCGGTGTTGATTGAAGAAACTCTTGCCGGTCTTAATTATCGTGTGGTGATCGTGGGGGGCCGCATGGTCGCAGCCAGTGAGCGCGTGTTGCCGTGCGTGATAGGCGACGGCGTCAACTCGATACGAGATTTGATCGCACATGAAAACCGGAACCCGCTGCGTGGCGATGGTCATGAAAAGCCTTTGACCAGGATCAAAGTCGATGCGGAAGTGATCACGCACCTTGAACACGCGGGCATGACGCTCGATACAGTTCCGGCGCGCGACCAACACGTAACGCTTTCACATCGATCGAATTTATCGATCGGCGCTACGGCTCAGGACGTTACGGACAAAGTTCATCCATCGATCGCGCGCATGTGCGAGCGAGCCGCGCGACTCATAGGTCTCGACGTCTGCGGAGTCGATCTCGTGATACCCGACATCGCGACGCCGATCACGAGCGGCGGTGTGATCGAGGTCAACGCTTCTCCGGGTTTGCGAATGCATCACTACCCATCGGTTGGTATGCCTCGTGACGTCGGCGACGCGGTAGTCAATGCGATCTATCCGCCGGGAACGCCGAGTCGTATTCCGATAATCTCCATCACCGGCACCAACGGAAAGACGACCGTCACGCGAATGATCGGTTACGTGCTGGGCAAGTCAAACCTCTGCGTAGGCATGACGACGACGGATGGCATTTACATTGGCAGCGAGCAGATCGTTGAAGGTGATACGACTGGCCCACAATCGGCGCAGGTCGTCTTGTCGGATCCGGCGGTTGAAGTTGCGGTCTTGGAAACGGCGCGAGGCGGCATTATTCGACGTGGCTTGGGTTACGACTGGTCTGACATCGGTGTAATGACAAACATCAGCGACGATCACGTGGGCCAGGACGGAATCAAGTCAGTCGACGACGTTCTCTATGTTAAGTCGCTGGTGGCGGAGCGCGTGAAAGAGGGCGGAACGCTCGTGCTCAATGCTGATGACGAGCACCTCGCGAGGTTGATGCAAAACGAGCGCATCAACAAAGTGCCGAAGACTGTGGTTTATTTTTCAATCGACGAAAACAATCCGCTTGTCAGAGATCATTTGCAATCGGGCGGCAAAGCTTATTTCGCACGCAACAACGCGTTGATTGAGTCGGTGGGCGACGTGCAACGAACGCTCGCAGACGTTTCGATACTGCCAGTGGTGATGAATGGCGCGGCACAATTTCAGATCGGCAACTTGCTCGCGGCAATTGCGGCGTGTCGCGCGTTTGGTATCGAGCAGGACGTGTTGCTGAAGGGTCTCGTGAGTTTTTCGAGCTGGGCCAATAATCCCGGCCGCGCGAATCTGTATCGCTTAAACGGCGGGCACGTGATGGTTGACTACGGACATAACACCGAGGCGTTCGACGCGATTTGCCGTCTTACGTCCAACTGGAATGATCGTCGTGTGACGGGAATCATCACCATACCCGGAGACCGCGATGACGCGATTATCGATCGCGCAGCGCGAGTTGCAGCGAAGGGGTTCAATAAAGTGATTGTGCGCGAGGATCGAGATCTACGCGGACGCAAGCCGGGCGATGTGGCGAAGATCGTTTGTCGCGCGATTAGCGAGGTGTCGCCCGGAATCGAGTGCGAAGTGGTGCTCGATGAAATCGAAGCGCTGCGCCACGCAGTGAGTCAAATGATCAAGGGGGAAGTAGTCGTCTTGTTTTATGAAAAACTGTCACCGATTCAGAAGGCGCTGGACGAAATGGCTGCGCAGCCAGTCATGTCGCTGCCGCCATTGCCTCTCACTCCGGAGCCGAAGAGAGAACCAGTAGCTCGACCGATTGTCAGACCGCGGCGAGTTAGCAAGCGTCTGGTCCCTGCCATGCCATCGGCGTGAGACATGTTTCATGCAAACGCGCACGAAAATCCTTTAGTGCCTGCGCTTAACTTTGCGGCTTTGCGTGAAAAGTTCTAAGGAATTGCTGGAGTTATTGGTCTAAACATGTTATAACAAGCGCACCGATAAACCCCTAGTTCGCTGTTCGGCAATCCCCAAAGATCCGAACATTCCCCCTCCGTGCGGGTTTACTATCAACTCCTTTCAAGGGGGTTCCGATGTTCAAATCGATTGCATTCTTCGTGGCTATGCTGCTCGGCGTGTGCGTCGGTATTGCCTCGGCCCAAACGGCCAGCAACTACGCCGATGACTCGCGCACGACTGCGTCCACTGACCGCACGCCGTCTCCCGAAGCGAAGGCGGAAGCAAAACGACTTTACAAGGAAGGTGTGAAGTATGGTCTCGCAGGCCTCTACCCACAGGCAATCGCGATCCTACAACGGTCTGTAAAGTTGGACCCACAGTTCGCTGACGCTCACTTCGCGCTCGGCCACGCGTATTTCGATCTCAAGCAGTGGCGCAACGCGGTGGAGAGTCTGAAGGTAGCAGTTGAATTAAATCCGAAGGATCAGGAGGCACGCGATCGCCTTGGTCTCGCACGTGCAATGTTATGGGAGGAAGACAGCGCGAAGCTAGCTGCTCAGCGCCGCCAGAATCATCCACAGCAACAGCCAGTAGTTGACCAGCGACGAGATAATCCTCCCCCGCAACCCGCGACCGAACAGGTTTCGCTTAACGCCAAAGCGCCGTCAACACCCGAACCAGCCGCCGCCGCACCCGCGTCTGAAGAAAACGCCGCCGCAAACGAAGAATTAACCCTCACTAAGATTTATCGCGTTGGACCAAACGATGTGTTGGATATTCGGATCAACGACAATGCCGCTTCACAGTCGACACTGTTCACGGTGACGGCCTCAGGGTTTCTCGAACATCCGATGCTGGGTGAACCGCTGCAAGCGAGTGGTCTGACGGTGGACGAGATCGGCAGCAAGTTTGAAAGCGAACTGAAACGACGCGCACTCGTCGAGAATCCGAAAGTCTCGGTCGGCGTGCGTGATTACGCGAGCCACACGATCCTGGTAAGCGGACTCGTTAAAGATTCGGGCACGAAGATTCTTCGTCGCGAAGCGATTCCGCTTTACGTCGTGGTTGCTGATGCACAGCCGCTGCCTGAAGCGGCGCGTGTCACGGTGCTGCGCAACGAGTCGAACGCGACGTTTGAAGTTGATCTCACGGAAACGAATGAGATGAATCGGTTGGTGCGACCGGGAGATGTCATAAGTGTGTTGCCGAGTGTGTCGCAGTTTGTTTACGTCGGCGGTGAAGTGAAGGCGCCGGGTGAGAAGAATTTTCGGCGTGGTCTAACACTGACGCAGGCGATTCTCGCCGCTGGTGGCCTGACCTCGAAGGCGAAGGAAGCGCGGCTGGGTCGTGACAACGGCGAGGGATTCCTGGTCGTCACGCGTTACAAGTTGAAGGAGATCGAATCAGGGAAGGTTCAGGATCCGGTAGTCAAACCCGGTGACCGGATCACGATTCGCGATTGAGCATGGTAGCGAGGCTGAGACAACAAGAAGTCACGTTCGATGCTGTGACACGGGAGTTGTGGTCCGCAGCGGAGAATGGTGACGTGCGCGAACTCACGGTGGTCCTATCGCGTGGAGTTGATGTTGATGCGCGTAACGAGCACGGGATGACGGCGTTGATGCGTGCGGCGCGCTGCGGGCACGCGGCAGCAGTTCGCGTGTTGCTCGAGCACGGTGCGGATCCGAATGTGCCGCGTAACGATCGATTCACGTCACTCGCGCTTGCCGCGTTTTTTGGTCACACTGAGACTGTCCGGATTCTGATCGAACATGGCGCTAAGACTGAAGTCGTGACCCGCTCCGGCACGTCGCCGCGCATGTGGGCCAGAGCACGCACGTTCAGCGACGTCGTTCGTTCTTTGGAGACACCCGCTCCGGCGCCCGTTTCTCCTGTCCCCGTGATCAAGACGCTCAAGAACCCGCCGGAGATTTGGGATCTGGTCCATGAAGTTCCGAGCCAGGAGTTTAATCCGCGTTCGGCGTTTGTTTCGCGGATGAAGTCGATGAAGCGGCCGGTTGCGGTCGGTGCGTTCGTGGGGTTGCTGTTCGCGATCTCGTGTGGTGTGGCGGCGTTTGTGTTCAGGAGTTCGGAGGCGAGGAGTCTCTCGATGGAAGTGCCGCCAATTCCGACTCCTTCAGAGACTCGTGTTGAACCGCCACTGCCGGTTGAGATTCCAATCGCCGAACCCGCACCGGAAGCAAACCACGTCGTGCATAAAATGCCGGTGACACGGGAATTAAAAGTGCGGCCACTTGTTGACTACAACATTGCGGCGGAAGCACCGAGAAGGGAAGAACCGCAGGTCGCAGTCCCCGAGGTCGAAAAGCCAAAGCCGCGTGAAGCACCACCGAACACCGCGCTCAGCCCACATCTGATCACTTCTCCCAAGAGCGTTGCGCCCAAAGCGAAAGTCATTCAGTGGCCATAAAGAATATTTCTGCAAAGGCACAAAGCCGCAAAGAAGATGCTTCCTTTGCGGCTTTGCGCCTGTGCGGGAAACCGTCTTAGTACTCCGCGAAAGAGTCGTCCGGATAACAGTACAACCAACGCTCACCGCGTTCGGCTGACGCGATCACCGGATGACCTGTCGCGCGTGCGTGCTTCGACGCGTGCTTATTTGGTGAACTGTCGCAACACAGTGTGACGCCGCACTGCTGACACGTGCGAAGATGCACCCAGTCAGATCCGATCTTCACACACTCTTCGCAAACTCGTTCTTGTGGTTGCTTGACGTCAGCAATCTCGTCGAGATGAACGCATACCTCTGTGGCCATGCCACTAGTATACAGTCTCTTATGCGCCGGCGCCCTTCGCCTTCGCGCGCTCTTGTTGCATGTATTGCCTCACCGCGGCGATTTTGCCGGGAGTGCGTTTCTCACTCCATTCTTCTAAGCGCTTCGCGGCCTGCTCCAGATTCGCAAGCAGGTTCGGGTCGTGAAACGTCTCGCGAAACTGCGGTACCACCGGCTTCAACTGCTCCCACACCCCAAAGAACTCACCGCTCGTTTCGAAGAAGAGGTCCTCGTGCAA
>Ga0070681_10007564_pt1 | contig 10619 bp, 8 predicted proteins | sample KBSC83BmetaG_FD_65650 | JGI IMG/M metagenome (GOLD analysis project Ga0070681, IMG submission 65650) | Corn rhizosphere microbial communities from Kellogg Biological Station, Michigan, USA - KBS C8-3B metaG | ecosystem: Host-associated > Plants > Roots > Rhizosphere | place: USA: Michigan...
TGTCAATAGCTCGACCGGTCTCCGGTTCCCACCCACCCAATTCACCAGACACAATCATCAGGAAGTTGGTACGCAAGCTTGCAGCGGTCGCCGCGCTCTCGCTCGGCGCCGCGTCGGCTGCGGCAGCACAGGCAGGCACGACGATCTCCGGCACCGTCACCAGCGAAGCGGGCGCTCCGCTTCCGGGCGCGACCGTTCTCATCCAGGGAACGACCATCGGCACTCATACCGATGACGCCGGTCGCTACACCATCGTCGTTCCGGCTTCGCGCGCGAATGGACAGAGTGCAGTGCTCGTGGCCCGCACCATCGGCTACGCCGCGCGCACCGTTCCGATCGTGCTCACCGCCGGATCGAATGTGACCCAGAACTTCGCGCTGGTCGTAAACCCGCTGAACCTCGACGTCGTCGTCGTGACCGGCGCTGGTACATCGACTACCCGCGAGCGTCTTACCACGACCATCAACACCGTCGACAGCAGCGCACTCAATCGCGCGGCCAATCCGCAGAACGTCGTTTCGGCTCTCGCGGCCCAGGCGCCGAACGTCGAAGTGCGCACTCAGTCCGGTGAGCCGGGCGCTTCCGCTTCGATCAAGATTCGCGGTGCGTCGTCACTCTCCGGCACCAACCAGCCGCTCTTCGTCGTCGACGGCCAGCCGATCGACAATCAGACGATCTCGACCCAGAGCATCGCCAACGGCGCCGGCACGGCGTCCGGAGCGGATGCGAGCACGGTTGCACCTAACCGCGCGTCGGATATCAATCCCGCCGACATCGAGTCGATCCAGATTCTGAAGAGCGCAGCCGCCGCCGCGATCTACGGCGCGCGCGCTGCGAACGGCGTCGTGCTGATCACCACCAAGTCCGGAACTCCGGGGGCGACCAAGTGGACGGTCTCGTCGACAGAGACGTTCGACCGCGTCAGCTCACCCGACATCCTTCAGCACACTTTCGTCCAGGGTATCGATGGAGATGCCGACGTCTGCGGCGGAACGGATTGCACGGTGAGCCGCTGGGCATGGGGTCCCGCTGCACCGGCCGGCACTCAGCTCTTCGATCACTCGAAGGAGCTGTTCGACACCGGCCTCACAGCCGACAACAATCTTCAGGTCTCGGGCGGCAACGAGCGCACCACGTTCTACGCGTCGGGCGGCCTGTTGAACCAGAACGGCTACCTGAAGGGTCCCAACAACAAGTACAATCGCGCAACGGTCCGCCTCAAGGGCACCCAGCAGATCAACTCGCAGCTGAAGGTCAGCGGCAACCTGAGCTACATCGATACCCGCGGCAAGTTCGTGCAGAAAGGCTCGAACCTCTCGGGCGTCATGCTCGGCGCGCTCCGTACCCCGCCTGACTTCAACAACGAGGATACCTATCTGCCGAACGGGTTGCAGCGCGCGTATCGCTTCCCGAATGCGTCGAGCATCGCCGCAATGCAGAACGCCGTCTATTACGACAATCCGTTCTTCGTGCTCGACAATCCCGGCAATCGCAGCGAGCTCGGTCGCTCGGTCTCCAACCTGAACATCGATTGGACTCCGCTCGAGTGGCTGAACGTCAGCGAGACCCTCGGCGCGGACTACTACAATGACTGGCGACTGGAATCGCTGCCGCTCACTTCGGGCAACGACGTTGTCGGCAATGTGACCCGCAACGACATCAACAACCTCGAGATCGATCACAACCTGATCGCGACGGCGAAACACACTTTCGGCACGAACACGGACCTGACCTTCTCCGTCGGTCAGAACCTGAACTCGCGCCGCCTGCGGCAGACCTACGCGTTCGGCGAGCAGCTGATCGCGCCGACGCCGTTCAACATTCAGAACACCATCAGTCCGTTCGTGCAGGAGTACCGCGCTCTGCGGCACATCGAGGCGTACTTCGCCCAAGCCGAGGTCAGCCTGCTCGATCAGCTGGTGCTCAACTTCGGCGTCCGTAACGACGGATTCTCGACGTTCGGAAGCGCGAACCCGCGCGCGAACTACCCGAAGGCGAGCGCGGCCTGGACCTTCAGCAATCTGCTGAACGGTCGCGACCGCACCGGCCTGCTCTCCTATGGAAAGCTGCACCTCGCCTACGGGGAGACGGGTAAGGAGCCGCCCGCATACGCGGCAGTTACCGCGCTGACGAACACTACGTTCTTCGGACTCGGCGGCTACGGCGATCTGCTCAAGCCAGGCATCAACGGCCAGGGCGCATTGGCGACGAGCTTGACCCAGGGTAATCCGGATCTCCGTCCGGAGAGAAACCGGGAGCTCGAGTACGGCGCTGACCTCGCCTTCCTCAACAACAAGATCGACATGTCGGCAACGGCGTACAACAAGCGTGGCTCAGACATCATTCTGAGCGCGCCGATCAACGCCGCCGCCAACGGTGCCACACTGCAGGTTCTCAATGCAGCGGAAATCAAGAACCAGGGCGTCGAGTTGACCCTCAACCTGCATCCGATCCAGCAGGCGAATGCCGGTTGGGACATTGGCGTGCAGTACGGGCGCAACAAAGGCCGCGTTCTGAGTCTGAACGGCGCCGATTTCATCAACTACAACCTCGAAGGATTCACCGGCGCGATCGGCACTTCCGCGGTCGGCTTTGCGCCTGGCGTGATCCAGGGCTCGGACTTCGTCCGCTGCGGACGCAACATCACCAATGTTGCAATCCCGGGCCTCGGCGTCGTTGACGACGTGGACGGCAGCGTTTGCGCCGGCCAGCCGAAGGGAGCGCTGGTGCTCGGCAGCGACGGATTGCCGGTGGCGGATCCGACTCAGCGTATCATCGCCGATCCGAATCCGAAGTACACCATGTCGTACAGCACCAATCTCCGCTGGAACAAGTTCTCGGTGTCGGGCCTGCTCGATGTTCGCAAAGGCGGCAGCGTCTGGAACGGAACCCGCGGCGTGCTCGATTTCTTCGGAACGGGGAAGGACACAAAGATCCGCACCCGCACCGACGGCCAGTATGGCGTGAATTACATGACCAACATCTATCCCGTGACCGTTGGACCGGGCACGCAGGTCGTGCCCTTCCAGTCACCGACTGATTGGGAGAACTGGTTCCTCGGCGACGGTGGTGGATTCGGAACCGTGGGTGCGCAGTTCGTGGAGGATGGCAGCTTTGCCAAGCTCCGCGAAGTGTCGCTCACCTACACGCTCGACCAGCCGTTCCTGCGGAACCTGACCGGGTTCTCGACGGCCGACATCCGCATCGCGGGGCGCAACCTCAAAACCTGGACGAAGTACACCGGGTTCGATCCAGAGGTCAACCTCGGCGGCGCCGAGTTCCTGACGCAGGGACTCGACTACTTCATCAATCCGCCGACGCGCTCCTTCGTGCTGTCGTTCAGCCTTTCTCGCTAGTCATAACCGGAGATCTCAGAAGTGTATAGACATATAAAACCATTGGCGCGCGGGCTCCTCGTTGCGAGCGCGGTAGCCGTTGTCGGAGGTTGCAACAACTTCCTGACTGGCGGCGAAACGAGCACGGACCCCAACCGCCAGATTGCCGCGACGAACGATCAGTACTTCGTCTCGACGCAGGAAAACCTGTGGGCGTACTGGGGCAGCGATCCGGCGCGTCTGACCGGAATTCTCGCGCAGCAGTTCAACGGCGTTGCGAATCAGTACGGCGCACTTCAGAAGAGCTATACCCACGACCCGACAACGACCAACGGCACGCACGCCGCGCTTTACACCGGTGGCGGGCTCGTCGACATCAAGAAGCTCCAGGCCGGCGCGAGACAGGTAGGGGATTCGCTCTACCTCGGCATTGCGCAGGTTATGGAGGGAGCGCTGATGGGAACGGGCGCCGACATCTTCGGCGATCTCGTTTACAAGCAGGCGCTTCAGGGTGTCGCAAATCCGACCCTGGACGATCAGCTGTTCGTGTACGATTCGGTCCAGCAGGTTCTGTCGGCGGGTATCGCCAACATCAACCTGAACGCGGCTGGAAGCGCTGGGCCGGGCGGAGCGGATCTCGTCTATGGCGGCGATACCGATCTCTGGACCGCCTTCGCTCACACCCTGAAGGCGAGGTTCTACATGCACACGGCCGAAGTGAGGCCGGGCGCGTACGCCCAGGCTCTCGCTGAGGCGCAGCAGGGAATCTCGAGCGACGCCGGCAACTACGTCGGTGCGTTTACCTCGACGGGCTCGGAGACGAACTTCTATTTCCAGTTCCACGGTCCGGCCGGTCGTGGTGGTGATCTCGCCATCGGCAACACGCTCGATACGATCCTCGTCCGCCGGAATGATCCGCGTGAAACGGAGTATTTCGCGGCGAGCGGGAATCCACGGTGGCTGAGCGATGAGCGCGGCGCCGATGATTTCCAGCAGCCTTACGTCACCTACGACGAGAATACGCTGATTTGGGCCGAGGCAGCCTATCGCACCGGTGACCAGGTGACGGCACTCGCCAAGCTCAACGAAGAGCGTGCCAACCACGGGCTCGCGCCCGAGGTAGTCGCCGGCCAGGCTCTTCTCAATGAGATCCTGATCGAGAAGTACATCGTCGACTTCCAGCTCGGTGAGGAGGCGTGGAACGACTACAAGCGCACCTGCACTCCGAATCTGGTTCCAACAGCGGCCGGGTTGCCGATCCCGGGTCGGTTGTACTACGACGCGACGGAGGCAAACACTGACACGAACATTCCGGACCCTGGTGTCGGAGTGAATGGTTTGCGGAACAAGAACGATCCAGTGAACACCGTCTCCGATGGTACCGGAGCGGCGTGCCTCGGGCAGTTCTAGGCAACAGATAGAGTTCCTGAAGGTCCGAGCCCGGTCGAACGCGACCGGGCTCGGATTTTTTCCCGCACTTATTATTCGGATAATGAACCAGACATTTGTCGGTTATTTGCGGACGTCGCATCGGCGGCTGACGGGAGCGCTGGCGTTCGTGTTGTTCGCCAACCTGTTGGCGTGCACCGAATACGTCCCGGTTCGCGGCGGGGTCGACGCATCGGCACAGCCCGCGGTTCGCGTCACGCTTACCGATCAGGGGACCATCGATGTCGCGCCACGCATCGGTATGCGCGCTGAGACACTCGAGGGCGTTCTGGAGTCGGTCAGCGATACGTCACTGGCGTTGTCGGTGCGGAAGGTGTCGCGCGAGGGCGGGATCGAGGACAGCTACGCGGGCGAGCCGCTGACGCTGATGCGGCGTGATTACGAGTCCGTCGCTACCGGCAGGACCTCAGTGTCGCGCAGCTTGCTCCTCGCTGGTGGCATCATCGCCGGCGCGCTTCTTTTGGGGCGCGGAGCGGGCGACTTGTTCGGAGGAGACAACGGCGGGCACCCGAACAAGACCAATTGATCGTCGCCAGCGCGCCACTAGCCCGGGATCGCGCTACCAGACTCCGACGCTCGAACGGTTGAGATTGCTCTCGATCGTGAATCTCACCGCGCTGTTTCCCCGCAGCGAGATGGCCTGCGATACATAGCTGTCGGTGCCGCCGATTCTCCGCGCGGCGATGCGGATTACACCCATCTGCCCCTGCAAGCGCTCCGGGATTTCGATCGACAGATTGTGCGCCGCGGCGACTTGGGTGAAGCGGGTCTGGACACCGTCGTGGAGGACGTAAAGCACTACGTCAGCCCAGTTGTGGTTTTCGACCTCGAGGGTCACCGGAGCGGCGAGATTTACAGGGGTCGGCTCGTCGTAATTCTTGACCGGGATCGATCGCGAGCAGCCGGAAAGGGACGCGGTGAATAGAATTGCCAACGCGAACGAAGTGCAGTGCACTTGCATCTTTCCTCCGGCGCCAACGTCGCGGCGCAATGTCGCGGCGATTGGCTGAATCTGTTGCATGGATCAAACCGCGTCGAGAGGGAATCCGGGGCGTTTCCGCGGGCGGCCGGTGGATTGGTCGCTCCGGGCGGCCTGCGTTGACATAACTGCTGCCGGCGTCTAACTTTATAGGCTGTCCGTCCCATGAACCCGGGTCGGTGGCGTACCTTGGTTACAGTCCGTTCAACTTGTATTAATGCCAACAATCAATCAGCTCGTCCGTCAGAGCCGTCGCGACGTTCAGAAAAAGGAAAAGGCGCCCGCGCTCAAGTCCAATCCCCAGAAGCGTGGCGTGTGCACCCGCGTCTACACCACCACTCCCAAGAAGCCGAACTCTGCGCTTCGTAAAGTCGCCCGCGTTCGCCTGACCAACGGGTTCGAGGTCACGGCCTACATCCCCGGCGAAGGCCACAATCTGCAGGAGCACTCGATTGTGCTCATTCGCGGTGGCCGCGTGAAGGATCTGCCGGGCGTTCGCTATCACATCGTCCGCGGATCGCTCGACGCCTCCGGCGTCAACGGTCGCAACAAGAGTCGCTCCAAGTACGGCACAAAGAAGCCCAAAGCGGGTGGAGGTAAGAAGTGAGCCGCCGCAAGAAGTCCATCAAGCGTCCGATCCTCCCCGACGCACGCTACGATAGCCAGACCGTTTCGAAGTTCATCAACGCCATCATGTACCAGGGCAAGAAGTCCACTGCCGAGCGCATCTTCTATGGCGCGATGGACATCGTCGAGAACAAGACCTCACAGCCCGGCGTGACGATCTTCAAGCAGGCGCTGACCAACCTGAAGCCAGCTGTCGAAGTGAAAAGCCGCCGCGTCGGTGGTGCTACCTACCAGGTGCCGGTCGAAGTTCGCCCGGACCGTCGCACCGCGCTCGCGATGCGCTGGCTGATCACGTTCTCCCGCGGCCGCAACGAGAAGTCGATGGCCGAGAAGCTGGCCGCTGAAGTGATCGCCGCCAGCAAGGGCGAAGGCAACGCGGTCAAGAAGAAGGAAGACACCCACCGCATGGCGGAAGCGAACAAGGCGTTCGCGCACTACCGCTGGTAATCGCCGTCAAGCTGAAGCCGCCCGAGTGATTGGGCGGCTTTTTTATTTGGGACCCCAGGCCAGGCCCGAGCCGTCCAGCGGGACAGGCAGAAATAGTCCTTTGTCGGGGTCAACGATGGTCGGTTTCGAGTCCATCTTCACAACTACAAAAGCGCCATCGGGTGACCAGTCGAGTCCACCGAAGTATGAGATGGGGCCAGCGATTTGTCTGAGTCCCGATCCATCGGGATTCACGACGTAAAGCCCTGCGCCCCCGCGCGTCGCAAGCCGGGTTCCGGTCGGCGACCAACGAACTTCGTCCGCCCCGGTCCCGCTGATCACCGTCACCACGCGGCTGGTGAGATCGATCACGTCCACATCGTTGGCAGCGACTGACTTCTCGGTGTAAGCGAGGCGCGTCCCGTCCGGCGAAGGTGACGGGCAATTGCGAAATCGATAATCGCCTGGTGGCGGCGCATCTCCAACGAGCTTTTCGGCGCCGGTGCCATCGGGGTGGATCCGCCACACCGATGAAAAATTTCCGGGCTCCTGCGCGGTGAAGTAAATCCAGACGCCGTCACGCGAAGGCGCCGGCCACGCCAGAGAGCGTCCGCTCAGCGCTGCAACCGTGTCGGGCACGATCGTCTGGATCGCACCGTCGGCAATGTTCAGCGAATACAGCCGCTGGCTATTGGATTGCTGGTCGGTGCCCACGTAGTAGACCTTCGCTCCGTCGGGACTCCACATTGGCTCGAAGGGCGCCTGCGGTGTCGGATAACTTCTGATCATCGTGCCGTCTGTGCGCCGCACGCCGATGGCCGAAGTGACGGTGGCTCCGGGTGCACTGATCGCCTGCGCTATCTCGCCGGGAGGCACCACGCTTACCATCGCGGTCTCCTGCAGCAGTCCGCTCGGCGCCACATACCGAACCATTATGCCGGCGCGACCGACGGCAGATCCATCGACTTTCCCCGTCGGCGCGACGGTGACCGCCGGACTGCTGCTGGAAAACGTCGCGTGCAGACCGAGGTCGTTGCCACCGCGGTCGATAATGATCGCGTCCTGAGTAAAGGAATTACCGACCATGACCGCGGTGTCGCCCGGCTTGAGGCGGATGAACGCCGGATCGCCCGGCATCACTGTGAACGAAACAGAGTCGGCCAGCTCCAGCTCGGGGACGGTGATCAGAATCCCAGCCGGGCCTGCGCGGCGGCCAAACTTCACCAGAAAAGAGGTTTGTCTGCTGGTTGTCAGAGCGATGCTGCCCACTTGGGCCCGCAGGGTATCCATCGCTAGCATGCCCAGTTGTTCGGGATCGGCTGGCGAGGGCAGACCGGCGACATTGACGACGACGTCGTGATTGAGACGGCCGTTGGAATCAGTTATCTCGATGACCATCCTGGCGTTCGGCTCAGCATCGATGGTATCGGCGCGACTGATGTCCCTTACCACGCGGATGCCGGCGCCTTTCGGGGGGCCGCCAATGTCCACCACGCAACCGAGCGCGGTCGCGGACAGAAGGCACCACGACAACAACCGTGAATTCATCGGTAGACCAGCGTGAGGTCTCGGTTCCTTTCTACTGAGCCAGGCCGAGGAGCGCCTTCACCTGGTCATTGACGAGGCGCTCCAGGGATCCGGTGGTACTGCAGCGGACCGTCGCGCCGCTGCCGCTGCCGGTAGCATCGATGCGGGTGTGAACCCGTGCGGTAGCATCGCTCACCGAGTCGATCTGACTTTCAATGGTCAGCTGGATGCGGTATGCATCGGCGTTTGGCCCGACCAGAGTGCTTCCGCAATCCACGAATCGGGAAGCCGGGCTGCGCTGGAATTGATGATACGCCGACGCCGTGCCGCGAACGTAGCGGTGCGTGCTGTCCACGGTCGCGAGCCCGATACCGAGCGCACTGAAGGCGGCGGGCAACGCGGTCCACGCCTGCGTCGCCGAAGCGCCGAGCACCACGGTCGATCCAGATGGATCGTCGCGAATCGTCACCCGCGATGACGGCGCGTTGGGAACGTCAATTATCACTGTCTCCGCGCGCGGTTGCGAATTCGTGCGTGGAGTAGAAGACGCGCAGGCGACCACGGTGAACAGAGCTCCAATCAACTGCATCTCACGAATCAGGTGCATTGATGCCTCGTTCGAGACCGGCCAGCGCCGACGTCTCTATTTGGGTTTTCTGGCGCGATCGCCCTTGCGTCGCTCCGTGACTTCGCGCGCCTTGCGCCGCCGCTCCGCGGTGGTCGCGATCACGGCGAGAGTGAGCTCGATCAGGCCGTAAACAAGCGCCACCAGGGACAGCAGCGAGACGACGGCGAGAACGCGCGTCATTCCAGCGGACAAGCTTCCTTTGATCACTTCGTAGGTCGAGACCATCACCAGGATGGCGCCGATGACGGTGATCACCGCTGCCTTTCCGATCGACATACCGTGATCGATCGGGGGAATGATTTCGCGCGGCTGCTCAGCAGTAGCCGATGGTTCAGTCATGGTTTTCGTCGTTTGCATTTCGTGGCGTTCTTCTGCCATCAGAGCATCATGCTTCGTGCCGCGAAACCTTTCAAGGACTCGGCTTGTGACCGACACTGCCGACCGCCAAAACATGCGCCGCCCGCTGAGCTGGCGAGGCCGTCGAATATCGACGTAAGTTGCCGAATTACCAGAGCTTGCGAGTCCGGCGTCCCGGCCACATCTTCGCATCATAAACGGTAGAGCTCTTCAATCCCTCGTCCTTGCGGTCGAGGGATTTCCGTCGCGTAACACGCGCCGGCGAGCGCGGAGGGGTGATGAAGTACCCGGAAGTTCGGAACTATGTGGGCGGAGCATTCGTCGGCAGCGACCGTTCATTTCTCGAGGTCCACAACCCCAGCGACGGAAGCGTCATCTCGCGCGTCCCGCTTTCCACCCAGGACGATGTCGACGCCGCCGTAGCAAGCGCGCAGCGGGCATTCCCGGGATGGGCGGCGATGCCGATCAAGGAACGCGTCCAGGTGTTCTACCGCTACAAGACGCTGCTCGAGAAGAACATCGACGAGCTCGCCGCGCTGGTTACCGAAGAGAACGGCAAAGTTGCGTCCGAGGCACGCGCGGAGGTCCTCAAGTCCGCGGAACTTTGTGAGTTCGCGTGCTCGCTGCCGCAGATTGCGGCGGGTGAGATCCTCGAGGTGAGCCGCGGTGTCGAATGCCGGATCGAGCGTTACCCGCTCGGCGTCGTCGCGGCGATCACGCCGTTCAATTTTCCGAATATGGTGCCGAACTGGTCGATTCCCAACGCGATCGCCCTCGGCAACTGCTTGATCCTGAAACCGTCGGAGCTCGTTCCACTGAGCGCCGGCCGCATCGCGGAGCTGCTCAAGGAAGCCGGGCTGCCGGAAGGCGTGCTGCAAATCGTGAACGGCGGGAAGGAGGCGGTGGAGGCACTCTGCGACCATCCCGGCATCGCCGCCATCAGCTTCGTCGGCTCGACCAAGATTGCAAAGGTCGTCTATCGCCGCTCCACCGCGACGCTCAAACGCTGCCTCGCGCTCGGCGGCGCCAAGAATCACCTCATCGTGATGCCCGACGCGGAGAGGGAGATGACGTCGAGCAACGTCGTCGCATCGATGTCTGGGTGCGCGGGGCAGCGGTGCATGGCGGCGTCGGTGATGGTGGCAGTTTCCAGGACCGATCACATCATCGATCGCATGATTGAGCACGCGAAGGGAATCGTACCCGGCCGCGACGTCGGACCCGTGATCTCGGCGGCAGCGAAGGAGCGGATCGAGAAATACATCACCGAAGCAGAAGAGGCCGGGGCCAA
>Ga0070681_10007566_pt1 | contig 10617 bp, 7 predicted proteins | sample KBSC83BmetaG_FD_65650 | JGI IMG/M metagenome (GOLD analysis project Ga0070681, IMG submission 65650) | Corn rhizosphere microbial communities from Kellogg Biological Station, Michigan, USA - KBS C8-3B metaG | ecosystem: Host-associated > Plants > Roots > Rhizosphere | place: USA: Michigan...
CTCTCGAACGAGAGTTTCCTTACACCGTGGAGGTTACGTGGTCAGAGTCTGGATCTCAGGAAACTTTCGATGTCGTTCTGATACGACACGGGGTCGCCTTTGAGCCGCAGCCCAGCCAGGTTACCGGCCGCCGCGAGCCAAACTGGAAGAGATTTGCTAACAGCCCGGTTTATAGCGGGCCTGCCCGCGACCTGTTGCCGATGATGCGGAATTTTCTTGCTGAGCGACTGCCTGAACACATGATTCCATGGATGATAATGGAGTCGAAGCAATTGTTGCTGACTCCCAACGGGAAGATTGACCGAGCGGCCCTTAGCAGGCTTTCGTTATCCAAAAACCGTTTCGCCACGACCCCCTTTGTGCCTCCCACCACACCTGTCGAAGTGAGTCTGGCTAACATTTGGAAAGAGGTTCTACGGATTGAACGTGTCGGTACGCAAGACAATTTCTTTCACCTCGGAGGACATTCACTACTCGCGACCCAGGTTGTTTCGAGGGTACGCGAGCGGCTCGGAATCAATTTACCATTGCGCCGTATGTTCGAGTCTCCCACGGTAGCGCAGTTAGCTAAGGAGATTCTCAAATCAGGGCAGCAGTCTCACACTGCTGAGGAATTGCCCATCCCAAGATTTACCTCCACTGCGGGAACCTTACAGCCGGAAGACGTAGATCAATTAACTGGGGACGAAATCGATTCTTTGCTCTATCAGGTTTTGACTCAAGCCAACCACAAATTATGAACGGTGAAATGAAACAGATCGATGGATTGTCTGTTGAGGAAAAGAGAAGGCTCTTAGCCGATCTACTCCGCCAGCAGTCGTTTGAGCCAAAGCCGTTTCATCTCTCCTTCGCTCAGGAAAGGCTGTGGTTCCTGACCGCAATGCATCCGGAAGATGCCTCTTATAACTTGCCAGTCGCATTCCGAATCAGCGGCGACCTCGATGTGCCAACCCTGGAAAAGAGTATCAACGGTATAGTTGCGCGTCACGAAACAATACGTACAACCTTCTCGGATGTCGATGGTGAACCCTTTCAGTTCGTATCCCCAAACGAAACATCAACGCTCGAGTTTATCGATTTAACATCATCGAGAAACGTCGACGTTGATGTCGAATGCAAGCGGCTCACGAGTATGAAGGCCGAACAGCCTTTTGATCTTGCGCGGGACCGTCCACTGCGCGTCTCGCTGATAAGACTTGCGCCTGACGACCACGTGCTATTACTGACGATGCACCACATTGTGAGCGATGCCTGGTCAGTCGGCATTCTGATTCGGGAGTTATCGAGTTTCTATAAAGCCTTCTCAACCGGCAGTGTCCCGTCGCTACCCGACTTGCCGATTCAATACCGGGACTTTGCGGCATGGCAACGCGATTTGCTGCAAGGCGAGTCTCTGAAACAACAAGTTGCTTACTGGGCCGCTCAACTGACTGGCGCCGCAAAGCTGGATCTACCGACTGATCATGTTCGACCCTCAGTACGCACGTCTCGAGGCACGCATCTCACCTTCAATTTAGATAGTGATCTAACGAAGAGACTGAAGGATATCACTCAGACCGAAGGTGTCACGCTCTTTATGACTCTTCTGGCAGCCTTCAAAGTTTTGCTCTTTCGCTACACTGGTGAGTGCGACGTTGTCGTCGGGTCGCCGATTGCGGGTCGCAATCGTGTCGAGACTGAGAATCTGATCGGGTTCTTTGTTAATTCGCTCGCGCTGCGAACGGACCTGTCAGGGAATCCGACATTCCGCCAACTGGTTGGACGAGTCAGGGAAGTGGCGCTCGACGCTTATGCGTATCAGGACTTGCCTTTCGAAAAACTTGTCGAAGAACTGAATCCGGTGCGTGACGTGAGTCGAACGCCTGTGTTTCAAATTATGTTTGGGATGCAAAACGCGCCCCGAGCAGCGGTAGACTTTCCCAACCTGACAGTCAAAAGAGTAAGTGTCGATAGTCATACTGCGAAATTCGACTTGACGTTGCTCATGTCTGAAACCGACCACGGTCTTACAGGTTGGTTCGAATACAGCACAGACCTGTTCGAACCATCCACTATCGAACGCCTGCGAGACCATTTCGAGAATCTGCTCGTCAGTATCACACTCGATCCCGACGGCCGAATTGCAAGTTTGCCGCTAATGAGCGCTCAAGAGCAGGAGCAGATCCTGGTCGAGTGGAACGCTACCGAAACAGCATTCCCGAGAGAGATGTGCATTCACGATCTTTTTGAGGAACAGGCGTTACGTAGACCAGGTGAGGTTGCTGTCATATTCAACGATCGCGAAGTAACGTATGGAGAGTTAAACAAGAGGGCCAATCAGTTGGCGCGTTATCTGCGCCGGCAAGGAGTGGGACCAGATGTGATTGTCGGCCTGGCGATGGATCGTTCGATCGACATGATCGTCGGACTTCTCGCGATTCTTAAAGCAGGTGGCGCCTATCTGCCTCTCGATCCTTCTTATCCGCATCAACGCCTCTTGTTCATGATCAAACAGGCGCATCTCAAAATCATACTTACGCAAACGCATCTGATGGCGGATTGGCCGGCATCCGAGGCTAAGTTGATCGCGCTAAACGGCAATCACGATGAAATAAGCTTGAATGATGTTCAGAACTTGCCGAGTGTGAGTGGACCCGAGAACCTCGCATACGTTATCTACACTTCTGGTTCTACCGGACACCCGAAGGGTGTAAGCGTTACACATCGAAATGTCGTCCGACTGGTAAAAGGGACGAATTATGCAAAGTTTGAGGCCACCGAAGTCTTCCTTCAATTCGCACCAGTAACATTCGATGCCGCCACTTTTGAGATTTGGGGTGCGCTGCTCAACGGGGCGCGGTTGGTTGTAACACGCCCGGGAATCGAATCGCTCGAGAGTCTTGGTCAAACCATCCAGCATCATCGAGTGACGACTCTGTGGTTAACTGCGGGATTGTTCCACGAGATGGTCGACACTGAATTGCAGAGTTTGAGGGGGGTTAAGCAACTAATCGCCGGTGGGGATGTGTTGTCTCCTGCGCATGTGGAGAAGGTGTCGCAGTCGCTGGTGAACTGTGATCTGATCAACGGCTATGGTCCCACAGAGAACACTACTTTTACTTGTTGCGAAAGGTTGGGGGCAGGCATTGCCCACGGTTCTGTGCCGATTGGCAGACCGATTTCCAACACAAAAGTTTACGTGTTGAGCAGTGAGATGGAACCAGTTCCGGCGGGCGTGCCGGGAGAACTATTCATCGGCGGAGAGGGACTCGCGCGTGGGTACTTAAACGATCCAGCTACGACCGCGGAAAGGTTTGTGCCCAACCCATTTGCCGGCGGGCGTGGTGAACGACTTTATCGCACGGGTGATCAAGTCAGGTATCGCGTCGATGGTTCATTAGAGTTTCTCGGTCGCTTGGATCAGCAGGTAAAGATTCGAGGCTATCGGATCGAGGTCGGGGAAATAGAGATGCAGTTGTCCGCACACCCTGACGTCGGTCAAGCCGTAGTGGTGGCGCAACACTATGGACCAAACGAAAAGCGGTTGATTGCTTATCTCACACCTCGTAACGGGCAGGTCGCCAGCAGTAATGAGTTGCGCAATTATCTGAAAGAGCGGCTTCCGGATTACATGGTGCCAGCCGGCTTTGTAAGCTTAGATAAACTACCATTCACATCGAGCGGCAAGGTTAATCGGCCGGCTCTTCCCACCTACGAAGTCGCAACAGCAGACTTGCAAAAGGAGTTTATCGCTCCACGCACCGCGGTAGAGGAAACGATAGCTGCGATTTGGACGAACATTCTCAGACTCGAGTCAGTTAGTGTCCGGGACAACTTCTTTGAGCTGGGTGGCCACTCGCTATTAGCAGTTCGTTTGACATCTGAAATTGAAAAAATTTATGGAGAGAAGATACCTCTTACTGCTCTATTTCAGGGAGCAACAATAGAGCGCTTGGCGGAAATGGTTATCGCTAAGAAGCCTCTCAGTGATTTGACAGTGTTCGAGATTAAGAGTGGTCACTCGCAGCCTCCTTTTTTCTGCGTATCGGTGCCTAATGTAAATGCTCTCGGATATGTCTCTCTAGCTCGTTATCTGCCTGAGGGGCAGCCGGTGTATGTAGTGCAGTCAACTTTTCCGAAACCCTGGGAGGATGAATACACGCTAGAGGAGGTGGAGTCGTTAGCCACCGAGTACATCCGAGCTATGCGCCGGTTACAACCAGAAGGAACGTATATGCTTGGCGGCATGTGCGCGGGCGCGCTCATCGCTTTCGAGATGGCAAGACAGCTCGAAGCAGAGGGCCAGCGAGTTGCCATGGTTGCCATATTCGATACCTGGGCCGTCCACACATATAACTGGTTGTGGTGGGTCGATTATTATTGGCGCAGGTTCAAGTTTCTAATTCGACAGGGCGGGCGTTACCAGCTTGATTTTGCGGTCAGCAAAACAAAACGCGTACTAAGTGGTGTCTCGGGATGGCTCCGGACGAGATCGCCAGCGGACCTGGTGCAGATCCACGGGGCAAACGGTTATCACAGCTTTCCGGATTTCGCCTCGAAAGTATATCGCGGCCGCGTTATCGTTTTCCGCACCCGAAAACAACCCTATACTCGAAAGTACGATGAGTCGCTCGGATGGCAGAAGCGAGCGCTCGAAGGGGTCGACGTTGAATTTATACCCGGCAACCATGCCACAGTCTTGCGAGAGCCAAACGTAAAGGTCTTGGGTGCGAAACTCGGTGAACGCATCCGCCTCGCGAAAGAATTCACGTCTGCGGGCTAATAGTAGAAGGGCGGGATTAGAGCTGCGGCGCTCATCGCTTTGCGAGGCAGGAATTTCGAGAAGCCGGAAAGCCAGCCTTCCAGCTCAATCATTTGCAGTGACGACGTATCGACCAGTCGCGGGAGTTTGTATCGATTGCACTCCTTCGTCGCAAGACCCGGCTCGCAGGTGGCCGCCGATGCTACATCACACGCGGCGAGCCACGCTTCGTAACAAGGGTCGTACAAGCCATGCGGGTAAGAGAAATGATCCGGTGGAAATTTAGTGAATTTGCTGATGAACCTGCGGTTTTCTTCCAGCTCGACAAAAAACGCATCACGCACCTTCGGCGCGTGGTGGCGATGCGTGTGAAGCTGGATATCGACTCCAGCCGACGCAAGCTCGCGCAGTTCCTGCACCGACAGCAGATGCAAAATGCGCTTCGCTAAAATAGCTTGGTAATCCACGTTGAGCCGCTCGGCGAGTTTTTTCAGCAGTTCGTCTTTTTGCTGCGCGGAAAACTTTTCCCGCCGCGCATAGGTCCGGATTGAACGCACTGCATCAGCGCGCTCAACCTCGCCGTGCAGTTTAAAATTTACCGTCCCGTTCAGTAAGCCGCTCACGTCCAGTTCGCATTGCCGCCCTTTCCACAGCAGATACGAGCACATGACGTCGAAGACCGGTTGGTTGTACTGCGAGTAGTAACTGGTCAGGTAGACGGTCGATGGCCAGCCAAACTCTTTCAGGACCGGAAAAGCGCGCCGGTAAAAATCGTGTCCGCCGTCATCAAAGGTGAGCACGACGCTACAAGTCGGAAGGGTGTTTGTCCACAGTTTCTGTAACGCGTCGGCGAGCGGCAGGACGTTGCACCCGTAGCTCTTCAAGGCTTGCATGCGATTGCGAAAATGGTCCTGCGTAATGTACAGGTCGGGATCCCATTCGTGCTCGTCATCCTGCGAAACGCCGTGGTAAGCAAGAATCAAGAGCTGGTCCTTACGCCAGTGGCTGCGCCCGAGGGCCTCGAACACCCCCATCATTTTACCGATACGGAGCGTCAACAATTTAGCGGGTCTTAGTATGCTCATCGAGGGATATCTCAACAGGAGTCTGAACTCTAGACTGGAAGAGAGGCTTGTCGCCCTGCAGCGACAACCAAAACATACTTGATCCACGTCGCAACGAGCAAGGTTTATGACCGCAGTTCCGGTCGGGGTTAGATTATCAGTCGTTATTGCAGGCAAAGTTGAGTGGTGCCGAGGGTCGAACCCGCACGTCGTTTCGGATCACAAGGATTGCAAGTGGACGTACCACTCAATAGCAAGGTAACGTACGACGAACGCGACTGCTCGTGCAACTGGTGGCACAACGAGAACCAGAGCTGATCGTTTGGAAAGATCCGCAAACGGAACTGCGAGTGCGTTTGAAAGACTTGGCCGCGGCGCGCGTGCGTTACGGGTACGAATGCTTACACACTTTACTAGTGTGCGAAGGCTGGCAGACTAAGGTCAAGCGGGTGTGCCGGTTTTATCACGAGGAAGGTTTGAGTTTTTGCGATTGAAAACGAAGAAGAAGCGTAGCTGCGAACGACGCGTCCCGCTGTCGCGGCCCGCTGCGCCGAATGAATGCTGGAGCATGGATTTTGTGCACTGAATGGACCACGGATGGTGGCAGTGCTGGAGCGTTTGAAGGAGTCCGGGTTGCCACAAACGATCAATTTCATTTCCAAGGCGCCGATGCTTGGGCGCATCGTCATGGTGTGAAGCTTGAGTTCAGCCGGCCAGGCAAGCCCACAGACAATGCTTTCATTGAAAGCTTCAACGGCAGAGTACGGCAGGAGTGCTTGAATCCAAATTGGTTTCTCTTCCTCGCTGACGCGAGGGAGACGATTGAAAACTGACTGCAACGAATATCGACCAGCGAATTCGTGGCCGGTTGGCAACAAACCCGAACGATCAAAAAGCCGGATTTTTAACTCACGAAATGTCCAATTTGTCCTGCTTTAGGCTGGTAGCGAATCTGGAGGAGCTCAACTAGAAATTCTCTGGGCGTTTCAATCGCTCGCTTCTCGGGAGACTTACACTTAGTGTTCCGAAACTTCCTATTCCACAACCAAGTGCCATTCACTTACATGCTTTGGACCAAGTAGTTCACAGGTTGTTGTCCGGGATCGAATCGCCGACCTTGGGGTTATGAATCCTGCCTCGAAACAGTGCGCCAAATACATTTGGCCACATTTACTCACATTTTTCGCGGATCGCAGCCTGTGAGGAGTGCACTTGTTTACGTCTGAAATCACCTATTTCGGTTCGAGCACCGACACATTTTTCCCCACACGTTTTTGGTTCAATTGGGGTGATCAACTTTCTCTGTGCAAGAATTCCAAATCGGAGCATATATCGGAGCATATACATGAATCTGAGTTATCGCATCACGATGAATCCGGAGATTGCCCACGGCAAACCAACGGTTCGCGGTCTCCGATATACGGTGGAATCTATTCTCAATAATTCATCAGGGGTCTGATCGCCGTTAAGTTGTCAATCTAGGATCCAGCTGAATGCTTCCATGCTACCTCATACTAATTTCTTAAAATCAGTATGCGCTGCATTAATGAGGTAGTTGTTTTCGTTTTCGATGACCGCACTAGGCACCCTGAGTACAACTGATGAACCTCTGGAGATCCAATCGTCGCCAATAGTTCGAAGCGAAGTTGGCGGGGGTGATTGATTCCAGTCCTGAGGTAGGGTGGCACGGTCGAGTAATTCAACAAGCGAATCATCGAAGTCAACGGGGCAGATCGAGAAAGAGGGCAGCACCGAAGTGTTGTTTAAGTGCACAAGTAACTCCAATGTAGCCAAGGAAACAGAACCCGCGGTGTAAACCATAGCTATGCCGGGACTGTTCCAGCGACCACCATAAAGCCGCGCACCTTCTCCGCTAAATGCCTCTGCAGCGAACCGGCTTTTGATGATTCTCCAGGCGCGTGTCATTAGGTGAAGACGCCCTGTTCAAGTCGTCCAATAATTTGTTCAACCTCGCGAGCTCCGACTTCAGTTTTTGCGATCTCCAGAGGGATTGCCCCACCTAATGCGCGCTGTGGCATCATTAACCAGGCGCGCGCGGCTTTCTGATTACCATCAAATAAATCTTGAGCGCGGGCGAATAATCTCGATGTACGCAGCACCCGATCGGATTCAGCTGGTTGTAAACGGCCAGCCTCCTTTCTACGAAGGAAGGTTCTAAACTTGATATCTAGCAACAGGGCCATTTCCTTCGTCGCTAAATCCATCTGCTGTTGCAGTGCTTCCACAGCTGTGAAAGCCAATCCCTTTTCAACATGCCTAACTAGATCTACCGGGTTTTTGACTTTAACTCCGATCAGCCTTGCATAATCGTGACGCGCACTTCGTGTAGTCGGAGTTAGAGCTTTTGCCGCCTCTCGCCGGTGTTCCGCCTTTTGTCTTTTTTTCGTCGTTGTGGGTGTAGTTGTTGTTGTTGCCATATGGCAAGATTATATATGCCAAATGGCAACGAACACAACATCAGGTTAAGGAATAACTGCGACTTCACTTATAGCCCGAGTTAGCAGGATTAACTTTCACGGCCCCTGTTTAAAAAGCTCGCTCGCGCCGACTTGATACTGTTCTCTGAATTGTTGCAGCGTCTACGAATTCCGTAGGCTTGAACGAGAGTGACGAAAGTTACTGGGGATTGCATGCAGCGTATCAGACCGGCGAAGTTTGGGTCTGAGCGGAGGCTGTAAAAATGCGGGTCAGCGTGATCTCGATGTTTCAATCAAACCAAGTACAATACTGCGCCACCGTGAAGTTGCCGAACAATGTGATGATCGACCTACGCTGGCGCAAGTAACCCAATGCACCGATGGCGTCCAAACAGCGCTACAATCGTCCCAACAGTACTGAAAACATGCGCGACCTTATCATTGTGGGAGCTGGCACCGCCGGCTGCGTGCTCGCTGAACGGCTAACCAGTTCGGGTAATCTTCGAGTCCTGCTTATCGAGGCAGGCGGACCTCCGGCCAGCCGATTCGTTTCAGTTCCGGCTGGTTTCCTAAAGCTCTTCAAGACACCGCTCGATTGGGCGCTTCAGAGCGAACCACAAACTGCGGTCAAGGGGCGGCGCATCTTTACACCGCGTGGAAAGATGCTGGGCGGTTCTTCCAATATGAATGCCCAGATCCACCAGTGGTGCCATCCGGCCGACTTCAACAGATGGGAAGCACAAGGCGCCTCCGGATGGAGCTGGACCGAGGTGGCGCCCATATTCCGGGCGCAGGAATGCTGGGTTGGTGATGAGAGTGACGCAGAGCGCGGCCGGCATGGGCCAATGATCATCTCGCCGAATCGCAACACGCGTTCGCTCACGGGCGCGTTTGTCGCTGCGGCTCGCCGCGCGGGATTCGGTGATCAGGATCGATACAATGGACGGGCTTACGAGGGCGCATTCATCGTAGACCTCGCGCATAAGAACGGAAGGCGTTTCAGCGCGTACGACGCTTACCTCAAGCCGGCAATGCAACGAGCAAATCTCGAGATCATCAGTGATGCGCATGTCACTAAGGTGATCATAGACGCAGGACAAGCCAAAGGTGTTGTGGTACGTCGCGGGGGAAACGAGCAGACCTTCGCGGCTCGGGGGGTCGTGCTCTCGGCCGGGGCCTTCGGGTCACCGCAGCTCCTTATGTTATCGGGCATCGGCCCGGCCGCGGCACTGACAAAGTTTGGTTTACCCGTGCAGGCCGATGCGCCGGATGTAGGCGAGAACCTGCAGGATCATCCAGTGCTCCCGGTTGTGTTTCGGACACGCGGTACCGACACGCTCAAGAGCGCTGAGTCGCTGCGCAACCTGCTCCAATATCTTGTTTTCAAGCGCGGAATGCTTGCGTCAAACGGAGTTGAGGCGATGGCGTTTAAGCAGGTGCACCCAGGCCCAGTGGCAGCGCCTGATCTGGAGATCATGTTTCTTCCATTCGAGACGCGCAAAGAATTTCTCGAACCTCCGCAAGAGCATGCTTTTTGTCTTGCGCCCGCGGTTGTGGCCCCTGAATCGCGAGGACATCTTACCTTGCAGGGTCCCGATCCACTCTTACCTCCCCGGATCGACTTTGGCCTCCTGAATGATTCCAAAGGCACCGACGCATCGGTGTTGTGGGAAGGCGTTCGGCTGAGTAGAAAGATAGCGGCCACGCCTCCACTCGCAGCCGCGAATAGGGGAGAGATGTCTCCCGGTGTTGCGGTCGAGTCGGATGACGATCTGCTCACCTATGCAAGCACAGAGTTGCAAACGGTCTATCATCCGACGAGCACTTGCCGGATGGGCTCGGATACGCGGGCGGTGGTAGATCCGAAGCTGCATGTCCGTGGAGTTGACAGACTCTGGGTTGCCGATGCTTCAGTGATGCCTTCGGTGCCGCGCGGACACCCTAACGCTGTCGTGGCCATGATCGCTGAGCGCGCTGCGGGCTGGATCGAACAGACGCTGATTTGAAGCGACCTCGATGAGGAGCGCAGTTAGAGTCATTGCTATCGCGATCGATTTAATGATTGAAATTTGTGTTTTCATGGACGATGGTCTCGTGCAACGTGGCGTGCTGGAAGATAAGAGGTGAGCTACTTCATACCGGCACCGGAGTAAACTTCATTCCACTTGTCGTCCTTGCGTTGAAATACCGGGACGAAATCCTGCTCGGGAATAGCACCCCCCACCGCATACCGTAGCTCACCTACCAAAGACCATCGCTTACTCCCAAATATCGTGGACCAGCCGTCGACTGCTTTGTTTTGCGTGGCTTTCGCTGCCTGCCTGTGAGGCACCCTAGTTGCACATGCGGCGCGAGACTTAGTTTGAAGAGAGGA
>Ga0070681_10007567_pt1 | contig 10616 bp, 9 predicted proteins | sample KBSC83BmetaG_FD_65650 | JGI IMG/M metagenome (GOLD analysis project Ga0070681, IMG submission 65650) | Corn rhizosphere microbial communities from Kellogg Biological Station, Michigan, USA - KBS C8-3B metaG | ecosystem: Host-associated > Plants > Roots > Rhizosphere | place: USA: Michigan...
TCGCCTGGCCGAGAGGGGGTGGTCCCTGCTTGAGTTCATAGCCCTTGATCTGCGAGCTGTTCTCGACGAGTTGGAAGTCGGCTGTTTCAGAAAATGCGGCGCCCCACGGAATCCCTTCAAAACCCTTGGGGTCGGTCACCATCGGTACAGCGCCAGTGGACGAGGCGAAGAGAAATGAGGTCCCGACTAGAATCAGGATCGAGAGGAATGGACGGAATCGATGCGAGGGATAGTCGTTCATCTCACAGATCCAGCTGATGAAGCGCGTGCCTGTGATCATGCCGTCGCGCCTCGTGCGGTCTCGTCATCCTGATGCTATCATACAGCAAACTGAGTGGAGCCTGTCTAGGGCCACATGTGTGATGCCGATGCATGCACCCGTCTCGTCAATCCACTCGGAGACAAAATAAGGAGACGATTGCGATGACGTATTTCCTCACGGTCACTCTGCTGGTGTGTTCAAACGTCTTTATGACGCTGGCGTGGTACGGCCATCTTCGGTTCACGAGCTACCCGATCTGGCTGGCGGTGATGGCGAGTTGGGGCGTGGCGTTTTTTGAATACTGTCTTCAAGTACCGGCGAATCGAATCGGCTATCAGCTATTGTCCGCCTACCAACTCAAGACGCTCCAGGAGATCATTACCTTAATCGTCTTCATCGTGTTCGCCGAGCTGTATCTCGGCGAAGGGCTGAAGCCCAAACACCTGGTTGGTTTTGTATTCCTGGGCGTGGCAGCCTGGATCGTGTTCCAGGAGCAGTACGGGCTTGAATGGTAAGCGAAGCCTCGATGGCGCCCGGGGATCTGTGCTGTACGAAACGTGATAACTAAAAGTCCCCGCTTGGAAGGACCCCGGTGGAATTGTGCTCAGTCGGCAGTCATTCTACGTGCTCGGATACGCTGGATGGTGGTTTCTCAAAACGTCTTCAAGTCTCGACATGTTGAAGCAGCTTCAAGGAGGGAAAGATGATTATTTCGGCGAGTGGACAAACCCCGGCTAATGTACCCACGTTCCTTGACCAGTTTGATCGTGTGGCGAAACAGACTGAGTATCTTACGGGTCATCCCATGACGTTCGCCGCGGCGGTGTTCTTCATCGTCATCTGGGCGATGACCGGCCCGTTCTTCCACTTCAGTGATGTCTGGCAGTTTACCCTTGTTGCGGTCACGTCCATCGCGACGTTTCTGATGGTGTTCTTGATTCAAAACACCCAGGGCCGCACTCGTGCCGCGCTCCAATTGAAACTCGATGAGTTAATTCGCTCCACGAGTGGCGCGCACAATGTTATGCTCACACTGGAAGATATGTCGCTGGAAGAGATCGAGCAGTTCCGCACTCACTATGAAAAACTGGCCATGACGGCTCGTGAAAAACTCAAGCGGGGTCAGGCAGACACCAGCACCCCCGAGATCACCATCCCTCACGGCTCGTGAGTCGGGAAACGGCCTTCCTGATCCGGTTGCCTGGTATATTTCTTCGTGTCAACCGGACGGCAGGTCCTGCGTTGGTTATGTGGTAGAGCGGGTCGAAGTTTCCGGGACCTCGATTGTCGGAGGTCCGATTCTATAGGGCGAGATAAGGGGCTCTGTAAATTATTAAAGGAGGATGTTATGGGTCTTCAGAAGGCAGCACTCGTGGTGATCATGGCCCTTCCGGTTGCATCCCCAGTATTCGCTCAGACGGTCGGGACGGAAGTACAGCGGGATATCAACCAGGAAACCCGGGTTGAACAGGGGTTGAAGTCCGGGCAGCTGAGCACCGGTGAGGCGGCGAAAGTGGAACGGGGGGAAGCCAGGATCGACAAGATGGAATCAAGGGCGCTCAAAGATGGAACCCTGTCGCAGCAGGAAGCGGCCCGTATCCAGGGTGCGCAGAATCGGGAGTCTGAAACGATCAACCGGCTGAAACATAACGACGTGACCGGCAATCCTGAGTCAGCCTCCTCGCAGCGCATGCAAACAGATGTGCAACGCAATATCAATCAGCAAGACCGTATCCAGCAAGGGGTCCAATCCGGTGCCCTGACCAATAAAGAGGCGTCGAAGGTGGAACGCGGACAGGCGCGTGTGGACCGTGCTGAGGCTCGAGCAGGAGCCGATGGTCACGTGGGGGCCCGGGAACAGGCCCGCATTCAGAGTAAGGAAGATAGACAAAGCCGGAAAATTTTTCGCGACAAGCACAATAATCGTACGCGTTGAATCATACAGGGCAGAGGCGCGCGTGGGTTGCGCGGTTGCTTCCGCCCCGGTAGAATTCCGTGCAGTCGATTGTGTGCCCCGGACTAGGTGATCCAGTGTGGAATGTTTCGGGAACATTACGTATGGATCGACCGCTAAACGGGATGCTCCGACATCGGACTTTGTCCTCGTTGGTCGGTTTCGGGATGATGGCTCTGACCGTTCCCTGTGGCGCGCAAACGCCGCCACCTGCGCCTCCGCTTCAGAATCAAGCCGTACAGACTCCACAATCCCCCTTGCCGTCAGCCGCACCGGGGACCGGCGTGTCCGGCCAGACCAACACGGGCCCAACAGCCGTAGCGACTCCCGGGGTTGGCTCCTCGTTGAGTTCGGTTGCCGGGAAGAATTTCGGCTCCGCCGGGCGGGGACTTCCGGGGATGCCTGGCGGACCTCCCGTGAATGGATCGCTGGGGAGCCAGGATCCTTCAAGCCGGTACAATACCCCGCAGACGATTCCGCCGTTGTTGTGCGATCCGGCCGTGAATATTCCCTGTTAGCCACCTGCGCCCTCGGTTCATCGAAACCCTCAGCAGGGACCCGTCCACCTTGCCACTCGGCGGCGCGCATACATGTGGCGCTGGAGATGTGTCACACCGTGCGTCCCGAGAATACGTTCCGGGTTTCGACTCACCGCGGCCCTGCTGGACGGACTATTTGAGCGGCCTGCAAAAAGAAACAAAAAAATCGAGAACATTCTCTATCTGCAGTGTTCACGCTGACATCTTTTCTCTCCTCCTGTCAGTTGGCTATACTTCCCCCGATATTTTCCGGGCAATGTGCGATGGTATCTTCGCCGTCGGTTGTAAGGTTGGGGGGATGATATGTCCGTTGGCACTCCGGTACTCGTGCTCCCCGGTATCGGCAATTCAGGGCCGCAACATTGGCAATCGCTCTGGGAGCTGCGCCATCCCACGTGGCAGCGGGTGAATCTGGGCAATTGGGACAGTCCTGTCTGCGACGACTGGATTCGTTCGTTGGAATGTGCCGTGAAGGCCTGTCTCTCTCCGCCGCTCCTGGTGGCCCATAGCCTCGCCTGTCTCCTGGTAGCCCATTGGGCTCGTCGGACGCCGCTCGTTCTAGCTGGTGCGTTCCTCGTGGCGGTGCCGGAGCCACAGAGTACAAATTTTCCTGTCACAGCGAAGGGATTTGCACCGGTGCCGTTGGTGCCTTTCGCATTCCGGAGCCTCGTGGTGGCGAGCGCGAATGATCCGATCGGATCGCTGAGCCATGCCAGACACTGTGCGAGGTCGTGGGGAAGCAGTTTCATCGATATCGGCCAGGCAGGTCACATCAATGCCGACAGCGGGCATGGTAAATGGAAGGAAGGGTACGAACTCTTTCAGTTGTTTGCCGGGTGAGCCGTGACCGTTCAGATTGTCCAGGCTGTACCAGAAGACGCCGCCTCCGTCGCTACACTGGTAGGGGAATTGCTCCACGAAATTATGGCGGCCGTGAAGGACAAGGTGTTTGAATTCCATCACGACGATTCGGTGGCCCGTGCCAGTTCGCGGATGGAAGCCGGTCTCTAGACGGTGCTTCTTGCTCACAAGGGAGGGGAACCATTCGGCCTTCTGGCGCTCTATGAAAGTTATGCCCTCTATGCCGCAGGGATCTATGGCATGATTCCGGAATACTATGTCCGTCCCGCACATCGATCGCAGGGGGTTGGGGCGGCGTTGTTGGGGCAGGCGAGGCTTGTCGGGAAATCGAGAGGATGGCGGAGGCTTGAAGTGACCACACCACCATTGCCACAATTCGATAGGGCATTGTCCTTCTACCGGCGGGAGGGGTTCGTTATTTCGGGAGGACGAAAACTGACGTTGGATCTGTGAGCCTGTCGAGGAGCCCATGAGAGCAGTTGTTCAGCTTGAGAAGACCGGTTGCGGGATCGCCGCCGTGGCAACAGTCGCCGGAGTCAGTTATCGTCAGGCTCAGCGTGTGGCAAATCGGTTGGGCATTTTCGCCGACGATCCGGCCTTATGGTCCGAGACGCACCACGTCCGCAGGTTGCTTGAAGAGTATGGCATCAGGCCGGCGGGAACCGAAGAGCCATTCACGTCATGGAAAGCCCTGCCGGATTTTGCATTGCTGGCCATCAAATGGCACAGAGAACAGGGTCGTCCGTTCTGGCATTGGGTGACGTTTTGGCGAGGACCACAGGGGCCTGTCGTGCTCGATCCGAAGCGGGGACTCCACGCTCATATGAGAACCGACTTCGGTCGCATGAAGCCGAAATGGTCTATCTCGATCGACCCCATTTAGAAAGGGTGCGTCCTCGAACCGATGGTTCAACCGATGACGAAGCCTCTCAATTCAGATTCCGACGAGATGGTTCGCTGTGGCTGGGTCGGCGGAAAACCACACTTCATCCGCTATCACGACTATGAATGGGGAGTGCCGGTCCATTCAGATCGCAAGCACTTTGAGATGGTGCTGTTGGAGGGAGCGCAGGCAGGCCTCTCGTGGGAAACGATTTTAATGCGGCGGGAAGGATACCGTCACGCGTTTGCAGCATTCGATCCGGTGAAAGTTGCCAGGTTTACGGCGAAGAGGAAGTCATCCCTCCTGCAAGACAGCCGCATCATTCGCAACCGGCTCAAGATCGATTCGGCCGTCACCAACGCACAGGCGTTTCTTGCGGTGCAGCGGGAGTTCGGCTCGTTCGACCGTTATGTCTGGTCATTCGTGGGAGGGAAACAGAAAGTCAACCACTGGGCACGCATGTCGCTGGTTCCCGCGACGAGCCCCGAGAGCGACGCGCTGTCGAAGGATCTCAAAACGCGCGGCTTTCGTTTCGTCGGCAGCACGATCGTCTATGCCTACATGCAGGCAGTCGGGTTGGTGAACGACCACACGGCCGATTGTTTTCTTCGGGCATCGCGGAAGCGGTGAGCCCAAGTTGATGGGAACCGCTGTGGGTGAGCGGCCGGTCTGGCCCTTGCCGGTAGACGATCAGCTGACCTCCCCGATCCCCTCCTAGAGAAATACCGTCGTATAGTCCCGTGACGTCAACGTTTGCGCTTCAAGGTCCCACTCAATCACGAACACCGTCGAACGTTCCGATGTCAACGACAAGAGGCGCCGCCCTCCCTTAACCACGACAGTTTCGGCACGACGGAAATCGAGCGTCTTGTCCAGTCCGGTTCGATTGCACACCAGGAGTGGAAGACCCGTATCGAGCGTGCATTGTTCCCATTCGCCGTTCGGACCATGGTGACCCGGCGCCCATGCGGCCGACGAGACCAATAGCTGCGCCCCCTGGTCCTGGAGTGTTCTGGCGATGTCCGGTGAAAATGCATCCGCGCAGATCAGCATCCCGACTCGCGTGAAGGGAGGAACTGGAATGGAGACCGCCTGCGTTCCAGGGGTCGACCAGGCCTCCGATCCCACTTGCAGCGTATGGATTTTTCGATGAGCGCCCAGGATGGTTCCGTCTGCTCCGATCACGAAAAGGCTGTTGTAGAGTTTGCGGGATTTCCGGTCTTGTTCGGGACAGGAGAGGAACAGGGTCACTCGGAGTTGAGCGGCGAGTCGGGCCATGTGGGTCATCCATTGGTCCGGTTGGGGCAGGATCCACTCCGTCCCGATGCTGCCGGCGAAGGTATAGCCGGTCACGATCAGTTCAGGCGTGAGGATCCAGCCTGCGCCGAGCCTTGCGGCGGCGGTGAACGCCGTCTCGACGAGCCGACGGTTTCGTACGACGTCGCCCGGGATAGGAGCGAGATGGAGGAGCGCGATCCGTAATGTGCGTGGCGGCATTGTTCGCGTCGTCTGTGAGGACTGAACATTCAGTAGTGCTCCGGAAGCTATCACACAGGAATGCCTGCGCGATAGGCAGGACCGGTGATCCGCATCTTCTTGACAAGATGTCATGTTGGGGTAAAGATGCGTGGAAAGATTGGCAGAGCACAGGTCTTTCGTATCCTCGCAAGGATAAACTATGGGCAGTTCCTCCAGCCCCCCCTTCTATGACCCGCAGACGCTCCTGAACTCCCAGCCCGTGATCGTCTCCGTCATTGATCCCGCCACATATACCGTTCAATTTCAAAACGAAACGGGGCAGAAGAAGTTCGGCGATATCTCCAAGGCCACCTGTTATGAAAAAATTGCGGGATGCACGAGTCCCTGTACATTTTGCCGCATGCCCGAGTCGCTGGAGACAGGGAAGGTCGTTTCCAGCGAAGTTCCGCTTCCGAATGATGAATACCTTCTGGTCCACTGGTCGAAAGCGGTCACAACAGACGGACGGGTTCATGTCATCGAAACCATTACGGATATCACGGAACAAAAGCGAACCGAGCACAGTCTGCGTCAGGCGCAGAAAATGGAAGCCCTGGGCCGGCTTGCCGGCGGCATCGCGCATGATTTCAATAATCTGCTCATGGTCATCATCGGGCATGCTCACCGTCTCGCGCAACAATTCTCCACCCATCCCTGCCGTCATGACCTCGAGCTGATCGGACAGGCCGGTTCCCGCGCAGCCGCTTTGACGAAGAAGCTCTTGACCTTTAGTCGGCGCCAGGTGCTGGAGCAGCTTGAAATTCATCCCAACGCCTTGATCCGCGAACTCGAGGATATTCTGCGCCGTCTGATCGGCGAGCAGATCCAGACGGTGGTCGTGCTTGACCCGTGCGTCGGCCACGTGCTCGGCGATCCCGTTCAGTTGGAGCAGGTGATCATGAATCTGGCGCTTAATGCGCGCGATGCGATGCCGGAAGGTGGCATCCTGACGATCGAGACCGGGAACATCGACCTGGATGAAGAGTATGTGAGGCGTCATCCTGGCGCCAGTCCTGGTCCGCATGTCAGAATTTCCGTCGAAGATACCGGCTGTGGCATTTCATCCGACAACCTGGCGCACATCTTTGAGCCGTTTTACAGCACCAAAGAAATCGGGAAAGGCACCGGGCTGGGATTGGCTACGGTCTATGGGATCGTCAAGCAGAGCCGCGGATATGTCGAGGTCTCCAGCCAACCGGGCCGTGGATCCCGGTTTACGGCCCTGCTTCCCCGCCGCATCGCGACAAGGCGAGAAGAAATTGAAGTGGCCTCGGTGGCGGAACCGCAACGGATCTTCCGAGGGACCGTGCTGGTCGTTGAAGATGATGAAGGGATCCGGAACCTGATCGGGAAGATCCTCGGCGATTTTGGATACCCGGTGATCGAAGCATCGGACGGGGTTGAGGCGCTCAAAATTCTGCAAACCTTCAAGGGCCGCTGCGACTTGATCATTGCAGACGTCATCATGCCCCGCATGACCGGCGCCGCATTGGTCGAAGCGGTCAAAGTGTTCGTGCCGGACATCAAGGTTCTGTTCGTCTCCGGCTATGCCGGAGATACCATCACCGCTAACGGAGTCGGGGACGAATCCGCCATTTTGCAAAAGCCCTTCCTGCCGACAGCCCTTACGGACAAGGTTGCCGAACTCCTGTCTGCGTCCTCTCCCCTTTAACCTGCGCCTCCCTACCAGGATCCTGGACAAGGCGGCCAGCTTCTACTTCGGTCCGCCATCATCCTCAACGTAGTCGAGAATCTGCGCCTCCGGCACCGCCATTGGCTGCGGCTTCGTTGAACGGGCTTTGGGGCATCCTGGGATTGCCTTCGGGTTACGCAGGTACAGAATGTAGACAATGTCACATGCAATACAAGCTTCACCACAGCCTGCCGAGAGAATCGACCCTGTCGGTGCGTCCGGTGACTTCAGCCTCGACTCGTTGTCCCTATCCCCCGCAAAAGAGTAGCATTCTTCTGTCGCGTCTTCTCCATATCGAGGGTGACATGCGTGCGGAGACGAGATCGGTGCGGTGCTGCATTGCTGGTGGCGGTCCGGCAGGCATGATGCTGGGATTCCTGCTGGCCCGATCAGGAGTCGACGTGCTGGTCCTGGAAAAACATGTCGACTTCCTCCGCGACTTCCGTGGAGACACGCTCCATCCATCCACGCTGGATGTCATACATGAACTGGGACTATTAGAGCAGCTGTTGGCTTTGCCGCATCAGAAAGTGACGCGGATCAAGGCCCAGTTTGGCGATGTCGCCCTGACGTTGGCGGACTTCTCTCATCTGCCGACCAGATGCGGTTTTGTCGCTTTTATGCCGCAATGGGATTTTCTGAGCTTTCTTGCCCGGGAGGCGGCCCGGTATCCCACATTTACGCTCATGATGGGGGCGGAAGCGACCGAGCTCCTCGCGGAGTCGGGCTCCATCGTCGGGCTGAAGGTAAAGACCGCGAGCGGTTTCTTGGAGGTGCGGGCAAATCTGGTGGTCGCCGCTGATGGCCGTCACTCGATCGTCCGGGCTCAGGCAGGCCTACCGGTGGAGGAATTCGGAGCGCCGATGGATGTATTGTGGTTCCGTCTCTCCCGACGCCCGAACGATCCATCCGACCCGGTCGGGCGGTTCGACGCCGGGCGTATCTTTATCATGTTGAACCGGGAAGATTATTGGCAATGCGGCTTCGTGATTGCCAAGGGGTCCCGCGACCTGATCCAAGCGAAAGGGTTGCCGGCGTTTCGTGAGAGCGTGGCGCACCTGGCGCCGTTTGCGTCGGATCGAGTGGACGAGTTACAGGACTGGGAACCAATCAAGTTGTTGACGGTTCAGGTCGATCGGTTACGCCAGTGGTATCGCCAGGGACTTTTGTGTATCGGGGATGCGGCACATGCGATGTCTCCGGTCGGTGGGGTCGGGATCAATCTGGCCATTCAAGATGCGGTGGCTGCGGCGAATGTTCTGGCCGGTCCGTTGCGCGGAGACCGGCTTACCACGGAGGATTTGCGGATGGTGCAGGATCGGCGCGAGTGGCCGACCAGTATGACGCAACGGATGCAGCTGTTCGTTCAGAATCGAGTCATCAAGCGCGCGCTCAGCCTCTCGGAAAAGCGTTCACCGCCCCTGGCCTTCCGGCTTCTCCGGCTGTTTCCAATCCTCAACCGAATTCCCGCCCGACTGATCGGCCTCGGGTTCCGGCCGGAACATGTGCGTACCACTGTCTCAAAGACCGCGCCGTCCGGTTAGGAGGGAACCTGTCGGCCTGAAGAACGGAGAATTTCCTTTGCCGCATTCGCGCCGGCTGCGCCCATGACACCTCCTCCCGGGTGGGCGGCCGCTCCGCAGAGGTAGAGCCCACGGATCGGCGTATGGTAATCGGCGAATCCCGGAACCGGCCGGCAGGCAAAGAGCTGGTTCATCGTCATGGCTCCCTGGAAAATATTTCCGCCGGTCAGATTGAACATCCGTTCGAGATCGAGCGGCGTCAGCACCTGTCTGGCGATCACGGAACGCTGAAAGTTCGGCGCGTATTCGTTCAGGAGCGCAACACAACGATCGGCAAATGTCTCTCGAAGCTCGTCCCAGGTGGCTCCGCGCAATTTGTAGGGGGCGTACTGCACGAAGATCGACATGAGATGTTTGCCTAGCGGAGCCACCGTGGGATCGACGACCGAAGGAATGGTGCATTCCAGAATGGGACGTTGCGACGGCTGTCCATACTTCGCATCGTCGAATGCCTGTTCGATGTAATCCAGACTGGGGCTGATATGGATGGTCCCGCGATGGTGAGCGCCCGGTTCCCGACCGGGACAGGCGAGAAAGTCCGGCAATTCTGCGAGGGCCACATTGATTTTTAGAGAAGCGCTTTCATAGTTGATGCGAGTGATGGCTTCTGCAAATTCACGGGGAAGGAGTGTCTGGTCCAGCAGGCGGGTAAAGGTTACCTGCGCATCCGCATTGCTGGCGACGACTGGTGCGACAAGTTCATCACCGTTTGCGAGCGCGACACCCCGGGCGGTGCCATTTGCGAAGAGAATCCTCGCGACCTCAGCGTCACAGCGGATTTCGACGTGGAGATGACGAGCGGCGGCAGCCAGCGATTGTGTGATCCCTCCCATGCCGCCTTGCACGTAGCCCCAGACTCCTCGCTTCCCGTTCGTCTCTCCCATCACATGATGGAAGAGGACATAGGCAGTGCCGGGGGTCGAGGGAGAGGCCATCGCTCCGATGACGGCATCGGTCGCAAGAGTGGTCTTCAGTGCTTCGGATTCAAACCAGCGATCGAGAATCTGGCGGGCTGGAGCGGTGAGGAGCTCAAAGGCCTCGCTCATCGCAGACCCCAGGGCCTGGAACGGTTTCCATGTTTGATAGGCACCCCACAAGTCTCGCAGAGCGGGCTTGACCAGATTCGGGGGCCGCATGGTCAGCAGTGGTTCGAGGACCGTCGCCATCCGTTCGAGCATCGCCTCATAGGCTGGATAGGCGTTCGCATCCCGGAGACTGAACTTGGCAATCTGTCGATGGTTCAGCGCCGGATCCGGACCGAGCAAGAGATGGCTGCCATCCGGGAACGGGGTAAACGAGGACGGGTTGCGCTCCAGGATTTTG
>Ga0070681_10007570_pt1 | contig 10615 bp, 10 predicted proteins | sample KBSC83BmetaG_FD_65650 | JGI IMG/M metagenome (GOLD analysis project Ga0070681, IMG submission 65650) | Corn rhizosphere microbial communities from Kellogg Biological Station, Michigan, USA - KBS C8-3B metaG | ecosystem: Host-associated > Plants > Roots > Rhizosphere | place: USA: Michigan...
GCAATAGGCGATGTGACCGGTCTTGGCGAGACCGGCGGCCACGGTGACCAGCGCCTGCTCCGCCATGCCCACGTTGAAGAAGCGATCGGGATAGAAATCGCGGAACGGATGAACGTCGGTGTACTTGCCGAGGTCGGCCGTCAACGTCACGACGTTGCCGTGCTTGCGCTGCGCCTCGATCAGCCCCTGCGCGAACGGCGCCTTCATCGACCGCCTGTGCTCGACGGCCTCGACTTCGCCCATTCCGAGGGTGCGGCTCTGCTTAAGCATTCTCTTCCTCCAGCTCGCGTCCGATGGTCTCCCACTCGGAGGGTCCGACGTCGATGAAGTGCGCCTTCTGCCGCGCTTCGAGGCGCGCCACACCCTTGCCGGGCTTGGTGCGCATGACGATCATCTTGGGCTTGCCGCGCCGGCCGCGCGCCCAGTTGAGCGCGGTGACGACCTGCACCATGTCGTTGCCGTCGATCTCGATCGTGTCCCAGCCGAACGCGCGCCATTTGTCCGCGACGGGCTCGATGTTCACCACCATCGGGCCATCGGCCTGGATGCCGTTGCAGTCCACCAGCGCGACGAGGTTGTCCAGGCCGAAATGGCCGGCCGCCATCGCCGCCTCCCACGTGGCGCCTTCCTGCAATTCCCCATCCGAGAGCTCACAGAAGATCCGGGCCGCGGAGGATTGCATGCGCTCGCCCATCGCCATGCCGATCGCCTGCCCGAGCCCGTGGCCGAGTGAGCCGCCGATCATCTCGACTCCCGGAGTCGAGTCCATGGTGGACATCGCCAGACGGCTGCCGTCCGCGCCGTAGGTAGGCAGCTCGGACAGCGGGATCACACCCGCTTCGGCGAGCGCGGCCCACAGAGCGATGGAGTAATGACCTGTGGACAGAACGAACCGATCGCGCCCGGCGGCGGTCAGGTCCTGCGGATTCCAACGCATCTCGTGGAAATACAGCGCGGCGAGCACGTCGGCGATCGCCAGACCCTGTCCGACATAGCCTTGTCCCGGGCCACGCGCCATGAGCAACACGTGGCGCCGGAGATTTCCTGCCCGGCGCCGCAGTGCATCGATGTCTGGAGATTGTGCCGTCTGCATGCTCAATCCTTGTCCAGTCCGCCGCTCGCGTTGAGCCTGGCCGCCGTGATGTAGTCCGGCGCATCGAGCAACAGCCAGACGACGACCGAGGCCACTTCAGCGATTTCAGCGCGCCGCCCCAGAGGGACACGGCGCGTGCGCTCTTCCAGGAAGCGCTCGAGGTCGGGTCGGTTTTCCACTTCCGCGAGCCGCGCCTCGGTGGCTCGCTGCATCTGCGTATTCATCATTCCGGGCGACACGCTGTTCACCAGCACGCCGTCGGGACCGAGCGCCACGGCCGAGGCACGCGTGATGGAGTCAACCGCAGCCTTGCTGGCCGCATAGGCGGCGTAGTGAGGCAGCGCCATCCGTGCAGCCGGTGAAGTCAGATTGACGATGCGGCCACTGCGTCGCTTACGCATCTCGCGTCCAGCCGCGGCAGTGAGCAACGCGAGCGCGGTGACATTGATCGCCAGAGTCCGGTGCCACATTTCCGCCGTCGCAGCGAAGAACGGCTCGATACCACCATACGCAGCATTGTTGACCAGCAGATCGAGGTGCCCCCACGCGGCGCAGCACTGCTCGATGACACGATCCGGCACGCCCTCACCGGTGAGGTCGGTGGGGATCGCGACGTGCGCGCCGCCGGTAGCATTTAGCTGCTCCAGCGTCTCCTGAAGATGGTCCGTGCTGATGTCAGCCACGGCGACCGCGACCTCGCGCCGTGCCAACTGAATCGCGATCTCACGCCCGAGTCCCGTTGCTCCGCCCGTCACGAGCGCTGTCTTTGTCATTTCAATTCCGCTTGCATATCCATGTGAACGTTATCATCAGCGACCCAGAGATGCGGCGATTCTGCGCATGTCATCAACCTGCGAAGGGCGCCGCGGGCAGACCCCGTACACCCACATCGATAGCGAACAGACCGCCGGCCAGCGGCTGATTCGCCAGCTCACGCGCCGTGCGGTTCAGGACCGCCGAAGTCACGTACAGCACATCCAGATCCGGGCCGCCGAACTCACAACAGGTCGGAATGTCGCAGGGCAGCTCGATCGTGCGCATCAGCACGCCGGCGGGATCGAAGCGCAGGAGCCTGCCCTGAAAAGGAATCGTCACCCAGTAACAGCCTTCCGCATCGACCGTGGCGCCGTCGGCAATGCCTTTGATGAGAGCGAGATCCACGAAAATGCGCTCGTTGTCGATCTCGGCAGTCGAGGGATCGAAGTCCCAGGCGCGGATCAAGGACGTGTGGCTGTCAGCGTGATACATCGTGCGACCGTCGGGACTCCAGGCGAGTCCATTGGCGCAGCCGATGTGCTCGAGAACCCGCCGGCAGCTGAGGTCCGCATGCAGACAATACAACGCCGCAATCTTGTTTGGCTGCGCCGCGACGTCGATGACCATGGAGCCAGACCAGAAGCGCCCTTGCCGGTCGGTGCGACCGTCGTTGAATCGTGTGGCCGACAGATCGCTCTCCGGATCGACGATCGCCTCGAACACGCGCTGCCGAGGATCGAAGAAGAAAAAGCCGCTGGTCATGGTCAGCACCAGCCCACCGCCCACTCGCGTGGCAACGCATCCGGGGGCCTCGGGAGTGGCATAGCTCTGCTGCGCCCCCGTCGCCGGATCGAACCGATGCAGGGTATTGGCGAAGATATCCACCCACCACAGCGCTTGGCCCGCGGTGTCCCAGAAGGTGCCCTCCCCGAGCTGGGCGCCGGCCGCGATCACGCACTGTACGTCTGTCATCGGTCCGTTCTTGTGGGCCTCTCCGCGCCCATGCGGAGTGATATCGATATCATATAGCCACCACACCAACCTGTCGACCCCTCGTGCCAGAGCGCGGAATTTGCCGCTGCTTATTCCAGGGAATCCGCGGCCGCCTGCCTGCGGACCAGGCTCGCGCCGCCATCGATGAGCAGCGTGGCGCCGGTCATGTAATCCGAATCCGCGGAGCACAGGAACAGGAACGCGCCGGCCACCGACTCCGCTGTCTGCATGGCGCCCATCGGAATCGCTGCCTGCACCCGAGCGCGAAACGCGGGATCCCTCTCGTGAATGCGCGCACTCAGCCCCGCCATGACAATGCCGGGCGCCAAGACGTTGACCGTGATGCCGTCTTCCGCGAGCTCCTGCGCCATTACTTTCGCCAGCATGCGCATCCCGGCCTTGCTGGTTGCATAAGCAGCGCCTTCGGGCCAGGGCATCTCCTGCACCCAGCTGCTGGTGAACAGAATCTTGCCGCGAATCCCGTTGCGCCGCGGCTGGGTGATCATGATGCGCGCCGCCGCCTGCGCCGAGTGAAATGCCCCGCTGAGATTCACCCGCAGCGTGCTCTCCCACGCTCCCGCCTCAACCGCGAGAAAGGGCTGATTGACGACCATGCCCGCGTTTCCAATCAGTACGTCGAGCCGTCCGAAGCGAGCGTTGACCGAAGCCAGCGCCGCATCGAGCTGCGCACGCTCCGACACATCCGCCTCCAGGAACGTCAGCTCGTCGCACCGATTCGCCGCGAGCCAGGGATGGTCGCGTTGGTTGCCGAGATCCAGCAACGCCACACGTGCGCCTTCGGCCAGCAGCCGGGCGGCGGTCGCGCGCCCGATATCGCCCAGCCCGCCCGTTATGGCCACCGCCTGCCCGTTCAATCGACTCACACTCAACCTCTCGCGCTAATCCCGAGCGATGCCACTTGGGCTCATGATATCGTAATCATGCCCTATGCGAATCACTCAGGTCGAGACCCTCCGATACCCGCCACAACCCAACATCCTGTGGGTTCGTCTGCACACGGACACCGGGCTGGTGGGGCTGGGCGAGACTTACTACCTGCCGGGTGCCGTCGAGTCGGTCATTCACGAGCTGATCGTGGATTTCCTCGTCGGCCAGTCGCCGTTCGATCGCGAGCGCCTCTGGGACGCGGTCTTCAGCTGGGCCAACTTTTTCGGCTACGCGGGCGCGGAAATGCGTGCGCTCTCCGCAGTGGACATCGCGCTGTGGGACCTCGTCGGGCAGGCAACGCAGCAGCCCATCTACAACCTCCTCGGCGGCACATGCCGATCCGACATTTCCGTATACAACACCTGCGTGAATGCCGGACAGTATCGCGATCAGGATGGATTTCTCGAGCGGCCAGCGGAGCTGGCGAAGGAGCTGCTCGCCCAGGGAATCCAGGCGATGAAGCTGTGGCCCTGGGACCGATTCGCACCGCAGCTGCAGGGGCGCATCCCCATGGGGCCGGCCGGCTGGTCGGCCGTCGGGCCTTCCGGTACGTACATTCACGCCCGCGATATCGGCAAAGGGCTCGAGAGCGTGCAGCGCATCCGCGAGGCTGTCGGCGCGGAGATGGAAATCATCATCGAGGGTCACAGTCGCTGGGACCTGAATTGCGCGATTCGCATCGCGCGTGCGCTCGAGCCCTATGACGTGCTGTGGATGGAAGACATGATCAAGCCCGACAGCGCGGCGGACTTGCAACGCCTCGCGGCCGAGACGCGTGTCCCTCACAGCGTGAGCGAACGCCTGATCACTCGCTACGCCTTCAGGCAAGTACTCGAGCACAAAGCCGCGCGCGTCGTGATGCCGGATCTGATCTGGACGGGGGGCATTACGGAGGGCCGCAAGATCGCGATCCTCGCCGACACCTATCACCTCCCGATCGCTCCGCACGATTGCACCGGGCTCGTCACCCTGTTTGCGAACCTCCACTTGTGCGCCTCCAGCAGCAACGCCATGCTGCTCGAGACGGTCCGAGGGTTCTGCCAGGAAGGCGGCTGGTACTCGGCGGCTTATGAGCAGAACATCCAGATCGAGGGCGGCAAAGCCCGGATCCCCACGGCGCCCGGACTGGGAACGCGCCTCCGCGAGTCCCTCCTGCAAAGCGGGCAGGTCCACAGCAGAATCAGCGGTTGACGTACGATCAGCCTTTCCGAAACATAACGAGCATGGGAAACAAAAAGCGGCGCAACCCCGGCGGCGCCCCCGACCTGAAATCAGTGGCACGGCTCGCGGGCGTCACCCCGATGACCGTTTCCAGAGCATTGCGGAGCCCCGAGCTGGTGGCTCCAGCAACTCGCGAGCGGATCATGAAAGTGGTCGACAGCGTCGGCTTCGTGCCGGACCAGCTGGCCTCCGCCATGCGCGGAACGCGCTCGATCATCGGCACGGTAGTCCCTCCGCTCATCAATTCCGGCATCGCCGAGCAGGTGCAAGGAATGTCGGATGCCTGTCACGAACGCGACATGCAGTTGCTGCTGGTGCAAGGCGAGTTCGATGCTGAAGCCGAGGAACAGGCGATCCGCACGCTGGCCGCCTGGCAACCGGCGGGCTTGATTCTGCAGGCCTTCGTACAGAGCGAAGCGGCGCGCCAGTTGCTGAAAGCACGCCAGATGCCGGTCGTGGAGATCAGTGAGATCCGCGGCCGCGAGCCCATCGATCTGATCGTCGGCGTCTCCAACTTCGATACGGCGTACGCCATGACCACGCGCCTCATCGAGATTGGCTATCAGCGCATAGGGTTCGTCTCGACACCGACTCACGGCAACGATCGCCTGCAGCAACGCAAGATCGGATACCGCGCCGCTCTCAAGGACAAAGGCATTGCGGGATCGCCGCGCTTGGAGATCGAGATGCCAATCAGCTCTCGCGGCGGGTCCGAAGCTGTCAGCATCCTCAAGAACCGGGATGCGGAGATCGACGCGGTATTCTTCTCGAGCGACACACTCGCCATCGGGGCCGTACAGGAATGTCATCGCCGCGGTTGGAAGATCCCGGAGGATCTGGCAATTGCCGGGTACGGCGACACCGAGCTGGCCTCGGAACTCTACCCGAAGTTGACCACCGTCCGCGTTCCTCGCTATCAGATGGGGCGCAAAGCTGTCGAGCACCTTGCCCGCCGCATCGCGGGCGACCGCAACCTCCAGCAGTGCATTACCATCAATTTCGACATTGTCGAGCGCGAAACGACTTAGTCGCACTCACCGCGCCGCCGCGCGGGAGATTCTGCGCGCAACGGCAGGTATGGCGACCACGACGATCAACAGGACTCCGACGAACACCGACAGCGCAACGCAAGGGCCCTCGCCGGTGTGCAACGGCGCGCCAACGTAAGATGTCGCCTCGCGGCACATGAACGACACAGCGCCTCAGCGAATACGTCGCAACAACCCGTGCTTCGCCCTCGCAGCAATGTCGCGCCGAATCGTAGACTCGGAGGCGCCGAGGATCTCGACCAGATCCGTGACGGCAACAACCGAACGCTTCTGCACGAGGCGGGTGATCAGTTGGTATCGCTCGACTTCGAGCATCGTGGTTGGATTTGATTTATGTTGATTGACAATGACAATTGTGCATGCGATTGCCCGGCGCACCGGCGGCCCCAACGCTCGACCGATTACGCGAAAATGCTCCGCATTCATTCGCTTCGCACTTCGTTGCTAGCGCTCACCGGCTCCCTGCTCGCTCTCGCGGGTTCGCTGACTACCGCGGCGCAGACTCTGCCGCCGACGTTCGCGCCCGAGGATGCCGCACGCGCCACGCGGGACGATCGCGTCCGAACCTATCTGGCCCCGCAGCGCATCGTCTGGATTTCAAACACATCCGGTTCTCGAGTCGAGAATGCGACCAGCCTGCTGGCGTCGAACACCGGGCAGGCGCTGCTCGCCAACCGCAACCTCGCCGAGCTCCGGAGCGGGCCAGGCGAGAATGCCGCGATCCTGTTGGACTTCGGGCGCGAGATCCAGGGCGGTCTGCGGCTCGTCACGGGAATGTGGGATAGCAAGCAACCGCTGAGTGTGCGAATACGCTTCGGCGAGTCGGTCTCAGAGGCCATGTCCGATGTGGGTGCTGCGACGGGGGCCACCAACGACCACGCCATTCGCGACTACACCGTACAGCTGCCCTGGCTGGGCAGCATCGAAGTCGGTATGACCGGCTTCCGTTTCGTGCGTATCGACCTGACCGATGCCGGCGCGACCCTCTTGTTGAAAGAGGTCAGCGCTGTCTTCGTCTACCGTGACCTCGCCTACCTCGGATCCTTCCACAGCAGCGACGAGCGTCTGAATCGGATCTGGCTGACCGGCGCGTACACGGTTCACCTCAATATGCAGAACTACCTGTGGGACGGCGTGAAGCGCGACCGCCTGGTCTGGGTCGGCGACATGCACCCAGAGGTCATGACGATCGTCAGCGCGTTTGGCTACAGCGAAGTCGTGCCCAAGAGCCTCGACTTGATGCGGCAGACGACGCCCTTGCCCGAGTACATGAATGGGATCAGTGCCTATTCTCTGTGGTGGATATTGATTCACCGCGACTGGTACCGCTTTCGCGGCGACATGGCCTATCTGCGCGAGCAGCAACCCTACCTGCGCGGGTTGCTGCGGCTGCTCATGAGCAAGACCCGGAACGGGCGCGAGCGGCTCGATGGATGGCGCTTTCTCGACTGGTCCACCGAGGGGAATCAACCCGCGGTGAACGACGGCCTGCAGGCTTTGCTCGCCATGGCTCTCGAAGCCGGGGCCGAGCTGAGCGACGCGCTCACTGATGCGGACACAGCCGCGCAATGCCGCCGCATCGCAGCAGAGCTGCGCAAGCACGTCCCGGCGGAAACCGACAGCAAACAGGCGATCGCACTCCTCGCGCTAGCCGACATGATGAGTCCGCAGCGGGCCAACGAGATCCTCTCGCGCGGCGGCCCCAACGGCTACAGTGCGTTTTACGGCTACTACATTCTGCAGGCCAAAGCGAAAGCGGGCGACTACACCGGCGCGCTGAATGACATCCGACGGTACTGGGGCGGAATGCTAGACCTGGGCGCCACGACCTTCTGGGAGGACTTCGACGTGAAATGGCTCGAGAACGCGGGCCGGATCGACGAGTTGCCCGTCAGCGGCAAGCGCGACGTTCATGCCACGTACGGCGATCATTCCTATACCCGGCTGCGCATGAGTCTCGCGCACGGCTGGGCTTCGGGGCCGACCGCCTGGCTGACCCAACACGTACTGGGCGTGCAGGTCCTGCAGCCCGGCGGCAGTCTCATTCGTGTTCAGCCGCATCTGGGAGATCTGTCCTTCGTCGAGGGCACGTTCCCAACCCCCCACGGCATCGTGAAGCTGCGCCATACGCGAGAAGCAGGAGGACAGGTGAAGACTACCGTGGACGCGCCGGCAGGCGTGCGCATCACTCAGGACTGACCCAGTCGACGATCCGTTCCGATCCCGTAGGTATCGTACATGGTCGCTCCCGCCTTAGCGCTTTGGGAGACGAGGGGCGCAGGATCGGATTGCAGCCGTACATCCGGACTTTGACGAAACCGGTACGGGTTTGCCAGAGCACACACGACGATGTTCTTGCGCCGGCGGCTTAGCAGCCGACCCAGCCGACTCTCTTACCACAACAGAGCTGGGCAGGCGACGGATAAGGCGATTGCGATACGGCCCGCGAACCACTCGTTGTAGGGGGTTTCGCGCTTTCGGCAGGACACGGTCAGCGGCCACGGCCTTTAGTTCCCATTCGTGCTGCGGGAGCGGCACGAGCCCTCCAGTCGTAGAGCGTAGTGAAACTGGGGGCACAGCCAGATCGTCGCTCTTTGGCGTCAAGGACGGCGTGATGGCGACGTGGGTACAGATCCAGAAGTTCGAGAGTGCGCGCGATGCAGTGAACCTGACCTAAGACACGTAATGTTCATGTAGATGCTTCGGTATCGACTAATTTTCTAGCTCGAACCCCAACAATCATACCGCCGTCAGGGCGACGGCTCCGCGAGATGTCATTGAGTGTTTGCGTTGCAACTCTCCGTCACATCTCTAAGTCCTTAGCATTGTTTTCCCGGACATCCGGATCGGCGTCATATTTCCTCTTTCGTGCCTGCCAGGCATTCAACTCCTGCGTGAGCTTCATTTCGCGCGCAAGTCTCCTCAGTCGCCCGGCGTCGAGGCGCTCGACCTCAACATCGAGCGGGGGCCCGGCGATTTTGGAATATTTGGATGCCCCAAGATACAGCCAGTCGAGCAACGCCTTCTCCGCAGTTGCTCGGGGGTATTTCACATCGAGATCAAGGCGGTCTTCTGGCTTACCGGCCCGGTCATCGAGAAGCCGCGCTGGCATCGAGTGAAAGCGAAATTCGATATCTGCCGCTTTTACTGGCTTCACGGATGACACGTGGCCAGGCTCATGAGGCAGAACGCTCGTCACAACATCAGAAAAGTTATTCGTGATTCCGGCCTCGCCCAGCACGGTCTGCAGACTTACGATCGCGCCAGTCCGAATGATGCCGGCCGCTTCGGATGCGGTCGGTCTCGGTGTGGCTAGTTGGTTCATATACAGCCCGCGTGTCATTGGACGCAGAGCACCGCCGGCGACCTGGTCGCGAACCCAGCGGAATACGGTATTCCGCGCGCGCAGCTTGCGGCGATCCGCAAGAACCGCGGCGATCATGGGAATCGTCAGGACTCGAGGTGCTTCAGCGCCCAGCAAGATCGATGTCGGTGCTTGGGTCATGATCGTTCTCACTGGAGGGTTGAGCGCGCGCAATGGCCGCATCCATCCAACCTTCTATGTGGTGGGCCACATCGAGGCGAATTTCGTCCCAGCGAGATTCATTGATGGACTGTCGTATGTCCGGCGCGATGTATGGCAGCAGCTCCGCAGCGGCCAAGGCAAAGCCGATGCCGTCGATCTTCGCCATAATCGCAGCCCGCTTACGCCCCAATACCCCTGGAGGAATGTGGCGAACCCACAGTTCTGTGGGATCGGCGCCGTGCCGGATCAGCTCCGACAGGTCGTATACATCACGCGGAACGCTGCGGTTATCGCTGAGTAGTGCGTTCACCTTACCACCTGCCATCGCTGCGGCTCCGTAGACGCGGACACTGAAAGGAGGAATGCGGTACGCAATCGGTGTCTCAAACGGCTTTGTCTCGACAAATTCCGGCGGAGGCACGCCGCGGCGCGACACCTCGGCTTCCCAGACAATCTTTACTTCGCCGGCGGCCGTCCCCACGATCCGCCACCGGGCAGAGCGTTCTCCCCGCTTTGTCTGGGTTACCTCGGTTGCCGCCAGTCCCGCGAGACGGGCTGCTTGCATGAGTGCCTTGCTCATGTGTGACTGCACGGACTGCTGGGAGATATTATCCTCGCAGTCAAAGTCCACGTCCTTGGTGAGACGAGTACTGCCGTACAGCGCACGCATGCCCATGCCGCCCTTGAGTATGAGGCGGCTCGCTCCCTGCCTCACCAGGAGGGCCACGAATTGCATTTGAGTCCGGTCGCGGAATTCCGCCTCCAGACTGAAGCCAAGCTCGTGAGCGGCGAAGATCATATTAGTACGTTAGTAGCAATTTATTAATACGATCATACTAATACAAATGCTTTGGGGCGATATCGCAGGGACCGGTACTGGGCACGCGCTGGGCACGCACCGGGTGCTAACCCATTGATTCTGTGACCGCGGGTGATCAGTTGGGACCACCCAAGTCATTGTTTTCGCTGGATTCTTCAGGTGTTCGGGACGTGGGTGTCGCAGGTTCAAATCCTGTCACCCCGACCAGT
>Ga0070681_10007572_pt1 | contig 10613 bp, 9 predicted proteins | sample KBSC83BmetaG_FD_65650 | JGI IMG/M metagenome (GOLD analysis project Ga0070681, IMG submission 65650) | Corn rhizosphere microbial communities from Kellogg Biological Station, Michigan, USA - KBS C8-3B metaG | ecosystem: Host-associated > Plants > Roots > Rhizosphere | place: USA: Michigan...
TGGGTGCTGCGACGATGCCGCCGGTCGGCGCGTAGGTCAGGCCCTTCAAGGTGATGAGCGACCGCTTGACGGTATCCGACCAAGGGCCGGCAGACTGGCAGCGGTGCGACCAGTCGTGCCAGAAGCGCTCGGTCGCGACGAGCGCCTCCTCGGCATTGATATCGGGCGGCGGAGGCTGGTTGGACGGGCCGTAGCTCAGCACGAAGGTCGTGGTCTGGCCGGCGGCAACGGTGAAGCGGCCAATGGTCGTCAAATCCTTGCCCTGCAGCGGCACCGGCGTGCGCAGCACCACCAGGTCGGGACCGGCGACGGCACGAAGCCCGTCGGGCAGACGCTGCACCCAGGGCACCACCTCGCCATAGTCGAAGCGCAGGATGAATTCGGTATGGAGCGCGACCTGTCCTTCGATGCCGCGCACGAGACGGACGAGATTGGAGATGCCGTCGCGCGGCGGCATGAAGTCGACGAGCTCGCACACCCCGTCCGTGGTCTCGAAGCGCGTGACCAGGATGAGCGAGCCGTCCTCGTAGCGGCGCGTGACCCGCGCCTCGCCCTCGCTCGGCGCGATCAGCCAACGGCCATGCTCGGCGGTGCCGAGCAGCGCCGCGAAGCAGGCTCCCGAATCGAAACGCGGCCAGCACAGCCAGTCGATCGAGCCGTCGCGCCCGACCAGCGCCGCCGTCTCGCAATCGCCGATCAGCGCATAATCCTCGATACGGCGCTGCCCGCCGGCGGCAGATCCCGCCGCTGTCGGGCCGCTCAGCGCTTCGCCGGCGGGCGACGCGGCCGGCCGGCCGGTGGACCCTTCGGTCTCGCGCGACGGCCGGGGCGAATTCCGGTCAGACGTGAGCGGAGGCCGCCCTGTATCTCGCGCCATGCTCCGCTCCGCTGCCGGGAAACCCTCGAAGGAGCGACGCTCAGCGCTGGCGTAGCGTTCCCGCGGCGGCGCCCGGCGCCGGCCCCGCGGCGATGCCTTGGAGGACCATCTCGGCCAGCTGGTCGATCCAGCCGGGCTCGAACGGCATGCGGTTCAGCATGAGCCGATAGAAAAGCGGGCCGAACAGCGCATCCAGCGCCGTGTCGATGGAAATGTCGGGCCTGACCTGGCCGCCGGCGATGGCGCGTTCCATGATCGACCGCCCGAGCTCGCGCCGGCGCGTGATCAGGTTGGCCATGATCGCGTCCTCGGTGCCGCTGCAGGACTGCGCTTCGGCGATGAGGCCGGCCAGGACGCGGCCCTGCGGGCCCGACATGGCCTCCGCCATATGGTGCATCACGCCCCTGAGGTCGGCCACGGCCGAGGAGGAGTGCGGATCGGGATATTCGGTCTGGTAATGCGACAGCATCGCGTCGGAAGCGAGCACGCCGCGGCTCGGCCACCAGCGATAGATGGTGGTCTTGGCCGAGCCTGAGCGGTCGGCCACGCCCTCGATGGTGAAGCCGGCCATGCCGGCCTCCTCGAGCAGCTCATAAGCAGCCTTGAGGATGGCGCAGCGGGTGGCGTCGCTGCGGGGGCGGCCAGGGCCGCGCTTGGGAAGATCGGGACAATCCATCATCTCAGCCATTCCAAAATGATACGTAGCGTATGCAAATTCTGCAAGCCTTGTTTCGGCCTGCCTGGGCTATATGTATACGCACCGTAGCGTTTTACAAGGCGCTCGGCCCCGGCGGAACCCTCCGTCCGGGAACGCTCCAGACCGGAAGATCGCAATGCTCACCTCACAAGACGCCAGCCGTGCCGCCGCTTTGCTCACCCATCGCCTCGGCGAGGTCGCCGTAGCCGCCGCGGTCCTGCGGTCGCAGGAAGCGGGCAAGCGTGGCGAGCTGATCGAGATGGTCAATTGGCGACGCATCGCCGAACAGGCCCTGCGCCACTTCCAATCCTAATTCGCAATTTTGCCGGGGCGGGCGCCGCTCGCCCCCTTTGAAAGGAGTGCGCGTGATGAAGAAGTTTCTGATGGCTGCCGCCGCCGCTTCGCTGTTCGCCCTGCCGGCTCTCGCGCAAAGCGTCCCGGGCCAGCTGTCGAGCGATGCCGAGATCCGCGTCCAGGAGGAATGGCAGCAGCTCGTCGCCAAGACCAATGCCGGCCGTGTCGCCCCGATCGGCGCCGCCCATGCGGCGGTCGCCACGCCGGTGACCTCCGACGCCCTGTCGAACGACGCCGAGATCCGCGCCGAGCAGGAGTGGACGCAGCTCGTCGCCAAGACGAATGCCGACCGCGAGGCGCCTGCCTTCGGCGACGTCGCGGCGGTGCAGGTCGGCGCGACCGCCCATTGACGCCCGCTGCGCGAAGCCCCCCGCCCCATGCGGGGCGGGGATCTCTCGCCGGCTCAGGAAAACAGGGACAGGCATCATGATTCACAAGATCAAGCTCGCTCTCGCCGCCACCGTCGGACTCGCCGCACTCTCCGGCGCGGCCTATTGGGGGGTCGGCTATTGGCAGACCGGCCGCTTCCTGCAATCGACCGACGACGCCTATCTGCAGGCCGATTACACGACGATCGCGCCGAAAGTGTCGGGCTACATCGCCGAGGTGCTGGTCGCCGACAACCAGCCGGTGAAGGCCGGCGCGGTGCTGGCGCGCATCGACGACCGCGATTTCCGCACGGCGCTCGACCAGGCAAAGGCCGAGGTCGCGAGCGGCGAGGCCGACATCCGCAATATGGAGGCACAGATCGCGCAGCAGCAGGCGGTGATCGAGCAGGCGAAAGCCGCCGTCACCTCCGATCAGGCGGGCCTCACCTACGCCCGCCAAAATGCCCAGCGCTACCGCGACCTCCAGCGGAGCGGCTTCGGCACGACCCAGCAGGCGCAGCAGACGACCTCCGTGCTGCAGCAGCAGAACGCGACGCTGGCGCGGGCCGAAGCGGCCCTCAATGCCGCCGAGCGGCAGGTTGCCGTGCTGACCAGCGGACGCGACAAAGCCGACCAGCAGCTGCAGCGGCTGCAGGCCCTGGCGCAGCAGGCCGAGCTCAATCTCGGCTACACCACCATCACCGCGCCGATCGACGGCAATGTCGGCGCCCGCTCGCTGCGCGTCGGCCAATATGTCCAGGCGGGCACCCAGCTGATGGCGGTCGTGCCGCTCGAATCGGTCTATGTCGTCGCCAACTTCAAGGAAACGCAGCTCACCGAGCTGCGCCAGGGCCAACCGGTGCGCATCGCCATCGACAGCTTCCCCGACGTCGGCATCAAGGGCCATGTCGACAGCGTCGCTCCGGCGAGCGGCCAGACCTTCGCCCTGCTGCCTCCCGACAATGCGACCGGCAATTTCACCAAGATCGTGCAGCGCATCCCGGTGAAGATCGCCATCGACCACAACGCGCTCGCCGGCTTGTTGCGGCCCGGCATGTCGGTCGAGGCGACCATCGACACCAAAGCGACGGTGCTGGCGGAGCGCGGCAATGGCGGGCTCATCGGCAGCGCCTACGCCGGCGACCTGACTGCCACGCGCTAGGAGCCTCGCCATGTCTGCGCTCCGCCTCTCCGCGCTTCCCGCGACGACGATGCCGGCGCCCGCCTTGGCGCCGGTGCCGAGCGCCGACTCGGTGCCGCTCAAGACTTGGATCGCCGTGACCGCCGCCATGCTCGGCGCCTTCATGGCGGTGCTCAACATCCAGATCGTCAACGCCTCGCTTGCCGACATCCAGGGCGCCATCGGCGCCGGCCTCGACGATGGCGGGTGGATCTCGACTTCCTATCTGGTGGCGGAGATCATCACCATCCCGCTCGCCGGCTGGCTGACGCGCACCTTCTCGCTGCGCACTTACCTGCTGGTCAACGCGGCGCTGTTCCTGCTCTTCTCGGCGGCCTGCGCCTTCGCGCACAGCCTGCCCGAGATGATCGTCCTGCGCGCGGCGCAAGGCTTCACCGGCGGCGTGCTGATCCCGCTGGCGCTCACCATCGTCATCACGATGCTGCCGAAATCGAAGCAGCCGATCGGCTTCGCCCTGTTCGCCGTGTCGGCGACCTTCGCGCCCGCCATCGGCCCGACCATCGGCGGCTACCTGACCGACACCTATGGCTGGCAATACATCTTCTTCCTGAACCTCGTGCCGGGCGGCGTGATGCTGGCGATGCTGTATGCCTCGCTCGAGCGTGCGCCGATGCAGCTCCGGCTGCTGCGCGAAGGCGATTGGGCGGGAATCCTCACCATGGCGCTCGGCCTCGGCACGCTTCAGACGGTGCTCGAGGAGGGCAACAAAAACGACTGGTTCGGCTCCTCCTACATCCTCGATCTCAGCCTGGTGAGCGCCGTCTCGCTCGTCGCCTTCCTGGTGATCGAGTTCATGGTCGCGAAGCCGCTGGTCAATCTGCGGCTCCTGCTGCGGCGCAATTTCGCGCTCGGCACGCTGTCCATGGCCCTCATGGGCTTCGTGCTGTACGGCGCGGTCTATATTCTGCCCGTCTATCTGGCCCAGATGCAGGGCTACGACGCCCAGCAGATCGGCACGGTGATGGCCTGGTACGGGCTGCCGCAGCTGCTCATGATCCCCGTCGTGCAGCAGCTGATGAAGCGCATCGACGCCCGCTACCTTGCCGCCGCCGGCCTCCTGATCTTCGCGGCGAGCACCTTCGCCACCACCGGCCTGTCCAGGGATTTTTCAGGACCCCAATTCGAGCTCACCAACCTCCTGCGGGCGCTCGGCCAGGGCCTCATGTTCACGCCGCTGGTCGGTCTCGGCACCGCCGGCATCGAGCCCGCGAACGCCGCCTCGGCTTCGGCGCTCACCAATATCGCCCGCAATCTCGGCGGCGCCGTCGGCATCGCGTTCCTGCAGACCTTCGTCACCAAGCGCGAGCAGTTCCACTCGTCGGTGATCAACCCGGCGGTGAGCCTGTTCTCGGAAGCGACGCGCGGACGCCTCGACGAGCTCACCCGCTACTTCCTGGCGCATGGCGTCGCCGATCCCAGCCAGGCGCGGCGCCAGGCGATGGCGGCGCTCGGTCATACGGTGCGGCAGCAATCCTTCTTCCTCGCCTATGGCGACGCCTTCTTCCTCCTCGGCCTGGCCCTGGTGCTCGCCGCCGCCACCGTGCTGATCATGCGTAAATCGACGGGCTCGGGCGCCGCGCCGGCGCATTAGTCGCGCGCTTGCCAGCCCTGCCGCCCAATGCTGTATTGCGCGCCGCCGCCGGCCTTCGCGGCGGCGCCGAGGGAGACCGAGATGGCGAGCCTTCCGCCCCGCATTCCGCCGGTCCTGCCGGACACCATGACCGAGGCGCAGCGCGCCGTCGCCGCGCGCATCGCCGGCGGGCCCCGCGGCGGCGTGCGCGGGCCCTTCCTCGCGCTGCTGCAGGATCCCGAGCTCGCCGACCGCGTGCAGCAGCTCGGCGAGTTCATCCGCTATGGCACCGGCCTGCCCAAGACTCTCAGCGAGCTCGCCATCCTGGTCGCGGCGCGCCGCTGGGGCTGCCAGTACGAATGGTTCGCGCATGCGCCGATCGCCCGCGAGGTCGGCGTCGATCCCACGGTGATCGAGGCGATCGCCGCCGGCCGCCGGCCCGACGAGCTCGATACCGACGCGGCCGCGGTCTACGCGTTCTGCACCAATCTGCACGCGACGGGCGACGCCGGTGAAGCGCCGATCGCCCATATCGCCCAGCGCTTCGGCATGAAGGGCGTCGTCGATCTGGTGGCGCTTACCGGCTATTACAGCCTGCTGGCGATGGTGCTGAACACGGCGCGCCTGCCGCTGCCGGGCGACGCGCCGGATCCCCTGCCGAAATTACCCTAGCGGCGGCAGGCGCCTTCCGGGGGAAGCTTCGCTTCCCCTAGGGATGTATGCTCTGCGTGAACAAGCGGTCGTCGAGCTCGAGGCCGATCTTGCGCTTCTTCGCCTCGCGATAGACGAGGCTGCCGAGGGCCGCGAATTGCAGACCGAGACCCTGAAAATTGTGGAAGCAGGTGATCTCGGTGCGGCTTTGCCGTCCTTGCGCGCGCCCCGCCGCGAGGTCGCGCAGCTCAGGATATGAATCGAGCGTCGTGATGGTGCCGGTGCTGTGCGAATCGCCCTGCACCAGCCCGCGCGTCTCGGGGCAGCCGCGCGCCATATAGTCCTGGCCGCCGGCCCGCGCGTTCAGGATGAGCCGGTCGACCTTGGCGAAGATCGCCGGCGGCAGCTCGGTGCGGTTGACGGTCGAGAGATGCATGCCGGGCTTCAGCCATTCGGGCTTGACCGTCGGCTGCAGCGAGTTGGTCGCGGTCACCAGCACGTCGGCGCCGTCCACCGCTTGCTCGGCCGAGGCGACGGCGCGGATGTTGATCTGCAGCTTGCGGCGCGCCTGGTCGGCGAAGCGCGTGCGGTTGGCTTCGGTCGGGCTGAAGACGCGGATCTCGTCATAGCGGCGCACCGCGCACATCGCCTCGAGCTGCCCGCCCGCCTGCAAGCCGGTGCCGAGCAGCGCCAGGACCTTGGCATCCTCGCGCGCCAGATGCTTGGCCGCGACGCCGCTCGTCGCACCCACCCGCATCTTCTGCATCATGCCGTCATTGACCATGCAGAGAAGCTGGCCGGTCTCGGTCGAGAACAGCAGCACCGCGCCGTTGTAGCGGCCGCCCGGCTCCGACATCGGCACCTTGGTGCGCCGCGGCGCGCCATCGACCAGCGAGGTCGTGATGATGTCGGAATTGAGGCGTATGGCCGCGATGCCGGCGCTCGGCAGGCTGCCCGACATGGTCTTCAGCCCATAGATCGCGCCCTCGTCCTTGTGCGGGACAATGGCATCCTGCCGGGGAATATCGACCGCATCCTCATTGCCGAGATCGCGGAATGCCGCCTCGATGGCGGCGATGCATTGACTCATCTCGAGCAGCGGCTCGACGTCCTCATTGGTCAGGATGATCACGGGGGTTTCGCTTCTTCCAGGATATGTCGGATGCCGCTAGCTTGGACGGGCGCGCAGGCCGCGGCAAGGGAGTTGGGAGGAAAGATGAGCGAGGCAGCCATTGCGAGCCAGGACGAGGCCGGCACCATCGGCGCGCTGGCGCGCTGGGTGCTCGATCCGGGGCCGATCGGGCCGGCCAGCATCGAGCGCGCCGCGCTCTTGGTGCTCGACACGCTGGGCTGCGGCATCGCCGGGCTGGTCGATCCCTTGTCCGACATCGTGCGCGATTTCGCGGCCGCCGCGAGCGACAAGAGCTGCAGCCTGATCGGCGGCGGCCGCGCCGGCCTCGCCGGTGCCGTCTTCGCCAATGGCGTGATCGTGCGCGTGCTCGATCTCAACGACTATCTCATCAACGAGGTCAAGGGGCAGCCCTCGAGCGGCGGCCATCCCAGCGACAGCATCCCGATCGCGCTCGCCATCGGCGAGGCGCGGCAGCGGCCCGGCAAGGAGGTGCTCGCCGCCATCGTCATGGGCTACGAGCTCTATGCCCGGCTGCAATCGCTGATGGACCGGCGCGGGCGCTGGGACGGCGTCACCGTCACCGGGCTCGTGGCACCGGCCATCGCCGGCCGTCTCATGGGCTTCGGCGAGGAAGCGCTCGCCCATGCGCTGGCGCTTGGCATCGCGCGCGCCGCGACGCCGCGCGCCGTGCGCGGCGGCCACCTCTCCGCCGCCAAGAACATCGCCAATGCGCAGGTGGCGGAAGCCGGCCTCGCGGCGGCGCTGCTCGCGGCGCGCGGCGTCACTGGTCCGCTCGGCATCCTCGATCAGGAGGGCGGCATGGGGGCGCTGTTCGAGGAGGGCGACGCGCGCGCGATCCTGAGCGAGCCCCTGGGCGCCGAAAGCTGCGTCGACCGCGCCAAGATCAAGGCCTATCCGGCGCTCGCCACCTCGCAAGCCGCGATCACCGCCGCCTTCGAGCTGCACCGCACGCTGGGGCCCGACATCGCCCGCATGCGCCGGCTCGATTTCGTCATGGCCGATTATCCGCTGCTGCGGCGCCAGGCGGCCGATCCCGGCCGGCTCGATCCGCAATCCAAGGAATCGGCCGATCATTCCTTCCCCTTCCTGGTCGCCGTGGCACTCATCGACGGCGCGCTCGGGCTCGCCCAATATGAGGGCGAGCGCTGGCACGATCCGCAGGTGCGGGCAGTGATGGCGAAGATCACCATGGATTTCGACGCGGACTGGGTGCGCCGGGCGCCGCGATCCTACCCCGCGACCCTGGTCGCCCATCTCGAGGATGGCAGCACGCGCCGCGCCGAGATCGCCTATCCGCCGGGGGCCGCACCCGGCGGCGTCACGGCCGATGCGGTGATCGACAAGTTCCACCGCGTGGCCGCCGACCGGCTCGCCGCCGCGGCACGCGAGCGGATCATCGCCGAAGCGCTCGCCTTGCCGAGGAGCGCCTCGCCCGAGCGCCTGCTCGCCCTGCTCGCCCCCGCCGCCTGAATCAAAGCCCCATCGCGTCGCGGGCGCGCTTCCTGATCTCGGCCGGCGTGTCGACCGTCTTGGCGACGAGCGCCTGCAGCTCCTCGCCGCTCATGGGCGCGATGTCGAGCCGCGCCTTCTGCGCCTCGGCCAGGAGCTCGGGGTCCTTCATGGCGCGGTCGAAGGCGCGGCGCAGCGCTTCGACGCGCTCCGCCGGCACGCCGGGCGGCACCAGGAACGGACGGCCCATCGCCGTGCTGTAGGACATGAATTCGAGCAGCGAGCGGTCCTTGGGATCGTTGGCGATCTCCTGCAGCAGCGGCACCTGGGGCAGGTCCGGATCGCGGGCCAGCCCGATCTGCGCCAGGATGCGCACCTTGCCGGTGGCGACCCAGTCGGAGGTGTTCTTGACGGAGGTCCAGCTGACGCCGACCCGGCCGTAGATCTCGCCATGCTCGATGCTCTGATTGAGCTCGCCGGTTCCGGGATAGCCGGTGATGATCTTGAAATGCGTGCCGAGCACGCCGTTCAGGATGCGGGCGTAGATGTAGTTGGGCGAGCTCGGGCCGGTGGCGCCGACGATCAGCTCATGGGTCAGGAGATCCTTGAACTCGCGGACCGGCGCCGTGTGCCAGACGAAAATGACATTGACCGGGGTGAAGGGGCTGCCGATCCAGGCGAACTCCTTCGACTTCAGCCGCACGCCCGGCTGGTCGAGCGCCTCGTCGGTCGGCACCCCCTGATTGACCAGGCCCAGCACCGAGCCGTCCCGCGGCGCGGCGCCGTACAGCTGGTTGGCGAGCAGGCGGCCGCCGGCGCCGGCCTGGTTCTCGACGACGAAGCCCGGGTTGCCCGGGAGGTATTTGACGATGTGCTTGGCAACCAGCCGGCCATAGAGGTCGTAGGTGTCGCCGGGCGGGAAGCTCACCATCACGGTGAGGCGGGTCTTGGCGTAGAAGTCGGCGACCGGCTGCGCCGCGGCGACCAGCGGCAGGGCGCTCGCGAGCAGCCAGGAAAAAACCCACAGAGCCCGCATCACCCCTCCTTGGCCGCGATCGGCCGAGCGCATGAAAACGCCGATAAACGCTAGGCTTTCCGCACGGGCTCGGTCAATCGCGCGGATGCCGCGCGGCGCTCCTCGGCTGCCGCTTCGCAAGCGACCTTTGCCTCACGCTGCCGCCGCGCCGCCTAAGGCGGTGATTTTCCGCGCAAAAAAATTTGCCTGCGGGACATTTTTTTGTTGATCGCGAGGACGAACTACTACATATCGCGTGTAGACGCACTCGCACGTGCCTATGGCCCTTCGGAGGCTTGCTTCCCACGGGTTATGTAACGACGTAACGCGTCCTTTTTGGATCATCTGGCTCGCGCTGGTTGCCGAGAGGGAAGTGGCCATGTTGCAAGAGATTTGCCGGCTCGATTATGGGCCCATCTCGGTGCCTTCCGCCCGCCCGGGCGGTCTCCTGACAAGTCGGGGGCCTAGGCCCTAGAAGCGCGCGGGCGCAGAGCGGGATCATCGATCTTGCGCGCCCGGATCCATCCGTCCCACCGAATTTCTGGATCGGCCACCCGTCGTGACGGGACCGGCTCGCGGAGTGCCTTGCCTATGAGCGCCAAGATTTCCCGTTTCCTGGCCGAGCGCCAGCCGGAAACCCCCTGCCTCATTGTCGATATCGACATCGTCGGGGAGACCTACAAGACCATGCGCCGCCTGCTGCCGCTGGCGCAGATCTTCTATGCCGTGAAGGCCAATCCGGCACCGGAGATCGTCAGCCGGCTGATCGAGCTGGGCTCGAGCTTCGACACGGCGAGCCGCGGCGAAATCGACCTGGTCATGGGCGCCGGCGCCCATGCCGAGCGCATCTCCTTCGGCAATACCATCAAGAAAGAGCGCGACATCGCCTATGCCTATCAGCAGGGCGTGCGCCTGTTCGCCTTCGACAGCGAGGCCGAGCTCGAGAAGCTGGCGCGCTCGGCGCCGGGCGCGCGTGTCTTCTGCCGTATCCTGATGGATTGCGAGGGCGCCGAATGGCCGCTCAGCCGCAAGTTCGGCTGCGCCCCGGAAATGGCGGCGATGCTGCTCGGCCGCGCCCGTGATCTGGGGCTCGATCCCTACGGCCTCTCCTTCCATGTCGGCTCGCAGCAGACCGATCTCGCGCAATGGGACATGGCCGTCGCGCGCGCCGCGCGCATGTTCTCGGCGCTGCAGGAGCTCAATATCGAGCTCAAGATGCTCAATGTCGGCGGCGGCTTCCCGGCGCGCTATCGCAGCGAGGTGAAATCGCTCGAGGCT
>Ga0070681_10007578_pt1 | contig 10611 bp, 11 predicted proteins | sample KBSC83BmetaG_FD_65650 | JGI IMG/M metagenome (GOLD analysis project Ga0070681, IMG submission 65650) | Corn rhizosphere microbial communities from Kellogg Biological Station, Michigan, USA - KBS C8-3B metaG | ecosystem: Host-associated > Plants > Roots > Rhizosphere | place: USA: Michigan...
GGCGCGGCTAAATTACGGACGCGTTCTGCACATGGTGGGGCGGTTGAAGGAGGCGGAACGTATCTACCGCGACGCCCGCCGCTACGACGCGACGATGCTGTTCAATCTCGCCGTGCTGCTCGAGGATATGGAACGTCGCCCCGAAGCCATCACGACGTACAGGGAAGCCCTCGACCTGGACCCTACCTTCGCCGACGCGCACTTCAATCTCGCGCGTCTCTTCGAACGCGACCACAACCGGCGCGAAACGCTTCGGCATTTGCTGGCGTACCGGCGGCTCACCCGCTAGGGTCCGCGTAGCGGACAGGGTCGCAGCGCTGTCGGACGATATCCGACAAAAAGTGCCTGGTCCCTTACAGATTCGCCCCCATCTTGGGTTCAAGATAGGCGCACGGCGCATAGCTATTGGAGGTTTTAAATGAAAAACCGGCTACCGACCGCCCTGGCGATTCCTCTTCTGGCCCTGGCTGGCATCGCGACCGCGGCGACGCCCGCGAAACACACCCGCAAGCTGGATTTGAGTCCGCCCAATTTCGCGAGCGCGGAATGGCAGCGACGCTTGCAGGGACCCACCGTCGACCGCTCACTGGATTACCTGCCGATCGAATCGGTGGTGGTCCGACCGGGAGACGAGCATCTCCCCTACGCGAGCGTAGCCCCGGCAGGCCTCGGGTCCGTGTATTGGGCGGTGACGCATCCCACAGAGGCTTGGCGAATCGTCATGCCCGCGCAGCCTGGCGATGAATTCAACGTCGATCGCGAAATCGCGCTCGCGTACAACGACCCGCTGTCCTCCTGCCCCGGCTTCCCGGGCACGCTCAACATCCGGCCCGTCTGTAACTGACATCTGACCGGGCCGCCATCGGCCCGCACAGGGCTCGGCGCCGCCGGCGCCGGGCCCGTTCTTACAGCAACCTCTCCCACAGTCGCCAGAACTGCTCCCGCAGTTTCGTGAGGGCGCTGCGTTTTTTCCACTCCCGCAAGTCGATCGCGGTCGCGTGCTCCAAGTCCGACTGGAACAACGCGCGCAGCTGCGCACCGGTGTCGTTACCGAGAACGACGGCATCCACCTCGTCGTTGAATAACACGCTGCGATGATCGAAGTTGGAAGACCCGACGATCGACCAGACGCCGTCGATCACCATGGTCTTGGAATGCAGGATGCCGTCCTGGCGCTCGAAGATCTTGACGCCCGCTTCGAGCAGGTCAGTGTAATGAGAGTGCTGCACCTGAAGCGCGGCCGAAGAATCGCTGTGCGACGGGAGAAGCAGTCGGACATCGATGCCCGCGCGCGCCGCGTGCAGCAATCGCTCCTTCTCCTGATGAGTAGGCACGAAGTACGCGGACGTCACCCAAATACTGCTCTCCGCGTTACGGATCGCGGTGAGCACCGTCACGTAGTAGCGGGAGGTGAGACGCTTGGGCGCGCTCGCCAGGATGCGAATGACCTCGTTGCCGGCAGTCTCTCGCTCGGGTTCGAGGAGCGCGATCTCCGGACCCTGCTGCTCCCGCCAGTGCTCCCGGAACAGCTTCTCGAGCTGCGCGACGACGGGCCCCATGATCTGGATGTCAGTGTCGTGCCAGACGTCCGGGTGAGTTTTTGCGGGGGATTCTGCAGCCGTAGAGGGCGTTTGCGAACCCCCTGGGGCACTCTCGTAGGTCGTACTCAGGTTGACACCGCCGACGATGACGAGCGTCCCGTCGGAGATCAGCATCTTGCGATGATCGCGATCGTTGATGGAGAAGCGCTTGCCCCCTTTCAGCGGATTGGGGGGATTGAACTGCACCACGCGCACCCCGGCCGCGGTCAGGCGCTCGAAGAAATCGGACGGCGTGCCGATGGACCCCACGCCATCGTAGATCACATCGACCTGCACGCCCGCCTGGGCCTTCGATGCCAACAGATCGCCGAGATGCTCGCCGTTGTAAGTGACGTCCTCGAAAATGTAGTACTCGAGCAGCAAGTAGTGCCGCGCGCGGCGAATCGCCGCGAACATCGCCGGAAACGTCTGGTCGCCATCCCGCAGGATCTTCACCTGGTTGCCGGTCACCAGAGGACTCTCGGCGACCGCCTGCTCGAAGGCCAGATGGCGCTCCAGCGCCCCAGCATTGGGAGCCTGAGCGGCCAGGCGGCTCAGGATGGCCTTCGATTGGCGGTCCGACAGCGGGCCGCGGGCGCCCACCATCTTGATCTGCCCCGGTGGGCGGGCCCCGCCGCCGTCATCGACCACCGGGACGCTCGCGCACCCCGCCAGCCCTAGACACGCGGCCAGCGCGCCCAGCGCGAAGCGACGGATGCGGGCACGCTTCGAGGGGAGTGAAAGGGGCTTCATGGGGGTATGAACCGGCAAGTCCCGTTCCTGCAGCGCTTCAGCTGCTAGAACATCGTCCGGATGGTCCAGCGCGCCACGAAGTAGATGAGCAGCGCCTGACCCGCGAACATGACGTAGCCCACGACAGTCAGGCCAATGGCTGCCCTCCGCGTCGGCTTCGTAACGATGCGCGTGCGGACCAGCGCGTGCGTCAGTCCGCGCACAGCGAAGAACGACAGGTTGCCCATCACAAAGGCGGCAACGAACATGCCGATGCAAAAGTACACCACGGCCTGCCACGAGAGCGGTCGCGCCTCCGGCTCCGTGTGAAACAACAAAACGCCGGCGACGACCCAGACGAGAGCGGCAAAAGCCCCATGGTTCGGCTTCATGAGTCGCGATCACTCCAGGGCGACCGGTTCGGACGGAGTCGGTCCACCCCTCTTTGGCGGCGGCCGTACGAGCACCAGCAGCGGGATGACCGCGAGGGTAATCACGAGCATGAACAGGAAGTCATCGACATAGGCGATCATCGCAGCCTGCCGCGTCACCTCGTCGTTCAACGCAATGAACCCGGTGGGTTGCGGCAGGTGGAAGGCCGCTGCCAGCGCGCTGTTGTCGAGGGTGGGATTGGCAGCGCTGACGTTGGATACCAGGCCGGCATGCGCGACCTGTGTATTGCGCACCAGCAGCGCCTGCACCACCGCGATTCCGATGGCGCTACCGATGTTGCGCAGCAGGCTGTAGATAGCGGTGCCGTCCGCCCGCAACTCCGGCGAAAGCGTTGCAAACGAGGCCGCGCTCAGCGGCACGAAGATCAGTCCCAGTCCGACACCCTGGATGATGCTGGGCCAGACGATCTCGCTCTGCGTGATCATCAGGTTGTAGCGCGTCATCTGCCAGAGACTGAACGCCGTGATCGCGAAACCCATGCCGAGCAGGAGGCGCAGGTCGACCTTGCCCACGAGGCGCCCGATCACCAGCATGGCCAGCATGGTGCCGAGACCGCTGGGTGCGAGCAGCAGTCCGGCGAGGCTGGCTGGATAACCCAGCAGGCCCTGCAGCATCGTCGGGATCAGTGCGCGCGTAGAGAACAGGACGACCCCGATCAGGAAGATGAAGACCAGGCCCGACACATAGTTCGAGTTTTTCAGGAGACGGTAATCGAAGAACGACTTCCCCTGGGGCATCGAAGTCGTGTGCACGACGAAATAGGTGAGGCTGATCGCGAGCGCGATCGCCTCCCACCAGCTCTCGCGCGCGGAAAACCAATCGTTTTCCTGGCCGCGATCGAGCAGCAACTGCAGCGCACCGATGGCGATGCTCAGGGTGATGAAGCCGAACATATCGAAGCTGACGCGCCGCGCCGGCGGCCGCGACTTGATGTATCGGCCGATCCCGTAGAACGCGAGCGCGCCCACCGGGACGTTGATGAAGAATACCCAGCGCCAGCTCCAGCTCTCCGTGAGCCAGCCGCCGAGGGCCGGGCCCACGATCGGCCCGATCATGACACCGACCCCCCAGACGGCCATGGCGGACCCGTGCTTTTCCGGCGGATTGATATCCAACAGCACGGCTTGCGAGAGAGGCACCAGCGCGGCGCCGCACAACCCCTGGAGCAAGCGTGCGAGCACGATCTGCGCCAGCGATCCGGCGATCCCGCAAAGCACCGAGGCCAGCGTGAATCCGGCGATGGAGAACAGGAACACCTGCTTCATCCCGAAGCGGTCGGTCAGCCACCCGGACAGCGGCGTAGCGATGCCGGCGGCCACGATGTACGAGGTGAGCACCCAGGTGATCTGGTCCTGGGAAGCGGAAAGATTGCCCTGCATGTGCGGCAGCGCCACGTTGGCGATCGTGCCGTCGATCGCCTGGATCACCGTGGCGAGCATGATCGACACCGTGATCATGCGCCGTTCGACGGCCGCACTGGATTCGCCGCTGTCTGCCACTGCTCCGACTGAGTTCATTCCGCTCGCTGATGCTCTGCAGGACCTCCTAGTTTAGCTCACGGCTCCCTGCAGAATCACGGTCGCAGTGCCGGTGGGGATCGCTTTCTCCAGCCGGAAGCCCGCCGCCTCGTACAAGCGTGCGAATTCCGCGCGGCTGCGCTCTCGACCGCCGCTCGTCATCACCAGCATTTCGATGTCGACCACTTTGGCTGCGTTCGGGCCGGGAGTATCGGGAATCATCAACTCGATCACGAGCAGCTTGGCGTGCCCAGGGGCTGCGCGCCGCACCGCTCGCAGGATCGCAACCGCCTGGGCGTCGTCCCAATCGTGCAGAACGCTCATCAGCAGATAGGCGTCGCACGCGGGAAGGCAGTCCTTGAAGAAATCCACCGCCAGCAATTTCAACCGCTCCGAGGCAACGCCTTCGAGTGTCGAGACGACGTGCGGCAGGTCGCACAGAACGCCCTTTGCATCGGGATTCGCAGCGAGCACCGCCTCGAGCAAATGGCCGCGGCCTCCGCCCACATCGGCAATGAGCGCCATCCCAGAGAAATCGCAGGTCGTCACGACCTCGGCGATCGTTCCCTGCGACTTTGCCGTCATCGCCTCATCGAACAGGCGGCTCTGCTCCGGGTGGCGGGCAAAGAAGTCGAACATGTCGCTGCCAACGATCCGGGGCATCGCCGCCTCGCCTGTGCGGACGCAGTGTTCGAGCTCCCCGTACGCTGCCCAGTGCTCCTTCATGCCCATCATTCGCACGAACGAGCGCTGCGATCGAGGATGATCCGAGCGCAGCAGCCTTGAAGCCGCGGAATGCCGAAAGCGGCCAGCAGCTTCTTCGAACACGCCGAGCGAGGCCAACAGCCGCAACACGCGCGCAAGCGATTGCGGATGCGCGCCCACCGCCTCAGCCAGAGCGTCCGGGGTCTGCCAGTCTTCTCCGAGCCGATCGGCAATGCCGAGCTCCGCGACCGCGTGCAGGCAACGAGGGGCCCAGTAACCGCTCGCGAGCATCATGAGCGTCTGCTGAGGCGTAGGAGAGACAGGCGGGGGATGCATGGTTCTAGCCGTCCATAGCGACCGAGCCGCCGGAGTGTACACTGCAGTTCCAGACCTCACGGACACTTCCCCATGCGCTGGGATGACCTGCGTCGCAGCTCCAACGTCGAGGACTATCGCGGCACCTCCTTCGGCGGACCCGGCCTGAAACTCGGTGTCGGAGGCACGCTCGTCGTAGCTGCAGTGGCCTATTTCTTCGGCGTCGATCCGAGCGTGATTCTCGGGCTCGCCGACTCCGGTTCCTCGCAGACCGTGCCGCAGACCCAGAGCGGAACGCCCACGGACGAGCAAGGCCAATTCATCTCCGCCGTGCTGGGAGAGACCGAGGACACCTGGAGTGCGATCTTCGAGCAACGCGGAGCGCATTATTCCCCGCCGAAGCTCGTCCTGTTCAGCCGGGCCATTCCGTCGGCCTGCGGCTTCGCGAACTCCGCCGCCGGCCCCTTCTACTGTCCGGAGGACCGCAAGGTGTATCTGGACATGGCCTTCTTCCAGCAGCTCGCCCAGGAGTTCCAGGCCCCGGGGCAATTCGCTCAAGCCTATGTGTTGGCTCACGAGGTCGGACACCACGTGCAGACGCTTCTAGGCATCGAGGCGCAGGTGCGAGCGCGTCAGGAACGCGCCTCGGAAGCCGAAGTCAATCAGTTGCAGGTGCGCATGGAGCTGCAGGCGGATTGCTTCGCGGGAGTCTGGGCTCGTCACGCCGATGAGACTCACCACATCCTCGAGCAAGGCGACGTCGAGTCGGCGCTGCGCGCGGCGGCTGCGGTGGGCGACGATACCCTGCAGAAGCGGACCCAGGGCTATGTAGTGCCGGAATCCTTCACGCACGGCACGGCTGCGCAACGCACGAGTTGGTTTCAGCGCGGGCTGACCGGCGCCACGATCGCATCGTGCGATACGTTCGGCTCCTTCGGTACTATCTGACTATTGGCGAAAATTTCCTGCGGAAATTTTCGCGGAGTTGGGGCCCTCAGCTATCCCATGCGGCCGGCAAAAAGCGTCGTTTTTGCCGGCGTGCCGTTCCTCCGCACCGCATCACTTCGTCGATGGCATCGAGAAATCTGCGCTGGGCGTGTGGGTTTCGTCCGGCCAACGCTCGGTGACCGTCTTCAGGCGCGTGTAGAAGCGCACCCCTTCCCTGCCGTAAGCAGAATGGTCGCCAAACATCGAATGGCGCCACCCTCCGAAGCTGTGGAACGCGACAGGCACCGGAATCGCGACGTTGACGCCGACCATTCCGGCCTCCGCCTCACGAACGAAACGTCGCGCCAGTTCCCCGCTGCGCGTGAACACGGCGGCGCCATTCGCATACTCATGCGAGTTAATCAGTTGCAGGGCTGCGGAATAGTCGGGCACGCGCACGACACTAAGCACCGGCCCGAATATCTCCTCTCTGTAGATCCGCATATGGGGCAGCACGCCATCGAACAGTGTCGGGCCGAGGAAAAATCCACTCGGTGTCGAGGTTCCAACGCGGCGCCCATCGACCAGAAGCCGCGCGCCTTCACGCTCTCCGACATCGATGTATTCCCGGACGCGCGCGCGGTGGGCGTCAGTCACAAGGGGTCCCATCTCGACACCGGGGGCATCGGATGCTCCGACTTTGAGGTGCGACAACCGCGCGCGCAAGCGCTCTATCAGCCGTTCCGCCGTCTGCTCGCCCACGACCACGGCAACGGAAATCGCCATGCAACGCTCACCGGCGGCTCCGTATGCAGCCCCCACGAGAGCCTCCACCGCCGAGTCGATCTCAGCGTCGGGCAGAATCACCATGTGATTCTTGGCTCCGCCGAGGGCCTGCACGCGCTTGCCCTGCGCGGTGGCTTGGCTCTGGATGTACCGGGCGACCGGTGTCGAGCCCACGAAGCTGATGGCACTGACGAGCGGGTGAGCGAGCAGCGCATCGACGGCACGCTTGTCGCCCTGCACGACGTTGAACACCCCGTCGGGCAAGCCAGCTCGCTGTAACAGCTCGGCGAGACGAATGGACGCAGAGGGGTCGCGCTCCGAGGGTTTCAGCACAAAGGCATTGCCGCACACGAGTGCAATAGGAAACATCCACAGCGGCACCATCGCCGGGAAGTTGAACGGCGTGATCCCCGCAACAACTCCCAGAGGCTGTCGCAGGCTGTACGTATCGACGCCGGTGCCGGCGTTGTCGCTGAACTCCCCTTTGAGCAGCTCAGGAGCGCTGCAGGCGAACTCGACGACCTCGATGCCGCGCGACACCTCGCCCTCCGCATCGCCGAGGGTCTTGCCGTGCTCCTCCGAAATGAGCCTCGCCAGGCTCTGCTTGTCGTCCTCGAGCAGCTGCTTCAATCGGAACATCACGCGGGCACGCCGCGCCGCCGGCAGCCCAGACCAGGAGTCCAGGGCCGCAGCCGCGGCCTGGACAGCCCGGTCCACCTCCATGACGGTCGCCAGTCCGACGGTGCGCACGCGCGCGCCGAGGGTGGGGTTGAAAACCGGCGCGAGGTCCCCCTCGGGCTCGATGCTGACCCCACCGATCCAATGGCCCACCGCGGGGGGCGCCTCTGTGTCGCTCATCTGATGCATCCAAACCGCCTCGAGGGCGCATCTTCCGGTACATAGACACCCAGAGGTGCCCAAAACAGCACCGGGAGGCCCTGCATGAACCACGCTGTCGTCGGCGCCGTCGCCGTGGCTGCCTTTTGGCTCTTCATAGCCATCGTATCCGTCGCCGGCATGATGTACGACTACCGCAAGAAGCAGCTCACGGCCGAAACGCTGCGGCGTGCGATCGACAATGGCCAGAAGCTCGACCCCGCCGTTCTGGACAGGCTCCTCGCACAGCAAAGATCGGCGGCCGGCCCGCAGACTGTCGATCCCCGGGCTCTGAAGGTCGCCGGCATCATCACTTTGTCCGCAAGCGTCGGGGTGTTCGGTCTTTCGTTCTTCATCGCCCAGATCGCGCCGGTCGCGTTCTATCCGATCATGGGTGCAAGCGTAGTAGTAGCCTGCATCGCCATCGGGCTCCTCATCGCCGCCAGATTCGTGGAACGCGATGTGGAGCGAGAACCCCGCGCGTGACGAGGAACCTGCCGCGCAGCGCCCTGGGCGTGGCAGAGGAGGCGGCAGTGGTGGCGCTGGCGATGACTGGAGACGATACGGCTTTCGGAGAGCTGGTCCGTCGGCGGCAGAGTCCCCTGCGGAACCTTCTGCGCCGGCTGTGCCGGGACCCGGCGTTGGCGGACGATCTCTCGCAGGCGGCCTTCTTGCAGGCCTGGCGGAGCCTCTCCTCGCTCAAAGCCCCGGGAGCTTTCGGGGGATGGCTCCGAAAGCTCGCGATCAACCTCTGGCTGCAACACCTCCGGCGCCACAGTCGCGAAGCTCAACCTGTCTCGGCAGGCCAGGCCGCCGAGACGTTCGGTTACGAGGCTACCGTGGGCGAAAAGCTGGACCTCGACCGTGCACTGGAGCTCCTGCCGGGAGATGTGCGTCTCTGTATAGTGCTGGCGTATGCGGAACGGATGAGCCATAGCGAAATCAACGACGTCACCGGAATTCCTCTTGGGACAGTGAAGTCGCACATCGCGCGGGGCTCCGCCCGCCTGCGTGAGATTCTGAACGCCTACGGATCGACGGCATGAGCGATATACAACCCCCGCTGGATCAAGACCTGGTGCGTCTCTTCGACGACGCCCAAAGCACCCTGCCATCCGAGGCATTCGTCGAGAGATTCGAGCGCCGGATGGCCCGCAGCATGCGTATCAGGCTCGCCCTTCAGGCGGTCGGGCTCGCGCTGCTCGCCGCCGTCGTGTGGATCACGGCGCCATACGCCATCCGTGGATCGCTGGCGCTCAGCAGCTCCGCGACCGAAGGCCTGTCGGACCTGGGTCTGGCAATGGGGTCTCCCGTGGGGTGGGTCTGCTCCATGCTCGCGGGCGCGTGGGTGCTGCGCCGCTATCACGTGTTCGACAGGTAAAGCAGATCCCTCAAGCGCCTGGGGATACAATACGGGCGCGTTCCTACACTGGGGGGATACAGCCATGCGGACAACTTGGCCGTTGCTTGCAGCTTGTGCCGCGCTCTTCGCGGCAGCTTCCTCCGGGGCCCTCGCGGACGACACCAGCCTGAAGCAGAAGGCTGCCGACGTCGGTACCACCATCAAGAACGACACCAAGGAAGCCGGCCAGGAGATCGCTAAAGGCGCCAAGACCGTCGGCCACAAAGTTTCCGACGGCGCGAAGAAGGTCGGTGAAGGCGCGAAGGATGCTGGGCAGACGGTGGGTCACAAGGCGCAGGAAGTCGGGCACGCGGTTGCCGACAGCGCCAAGAAGACCGGACACGCCGTGAAGGAAGGCGCCAAGAGCGCCGGACAGGAAGTGGCCCAAGGGGCCCACAAGGCCAAGGAGGCCGTGACCACCAAGAAGGAAGCCGACTGAGCGCGGATGCTGGCATGAGCTCGAATGAGACTGACGTTCTGGTCATCGGGGGCGGCCCGGGCGGCTCCTCCGCGGCCATCACCCTGGCGGAGCTCGGATATCGCGCGACCGTGCTGGAGAAAGCGCACCATCCGCGTTTCCACATCGGTGAATCCCTCCTGCCGGCCAATCTCCCATTGATGCAACGCCTGGGCGTGCTGGAACAGGTGCGGGCGATCGGCATGCAGAAGTGGGGAGCGGAGTTCATTTCCAAGTGGCACGGACGGGCCGAGACGTTCGAATTCGCCGACAGCTGGAACAAGTCGCTGCAGTTCGCCTACCAGGTGCGGCGCTCGGAGTTCGACGAGATTCTGATCCGGCGTGCCGCCCACGTCGGCGCGACCGTCGTGGAAGGATGCCGCGTACGCGATGTTGAGCCCGCTCCGGAGGGTGGCTCCCTCATCGCTGCCGAGCACGAGGACGGACGCAAGGAGATGTGGCGGGCGCGATATGTGATCGATGCCTCCGGGCGCGACACCTTCTTCGGCAACCGCACACAGTCCAAGCAGCGCAACCCGAAGCACGCCAGCGCCTGCATGTTCGGTCACTTCAAGGGTGCGCAGCGCTACCCGGAAGCCAAGCGTGCCGGGCTCATCTCCATCTACTGGTTCGAGCACGGGTGGTTGTGGTTCATTCCGCTCGCCGACGGCATCACCAGCATCGGCGCGGTCGTGTGGCCCTATTACATGAAGGGCCGCAACTGCGACCTGCGCGAGTACTTCATGGCGACCATCGCGATGAGTCCGGAGCTGGCTGAGCGGCTGAAGAGCGCCGAACTGGTGAACGAGGTCGAGGCCACGGGCAACTACTCCTATGAATGCAAGCGCGCCTATGGGCCGA
>Ga0070681_10007580_pt1 | contig 10610 bp, 7 predicted proteins | sample KBSC83BmetaG_FD_65650 | JGI IMG/M metagenome (GOLD analysis project Ga0070681, IMG submission 65650) | Corn rhizosphere microbial communities from Kellogg Biological Station, Michigan, USA - KBS C8-3B metaG | ecosystem: Host-associated > Plants > Roots > Rhizosphere | place: USA: Michigan...
GAAGTTGCCGTTGCCCTCGCCGGTGAAGACCAGACCGCCGGCGGTCGCGAGCGATCCGCCCATCATCGGCTGATCGACCTTGTTCTGCCACGCGATCTTGCCTGTCTTCAGGTCCACCGCCGAGAACAAACCATACTGCGGTTCTCCAGCGATGCCGACGAATGCAGAGCCGAGCCACAGTCGTCCCTTCTCCCACGGTGCGGGGTGCGTCTTGTAGTTCATCGGTTGGTGGAGTCCCGCCACGAACGCATAGGCGAGCTGGGGATCCACCGAGATCGGCGACCACTCGGAGCCTCCGTTGGCACCGGGCAGCATCCGCGTTCCTTCGGCAATGGGCAGCGCGAACATGTTTTCCTGCGGTACGAAGTTCTGGCTCTTGCGCACCAGCTTCCCGGTGGCTGCGTCGACCACGTACAGCCAGCCGGTCTTGCCGGCGTGCAAGACGACCTTCCTGCCACCCAGCATCGTCACCACCGATGGCGAGGTGGCATCGAGGTCCCAGACGTCATGGGGAACGGTTTGGTAGTACCACTTGGTTTTTCCGGTGGCCGCATCGATCGCGACCATGGCGTCCGTGAAGAGGTTGTCGCCGGGGCGCGCAGTGCCATCGAGATCCGGCGAGGGATTGCCTACCGTGGCGAAAATGGTGTTGGACGCCTTGTCGTACGCGGGCGTCGTCCAGACACCGCCGCCGCCGCGCTGCCAGGCATCGGGGTATTTGGCGCTGTCAGCCTTCTCTTTCGCGATGTCGCGGTGGAGGTCGGCGTTTTCCGCCTTGGTCGCCCAGGTTCCCCACCACCCGTTGGTCGCTACAGGGTCTTCACCCGGAGCCGGGATGGAATACCAGCGCCACACCTGCTTGCCCGTGGCGATGTTGTATGCGGTGAGGTGACCGCGGATGCCGTACTCGCCACCGGACACACCGACGATGACGTTCTGGCCTACCACCAGCGGCGCCATTGTAATGCTGTAGCTGAGCGATGGATCAGCGTCCTGCACCTCCCACTTCGGGTCGCCCGTGATCGCATCGAAGGCGAGCAGCCGAGCGTCGAGCGTCCCGACGAACACGGTGCCGTCGGCAATGGCGACGCCGCGATTGACCGGCCCACAGCACGTAATGACGGGGCCGATCTTCGGCTCCTGTCTCCACAGCTGCTTCCTGGTCCGCAGATCGTACGCAATGATCGCCTCGCTGTATGGCGTCGTCACGTACATTCTGCCGTCCACCACGATGGGCGTGGTCTCGAGCGAGCCGAGCTTTCCGGTGCCCGTCTGAAAAATGATTCTGGGCACGAGGTCCTTCACGTTGCGGACATTGATCTGCGAGAGCGTGGACCATCGTTGGTTCCAGTCACTTCCGCCGTACGTCGGCCAGTTGGTCTGTGCCTGTGCCGGCACGACGCCGATGGTAGCCGCGGCAAGCGCCAGCCATGCGTATTTCATGTGCATCTGTCCTCGAGATGGGTGAGGGGCGCGGTCTACTTCAGCGCCGCCGCTTTGGCCGCGGAGATGTACCAGACGATGATGTGGTAGTGCGGCTCGGCTACACCCGGGTGTCCGGCGTTGTACACGATGTCGACGTGATCCACCGGCTCGCCCTTCCCGATTTTCAGGCCGGTAAACGCCTTCTGGGCGTTCATGTCCTTGAGCGGGATCATGTAGATCGAGCTCACGAGGTGCCCCTGGTGGTCATAGGCGAGAAACGGCCCGGCGGGGAGTGTGGCAGGGTCGACGTACAGGGTTCCGAGTCCCGGCAGAAAATCGGGAAGTGGAACGAGCTTGCTCACCTGCTGATATGCGCCACCGGGCGGCGAGGTACGCTGGGCCAGCGCGCTGTGGGGCGAAGCGATGAACAGGCCGGCGCCGAATACACCGGCGAGGGCGGCGAGTGCGAGACGTTTCATGGGGAATCTCCCTTTGGATTTCGGGTTTCTGTGTGAGCGTCACACCATGTGCGCGAGTCTGGCGACGTGCAGAGGGCGACTACAGCCATTTGCGATTCAGCGTGGCTGCCCTTTGGCACCGGGTCCTGCTTCCAGCTCCGCACGAGAAAGATTCCCCATCGATTGTGAAGAGAGCATGAAAGGGAGAGGAAGCTTTGCCTAAGCGCGGCGTCACCCACCCCGCTGTGCCGTGGCCGGAGGTATCTTGCGACATGCCCGGCGCACCCACCGTCCAGCGTCCGTCGATGCAGGAACGTCTCAGGAAATTCGAAGTCGCAACCGCGGCGCTCATCACTGATGCATCTCTCGCCGCCGTCCTCGAGCGCGTCGTGCAGGTGGCCGCAGAGGTAATCAACGCTCGCTACGCCGCGATCGGAGTGATCGGGCCGGACGGGAAAACCCTGGAGAGCTTCACCACGTACGGGATCGACCCGGAGCTCGAGCGCCGGATTGGAGCGCCACCGAGCGGGCACGGCATCCTTGGTCTGGTCATCCGGGCGGCCAAGCCAATTCGGCTGCCGGATCTGACCGCACACCCCGACTCCTACGGCTTTCCGCCGCACCACCCGCCGATGCATTCGTTTCTCGGCGTTCCGATCGTCGGACGGCGAGGCGTCTTCGGGAACCTCTACGTCACCGAGAAGATCGGCGGCGAGCAGTTTACCGAGGAGGACGAGGACATCGCGATCCTGCTCGCGGCCAAGGCGGCCGCGGCGGTCGAGAACGCGCGGCACCATGAAGAAAGTGCCCGACTGCTCGACGAAGTGCAGCAGCTGCACCGGGCGCGAGAGCGGTTCTTCGCAATGGTGAACCACGAGCTCAGAAACGCGCTCGCGGCGGTGTACGGCTGGTCGGAAATGCTGGTGCGGAAGCGGGATCCGGCGACGGTCCCGCGCGCCGCCTTCGAGGTCCTGGATTCGGCGCAGCATGCAATCCACCTGATCAACGACCTGCTGGATCTGAGCCGTCTGGACGAGGACCGTCTCAAGCCCATCATCAGGGCAGTCGAGCCCTCATTCATGGCCAAGCGCGCGCTGCTTCGCGTAACGCCTGCCGCGGATCTCAAGGGAATCACCCTGGAGCTGGCGTCGAGCTCCAAGGTGCCCAACTGTGCAACCGACGCCAGCCGGGTCGAGCAGATCCTGGTCAACCTCCTCGGCAACGCCATCAAGTACGCTCCCGAGCGAAGCGTCGTGCAGCTGAGCATCACGTCGCACGACGGACGTATCGCGTATCGGGTCGAGGACGGGGGCCCGGGGGTGCCGCCGAGCGAGGTCGAGCGGATCTTCGACATTTACGTGACCAAGGCTGACGAAGAAAGTCGCGGACTCGGCCTGGGTCTGCCCCTCTCCCGGCGACTCGCGCGACTGCTCGGCGGCGAGCTTCGTGCAGTATCGGTGGCCGGGAAGGGGGGGTGCTTCATCCTCGAACTCCCCGCGACGCCATCCTGAAGACATTTTCATCCTGTATTTCGACCTGGTTCAGACAAGTCTCCAAGATTCATCCCCATATTCACACCCATGAAAATCCTGGTGGTCGAAGATGACTCCAAGGTGGCCGGATTCATCGACCACGGACTGAGGGAGGAAGGCAACGTCGTGGACGTGGCCCGCGATGGCGACGAGGCCACCATGCTGGCCCACGTCAACGATTACGACATCATCCTGCTCGATGTCCTGCTGCCGAAGAAAAGCGGATTTCAGGTTGCCGCCGAGCTCCGGAGAGAAGGGCGGAGCACGCCAATCCTGATGTTGACCTCCCGCGACGCGGTCGAGGATGTGGTGCGCGGACTCGACGCCGGCGCTGACGACTACCTCGCCAAGCCATTCAAGTTCGACGAGCTCCTGGCCCGAATCCGCGCCCTCTACCGGCGCGGCGGTGCAGAGCGACTCGAGGTGCTGCGCTTTGGCCCGATCGTGTTGGATCGCCTGCACCACGTCGTGACGGTCAGCGAGCAGCGCCTGGACCTTACGGCGAAGGAGTTCCAGCTCATCGAGCACTTCATGCTCCACCCCGGGGAAATCGTCCGCCGCACGGCGCTGCTGGAGAAGGTGTGGGACATGCACTTCGATCCCGGGAGCAACGTGGTGGATGTCCACGTCGGAAACCTGCGCCGAAAGCTGGCGCGAGCGGCCGGCGAGCCGCTGTTGGAGACTATCCGCGGGGTGGGCTTCCGTCTCGGCCCTGGAGGAGCAAATTGATGATTACGACCAAGCGAGCGTACGAGTCCTACACGCCATCGGACGGCTACCGCGTGCTCATCGACCGCATCTGGCCGCGCGGTGTGTCGAAGGCCGACGCGCACCTGGACGCGTGGGCGAAGGACGTCGCGCCGTCGCGCGCGCTGCGGGAGTGGTACGAGCACGATCCCGCCAAGTGGCCGGAGTTCCGCAAGCGCTATGCGAAAGAGTTGAAGGCACCGGCCGCGCAGGCCGTGCTCGATGACCTGGTTCGGCGCGCTCGGCGCGGCCGCGTCACACTCGTGTACGCGTCGCGCGCCGCCGACATCAGCGACGTCGCGGTGCTCAGTCGGCTCCTCGAGCGTCGCCTGAAGGTTCCGGAGGCGCAACGTCGCGCCGCGCCCGCGGCGCGGACAACTGGCGCGAAGCGAGCGGGCCAGTCCGAGGACTGATAGCGGGCTGTGCCGCACGTGGCTCGCGCGTGAGCCAGTGTGGAGCACCGCGTGGCGTCACGACCCGCCCATCCACCTTGGCATCGAGCCACTTCTTCGCTGGCCGACCAGCGATGCAGTTTGACCCCTTGCGCTTCTACAAGAATGGTTGCATCGTTCCGCCGACCTGTAGAAGCGGAAGCGGAACGATGACCGACGCCCGACTCGACCTGCCGCAAGGCACGCTCGACCGCCTGATTCCCCAGGCGCGCTCACTCGAGCCGAACGATCGCGGTCGCGCTCGTATTGGGGATGTCGTAAGGACCGGAGGACACCATGCTCTCTGAAGCGTTGAGCGACCTCCGGTATCGCCTGCGCGCAGTGTTCTCTCGCGCCTCCGTCGAGCAGGAACTGGACGACGAGCTCAGCTTCCACATCGAGCACGAGGCCGAGAAGTACGAGCAGCACGGCATGTCGCATGAGGCGGCGCTGCGCCGTGCGCGCCTCGAGTTCGGCGGCGTCGAGCAGACGAAAGAAGCGAGCCGCGATACGCGCGGGACCGCGCGCATCGAGTCCGTTGTGCGCGATCTGCGCTATGCGATGCGATCGCTCCGGAGCCGGCCCGCCTTCACCCTCACGGTCATTGCCACGCTCGCACTCGGCATCGGCGCGAATACGGCGATTTTCACGCTCGTCGACGCGCTCCTGCTGCGCCCGCTTCCGGTATCGCATCCCGAGCAACTCGTGATCGTGAGCGATCCCGGCGCGGTGGACTTGAATTGGCACGGCCCCCCGGTCACCTACGAAGGGTCGTTCCCGCTCTATCGCGACGTGCGCGCACGCAACACCGTGTTCACCGACATGTACGCGAACGGGCAAACGGGCGACCTCGACGTGAACATCGGCGCGGGGAATGATGCAACAGTCGAACACCCGCACGCTCGCTTCGTGACGGGCAATTTCTTCGCCGTCCTCGGAGTCTCCGCGTACGCCGGCCGCACCTTTACCGCCCAGGAAGATCAAACGCCGGCGGAAGATCCCGTCGCCGTCATCACATATGACTATTGGCAGCGCCACTTCTCCGGCTCGCGCGCCGCGATCGGCACCGTGATGCGCGTCAACGACGTCGCGGTCACGATCGTTGGCGTGACACCGCCTGGATTCGGCGGCGACATCGTTGGCGAACCCGTCGACTTCTGGCTGCCGATGATGATGGAGCCGGCGATCCGTCCACGTCAGAAGATGATCGACGATCGCCAGTGGTCGTGGGTGGTGATGATGGGTCGGCTGAAGCCGGGCGTCACGCTCGAGCAGGCCCGTCAGGAGGTCAGCGCGATCGAGGCGAACGCGATTCGCGCACAGCTTTCCGGCCTCGAGCTGTCGCGGTTCGAGGACGACCTCAAGGCAACTCCCATTCAAGTCGTGTCGGGGGCGCGCGGTTTCTCGGAACGGCGGGCTGAATACGGCAAGGCGCTCTGGGTGCTGCTCGCGGCAGTCGGCCTGGTCATTCTCGTCGTCTGCGCGAACGTCTCGAGCCTGATGCTCGCGCGCACCGTTGCACGCAACCGCGAGATGACGGTCCGCATGGCGCTCGGCGCCGGCCGCGGGCGATTGATTGAGCAGATGCTCGTCGAGGGCACTCTGCTCGCGATCGTGTCGGGCGTGCTCGGGCTGTTCGCGGCGACGTGGGGCACCCGCGTGTTGCTCGCGACCGTGAGTGCATCGAGCCCGATCGCCATTGACCCGACGCCCGATGCGCGCGTGCTCGCCTTCACGGCGACGATGACGCTCGCGTGTGTGCTGCTGTTCGGCCTGTTGCCTGCATTCCGCGCGACGCGCGTCGATCTCGCGGCCTCGTTGCGCGCGCACGGACGCAACCTGATGGGCGCGGCACGCGTCGGCCGGATTCCGTTCGGGCGTGCGCTCGTCGTGGCGCAAATCGCGTTGTCGATGCTGCTGCTCATCGGCGGCGCCTTGCTCGTACGCAGCATGCAACAACTCCTGCATGGTGACCTTGGAGCGGATCGCGATCACGTTGTCGCCGTGCGCGTGCGGACGGCGCGATCGCCGTATGTCGGGGCGCGCCTGGCTCAGTTGCGGCGCGACTTCGTGGACCGCGTCGGCCGATTACCTGGTGTGGATGCGGTCGCGTTCGCGGATCACGGATTGTTCGGTGGGGGCTCGTCCAGCCGCGACATCGATGTGTCGGGTTTCATTCCGCAAGCGGATTCGGAGCGCGAGGTTGCTCTCGATCGCGTCGGCCCGAACTTTTTCCGTGCCATCGGCGCGCGCCTGATTCGCGGCCGCGACATCGAGCCGCGCGATCTCGAGACCATGCCGCCCGCCACGGTGATCAACGAGACGATGGCGAAGCGGTATTTCGGTGCCCGCGATCCACTCGGCGGCACGGTGACGGTCGACAGTGTCCCGCACACCATCGTCGGCGTCGTGCGGGATTTTCATGGCAGCGACGTCCGCGATAAACCGCGCCGCGAGATGTACGTCGTGTTCAACGATCCGACCACGGGCGAGACGGGACAAGCCAAACTCTTCGTGCACGTGCGCGGGGATCCGTCGCGTTTCGTGGGTCCGATTCGTCGTGCGATCGAAGACGTCGAGCGGACGCTGCCGATCTCCGTCGATCCGGTGAACGACCTCGTGCGCGACACCGTTGCGAAGGACGTACTGCTCGTGCAAGTGACGATATTCTTCTGCCTCGTCACGTTGGTGCTCGCGGCACTCGGTCTGTACGGGGTCACGGCGTATTCGACCAGCCAGCGCAGCAGCGAATTCGGATTACGCGCGGCGCTCGGCGCGGAGCCGGGGGACGTGACGAGGATGGTGCTCGGCGAAGCGGTGCGCGTGGCCATTACAGGAGTCGTCATCGGCGTGCCGGCGGGGCTTGCGGCAACGCGGTTGATTCGAGCGCAGCTCTTTGGCGTCGGAACGATCGACCTGCGGTCGCTCAGCATCGCGATCGTCGTGCTGATGGCGACGGCCGTCGTCGCGAGCTATTTGCCGGCGAGACGAGCGGCGAAGGTCGGGCCGTTGGAAGCCCTGCGATTGGAGTAGCGCGGCATTCGCAGTCCGGAACTGTGGCGACGATTGCGAGTCGTCCACCCATGGCCTCCACATAGCGGCGCAGAGTGCTGACGAGCATATCCGCTCGGCGCTTGAGCTTTGAACCTTCGTCGTAGTCCGAAAGTGTGCTCGCAGCGTGTTTGTCGCCGGGGACCGCTGGGGACCATTGGTCCTCAATACTGTCGAGGAAATGGGAACAGCTGAGGTGCCTGTAGTGGGCTGGTGCGATGTAAAGCTGAGTCGAGAAACGCCGCCCCAGGGGCCTACCGGCTCGCTCACCGCGTTCAGTTCCCCAACACGAGTAGCGTGAACGATCCGGGAACCATCGGCGGCCGCCGGCGGCGCGTACCGGGTGCCGCGGCTGGTAACGGTCCGAACTTCGCGCCGACCGTGTACAATGTGTGCGTCTTCGGATCGAGCTCCATGGTACGCGCGCTTGGCATCGTCGGCACGGTCTCGGTCACGGTGAAGCGATCGAGCGCATCCTCGTGCACGATGGTGATCGTGCCATCGCCGCCGTTCGAGCTGAAGGCGTTGCCCGTGCCCGCGTCGTAGCGGCACGCATCGACGCCCGCGCCGATGGGAACGGTGGTCACGAGCCTGCCTGCGCTCGCGTCGGAAATCGCCATCACCTTGTTCCGGCAGCCGCTGAACAGCCGGTGGTGCGCGACGTCGATGGCCAGGCCTGTGGGCGACTCGCACGGCGCGATGGACCACTTGCGGATGACTCGCATGCCCGCTGCATCGATCTCGGCGATCTCACTGCTGCTCTCGAGGTTGACGTACACCTTGCCGTGTCCATCGCTCACGCCGAACTCGGGCTTTGCGCCCAGGTCTACGGTGCCGATGTTCCGCCCACTGGCTCCGTCAAAGACGCTCGACGACTGCGCATCACCATTGAACGTGAAGACGTGCTTCGTCGCTGGATCGAACAGGATGCCGTCGGCATCCTCGGCGGCCCTGGCTTTCCCCAGCACGGCGAGGGTCTTGAGGTCGAACATCACGACCGAGCTGTCGCGCCCCGAAGTCGCGAAGCCATGGCCCGACGCAAAGTCGAATGCCACGCCGTGTGCGCCGTCGATGCCCGTGACTTCACCAAGCGCTTTCCCGTTGTCGGGATCGACTACCATCGCCCGGTCCTGCCGCGCGATGAACAGGCGATGGCTCACGGTGTCCAGCGCGAGGTAGTCCCAGCCCCCGTCACCGCCAAGCGCGTAGCTGTGCACCACGTGGTAGGTCGCCTGCGCACCGGTTGCTCCGGCCAGAGTGATCACGGCGCCGGCCACGAACAGGAGCGAGTGTGCCGCACGGGTTGTTCTGGACATGCGCTCTCCAACGCGAAGGGGTGTGAGCCGCCACGCCGCGACGGCGAATGGCAACATGCTCATCGCCACAATGTAGGCGCCCAACCTTACGTGCAGATTACAGCGTGCGCAGCGGGCATCGTCCCGCTTCGCGCACTGCGCCGCTGGTTTTCTGGCGGGCGTTCGTCATCTTGCACGCAGGACACCAGCCCGGTTGCCGGACGCCAGTTTCCAGTGCAGCTGTCAGGGTAGACGGCTGACACTCGGACCATCAACGCGGAGAGGCCGCGCATGCCCATGGATGTCTTCGCCATGGAGCGGATGCAGTCGACGTGGGAGAACGTCGTCGAGCGCGATATGAGCGAGTCGGGAATCCGCGCCGTGACGTTGCGCGAGATGGTCGAGCTGGGCCTGGATCTGCCGGCGATGCTCGACATGCCGCTCGGCTACAGCCAGTCCAACGGGACCGTCGGTCTCCGCGAGCGCATCGCGGCGCTGTATCCCGGTGCGACCGCCGACCATATCGAGGTCACCAACGGCACCTCCGAGGCAAACTACGTCCTGGCCATGAGCCAGCTTTCAAGCGGCGACCGGTTCGCACTCGAGCTCCCGAACTATCTGCAGCTCTGGGGCGTGCCGCGCGGCCTCGGCGCGGCAATGGAGACCTTCCACCTCTGTCCCGGCGCCGGCGGCGCATGGACGATCGACTGGGATGAGTTCGACCGCGTGGTGACGGAGGGAACGAAGCTCGTCTACCTCACCAATCCCAACAACCCCACCGGCGCGGTGCTCACGCAGGCTGACATGGAGCGCATTGTCGCGCGGTGCGAGCGCGTGGGTGCGTATCTCGTGGCGGACGAAGTGTACCAGGGTTCGGAGTTCGACGGGCCGCTCACTCCGAGCTTCTGGGGCATGTCCGATCGCGTGGTGGTGACGAGCGGTCTTTCCAAGGCGTACGGAATTCCGGGCGTGCGCATCGGCTGGATCGTGGGGCCGCCGGACATCGTCGCGCAGTGCTGGGCGCAGCATGACTACATCACGATCGGACCGAGCAAGCTCTCGGATGCCATCGCGAGCGTGGCGGTGGAGCGCGACGTGCGGCGGCGATTGTACGATCGCACGCGCGTCATCCTCCACGAGAACGTGCCGGTGGTCGATGCGTGGGTGGGCGAGATGCGCCACCTGCTCGCGTGGACGCCGCCGCCCGCGACGGCCATGGCGTTCGTGCGCTGCCGCGGTGCATTGGCGGCCTGGCCGAGCGAGGAGATCGTGGCCCATCTGCTCGAGTCGCGGAGCGTGCTCGTGGTGCCGGGCAGCCACCTCGGCCTCGAGGGCTATCTGCGCATCTGGATGGGTGGCGCGCGCGATGTGCTGACAGACGGGCTGGCCCGTATTGCGGGGGGGCTCGACGAGGTGGCGGCCGCGACGTACGTCACGAGCCGCTGATGACGCCCAGGGTCATCAGCAGGGCGGAACTCGAGGGCTCCATCGACTATCCGCGTCTCCTCGACGAGATCGCAGCGGGCTTCGTGTCGTACTCGGCCGGGGATGTGATCGTTCCGCCGGTAGGCCACCTCGGCTTCACAGAGCCGCGCGGCGACGTGCACATCAAGTATGGCTACATTCGCGGCGACACGGTCTACGTCATCAAGATCGCGTCGGGCTTCGAGG
>Ga0070681_10007582_pt1 | contig 10609 bp, 11 predicted proteins | sample KBSC83BmetaG_FD_65650 | JGI IMG/M metagenome (GOLD analysis project Ga0070681, IMG submission 65650) | Corn rhizosphere microbial communities from Kellogg Biological Station, Michigan, USA - KBS C8-3B metaG | ecosystem: Host-associated > Plants > Roots > Rhizosphere | place: USA: Michigan...
CGGTTCGTCCGATTACGGCAATTCATTCGCCGATTTCGAGAACGAATTCATGAACTCGCTGACGCCGCGGACCACGGTGATCGTGCTCGGCGATGCCCGCAGCAACAATCTCGATCCGCGCGCGGATATTTTACGCCGGATCGCCGAACGCTCGAAGCGGCTGGTGTGGCTCAATCCTGAAGGCCGCATGGCCTGGGGCTGGGGCGATTCCGAAATGCCGCGCTATTCGACCTTCTGTACCGTCGTCCGCCAGTGCGCCACGGCACAGCAGCTCGAACGCGCGGTGTCGGATATCGTCGCGATCTATCAGTAGGCCGGCTGCAGCAGGTTTGCCCGGGCGAATTCCGCGGTTTTCTCGAATGCCTTGCCAAGGGTTCCGACGCATTCCTGCAACTGCGGGGCATTCATGCCCTCGATGCCGGCTTCGAGCTCGCGCGCCAGCGCCGACAAGTTTGCAAACCCAAAGGTCGCCGCCGAACTCTTGATCGAATGCGCCGCGCGCTTGATGGACGGACGATCTGTCGTGACCGCCATCGTCGCCATCTTGGCGGGTGCATCGGCAAGGAACGCCAGCAAGACCTCGATAGCGTCTTCATTTCCGAGTTCGGAACAGAGCCCGCGGAACACGGATGAGTTGAACAGGGGCGCCTCGTTCATGCGCGGCTCTTTCTTCGTTTTGCAGATACCAGCGGGACGCCGAACGCTAGCCCAATGGCATGGACGGCGCGTAAAGCCCGTCATACAGAACTTTTCCTGAATTTTACGATCGGTTAGTGATATCACGGATTTCCAGCCGGATGACCTGATTCCCATGCCTACCCCCGCCGCCCGCCCCCGCGACAATGCCCCGGATGCGCTGTCCGTGCTGAACCACGTGTTCGGCCTGCCGGCGTTTCGCGGTTCGCAGGAACAGATCGTCCGCCACCTCACCGATGGCGGCAATTGCCTGGTGTTGATGCCGACTGGCGGCGGCAAGTCGCTGTGCTACCAACTGCCTTCCCTGTTGCGCGACGGCTGCGGCATCGTGGTGTCGCCGCTGATCGCGCTGATGCGCGATCAGGTCGCGGGCCTGCTGGAAGCCGGCGTCAAGGCGGCGGTGCTGAACTCGACGCTGTCGTATGAGGAAGCCGGCGAGGTCGAACGCCGTCTGCTCGCCGGCGATCTCGATTTGCTTTACGTGGCGCCGGAACGGCTGTTGACGCCGCGCTGTCTCAACCTGCTCGGCCGAGCCAGGATCGCACTGTTTGCGATCGACGAAGCGCATTGCGTGTCGCAATGGGGGCATGATTTCCGCCCGGAATATATCGGGCTGTCCGTGCTCGCCGAACGGTTTCCCGAGGTGCCGCGCATCGCACTGACCGCGACCGCCGATGATCTGACCCGCAAGGAGATCGCCGACCGGCTCGGCCTTACCGACGCGCCCTGTTTCGTCGCGAGCTTCGATCGTCCGAACATCCGCTATGAAATCGTCGAGAAGCAGAACGCGCCGAGCCAGCTCAAAGCCTTCATCGACGAGCGCCACGCCGGCGATGCCGGCATCGTCTATTGCCTGTCGCGCGCCAAGGTCGAGGATACCGCGGCGGCGCTGACCAAGGCCGGCATTCCGGCGTTGCCCTATCATGCCGGGCTTGATGCAGGTGTACGCGCCCGCAACCAGGATCGTTTCATCAACGAGGACGGCATCGTGATGGTCGCCACCATCGCGTTCGGCATGGGCATCGACAAACCCGACGTGCGCTTTGTGGCTCATCTCGATTTGCCGAAGAGCATCGAGGCCTATTACCAGGAGACCGGGCGTGCGGGCCGCGACGGCAAGCCATCCAGCGCCTGGATGGCCTATGGCCTGTCCGACATCGTGCAACAGCGCCGCATGATCGACGAATCCACCGGGTCCGAAGCGTTCAAGCGGGTGTCGGTCGGCAAGCTCGATGCGCTGGTGGGGCTGGCCGAGACCGCGGGCTGCCGGCGCAGCCGCCTGCTCGGCTATTTCGGCGAGGCGGTGGGCACCGGCAATTGCGGTAATTGCGACAACTGCCTGTCGCCGCCGGAGCTTCGCGACGGCAAGGTCGCCGCGCAAAAGCTGTTGTCCTGCGCCTACCGCACCGGGCAGCGTTTCGGCGCGATGCACCTGATCGACGTTCTGGTCGGCCGCCTGACCGAAAAGGTCACGCAGTTCGGGCACGACAAATTATCCGTGTTCGGCATCGGTGCCGAACTCAATGAGAAACAATGGCGCTCCGTGGTCCGACAATTGGTTGCGATGGGCCATCTCCAGGCTGACAGCGAGGCCTTTGGCGCGCTGAAGCTGACGGACACGGCGCGCGCCGTCCTGAAGGGCGAGACCGAAGTCATGCTGCGCGAGGCGCCAGCCGGGACCCGCGTCCGCAGCAGCCGGAGCAAATCGCGGCGCGGCGATTTGGCGCCGCGTTCCTCCGGTGAAGGCCGGCCCAACGATGCCGGCCTACAGACCGACCTCAGGGCATGGCGTTCGGAAATCGCGCGCAAACGCGGCGTGCCCGCCTATGTCGTGCTGCACGATTCGACCATCGACGGCATCGCCGCCTCGCGCCCGACGACGCTCAACGAGCTTCGCAACATCCCGGGCATCGGCGACAAGAAGCTCGAGCATTACGGCGATGAGCTGATCGCGCTGGTGCGTGCGGCCGAGAGCTGAGCGCGGCTCGCCGCTATCCGTTGCGGAACGTATAGGCGTATCCGTTGATCGCCGGCGCGCCGCCGAGATGGGCGTAGAGCACCTTCGATCCCGCCGGAAAATAGCCCTTGTCGACGAGGTCGATCATGCCCTGCATGGATTTTCCCTCGTAGACCGGATCCGTGATCATGCCTTCGAGGCGAGCGCAGAGCCGGATCGCTTCCTTGGTCTCCTCGGAAGGCACGCCATAGGCGGGATAGGCGTAGTCTTCGATCAGCACAACGTCATCAGCGACGATCTCCGTGCCGAGCTCAACCAGCTTGGCAGTGTTGCGGGCGATGTCCAGCACCTGGGCCTTGGTCTGGTCAGGAGTGAAGGACCCGTCGATGCCGATCACCTTGCGCGCGCGGCCGTCCTTGGCAAATCCCACCAGCATGCCGGCATGGGTGGAACCGGTGACCGTGCAGACCACGATGTAGTCGAAGGCGAAGCCGAGTTCCTTCTCCTGCGCCCTGACCTCCTCGGCGAAGCCGACATAGCCGAGCCCGCCAAATTTGTGCACGGAAGCGCCGGCCGGGATCGCATAAGGCTTGCCGCCAGCGGCCTTGACCTCCGCGATCGCCTGCTCCCAGCTTTGCCGGATACCGATGTCAAAGCCTTCGTCCACGAGCCGCACGTCGGCGCCCATGACGCGGCTGAGCAGGATATTGCCGACGCGGTCGTAGACCGCATCCTCATGCGGAACCCAGCTCTCCTGCACCAGGCGGCACTTCATGCCGATCTTGGCCGCCACCGCCGCGACCATGCGGGTGTGGTTGGATTGCACGCCGCCGATCGAGACCAGCGTATCGGCATTGGAGGCGATCGCGTCGGGGATGATGTATTCGAGCTTGCGCAGCTTGTTGCCGCCGAAGGCGAGCCCCGAATTGCAATCCTCCCGCTTGGCGTAGAGTTCGACCTTGCCGCCGAGATGCTGCGTCAATCGCTCCAGCTTCTCGATATGGGTCGGTCCGAATGTCAGCGGATAGCGCTCGAATTTCTCCAGCATCGTCATCCCCATTGATCGCCTGATCTGCGGAAATGCCCTATCACCAAGCCTCAGAAAGGTGCTCTCTAATTTGATCCAGATTATCTATGTTTTTTGCACACTATGGCAAAAATGTTATCTTTTAATCCGTATCGTACCGGCATTACGAAAGATTCTTCCATGACAGGCGCACCCGACCGCATCGATCTCAAGATATTGCGTTTGCTGCAGAATAGCGGCCGGTTGAGCAATGCTGAATTGGCCGAAACGGTCGGCGTCAGCGCCGCCACCTGCCACCGCCGCACCCAGCGCCTGTTCGACGACGGCTTCATCGGCGAGGTCCGGGCGATGGTGACGCCGCGCAAGGTCGGCAAGGGCGCGCTGGTCATGGTGGGTGTCGTGCTCGACCGTTCCACGCCGGAAAGCTTTGCGGCCTTCGAGCGGGCGATCGCGAAACTGAAATTCGTGCTCGATTGCCACCTGGTGGCCGGCGATTTCGATTATTTCCTCAAAATCCGCGTCGGCGACATGGAAGATTTCAACCGCATCCACGGCGATCAACTGATCGCCCTGCCCGGCGTCCGCCAGACCCGGACTTTTTTCGTCATGAAAGAGGTGGTCGACAATGCGCCGCTGGATTTTTGAAACCGGCTCCGGCAAGAAACACCTAACCACAAAACCGGCGCTATTTTGCCTCTAAATGCTACTTTGGCGGACGCTCAGCCCATGATTCGATCGATATCCCACGGCACCTTTCCCATGCCCTCTCCGATCGGCCAGGTATCATGATGCGTCAGTGGTGGCATGCCTTCGCCGTCGCGATATCCCTGCTTGCGGCGCCGTCTCTTGCCGCCGACGATTCGGATACCATCATCTTCGCCATGATGCCCGGAAAGTGCAGCACGCTGAATGTCGCGGGGCAGGCCTTCGCCTGCAGGGCGGTTGCGTTCTTTCAGACCGAAGAGGGCCGCGCGAATTTTACGGTGGCGCTCGACGATCCCAATGACGACAGCCACATCATCACGTTCTCGGGCGACAACGGCCGCAGGCCGGAAGCCAATCTGTACGAATTGCCGATCGACCGGATGATGCTGAAATCCAAGGACAGGCCGAAGGCTGACGGCTTGCCGGTGCCGTCAGTCGAATCGACGGCCGGCATGTGCACGCAGGTCGGGAACTTCGTGACGATGGAGGTTTCCTCCGTGTCCTGCTCAGCGACGGACAAGAACGGCAAGAAATACGAGTTGAAGTACGAATCCGACGGCGAGCCGATGTCGGTGCGCCGCATCAAACGGGTGCGGGCTGGAATTGCTGCGGTATCGCCGTTTGATTAGAGCGCGCGAAACTGCTCCCTCAAACCGGCGACTTACTAACCCCTGTGTTGCGAAGATGACGGCGCAGCCGCGGGCTCCTGGTTTGCCAGGATCGACGTCGCCCATCGCGGCCTTTCTTCATCCTCGCCCGGCACGTTGATCTGCACGGCGACGCCGTCGCTGACGGCAAAGGATGCCGCCAGTGCGGCAGCTTCCAGCGCGGCGCCTCTGGAATCGTAGACGCCGGCGATCTTGACGTTGTCGGCAAATACCGACCAGCCCAGCGGGGCCTTCACGATTTCGAAAACCGACCGCGCCATCAGGAGACGCACGCGCCTTCGGGGAACGGGACGATCGGCCAGGGCGGGCCGGCATTGTCGTTGGTGGCTTTCGGCGGCCCGGCTGATATCAGCGACCTCGCCAGCGAGTCCTCTATTGGCAGCACAATGGCGGTCCGCACCGCTTCCATCACCTGCTCGAACTCAATTTCACTCATCGCGCACTCCATCGGTCCTCGCGGCATGGAGCGCCGCAAGGGTCAGTTGTGGGAACCGCGCCCGCGACAGATCGCATGCAAGTTTGGTGTTTCGTGGCCCGGGTCTCGGCGCTTCGATGGCAAAATGCGGCCTAACCCGGGAGAGATTGGGGCGCGTGGAAAGCGACCGGATCGCCCGACGCGTGATAGACTCGGCGGCGAATCAGGAGATTTTCATGTCCGCAGACAGTGACAGCACCATCGCGTGGCACCGGGCCCAGCTCAAGAAGCTCCGCGAGACCCTGAAGCATATCGAGACCGCCCGGTTCACCGTCGGCGAGCCCGCGCAGTCGCGGAAGACCGGCAAGACCCAGAAGACCATTGCCGAACTGCAGCGAAAGATCAGCCAGTCGCTGCAGATCATCGCGGCCTACGAACGGCAGAACAGGCGGCCGCTTGCTACCGACCAGCAAAGCCTCGCCAGCGTGAGCTGGAGCAGCTGGAACGCGCAGGCTGCGCATACGCGCAGCAATAATTCGCGGTAGTGGGCGCCTAAGTTTCCAGTTGCTGGATCGTCATGTTGGCGTAGCGAATCCGCACGCTCAACTCGCGGCCGAGCGCCGTCAATAGCTTGATCGCGAGATCCGGCTGCTGCTGGCACAGCACGGCAAACGATACCTCGCTCAGGCCGAACGCCTTGAGATCCTCGTCAGCCGTGATGGTGGCCGAACGTGGCCCGCGATCGAGCAGCGCAAGTTCTCCGAACACCGCACCGGGCGCGAACGTCGCGAGCCGGATGTCGCCGTCGTCGTGCAGGATGTGGACGCTGGCGCGGCCCTGCGTGACGAGATAGAGCGACGAGCCGGGATCGCCGCTGCGAAACACCACCTCTCCGGCCGACCACGCCACCGGCTCGAGCCAGCCCCGCAACCGTTCGATCTGGTCCGCGGTGAAATCGCTGACCAACGGCAACCGATCGAGCGGCCATTCCGAAGCAGGCGCTACTGCGGTCTGCCGGAGCAGATCGTCTTCGGCCCATTCGATCGCGCGGTCGATATCCGGAAAGAAGCGGTCGGGCGCGTGGAAGATATCGGCGAGACGGGCGGCCGTCTCGGTGCGCGCCGACAACACCAGCGCGAGCTTGATGCCGCGCGCGGCAAGTGCGGTGTCGATATCGCCGAGGATACGGGCGCCGGTCGAATCGATCTCGGTGATGCGCCGCATTTCCAGCAGCAACACTGCGGTGCCTTGCGCGGTCTCGCGCTCGACGATTTGCGCCAGCCGCTCGGCGCTGCCGAAGAACAGCGCGCCCTGCAGCTCGACCACCAGCACCGAGGCGCCCTGCGCATGCAGCACTTCAAGCTCGGCCGGGTCGCGGTATCGCCGCGAACGGACGTTGTCGCAACGATAGAGCTTTCGAATGTTCGAGCGGCTCATGCGAACCACGAACAGAAATACCGCGAGCACGATGCCGATGAACACCGCCAGCACGACATTGACGGCGATCGACAGCAGCGAGACGAACAGGCAAACGCCGAGATCGAGCGCAATGGCGCCGCGCTGCGGCGTTCCCGGGCTGATCAGCCGCAGCGCCAATTGCCGGGTCCAGGGCTCGATATGCTGGATCGCGATCACCATCACCGCCGCCGACAGCACCGCCCGCGGAATGTAGGCGAGCAGTGGAAACAGCAGCGTTGCTGCCGCCAGTACGGCCGCGGCATTGACGAGGACGGAAAGCGGGCTTTGCGCGCCGAAGGCGCGGTTGGCGAGGCTGGGCCCGATATTGATGCCGCTGGTGATGCCGCCAAAGGCCGCTGAAATCGCATTCGCGATGCCGAGACGAACCAGCAGGCGGTCGTCGCCGGCGCGCAGTTCGCCGGGGCGACTGGCGAGTTTGGCGCAGAGCAGCGCGTCGATCGAGGCAATAACCGCCAGCGCCAGTGCACTCGAAACGATCAGCGGCCACGACTGCTCCAGCGGAGCGGCCATTGCGAGGCCGGAAAAGTCGACCAGCACGGTACGCATCGCGGCACTCGCCGTCGGCAAACCGATGATCGGCCCGAGGCTGCCGCCGAATCCTGCGATGACAAGCGCGTAGTAAGCGATGATCCCGCAACCGAGGCCGACCAGCATCGGCGGCAGTCTGATCGTGATCTTGCGCGCGTTCCACATCGTCGCAAAGGTCAGGACCGCGACCAGCACGCTCAGCGGCCGCGCCTCGTCGAGCGCACCGAATACGCGCGTAAACCGCACGTTATGATCGAAGCCGAGCACGTTGCCGAGTTGCACCAGGAACAGTAGCACCGCGGCCATGTTCTGGAAGCCCGCCATCACCGGATGCGGCGCAAACTTGATCAGCGATCCCAGCCGCAGCAGGCCGAACAGCGCCTGGAACGCGCCACCGAGCAGGATGATGGCAAAGAACACCAGCAGCGTGGCCGGCACGCTCGGCTCGCCGCCTCCAGCAATATCGCGATGCAGCAGGGAATACAGCAGCAGGCCGAGAAAGAAGGTGGTGGTGATCCGCGGCGCATAGAGCCGCGTCGAGCGATCGCCGAGCACCACGCACACCACGCCGGCGATAAACGCCGACATCAGCCCCGCCATGGCGCCATAGGCGAAATATTCGTCGCCCAGCGTGACAAACGCGAACATGCCGAACGCCATCGCCAAGGGAATGGCGACCGTCGAAGAGACGAGGCCGGCAACGACGTCGCCGCGCACCGTGGCGACGTCGAATGTCGCGGCGTGCGACGCGTCAGACTTTGCTTCCATCCCATTTACTTACGCGGGAGATCAGGGGGATGGCTAGTGGGGAAACACGCGGAGCCGTAGTCCACCCCTTGGTTCTTTGCCCTAATTCCTGGCCGTCTCGTTCTTGGCTTTTGCCTTGCAGGAAATCAAAAGGGTAAACGCCCTTGCGTTGCGAGCGATGTCCGGCGTCTTCAGTTCGGTCTTGCCGTCGGAGATCTGGTACGGCACCACGCTGTTATCGAGAAAATCCCGCAACGCACCCGTCTTGATGGCGAAATTGATATTCTCGGGGATGCTGCCCGTCGCCCGCACGACCCTCAGCGCGTTCAATTTTGCGGCCACCACGCCAACCACATCGCCGCTGGTCGCCAGAAGCGGCCCGCCGCTGTTGCCGGGCTGAACGGCAGCGCTGATCTGCAGGAAGCGCGTATCGTTCAGGAGGCCGCTGAGCGAACTGACGATTCCGGTCGTGACCGTGAAATCGGAGGTCAGCAGTCCATGGAACGGAAAGCCGATCGCAATGACGCTGTCGCCGGACTGGACCGCCTTGTCCTTGATTTTCGCCACCTCCTTGAACGTACCGGGCACCTGAAGCAGCGCGAGATCATTGGTCTCGTCGGTGGAAACGACACGCAGAGTGGCGGGCGCCTCACCGGTCAGATTGCCCTGAATATCTCCGACGCAGCCGTCGACGACATGCTGGTTGGTCACGACGTGGCCGTTCGTGCTGACGAGGAAACCGGTGCCGGTCTGGTCAAGCAATTTGTCGGGCTTCGCCGGCTGAGCGCCCGGCGGCGCGGTTGTGGCTGCGACCACCGGCTTGGCGACGGGGACGGAGAAGTCGCCGGCATTGGCGGTGCCGCCCTGTTTGATCCTGGCGACGCAATTCACCAACGCCGGCAACAATTGCGCGGTCTGATCGAGGTTGAACTGGAAAAGCTGCCCCTGCGTATAGGCCGTCATGGCCCTCGCTTTTCGAAACTGGGTGATCAGCGACGAAGTGACCGGCATGGGAACACGGACCAATTTCTCGGCAATCGGCACTCCGTGAACATTGACAGGCTGCTGGCCGTCGAAGGTAAGGGTGAGCGGAAAAGCTTCTCCAGTCTTCAGTGACCATTTGTCGTGAGCAAACGCGAGGCTCCATCCCCCACTGTTGTCGATCATCACCATGAAATAGATGCCGCTGGTGTATTGGGTGCCCGCCGAGCAATGCGTAAACGCTCCGGTCTGGTCGTTGGTATAGGCCCCGCCCGTCCAGTTTCCGACATTGATCGAACCGTAGGGCCCGCCCGCCTCCGCATTCGAGCCGGCAAGCATCGCAACCCAGAGCGCTACGATGGCAACAACGCGCAATTTCATGACCAGTCCCCAGCAAGATCCGGGCGAGCATAATTTGGTCCACAACCAGAGTCCAAGACTTCCTTAAAATCCAAGACTTCCTTAGAATCCAAGACTCTTTAGAGTTCAAGACTTCCTTGAATGATGGGGTCAAACCTTCTTCCCCTCACCGAGTTCAGTTGCATTTCGTCCCGGCCCGTGGCGGCACTTCGTCGATGCCGGGATTGATGGCCACCGACACGCCGGCGGCGCCGCCGGCTTCATAGGCCATCATCGACACCATCCGGCTGTTGCTGCGCGGTGTCCGCAGCTTCATGTTGAGTTTGTCGAATTCGGCATCGACCACCGAGGTCTTGAGGACGACCAGCCCGCGGCCCGTGCTGTGGTTGACATCATCGCGACTGGCCTTCATCGCCGTCAGCTTGTCCGCAATCGAAGCCACCATCCCCAGCGCGAACGAGGCGTTGGCCAGATGCCGCTCCTGGTGCCGCAACCGGCCGTAATCGGCCGATGTCTTGAAGCGGCCGAGTTCGGCGCGCACCGCGGCATCGATCAGTTCGGCCAGATAATGCGCGACCTCGATATCCGGGCGCAGACCAAAGAAAACATAGCTGCTCTCGCCGGCCGCATTCTTCTCGCGCCAGACCCGGCAATCGCAGAAATGAGCGATCGCGCCGATGCAGTCGTCGAGAGGAATCCGCTTCTTGCGATGGGTCTCGTAGACGCGCCGCTCGCACGGCGCCGCGCGCAACTCGACGTCGGTCAGCGACAGGTCGTAGCGATCGAGCAACTCGGCGACCTTGGCGGCCGCCGACAACGCCTCGTCCTCGGTGCAACCATTGTCGATGGTCTTGGCGCGCAAGGCCTGAATGCGGGCCTTCAGCTTGTCGAGCCCGCCGATATCGTGCTGGTCCACGGATCATCTCTCCGAGAAAGTCCGACCAGAAAACACCGGGCGAAGGCGACTGGCGGAGAGAGTGGGATTCGAACCCACGGTACGGTTTCCCGCACACACGCTTTCCAAGCGTGCGCCTTAAGCCACTCGG
>Ga0070681_10007583_pt1 | contig 10608 bp, 8 predicted proteins | sample KBSC83BmetaG_FD_65650 | JGI IMG/M metagenome (GOLD analysis project Ga0070681, IMG submission 65650) | Corn rhizosphere microbial communities from Kellogg Biological Station, Michigan, USA - KBS C8-3B metaG | ecosystem: Host-associated > Plants > Roots > Rhizosphere | place: USA: Michigan...
AACCTGGATTTGCTCGGGTCCTCGTATCGGTATCTCGGAGAGATGACAAAGGCCGAACGCGAGCTGAAAACCGCCTTCGATCTCCCCTCATCGCTCATCGTCCAGATGTACAACAAGCGCGCATGGCCCGAGTTCCTGATTGCCACAGGGCGTACTGACGATGCACTCGCGGCCGCGCGTGTGCTGACCGCCAACTCGGTGACGCTGGTCCGGGCGGTCGGTCACATCGAAGCCGGTCATGCGCGGTTAGTGAGTGGCAACATGCAGGCGGCGGCAGAAGAGTCGAACGCCGCCTTGACGGAACTGCGACGCGCTTCAGGTGGACAGGCGCTCATTGCGCCAGCTCTGCAGGAACTGCAGGGACAATACCTCTTGCGCACCGGTCAGCGCGATCGTGCGCACGTGATGCTGGAAGATCTCGTGAAGAAGAGTCGGGCGCTGCCAGGTCCTGATAACTGGGTGCAGGCGCTCTTCACCATGGAATCGATTGGCCAGACCGCACGCGAGGCGGGCGACTGGATCTTCGCTGAATGGATCGGCCGGCAGATGGTCGAGCACGATCCGAATTACGCCGGTGGTCACTACGCGCTCGCGCTCGCCGCTGACCATCGCGGCGATGTTTCAAACGCTCAGACGGAATTCACCGCCGCAGCTCGCTTCTGGAGCAAAGCCGATCCGAGTCTGCCGCAGCTTGCACGCATTCGCGCACGCCTCCCGAATTTCGGCGTTCGTTAAACTCTTTACGATTCGCGATCACCTGATTCGGGTTTTTGAAGTTTTTTCGCCACAATCGTCCACATACTGCCATTTCACGCCCAAAAGAGATTGCCAAGGCAGGCACGGATACTGCACAGTCATCCCCGCACATTTTCGACCCGTGTCAATTCTCGAGGAGGTTTCAAGCATGCGAAAGCTTGCAATGCAGATGTGTGCGGGGACAGTGTTCGCGCTGCTTCTCCCGCTCGCGGCGTCTGCGCAAACCAGCGGCATCGCTGGTGAAGTGAAAGACACGTCCGGCGCAGTTCTACCGGGAGTGACCGTTGAGGTCGCGAGCCCGGCGTTGATCGAACGTACCCGTACGGCCGTGACCGACGGCGCGGGCCGATTCTCGATTACCAGTCTGCGGACGGGCACGTACTCGGTGACCTTCACGCTTCCAGGTTTCAACACCGTGAAACGCGACGGCGTCGAACTGACGTCCGACTTCACGGCCACGATTAACGCTGAAATGAAGGTCGGCGCGATTGAGGAAACCATTACGGTCGCCGCCGAATCGCCACTCGTCGACGTGCAAAGCATCACGGCCCGCACGGTCATGACGCGTGACGTGATGGACAACATTCCTACAGGCCGCAATATTCAGGCAGTCGGCATTCTTATCCCCGGAACTTCTCTTGCAGTCGGCGGCGGCGGCGCGTTGTCGCGCGACGTCGGCGGATCGGGCAATCTCCAGCAGTCTCCTCTGCAGTACCGCGGGTCGGGCGACACGGTTCAGACCATCGAGGGCATGCGCCTCAACAACCTCTGCGCCAATGGGGCGTATAGCGGCGTGTACTGGAACGACAACAGCTTCCAGGAATACAGCTACGTCACGGGCGCTGACTCCGCCGAAATGGGGCAGGGCGGCATGCGCGTGAACATGGTCCCGAAAGATGGCGGCAACACTTATCGTGGCGTTGTCTTCGGCAACTACGCCGGTTCCGGATTTACGTCTGACAACTGCGCGGCGTCGGGCCTCGGTCAACCCTGCACTCGCACCAATCTGTCCGGCGACCTCACGTTCAACAAGGCGAACACGCTGACCAACGTCAGCAACGTCGAGAAGATATGGGACTTCAATCCGTCGATTGGCGGTCCCATCAAGAAAGACAAGCTGTGGTTCAACTTCACCTTCCGTCACTGGGGCGTGAACAAGACCGTGGCCGACAGTTTTTTCGACAGCAATCCTTCGCCGTTCATCTACGCGGCGGATCTGACGCGGCCGGGCCTTGACGACGGCCACATCGTGAGCCGCGCCGGGCGTCTCGCCTATCAGATCAGCCAGAAGGACAAGGTCACCTGGTACCACGACTGGCAGAACAAGTACCGCAACCACTGGGGTATCGCGGCAACAGTTCCGCCGGATGCATCGGCGATTCAGGTGACGCCGACCAACTTCGTCGACGTGACGCGGTGGACGCGCACCCACACCAACAAATTGCTGTTCGATGCCGGCATCGCGATCTACGACCAGGAATACACCGAGCTCTATCAGCCCGAAGTCACCGGAACGACGGCAAAGGTGTGGGATCTCGACGCGATCCGCAACTCGCGGATCTACAACGTCGTCGATCAGAGCAACCAACGTAACGCGTTTGCGTGGAACAGCCCGGCTGACCACTTCTCCTTGCTGCGGACGTTTGCCGGGTCGGTTTCTTACGTTACCGGTTCGCACTCGATGAAGTTCGGCACGGCACTGACCAACGGCGACCGCCGCCTGGTGCAGCAGTACACAGGCGACGTGCAGCCGATCAACTTCAACGCTGGCGTCCCGGTGTCTGTCCGGCTCCAGCTTCCGCGTGACCAGCGAGATGGCATCAAGCTGGACGCGGGTATCTACGCGCAGGACAAATGGACGATGGGACGGGCCACGCTGAACCTCGGCGTGCGTTACGACCAGTTCATCGGCGAAACGCAGGAGGAGGATCTCCTTGCCGGCCGCTTCAACGCGCCGTTTCATTTTGGCAAGTGCGCCGATGGTATGAACAGCACGAAGAATCAGTGCGTGGGCCAAGTAGAGAATTGGAAAGATATCTCGCCGCGTATCGGCGTCGCGTATGACCTCTTTGGCGACGGCAAAACAGCGGTCAAGGCGAGCTTCGCGAAATACGTCAACGGCGAGCAGGTGGGCACGGCCGCTGCCAACAACCCGATTACCGCCCTGGGTCTCACGGATACCCGTCCATGGAACGACCTCGATAAGAACGGGTCGCCGTTTGACGCAGCTGGCAACGTGCAGCTCAACGAACTATCGCCGTCGGCGTCCACACCGACGTTCGGCAAGAACGTCTCGACCTCGTCGTACGACCCGTCAGTGCTGAACGGCTGGAACAAGCGCGGGTTCAACTACGAGTACACCGTTGCGGCCCAGCATCAGCTGGCCGCGCGCGTGTCGGTCAGCGGCGGCTACTTTCGCCGGACGTTCGGCAACCAGGTGTTCACTGACGATCTCCGCTACGACCAGAGCAGCTACGACGGACCGTTCTGCATCATGGCGCCGTCCGATCCGCTCCTCCCGAATGGCGGCAACTATCAGGTCTGCGGCTTGTATGACCTGAAGCCGTCGGTGTTCGCGTTGGGCCAGCCGGCCAACAGTCTGATCAAGTTCTCAGACACGGTGGGCGGCGAAACCAACCTGTATCAGGGCTACGACGCGAACCTTGAAGCGCGGTTCAGCCAGGGCGCGTACATGCGCATTGGCGTGGGCGCTGGTGCGCGAACGTTCGACAACTGCAATCTGGTGAAAGCTGGTTATGACGCAATCACGGGTGCCACCACAGTGGTCACGACCGAAACGTACCCGGACGGCACGACCTACTGCCACCGGGAGTATCCGTATCGGCCGGACCTCAAGTTGGTCGGCTCGTACACATTCCCTGGCGATATTCAGATCAGCGGCACGTATCAGTACAGTCGCGGCATTCAGACGGGCGGTGCGGGCCCGGCGTTGTTGGCGACCTGGTCGATCAACTCGGCCTCCTTCGCGCCGGGTGGCACCGTGCCAAATGGCGCGGTCACAGGCGGCACGATCCCACTGAACTCGACGCTCGGACGACCCCTCAACGCCGGCTCGGCGACGAAGAACGTCCAGCTGATTCGTGAAGGTCTCGACTACGGACGGTACGATCTGAACCAGTTGGATCTGCAGGCCTCGAAGCGGCTTCGTATCGGCCGCTATCGCGTGCGCGGCAGCTTCGACCTGTATAACGTGTTCAACAGCAGCTGGCCGTACACCGTCAGCAGCACGTTCTCGACTGCGGCGACGGGTCAGTGGCAGCGTCCGACGAACGTTCTGCAGCAGCGCTTCTTCAAGTTGAGCGCCAGCATCGACTTCTAATCACGAAGGGCACGAAGCGTCACGAAGGACGCGAATTCTCTCTGAACGGTTTCGGTGGGGACGGCCATTATGGCCGTCCCTCTACCGAAATGCTTACCAGCTGCCCTGCCTCGCCTCGCACTTTCCTCTTCGTTCAACCTGAGCGCATAATTCAAAGGACCAAGGAGCAACATCATGGTGGTGAAGACTATCCGGCAAGCCGCCCTGTTCGTGGCCATCTTCTCGCTGGCGGTTGCCTTCGCATACGCCGGCCAGGCGAAAACCGACATCAGCGGCCAGTGGACGTTCGAGGTCGTGACCGACGCGGGCACCGGGACGCCGACGGTCACGTTCAAGCAGGACGGCGAGAAGCTGACCGGGCATTACTCGTCGCAGACGCTCGGCGAGGCCGATCTGACCGGTACTGTGAAAGGCAACGACGTCACGTTCAACTTCATGGCGGATCTGCAGGGCAACGCTGTGCCCGTCACCTACAAGGCCACGATCGAGAGCCCGACCTCGATGAAAGGGACGATCGACATCGCCGGCCTGGCGGGCGGCACCTTCACCGGGAAAAAGAAGTAGTGATCGAAGTCGATCGCCTGATGCGCGAGATTGAAGACGATGTGCGACGGGCGCGTCGAAAACGATTGCTGGCTCGCGGTGGTGCCGCCGAGTACCGCGATCCGGATCTTTACGAGCACGTCGACATCGTGCTCAGGCGCGCACTGGAAGCGCGCGATCACGGCGCGCTGTTACTCCCCGATTTCCTGAACAGCGATCCCGACTGGCGACTGACCACGCATTTACGGTTCTCGAGCCATCGGCCCGTCATCGGGCCCGTGCTGATCTTCGTCAAGCGTCGCATTCTGCTGCCGCTGACCCGCTGGCTGTATGAATACAGCCTCGAGAACTTTCGCCGGCAGCAGACGCTCAACACGGTCCTGCTCGCGTGCATCGAGGAACTGGCGATCGAGAACGCGAAGCTGCGAAAACGGTTGGAAGCGCGGGAACGGGTGGAGAGCCAGGAAGAGCAAAGCCCTAACACTGAGGCACGGAGACGAACGGAGGAACACGGCGAAAACTCCAGATGAAAACCGTGACCCTCCTTATCTACTCCATGATCTCTGTGGTGCAGCTCTTCTCCAGGAATGACCGACTATGAGGCTGGCGTGCGTCGTGCATCGCTACGGGACTGATTTCGCCGGCGGCTCCGAAGCGCATTGCCGGCACGTGGCCGAGCGGCTGGCCTCGCATCACGACGTCACGATCCTCACCACGTGCGCGAAAGATCACATCACGTGGCGTAACGACTATCCGGCGGGGGAGACCGAGATCAACGGCGTGTCCGTTCGTCGCTTCTCGGTCGCGCGCCAGCGTTCACTGAATCGTTTCAAAGACGCCAGCGACATCGCGTTCAGCGGAAACGCGAGTCAGGACGAACAAATCGAGTGGTTTCGCGAAAACGGCCCTGATGCGCCGGAGTTGGTCGCGTACCTGAAGGATCACGGCCGCGAGTACGACCGCCTGCTGTTCTGGGCGTTTCGCTACGCTGAAGTCTACTTCGGGCTTCCGCTCGTCGCCGATCGCGCGATCCTCGTTCCCACCGCAGAGGAAGACCCCCTCATTCGCACTGACATCGTCGGCGAGTTTTTCTCGTTGCCCGCCGCATTCATTTTCCTGACCCCCGAAGAACAGACGTTGATTGAACGCCGACTCACGGGACCGCTACCGCCTTCAGTGATCGTGGGATCCGGTTTGGAGCCGGCCGGCCCGCGCCCGATGGTGCGTATCGAGTCGCTCGGCGTGACCAAACCGTTCGTGCTCTATCTGGGCCGCGTCGATCCGAACAAGGGCTGCGAAGCGTTGATGCAGCACTTTATCCGGTTCACAGCCGAGCGCGACGTCCCGGTGCAGCTGGTCATGGCCGGCCCAATCAATATGCCGATTCCCGACCATCCGGCGATCAAGGCGCTCGGGTTCGTCGATGAGGGGGTGCGTGAGGCGCTGCTGGCAAGCGCGTCGCTGCTCGTCGTGCCTTCCCGGTTCGAGAGCCTGAGCCTGGTGTTGTTGGAGGGCTGGAACCATGGGCTCGCCGCGCTGGTGAATGGCCACTGCAGCGTGCTCAAGGGCCAGGCGCTCCGCGCGAACGGCGCACTCTACTATCACAACTACGACGAATTCGCGCACGCGCTGGACTATCTGCTGTCGCATCGTGAAGTCGCGGTGGAACTTGGGCGACAGGGACTCGACTACGTCGAGCACCAATACCGGTGGCCGCACGTGATCGAAAAGATCGAGGCGCTCCTGGCTCAATTGCAGCTCCAGACGGCTCGAAGAGTTCGATGAGAACCTTCCGGAACCTTCAGAACCTTCAGAACTTCCGGTCGTCCAGCACGTCAGGACCGGTAAACATCGTCCGCCTTGACACCGTATCAATATGCCGTATAGTCCTCGCCTGAAGGGGTATCAGCGATGAAACTCGGACTTCGAAGTGTGCTTGCTGTTGTCGCAGCGGTTGCAGGTGCCGTTGCCATTTCGCTCGTTGTGCCGGTTTCCGGTCAGCAAGCGCCCGCGTATCGGGCGCCGCGGACGCCGGACGGCCATCCCGATCTGAACGGGATCTGGCAGGCCAACAACGAAGCCAACTGGGACATTCAGATGCACGTGGCGCGTCCTGCGCTGGCGCTTCGCGCGGGCCCGTACGGACCAGTGCCGGCGAAAGACGTCCTTGCGCTGGGCGCGGTCGGCTCGGTGCCGCCCGGCATGGGCGTCGTCGAGGGCAACGAAATCCCCTACAAGCCCGAGGCGCTCGCGCAGAAGAAGAAGAATCAGGACAACTACCTGACGTCGGACCCCGAGGTGAAGTGCTATCTGCCGGGTGTCCCGCGCGCCAACTACATGCCGTATCCCTTCCAGATTTTCCAGAGCCCCAAAGCCTTCTTCATTGCTTACGAATACGCAGGCGCGACGCGCAACGTCTACTTGAAGGATCCAGGCCCTGCGCCGGTTGACTCCTGGATGGGTCAGTCGGTTGGACACTGGGAAGGCGAGACGTTTGTCATCGACGTCACGGGCTTCACAGACACGACGTGGTTCGATCGCGCCGGCAACTTCCACAGCGAAGCGCTGCACGTCACCGAACGCTATACGCGGACGAGCCCCGACGTCATTCAGTACGAAGCGACGATCGACGATCCCAAGACGTTCACGAAGCCATGGAAGATGAGCATGCCGCTCTATCGCCGCGTGGAAAAGAACGCGCAGCTCATGGACTTCAAGTGCGTCGAATTCGTCGAAGAGTTGATGTACGGCCAGTGGCGAAAGAAGCCGCTGAGCCAGTAAGTGACACTGCGGTAGTCCGAAGAAGCGGTAGTCCGAAGAAGTAGGGGACACCCTTTAGGGTGTCCCACGCGAAGTCCCACGTGGAGCAAGTCATGCGCAGTCATATTTCAATAGCGATCGCCGCCGCAGCAGCGCTGGCGCTGTCGGCTACGCTCCTCGCTCAGAGCCAGGCGACGCGCGGAACGCCAACGGCGCGGCCGGCTGCTGCGCCGCAGCCGAAGTCGACGATGAACCCGCGGACCGCGGACGGTCATCCCGATCTTCAGGGCGTTTACGACCTCGCGACGTTGACGCCGCTTGAACGTCCGCCGATGTTTGGCAACAACCTGACGCTCACGCCGCAGCAGGCGAAGCGACTCGAGCAGCAGGTGGCGGACCGGAAGGAGCAAGCCGCGAGACCGAGCGACTCGAATCGAGCCGCGCCGCCGATCGGCGGCGACGGATCGACAGGCGCCGCCGGAAACGTTGGCGGTTACAACAACTTCTGGATCGACAACGGCAGCGAATATGTCACCGTGAACGGTGAGAAGCGCACGTCGATCATTGTGGATCCGCAGAATGGCCGGGTGCCCCAGGTGACGGCCGCTGCCCGTCAGCGTCAGGCGGCGCGTCCGAATGTGCCGACCTCCGACCAGCAGGAAGGAACCGATCCGGGGCTCGAGCGCGCGCCGGGCGCGTATGACGACCCCGAACGCCGTCCGCTCGGTGAGCGCTGCCTGCTCGGGTTCGGTTCGACCTCGGGTCCGCCGTCATTGCCGGTTCTTTACAACAACCTGCACCAGATCGTGCAGACCAGGGACACCATCATGATCCTGAACGAGATGGATCACGATGCGCGCATCATCCGGATGAACGCCGAGCACCTGCCCTCGACGGTTCGCAAGTGGCTGGGCGACTCGGTCGGGCACTGGGAAGGCGACACGCTGGTCGTCGATACGACAAATTTCACCGACAAGACCCGTTTCCGGGGGTCTACCGATCAGCTGCACGTGGTCGAACGGTTCACCCGGATCAACGACAAGACGCTGCTCTACCGGTTCACCGTTGAAGATCCGGCGACCTGGAGCCAGTCATGGACCGGCGAATATACGTGGCCGGCCACCGATACTCAGTTGTTCGAGTACGCCTGTCACGAAGGCAATTACGCCCTGGGGAACATTCTCCGAGGCGCCCGCCAGCGGGACGCTGAAGAGGCCGCCAAGAAGAGCGGGAACAGGTAAAATAAACCTCCGCGGAGGATGGAGAGGAGACACATGCGAACGAAAGTTGTTTTCGCGTTGGCTGGCGTCGGATTGTTCGTGGCAGCGGCAATGCCCGTGGTGGCGCACCATGCGTTTGGCGGTGAGTTCGATGCGAATCGGCCTGTGCTCTTGAAAGGCACGGTGGGCAAAGTCGAACTCGTCAATCCGCATGCCTGGATTCATATCAACGCCACCGAGGTGACGGTCGCGGGTGAGAAGAAAGACCTGAAGGGCGCAGCGGAAGAGTGGGCGGTCGAAGGCGGAACGCCAAACACACTGCTTCGTCGCGGCATCACGCGCGATTCACTCTCCGGCAATCCTGAAGTGATCGTCGACGGCTATCAGACGCGCGATCACACACTGCTTCGCGCCAACGGCCGCAACATCACGTTCAAGGACGGCCGCAAGCTGTTCATGGGTTCGTCGGGTACCGGCGCGCCGAAGGACGGCGCCGATCCAACGGAGCCCGGCAAGTAATTTCTTGCACCTGTAGGGGACGGCCTTTAGGCCGTCCCACCGGGACGCCCTGAAGGGCGTCCCCTACCGAGATTTCTATGAAGCGTCAGCTCATCGGCGGCACGGTTCTAGGTGTCGCAGTTCTCTGTCTCACACTTGCTGCCGCTCAGAGCGCACCGCCTGTGGCGAAAGCGAGCGCGGTTCCGCGCGCCGCTGACGGCCACCCCGATCTGCAGGGCGTCTGGAATTTCTCCTCGCTCACCCCGCTCGAACGTCCCGCTGAATTCGCCGGCCGGCCGACGATGTCGCTAACGGAGGCGGCGCAATTCGAGAAGAACGCGACCGAGCGCAATAACGCCGATCGTCGCGACGGCGGCGCGAACGCCGATCTCGCGCGCGCGTACAACGACGGCTGGTACGACCGCGGCACGCATGTCGCCATCGTCAACGGCGTCGCCCGGACTTCGCTCATTGTCGATCCGCCTGATGGCCGGATCCCGGCGCTGACCGCCGATGCCCAGCGTCGAGCCTCGGAACGCGCGCAGCAGCGCCGCGAACACCAGTCCGATGGTCCTGAGGATCGATCGCTGGCGGAGCGGTGTCTGGGCTTCAATGCCGGACCGCCGATGCTGCCAGGGCCCTACAACAACTACATGCAGTTGTTTCAGTTCAAGGACCACGTGATCATCTTCAACGAGATGATTCACGATGCGCGCGTCGTGCCGCTCGACGGACGGCCACATCTGCCGCAGTCGGTTCGCAGGTATCTCGGCGATTCAGTTGGACGCTGGGAAGGCAACACGCTGGTCGTCGACACGACCAACTTCACCGACAAGACGAACTTCCGCGGGGCAAGCGATCGGATGCACCTGATTGAGAAGTTTTCACGCCCTGATGCCGACACGCTGCTCTACGAGTTCACCGTCGAAGATCCGACGTCGTTCACGAAATCCTGGAGCGGCGCGGTGCCGATGAAGCGGACCGACGAGCAACTCTACGAATACGCCTGCCACGAGGGAAATGAAGCGATGGTAGGCATCCTCGGCGGGGCAAGGTACGAGGACAAGCAGAAGTAAAAAAACTGCGCAACAGATTGCCACATTCGTGTCTTTGTGGCTAGCCTGAAAATCCTATCCACCTTCCGCCCGCGCCCACTCCGAGCCACAACGCCATCGAGACGACGCCGACGATCGTGCACGCGATAGGGGTGAACCGTCCTTCCTCCGAAAACACCACTTTGCGGTGCACTGTATACGTGAAGACGATCGCGAGCCCGAGTGAGCTCATCTTGAACCAGAACGGCGAGCTGTAATAGCACTTCGTCGGCTCCGAGAGAAACAAGCCAATCCCAGTCACCAGCATCACCACCAGGCTGCGATTCAGCCACGGCTGCGCATCGTGCGCGAGCTCGTGGATCTTCTGATGCCGCAAGCCGAATCCGAGGAGCCGCAGATCGACGACGAGCACGGCGCCGCCGATGACCGCGAGCGC
>Ga0070681_10007586_pt1 | contig 10607 bp, 10 predicted proteins | sample KBSC83BmetaG_FD_65650 | JGI IMG/M metagenome (GOLD analysis project Ga0070681, IMG submission 65650) | Corn rhizosphere microbial communities from Kellogg Biological Station, Michigan, USA - KBS C8-3B metaG | ecosystem: Host-associated > Plants > Roots > Rhizosphere | place: USA: Michigan...
ACGAGCTGCGCGACCTCGGCAACACGGTGCTCGTCGTCGAACACGACGAAGAAACGATCGAGAATGCGGACTATGTCGTCGATCTCGGGCCACTGGCCGGGACGCACGGCGGCGAGGTGATCGCGACCGGTGATCCCAAAAAGATCGAGACGACCGCGGGCTCGCTGACCGGCAAATACCTAAGCGGTGACCTTAAGATAGATATTCCCGAGCTTCGCCGCCTGCCAAACGGCAACCGGCTCAAGGTCATCGGGGCTCGCGGCCATAACCTCAAAAATATCGATGTCGAATTCCCGCTTGGCCTGTTCATTTGCGTGACAGGCGTTTCGGGCTCGGGCAAATCGACGCTCGTAGAAGAGATCCTTTACCCTGCGCTGTATCGTCACGTGTACAAATCGGCTGTCGAGCCGCTTGCATTCGATCGCATTGAAGGCCTTGACCTTGTCGACAAGATCATTGAGATCGATCAGTCGCCGATTGGTCGCACGCCGCGATCGAATCCGGCGACATACACCGGTCTTTTCACGCCGATCCGTGAGCTTTACGCGATGCTGCCGGAGTCGCGAACGCGCGGCTATAAAGCGGGGCGATTTTCATTTAACGTCAAAGGCGGCCGCTGTGAGGCGTGCGAAGGTGACGGCATGAAATGCATCGAGATGAATTTTCTGCCGGATGTTTACGTCACTTGCGACGTCTGCCGCGGAAAGCGTTACAACCGCGAGACGCTCGCCGTTAAATACAAAGGCTTGTCGATCGCCGATCTGCTTGAAACGACGATCGAAGACGCTCTGCCATTGCTCGAAAATATTCCGCAAATCAAGCAGAAGCTGGAGACTCTGATCGATGTTGGGCTAGGCTACATCCAGATCGGACAATCGTCGACGACTCTAAGCGGCGGCGAGGCTCAGCGGATAAAGCTCGCTAAGGAGCTGTCAAAACGTGCGACCGGAAAGACGATCTATATTCTCGATGAGCCGACAACCGGCCTGCATTTCGCCGATGTGCACAAGTTGCTCGATGTGCTGCAAAAATTGGTAGATACCGGCAATACCGTCATAGTCATCGAGCACCATCTCGATGTCATCAAATCGGCCGACTACGTCATTGACCTCGGCCCCGAGGGCGGATCAGGCGGCGGAAAGGTTGTCGCGGCTGGAACTCCGGAGGAGATCGCTCGTGTGAGAAAATCTTATACAGGTCAGGCGCTGAAGAGCGTTTTGTAGTTCGAAGAAAACGTCAGCGGTCTTTATACACCGCTCCAAAGTTGTTAAAAATTCTACCCTGTACTGGAAGAGAGCGAGTGGAACTGGTGTTCGCCGTCAACCCTATCGCGGATGCCGCCTGAAGTCTCATCGAGATCCGCATCTCCTGTCTTGAAAATCCATCGATCAATCTCATCGCCCGGTCAAAATCGGCCTGCGCGAGAGTGCCGACGACCGAAAGGTTTCCGCCGTAGCTGCTGAACGGGTCGCCCTGCGTCATTATAAATTCACCGTCGCGGACGTTTGAGCCGAGCTGAAAGCCATTGATAACGGCGGCCGCATCGGTGAGCTCGTTTATTTTAGGGACAAGGCCTTCAAAGAGCCTGAACGCCTCGTCGGGTCTTATGTTGGCGTAGCCGACAATGACCTGCATAAGCAGCCCCATCTCGGACGAGTTCTCGGGCCTCTCGCCGGTCACATCTGCTGCGCGTGCCAGCAGGGATTCCGCATACGACCTGTTTTCTTTTTGATCTTTTGAATAAAGAGAATTCGCGAGAGCAACAAGGGCCTGCACACGTTGCTGGTCGGGCAAAAGGTCGATCACCCGCTCGGCGTCAGAATACTTGCCGTTGTTCATCAGGTTGTAGCTGTTTTGCGTATCAAAGTTGAGCAGCAAGTCACGACGAGCGTCGCCTTCGAAATTTTCCGCCAACGCGTTTCGCGCGGCCTCTGTGTCGCCGCGGCCGAGAAACTTGCTCGACGCCGTCTGGTAAATGTTTCGCCGTTCGTCGACGGAATATTTGCTGGCAACCGCAAGCATCTGCTCCGGCGGCGTATCGGCACTCATTAGTTTTTGGTAGGCAGCGTTCGTTTCGGAAGTGCCGGTTTGCAGAGACACGGTACGAGCCCTGATCGCCTCGACCGAGGACGGCGAGAATCTTTCTGCGATCGGAACGATCGATGAGCCGATATACGGCGCGATCCGCGGATCTGAGAGGTAAGCAGAAACAAACTTGCTCGCGAGCTGGCGGACCTGGCCGCTGTCGAATTTTAAATTTCTTTCGGAGCCAGCCTGCTCAGAGATTGCGTTACTCAATATTTGATTGGTGAGCTGAATGTTCATGTACAAAGGTTGAGAGCCGTTCATGTACCCGCCGGCCATCAACTTATCGATCGTAAGCGACGCCATTTCACGTCCTGCTGCTTGGTCCTTCTCCGCCAGCCTCTCAAGCTGATAGTAAGTTTCATTCGACAGGTTCTTTGAGAGCGATTCTTTCAGGATCTGAACGGCGTGGTCAGGGTCCTGATCAGCGGCCATCCGGTAGAAATTTTGCTCCATCGACCGTTCGTTTTGCACGAGATAGTTATAGCCGCCAGAGTCGTTGCCGATCTTCGAGCTCGGGCGCGTTTCGGCAAGCATCGCCCTCTGTATCGCGACGGGCCGCGTCTTAACCAGCAAGTCGAGAGCAAGCCTGGCGTCATGCGACGCAATAGTGTTTAGTATCTGCTGTCGCGTCGACCCGCCGTTGAGAAGTTCGCTGTTTGGGTTTGAAGAGCGCTTTGATTCGGCGTAGTCCTGGGCGCTCATCAGCTCGCTTGCGGCGTTTTGGAACAACCCGGCGGCGCGCTGCTGATCGATCGGCCAGACGAGATTACCGATCTGTGCAAAAAAGAAAGCGCGATTTTCGGGTAAGCGGAGATTTTGGGTATCGCCGAGCGCCTGCTCGACGACCGCTGTGAGCTTTTTATTTCGTTCCGCCGCTGCTGTGTCAGCCTCTTTGTCCTGTGCAGGCGCCAGCGCGGGCATCAGCAAAACGACCGCCAAACCAAATCTCAGCCAAGATCGCATATTTCGCCTCCGTTTTAGGAACGTTTGCAATTTCAGAGTTTGCAGGAAAAGAAAAGGTTGTATCACAGGGCAGCCGACAGCCAGGAAAATGTTCGGATTTCATACTTGACCGGCACAACTCACTGCGATTATTGCGTTTATTGCGGGCAAATCAATTCGGCACGGCTATTGCAGAAGCGGTGTACGAGCGGAGGGCAATATGACCGGCAACACAAAAGATCAACCGAACAAACAAACGCAGCCGGGTGCGCCGCAGGATACACAAGAGATGCCGTCGTCGGGTAATTCACCGGCAAACCGACAAAGCATTGAGTCGTCAGGCAGCTCGAGCGACGTCGAGCGGTCAGGCATCTCGGGCGCTGCTGCGCAAAGATCAGCCGACACGTCCGTCACAGGCGACCCGGGCCGAACACCGGGTAAAGCCGAAGGCGTGGAAAATCCGGAGGAGACGGGGAACGAGTAACTTCAACTGAAGGGGGAAGCAGCGAGCCGGTGTTTTTGCAGACCAGAACGCCGGCTTCATTGCGTTGAACTAAGAATAATAGCGTCGATCATCTCGCGAACGGCGGCCTCGAGCCCGATAAAAATTGCGCGCGAGATTATGTGATGTCCGATATTGAATTCGGTGATCTCCGGCATCGCGGCCAGCGCTCCGACATTTCGCGTCGTAAGGCCGTGACCTGCAGCGACGATCAATCCGATGCTCTGAGCATGAGCGGCGGCGTCATGGATCCGCTTGATCTCGGCGTGGGCCTTTTGCTCGCCCGCACCGTGCGATGCTCGCGAGGATAGCGTCAACTCGGCATATTCGGCGGTACACAACTCGATCTGTTTAGCGCCGGCTCTCTTTGCCGCGTCTATCTGCGCGATATCGGGGTCGATAAAATGACTCACAAAGACACCGCTCTCAGTTAGCGACATGGTAGCATCCGCGACCTGATCGAAATTTTTGACGACGTTTAACCCGCCCTCAGTCGTGATCTCGTTGAGGTTCTCGGGAACGAGCGAGACAGCGTCGGGCTTAAGTCGCGTTGCTATCGCGACCATTTCGTCCGTTGCCGCCATTTCAACATTCAGATACGTCGTCACGGTCTCGCACAGCAGCTCGATGTCGCGGTCCTGGATATGACGGCGGTCGCCGCGAATATGAACGGTTATTCCATTCGCTCCTGCCTGCTCGCAGATGACCGCGGCGGCAATAACGCTCGGCTCGATGGTCTTTCGCGCCTCGCGGACCGTGGCGACGTGGTCAATGTTTACGTTTAATCGCGCGGTCATAATTTTCTTTGTCTCACCTCCTTCCGGGAGATAACAGTGAACAAGCCGTCGAAGTTTTCTGATTATTCCTGAAGTCCTTCCAAAGTTAACCTCGCCGGCTCATCGGGAGTGAATAGCCCGCCCGCACCCGAAGCTATTCGCTTCTTAAAAATTAGCTCGCCAAAATCGCGATCGAAGGTGATTATGATTCGAAGGATGGTATTTCATACCGTCCGCCCTTCGAGTTTTTGCGAATCTGGACAAGTTCGCTAAACATCCTTCGCGTATCGCGAATAGCGCTCACCTTTGAACCTTCGACATTGCTCCATCTGACAGGTATTTCCCTCAGCCGCAGGCCGTGATACTTCGCGACGAACAAAAACTCGACGTCAAATCCGAACCGGTCGATGGCCATGACATCGAGTAGCGGCCGAAATTTCGTCATATTGAAAGCCTTAAAGCCGCACTGCGTGTCCGAGAAATCGAGTCCCGACATCGTCCTGATGATGCGGTTTACGACCTTGCCGCCCTGTTCTCGACGCCAGGGTTGATGTGTTCCGATCAGCGAGCGATCAAGCGCACGTGAACCAAACGCGACATCTATCTCGCCGCTGCGGATAGGCTCGACCAATTTAGGCGTTTCCTCGATCGGTGTCGACAGGTCGGCGTCGGTAAACAGCGCAATATCCGCACTCGCCGTCTTTAATCCCAAACGCACGGCATATCCCTTTCCGCGATTTGGCTCGTAACGCACGATCTGGGACATCGCGGTCGAATGCCTTTTGAACACGGCTTCCGCGACCGCAGAGGTGTCATCGCTCGATCCGTCGTCAACCACGATGACCTCTCCACTGATCTTTTTGCGCTCGAGATAATCGAAGATCTGTCCGAGCGGCGCTTCCAAACGAGCTGCCTCATCGAACGCAGGGATAACAATGGAGAGCTCGGGGCGCATCGGCAAAACGCTAATATTAGTGATATTCGGGGGAAATGTAAATTTTAACGACTGAGCCGGCCAATAGCGGCAAACCCGTCAAATCTAACGGCCAACTAAATTATGGTATATTCTAATTTGAGCAAGGGGCCGGTTTAATGAATCGAAAATTTGTACTTATAGCCTTAATTCTCGTCGCCGCCGGGGCAGTCCTCGGCGGTATTTTTGGGAAAATGCCGCTGCGCGCCTCAGCGAGCGACGACACGACGCCGGCCCGCGTTCTTGCGGATTATCGCGAAGCGACGGACATTATCGATAAGAATTATATCGGCAAGGTCGATCACGAGCGCATCACCGACAGCTCGGTCCAAGGCATGCTCTGGACGCTCGATCCGCACTCTAGCTTTTTTACCCGCGATGAGTTTCGAAAGCTGTATGAGGAACAGGCGTCTCAGTTTTACGGTATCGGAGTTTCCATCTTGCAGCACCGCGACGGCGTGTATGTTCAATCCATCGTCCCGAACACGCCGGCTGATCGGGCCGGCCTGAGATATGGCGACCGGATCGTGTCGGTGGACGGCAAGGATGCCCGCGACTGGACAAGCGCCGAGGTGTCGAAAAATGTCCGCGGCGAAAAGGGAACGCCGGTCAAGATTCGAGTCGAGCGCGTGGGATCTGCTACACCTGTTGACGTAGAGATAGCTCGCGGGGCCGTGCCGCTGCCCTCGATCCGCAATTACTTCATGCTCTCGAATGGCGTCGGTTATGTGGGTTTGACCGGCGGCTTTCAGGAAACGACTGCCGCCGAGCTGGACGATGCGGTCGGGAATCTCAAGAAGCAGGGCATGAAGAGCCTCATTCTCGACCTTCGCGGAAATCCGGGCGGTATTCTCGAAGAAGCCGTGCAGGTCGTGAGCCGCTTTATTCCCGAAGGCAAAACGGTCGTTTCCGTGAAGGGCCGGTCGAGCTTTGCTCAGACGCGAGAGCTGAAGTCGGAAGGCGGCGAGGTCGACGATTTTCCATTGATCGTGATGATCAACAGCGGATCGGCGTCCGCCTCAGAGATCGTCTCCGGGGCGTTGCAGGACTATGGGCGCGCGGTCGTCGTCGGTACCGACAGCTTTGGAAAAGGGTTGGTCCAGCATATATATCCGCTGCCTTTCGGAACCGGGATGACGCTGACAACGGCGCGGTATTACACCCCGTTTGGCCGGTCGCTTCAGCGTGATTATTCAAACGGGTCGATATATCAGTATTACGCGCACGAGATCGACGACGACAGCGATTCGCCCGAGCCGGCACCTGTTGGAAGTCCTGTGCAGACCGCCAATGGGCGGACACTTTACGGCGGACGCGGTATCGAGCCGGATGTGAAGATCGAGCCGCAGAAATTCACACCGCTGATCGGGCGGCTGAACGAGGCGACGTTTTATTTCGTTCGCCAATTGGTCGCGGGCAAGGTAGCCGGTTTTGAGAATTTGAAGGTCGAGAAACAAAACTTTTCGACTACGGCCGCGCCGAGCGATATCAACGTGTCGGACAAGCTCTTCGAGGCATTTCGTAGCTATGCTGCCGCCGATAAGACAAACGGGCTGACCGCAGAAAACATAAACAGCCAGGCTGATTACGCGCGAATGCGCATTCGCGAAGAGCTGGCGACGGCAACTTATTCGAACGAAGCCGGAATTCGGGTCATTCTCGAAAACGATCCGCAGCTATCAAAGGCGGTCGCGGTCATGCCGCAGGCCGAGCGGGCCCGCGAGACCGTTGCGTACAGCCGAACGAATCAGTGAGCTGCGTGTTATATTAGTTTTTTATACTCGATCGAAGCTTGGTCACGCTCTTTTGACCGTAAAGCCCGTCTCTTGCGGGCTTTTCAAAGTTTAGGATCGATCGCGATGCGTGTTCGCGCATTGTGCGGAGTTAGATGTATAAGCAGATCGGAATATTGACGGGCGGCGGCGACGCACCGGGGTTAAACGCTGTGATCCGGGCCGTCGTGCGTACAGCCATTGGCGAGTTTGGGATGAAGTGCCTCGGCATCGAGGACAGCTTCGAGGGAATTCTCGGCGACCCGCACGTGATGAAGCTGACGACGAAAGCCGTAAGCGGGATTCTTCCACGCGGCGGCACCATCCTCGGTACGCGGAATAAGGGGAGTTTTGTCAAGGTGGTGGACGGGAGGCCGGTCTTTCCCGAAATGCCTATCGGTGAAGCTCTGGCAAATCTCGATATACTCGAGATCGAGGCGTTGATCGTTCTCGGCGGCGAGGGAACGCTCGCCATCGCCGAGCAGTTTCATAAACGCGGCTTTCCGGTCATCGGTGTGCCAAAGACGATCGATAACGATCTCGCCGCTACCGAGCTGACATTCGGTTTTATGACGGCGATCGATATCGCGACCGAGGCGCTCGATCGCCTGCACACGACGGCCGCGTCGCACGACCGCGTGATGATCCTGGAGGTGATGGGCCGGCATACGGGCTGGATCGCACTTCATGCGGGTCTCGCCGGCAGCGCTGATATTATTCTTGTCCCCGAGATCCCGTTCTCGTTCGATTCGCTGGTCAAGAAGGTGGCTGAAAGAGAAAAGAGCGGTTCGAAATTTACGAACATCGTTGTCGCCGAAGGCGCGGTGGAGGTCGGCAAGAGCCAACTGTATCTTGATAAAGAGGGAATTCGCCTTGGAGGCATGGGCAGCTATGTCAGCCGCCGGGTGGAAGAATTAACCGGTAAAGAATCGCGATGCGTCGTGCTCGGTCATCTGCAACGCGGCGGCAGTCCGAACGCGTTCGATCGAATGCTCGGAACTAATTTCGGGGCCTGCGCCGTCCGCGCGCTTGCAAATGGTCAGACCGGTAAAATGGTCGCGCTCCAGGCGGGCGAGATCGTGACCGTACCGCTCTCTCAGGCCTGCGCAAATATTAAAACCGTTCCGATCGACGGCCAGTTGGTACGGACAGCCCGTGATATCGGCATTTCATTCGCAGCGCCAAAGGAGGCGAAGCTTTAGTTTCAGGTTACAGGTTTCAGGTTCCTTAACGTGAACTTGAAAACTGGAACCTGAAACTTGAAACGCTCAAATATGGAAGACGTAAAAGCAAAACTTCTTGAAGAGCTTGCCACGCTCGAGGAGGAGCTTCACTTTAAGCTCCCAAAGGAAATTCAAAAGGCGCGTGAATTTGGCGATCTGCGTGAGAACGCCGAATACAAGGCGGCGCTCGAGCGCCAGTCGATGGTAAAGGCTCGCATGATGCAGATCCAGGATCGCCTGAGCGAGGTCCAATCCATTGATATCTCAAAGATACCGACCGACCGGATCGCTTACGGGTCAAAGGTCGTTCTGTACGATCTCGACAAGGATGAGAAAGTCACTTATCAGCTTGTCACTTCAGAGGAAAGCGCGCCTGAGGACGGAAAGATCTCGACAGTCTCTCCAATTGGACAGGCCCTTATGGGCAAACAGGAAGGCGACACCGTCAAGGTAAAAACGCCGACCGGCGTTCGAAATTTCGAGATCAGCCGGCTGACCACGATACACGAAAAAGACGACTAGCGGCCTGTGGTCAGTGGACATTGGCCAGGCTGTTTATGGTTCTCCACCGCTGACCAGTGACTGCTGACCACTATGTTAGGAGCAAGCATCGGCCGCGGAGCAATGCGCATCATCAACGCGATGGTCCGCGCTCTGGCGTCGGCCGGGGTCCATCCAAATATTCTCACTACGATCGGCGTCTGCATCAACGGCTTGTGCGGAGTTCTCTTCGGTCTTGGTAAATTTTTCTGGGCCGGCGTCGTGCTGATCATCGCAAATCTTTTCGACATGCTTGACGGCAACGTCGCACGCCAGACCGGTAACGTCACAAAATTTGGTGGATTTCTCGATTCGTCACTCGACCGCCTCTCGGACATGTTCGCCTTTCTCGGCATCATGCTGTTCTACGCCGGCAACTCGCCGCAGCACTCGATCTTAAATGTATTTCTGTCCGGTGTCGGAATGATGATGTCCGTCATGGTGAGCTATACCACAGCCCGCAGCGAGGGCCTCGGCGTAAAAGCAAACGTCGGCTTTGTTCAGCGGCCGGAACGCGTTGTGCTGCTCATCATCGGGGCGCTTTCGACGTGGGACTGGAACTCGCAAAATTTCTTCGCCAACCGCATGCCTCAGGTGCTGTGGGTGCTGGCCATCGGCTCTATCTGGACGCTCATCCACCGCATGTATTACATCTGGCGCGAATTTCAAAAGATCGAGCGGGTTTGAGGTAATGATCAAATGGCTCACCGACTATTGGGATTCGCTCACCTGGACCAGCATCGCAATAGGCGTCGGGATATTTTTGCTATCGGTCGCCATCAGCTTTGCGGCGTTGGCGATCGTCGCGGTCAAGATGCCGCGCAACTATTTCAGCTCGCATTACCGAAAGGATTTTTTGCCAAATAGCTCATGGCTCGTCCGTTGGGGAGCGACGATCGGCAAAAATATCCTCGGCGTCTTTCTGATCGCGATCGGGGTGGTGCTGTCACTTCCCGGAATTCCGGGGCAAGGTATTTTGACCATTCTGGTCGGTCTGATCATGCTCGACATCCCCGGAAAGCGGCCGATCGAATGCCGGATCATCAAGTGGCCAAAAGTGCTCTCAGCGATCAATGCCCTGAGAAAAAAGTTCGAGAAGCAGCCGCTCGAGGTTGACTAGGGAAATCGGAAGTCCGAACGGATTTATCTTTGTGAACTGAATGTCTTCTTGGTGTTCTTGGTGATGAAACTTCTTATTTTCTCACAAATAACACGGAGCTTTCACAAGGTTCACAAAGAGTTGATCTCAGCGACGGTCCGCTTAATGGAGATCGACGAAATGCTTGTAGACAGGCTTAGTTAGTGGATTTCTGAATTTTCGCTATCATTATCCGATGGGTTTCATCGACCTCTTGCGCAGAAAAAAGCAGCCGACGGACGCAGAACGCCGCGCCCATCTGCGCCGGCACGGGCGGATAACCGAGGGCGTCATTCTCGACAGTGAAATTCGCGGCGGGGCCGAGATCGTTTATTACCTTTATACTCTCAACGGCGTCGATTTTGAATCGTCCGAGAGGCTTGACGCCGCTCAGAGCAGCGACCTGCTCAAGTATGCGCCGGGACAAAAGGTGAACGTGCGATTTAATCCAAAGAATCAGGGTGACTCGACATTGGAGTGAAAATAACCGCGGATCTCGCCGATAAGCGCGGATCAAGATTCTGTTATTATCCGCGCCTGTCAGCGAGATCCGCGGCAAAGAAACATTTGATGTTCAGGAAAATTCTTATTGCCAATCGAGGCGAGATCGCCTGTCGCGTCATCCGAACGTGCCGCGAAATGGATATTGCGAC
>Ga0070681_10007587_pt1 | contig 10606 bp, 10 predicted proteins | sample KBSC83BmetaG_FD_65650 | JGI IMG/M metagenome (GOLD analysis project Ga0070681, IMG submission 65650) | Corn rhizosphere microbial communities from Kellogg Biological Station, Michigan, USA - KBS C8-3B metaG | ecosystem: Host-associated > Plants > Roots > Rhizosphere | place: USA: Michigan...
CGGCGGCACCCTATGCGACCGATCTCATCACCGGCACGGAACCGCGCGCCGTCACGCACGATCTGCTCGCCATCCCCCTGCCCGGCCACACCAAGGGCAGCGTCGGCTATCTGTTCGAGGGGCACTGCCTCTTCACCGGCGATTCGCTGTCCTGGAGCTTCGTCGAGCAGGATCTGCGCGCCAGCCGCGATTACTGCTGGTATTCCTGGACCGCGCAGCTCGAAGCGCTCGAAAGCCTGCTCGGCGCCGGCTTCGACTGGATCTTCGCCGGCCATGGCGGCAGCAAGCATCTGCCGGTCGAGGAGATGCGCCGGCGGCTGAAAGCGATGCTGGAGCGCTACCGGCGCGTCAAGTAGCGCCGGGCATCGACGCCTCTACTCAAAGCCGCTCGTTCAAAAATCGCAGCAATTTCGGTGCGAAGAACTCGTTGGGACTGTGCGGCTCCTCGACGGGACCGTAGATCCAGAAATGCGGGGCGGCGGGAACCGGTACGATTCGGACGAAATAATTGGCGCGTTTCAGCGCCTTGACCAGCGGCATCGACTGCTCGGACCAGTCCACGACATCGTCCTCGGTGCCCCAGCTGACGAGAAACGAGACGTCGGCGCTGTGCTTCAGCGTCGAATAGGATATGGGCGACGCCTCGAAATATTTCTGCCTGTCTTCCATCGGGGTGGTGCCGAGAAAGCCTTCGGTCGTCTTATCCAGCGGCCGCGTCAGCTGATCATGCTCCCAGCCGGTCAGCATGTCGTAGACGCCGCAGATCGGGATCGCGACCTTGATGCCGGCAGCGACTTTGGCGTGCTTGTCGGAGGGATACCGACCGGCAAAGGGGGCGGCGTCGTGCGCGAGAGCGGTCATCGCCGTCAGATATGCGCCGGCCGACGCCCCCATCATGCCGATGCGGTCGGGATCGACCTGCATGTCTGCGGATTCGGCGCGCACGAATTGGACGGCCGAGCGAACGTCGGTAATCGCCGCCGGATATTTGTTCTCAGCGCCGCGCACGAGACGGTAATTGATCGAGAAGACGGCGATGCCGCGCAGGGCCAGCCACTCGCCCCAGTCATGGAAGTATTTCGAGTTGCCCTTGTAGAACGCGCCGCCATGGACAGCGACGATGACCGGACAGAGTCCGGCGCCCTTCGGCCGGAAGAAATCGCCGGTCAGCTTGACGCCGTCATGAACGGCATATTCGATCCCATGCGTGACCGCGATCTCTCGCCTTGCGCTCCCGTCCATGGCCTTCCCCCCTGCCCCGTCGTCTTCTCAATTGATGAGAGCCTTGGCCTCTTCCAGAACGTCCTTCGGCGTTGCGAACAGGTTCTTTACGAGCGTCTCCACCTCGCGCCAATCGTTGGGGGTCGGCGCCTCATGGCGGGCCGTCAGGTCTGCGATGAGACCGGGATCCTTCATGGCCGCGTCGAACGCCTTGCGCAGGGCCGCCGCGCGATCGGCCGGAACATTCGGCGGCGCGAGGAACGGGCGACCGAGCACCTCGGCGCTGACGAGGACCGTCAGAATCTGCTTTTGCCGCTCCGTCGTCGCCATCTCCATGATGGTCGGCGTGTCGGGCAGCTCCGGCGAGCGCTTGAAGGTCAGGGCGACCAGCGGACGCACCTTCTGCCAGTCGGGCATGTCGAGCACGCCGGACCAGGACCAGCCGCACCGTCCATCGACCTCGCCGGTCTGGACCGCCATGTTCATCTCGTTGCCGCCGGGATAGCCGGAAATGAGCCGCCCCTTGAAGCCGAGCAGCTTGATCAGCGCTTTGGAGAACATGTCGTCGTCCGAACCCGGACCCGAACCGGCCAGGGTGAAGGAAATCCGGGTCGCGTCCGCCGCCGATTTGATTTGCGGGTTGCCCAGCACCGCGCAGACGACCAGCTCTTGCAGCCCGTTGCCGATCCAGGTGAATTTCGTGGCGTCGAAGGCCGAGGCGTTGGTGCCGGTGAGCGGCTCGAACACCGGCGCCCGAACCATGGCGATCACCGAGCCGTCCTTTGGCGATATGTTGTAGACATAGTTGGTCGCCGTCAGGCTGCCGGCGCCCGGCATGTTTTGCACGACCATGGTCGGACGGCCGGGGATATAGCGCTGCATGTAGGTGCCCACCGTCCGGGCAAAGATGTCGAAGGTTCCGCCGGCCGAATAGCCGAGAATCATGGTGACCGGATGGCTCCTGTAGAAATCCTCGACGGGATCGGCATTGGCGGTCGGCATCGCGCCGAGCGCCATCGTCAAGCCCAAAACGCATGCTGCAAAGCGACTCGCCATGGTTCGATCCTCCCCTCACTTTGGCAGGCACAAAGCCCGAGCGATGCCGTCTCCTGCTTACATCTCACGAAGTGCAGGTGGGCTCGCCACCCGACGAGCAGGGTAGCATAAAACGCTCGCCTGTCATCCGGACTCGCCCGCGATGTCCCCGCCTAGGGACTCGACGATTCAGCCGGCGTGCTTGCCGGCTCCGCTGCCCGTTTCGGCCATGGTGGCAGCAGCAGTGCCGGCGCCCGAATGCGGCGGCGACTCCTGACGAGGCCGGCGCGCTATCGGCCGGCCTGGCAATGCGCGTTGCTCCCGCGTTGCGCACGGAGCAGTGCTCGTGCCCGTCCTCACGCGTCATGCCGACCATGACCCGTGCGAGTCGTTGCTCACCCTCTCCCGTTTCAGGCCGCGAGCAGCTCGGCGAGCTTGTCGAAGCTGCCGTTCCAGCCTTGGTCGTGACCGTCACGCGTCGGCTGATCGGGGAAGCGCTCGTGGGTCAGGGTGAGCTCGGTCTCCTTGCCGACGGTTTCGAGCAGGACGGTGATCAGCGTTTCATGACCGATCTTGCTGGAGACGCTCGAAGCCTGGCCGGGACAGGGTGATTCCCAGGTCCAGCTCATGACCAGCCGCTTGGGCGGCGTGATCTCGCGGAAGATGCCGCCCACGACCTGGCGGATGCCCTCACCGTCGAGAAAGCTGATCCGGTAGCTGCCGCCGACCCGCGCGTCGAGCGCATCGATGCGCGCCTGCACATGGCGCGGCCCTATCCATCCAGCAAGCTGCTCGGGCTCGATCCAGGCGCGGAACACGGCTTCGATCGGCGCCGCGAAGCGGCGCCTGACGGCGAGTGCGATATTGTCCTCTTGCGCCATGCCCGCTCTCCCCTGCACCGGCCGCGCCGTGAAAGCGGCCAGATTGTCGAGGCCGCAATTCCAGCCATGCTCGTGCCGGGCACGCCATTCCTGCGAGCCGAAGCCGGCATGGGTCAGGACCATCTCGGTCGCAGCACCGGCGGCGCGGAACGTGACGGTGACCAGCGTTTCCTCCTCCGGCAGGCCGGCGGGTCCGCGTTCCCACTGCCAGCTGAACACGAGGCGGCTCGGCGCCTCGACCTCCTCGAAGCGGCCATGCACGACGGTGGTCGGCATGTCGCCGCCGGAGAAGCTGATGCGGTAGGCGGCGCCCACCCGCGCATCGAACGCTTCGACATGCGTCTGGCGGCCGGGCACCCCGAGCCACTGCGCGAGCTGGGCGGGATCGGTCCAGGCACGAAAGACCGACTCCGGAGGGACGTCATAGCGGCGCGTCATGGTGAGGGCGAGCCATTCACCGGCGCGGTTTGCGGCCTGATCCATGTGACTTCTCCTTGATCTGGGATTTCTGCGTACGGGCGAGATGCTCGGCGAGGCGGTCGAAGCTCTCGGTCCAGAAGCGCTCGTAGAAGCGCAGCCAATCCGAGGCTTCGGCGAGACGGTCGGCGCGCAGCCGGCAGCGGCGGAACGGGCCGTCGCGCTCGCGATCGATGAGCCGCGCCCGCTCGAGCACCTTGAGATGCCGCGAAATCGCCGGCAGCGAGATGCGGAAGGGCTCGGCGAGCTCGCTCACCGTCGCCTCCCCGGTCGCGAGCCGCGCCAGAATGGCGCGCCGCGTCGGATCGGCGAGGGCGGCAAAGGTCTGGTCGAGGACAGCTGTCATTTAACAACCTCGTTAATTAACAAGGACGTTAAATCATCTCCGCGGCCGGCGTCAAGCGCCTTTTATCAGCCGGCGTGCTTGCCGGGGGCCCAGCCCTGCTCGGCCAGGAAACGACGGCCGGCGGCGAGCGGTGCGGGTTCGAGCGCGGTCGCCATCGTGTCGTTGAAGCGGTTGTAGAAGCCGTAGAGCGCGATGACGGCGACAATCTCGACGATCTGCGCCTCCGAGAAATGCCGCTTCAGCTCGGCGAAATCCGCGTCGCTGACGGCGTTCGGCACCTGTGCAGCACCCCGTGCGACGGTGAGCGCCGCCCGCTCGGCCGCGCTGAACAGCGGGCTCGTCTCATACTCCCAGAGGGCAGCTTCTTTCTCGTCCGCGACGCCGCTGCGCGCCGCCGAGTGCGCGGTATGCGCCATGCAATAGGCGCAGCCCGCGGCACGGCTCGCCATCTGCGCGACCAGGCTGCGCAGCGCCCGGTCGATCGTGGCGCTCGGCCCGTTGATGGCGTCGGCGAGCGTCCGGAAGGCGGCCAGGATCTCGGGCCGATGCGCGAGAATGCGCTGCGAGTTGGGCAGGAATCCCATGCGCTCCGCGGCGGCTTCCAGCAAGGGACGAAGCGCCCCGCTCTGCTCGATCTCGATCGGCTGGATGCGCGGCATCTTTCCTCCTCCTCGACATGGGGCTCGGCGATTGTCGGGCTCAGGCGCCGGCAGTCAAGGCTGGCCCGCGCGCCCGGCCTGGGTTAGGACTCGGGGCGGAGGCGATGATGATTCGCGCTGCGCAGGTCCTTTTATGCGCCCTTGCGCTGCTGCTGGCGCCGGACGCGCGCGCCCAGGATGCGGCGGCTTTCTATCGCGGCAAGACCGTGCGTCTCATGGTGGGCGCAACGCCCGGCGGCGGCTTCAGCGGCTATGCGACGGCAATCGCACCCTCCCTCGGTCGCGCGCTCGGCACGACCGTGGTGGTCGAGCATCTGCCCGGCGCGGGCGGGCTCAACGCGCTCAACCGGCTCTATGCCGCCGGGCCCGACGGCCTTGCGATCCTGATCGCCAACGGCACGCTCGCGGCGCTGTCGCAGCTCGTGGATCCGGCGAATGCACGGTTCGATTTCGCGCGGCTCGGTCTGCTCGGCATCATCTCGGCACCGCCCTGGCTGTGGGTGACCGGCGCATCGGGCCCCGTCGCGACGCCGGCCGACGCGCTCAAGGCGGACAAGATCCGCTGGGCCGCGGCCGGCGTGCTGGACGGCGAATCGACGGGTGCCGCCTTCTCCTGCGAGGGGCTGCGCCTGCCCTGCCAGATCATTCCCGGCTATCCGGGCTCGACCGAGGTCATGCTGGCGCTCGCCAAGGGCGAGATGGATGCGGCCTATCTGTCCGAGATCACGGCGCGGCCCTTCGCGGCGAGCGGCCAGATTCGCATCGTCGCCACCATGGCGCGCCAACGCGCGCGCTTCTTTCCCGAGGTACCGACCATCTTCGAAGCCTTGCCGCTCGATGCCGAGCAGCAGCGCTGGATCGATCTGCGCGCCGATCTCGCGGCTTTGGGCCGCGTCGTCGTCGTGCCGCCGGACCTGCCGGCCGATCGCCTCGCCTTCCTGCGCGCGACGCTGCGCAAGGTGCTGACCGATCCGACGCTGGTCGCCGAGCTCGCCGGCACGCCCTACTATCTCGACTACCGCGACGCCGAGACGGCGCGCCGCGCGACCAGCGCGGTGCTGGGCGGCATCACCGCCGCCGAGCGGCCGCTGCTCGCCGAGATCATCCTGCGCAAATACCGCTGAGCCTCTGGGCGAAAGCTGCGGGACCGGACTTTGGCCTAATTGGCCGCGTAGATCGCCTTGGCGCGCTCGATGACCTCGCGCGGCTGGGCATAGGCGCGCTTGATGATGCCCAGGATCTCGTCGCCGGAGATCGGCTCGATCGACATCTGCGCCTTGCCGGAAGCGGCGACGAACTCGGGATCGGTCATAGTCGCCATGAAGGCGGCGCGGATCGCGGCTGCGCGCTCGGGCGGCACGCCGGGCGGCAGGAGATAGGGGCGCGACATCTCGAGCGGCGAGAAGACGAGCTCGAGCACCGCCTTGTCGAGCGGCGTCTTGGCATGCTCGATGGCAAGCGGCACATCGGGAATGCGGGAATCGCGCGTCACCCCCATCTGGACCAGCAGGTTGACCTGGTGAGTCTTGACCCAATCCGGACGCGTCGACATGAGCGAATCATAGCCGATCCCGATGCGCCCGCCGACCTCGCCGCGCTCCATGGCGAGCAGGATCTCATTGCCGCTGGGATAGCCGATGATGACCTTGAACTTGGTGCCGACCGCGGCGTTGAGTGCCAGCGGCATGCGCGAGAGGTCGGCACCCGGCGCGTCGGCGCCGACCGTCAGCTCCTGCTTGGTCGCGTCGAGCAGCGTCTTCACCGGCGAGGTCTGCCAGGATATGCCGAGCAGCGTCTCCTTGCCCTCGCTGCCGATCCAGTTGAATTTCAGCGGATCGAAATGGGTGTTGGGCAGGCCGAACAAGGGATCGAAAGCGTTCGGCCGGTTGATGGTGCCGAGCTCGGTGCCGTCCTTGGGCGCATTGTTGTAGAGATGGTTGGTGAGCACGATGCCGCCGCCGCCCAGCACGCCCTTCACCACCATGGCGGGATTGCCCGGGATGTGGCGGCCCATATTCTGAGCGATCAGACGCGCCACGATGTCGGTGCCGCCGCCCGGCCCGGTGAAGACATCGACCGTCACGGTCTTGCCGCGATAGAAGCTCTCGACCGATTGCGCCGCGGCCGGGCCGGCGACGAGCGCCAGCGCGGCCGAGACGAGTAGGACTATCCGTTGCACCGGCACCCTCCCTATTCCATGCTCTTCAGCGCCGTCTCGTAATAGCCGAGATCGACATATTTCTTGGCGTCCGTGAACATCATCTTCGGCTCGGCATAGCGGCTGCGCACCGCGAGCGCCGTCTCGACCCCTTTGAAATTGATCGCGGCGGCGCGGTTGAAGCCGCCCTTGCCGCCGGTCATGCCGGCATAGGTCGCTTCCGCCTCCGCCGGCGGCAGCTTCATGCGCCGCGTCAGCACATCGAGCGCCGCCGCCTTGTCCTCATAGACGAGAGTGTGCGCGGCAATCTCGGCGCGGATGAAGGCGACGAGCTCCGCCGCATGGTCGCGCACCCAGGAGCGGCGCGCGGCATAGACGCTCGCCTGATAGTCGCCCACCGCCTCGGCGGCGTCGGCGAGGAACCTGTAGCCCTTGGCGCGCGCCTCGATGTCGTTGGGCGAGGCGAGCAAGCCGACATGCGCCCTGCCCGCCTCCATCGCCTCGATGCGGCCGCGCCCGCTGCCGACCGCGAGCGGCGTGTAGTCGCGCCCGAGCAACAGGCCGTGATCCTCGAGGATGCGGTAGAGCACGAAGCCGTAGCCGCTCTGCAGCGCGTCGACCGCCGCGATCTTGCCCTTGAGATCGGCGAAGCTTTCGATCTCGGGCCGCGCCACCACGTAATTCGTGCCCGAATGGACGCCGGCATAGCCGGTGATGTCGAAGCCCGGCAGCGCGATGTCGGCCTGGCCCTCGCTGAAGCCCACGATATTGTCGATGGCGGTGATGGCGATCGCATGCTTGCCCGCCATCATGGCCTGCATCTGCTCGATGGCGCCGCGCGTCGGGGTGAAGGCGATCTCGAGCCCCTCCTTGGCGAACAAGCCGCGATCGACGCCGAGCCAGGTCGGCAGGTTGCTGGCGCCGGAAAAGCCGATGACCTCGAGCCGGGTCACGGCGGCGAAAGGCGTCCAGCCGGGCAGCGTCGCGACGGATCGCGTCTCATTTCCTTCCTCCCTGGCGCGCTTTTGCCCGGAGGCGGAGCGGCTTATGCTGGCGCCTTCGGCCCATCGCCCGAGGGGACGGCAGGCATGTTCGCACGCATCGATCATATGGCGATCTTCAGCCACGATTATACGCTGAACGCCAAATTCTACGAGGCGGTGTTCGGCATGAAGATCCTGCCCTATTCCCGGCCGGGCTCGGCGATCCTGCTGACCGACGGGCGGATGGGCATGAACCAGGTCCCCTTGCGCACCGGCTTCGGCTCGGGCCTCAACCATTTCGGCCTCGAGGTCGAGGATGTGGCGCTCGCCATCTCCCGCCTGCGCAGCTTCAGCAGCGGCATGGATGTGCAGGACCGTCCGCCGATCCGCGACATCACGGCCTACAGCGCCCACGATCCCGACGGCAATATCTTCGATCTGGCGCAACGCGACGACGCGCACATCGCCTTTCGCGGCGAGGACGAGCATGGCTACGAGTCGAAGCGCCGCCTGTCGCATTATGCGATCACGAGCCGCGAGCCCGAGCGGCTGTTCGATTTCTTCCACACCGTCTGCGATCTCGAGCCGGTCAACCGCCGGCCGGGCGATGCCAATTTCTACCTGACCGACGGCAAGGTGACGCTGGTCTTCGTCCCCTGGTCGATCCGCGATTACGGCGAGCAGGATGCGGTGCGGCCCGGCCCCGACCATATGGGCCTCACCGTCGAGAGCGTCGCGCAGCTCAAGCAGGACGTCGAAGCCGCCACCGACCGCAACGCGCATTTGCGCCCCTGGCCGCTCGGCCGCGGCAAGGAATCACGTGCCAGGCTCGATCTCTTCAAGCGCGCCGCCCCCTATGCCGGCCATTGGATGACCGACGCGGAGGGCGTGCATCTCGCGATCGTCGAGGGGTGACAGAGTTCGTTCGTCATGGCCGGGCTTGACCCGGCCATCCACGTGCCTGCAAGCGACGATCGCTTCCGCGGAAAAGGGAAAAGACGTGGATGCCCGGGTCAAGCCCGGGCATGACGATTCAAAACTTCTATCCCCCTGCCTTCTTCAGCGTCTCGGCGGCGCGCTGGATGATCGGCTTCGGCGTCTTGTAGGCCTTGTCGAGGATGGCGGCCATCTCGTCGCCGGTGGTGACCGCCACCTCGGCATGGATCTTCTTCGCGTCCGCGAGGAAGTCAGGATCCTTCGCCATCTTGGCAAAGGCGTCGCGCAGCTCCTTCACGACCGGCGCCGGCACGCCGGGCGGCGCCACGAAGGGACGGCTCGCCGAAAGGCGCATCAGGATGAGCTCGGCCGCGGCGCGGTCCTCGGGAGTCTTGATGAACTCCATGACGGTCGGTATGTCCGGCAACTCGGGATGCCGCTCGAGGCCGACCTGCATCAGGATGCGTGCCTTGTGCTCCGTGATCCAGTCGGGCTTGGTCGCCTTCAGGCTGTCATAGGCGATGCCGACCAGCCCCTGCACCTCGCCGCGATCGATGGCGAGGAAGATCTCGGTCGTGCTGTTGTAGCCGTTGATGATCTTGAACTTGGTGCCGGCGAGCAGGTTGCACAGCTCGGGCATGATGCCGGGATCGGAATTCTGGATGCCGCCGACGATGATCTGCTTGTCGAACGCGTCCTTGGCGGTCATGAAGGGCGTGTCCGACCTGACGAGGGCGAGATCGACGAAGCGGTTCAGGCTCATGATGTAGTTGAATTTGCGCGGATCGAAATGGGCGTTCTTGTTGCCGAACAGCTCCTCGTAAGGATTGCCGTTTTGGGTGATGCCGATGGCGGTGCCGTCGCGCGGCGCCTGGTTGTAGAGCCAGTTGGTCTCGGTGACGCCGGCGGCCCCCGGCATGTTGCGCGGCACGACCGCGGGCTCGCCCGGCAGGAAGCGGCCGAGATGGCGCGCCGCGAGACGGCCGTAGGCGTCGTAGCCGCCGCCCGGCTCCGAGCCGATGACGATCGTCACGGTCTGCGCATGCTGGGCGCGGGCCGCCGAGATCGCGGCGAGCGCCGTGAGCAATCCGACGCAGAGGGCGCGCAGCAAAACCCGGTTCATTCCGACCTCCCTCTTGACTTGCCGCATGCCGGTTGACGCCGGGCGCGGGCCGGATGCAGCCTACAGCCCAGGGCGAAATTTCCGGGCGCCTGCGACCGGAATTCTGCCCCGGCTCGTCAGGTGAAATCAACCGGACCCGGTCGATTTCACCGGTAGGCGCGCAGATTCACCCGGGGAGCGGTTCAATCTCCTCGGGATCTGCGCTAGGGACAAGCGCGTGAACAGGGGAGCGGGCGCCATGGATGTCGCGGTCCACACGAAATTCAATGTCGGCGGCGTGCTGCTGGATCGGCCTTTCAAGATCCGCAGGCTGTGCCATTTCGGGCTCAACGCCTATCGGATGAGCGACGCGCTGCATTTTTACAACGACCTGCTCGGCTTTCGCATCGTCGATATCCAGGATGCAGGCCGCGGCGGCGCGGTCGTGCCCGAGGAATGGAAGGCGTTCGGCGACCTCAACGGCTATTTCTTCCGCTACGCCCACGACCACCACGCCTTCGTGCTCTATAACCACCGGCTGCGCGGCGCCTCCGACAAGCGCGGACGCTTCCGCGAGAAGGTCACCATCAACCAGATCACCTGGCAGGTGCAGAGCCTGGCCGAGACGGTCGCGGGGCACGACTGGTTTGTCCAGCGCGGCGAGAATGTCGTGCGCAACGGCCGCGACATGCCGGGCTCGAACTGGCACACCTATCTGATGGATCCGGAATGGCACCAGAACGAGCTCTGCTACGGCATGGAGCAGATCGGCTGGGACGGCCATTCCAAGCCGCGCGCCATGTCGACG
>Ga0070681_10007588_pt1 | contig 10606 bp, 4 predicted proteins | sample KBSC83BmetaG_FD_65650 | JGI IMG/M metagenome (GOLD analysis project Ga0070681, IMG submission 65650) | Corn rhizosphere microbial communities from Kellogg Biological Station, Michigan, USA - KBS C8-3B metaG | ecosystem: Host-associated > Plants > Roots > Rhizosphere | place: USA: Michigan...
CCAGTTCAAACGGGTACGGCTGCTCGACGATTTGCAGGGGTAGTTCGGCATCAGCCGCCGTTTCAAAAAGTGTCCGCAACGCCTCATGACGGCGGATGATTTCCTCCAGCGCGCGTTCCAGGGCACGATAATCCAGCCGTCCTATGAGCCGCACCCGGATCGGAATGTGATAAGACCAGCTTTCCGGCTCAAGCCGCTGCAGGAACCACAGCCTTTGCTGGGCCAGCCCAATGGGAGCACGATCCTGAAATCTTCTGGTGAGCGGAGGCCGGGGCGACCCGGAGCGGAGGCCGGAACTTTTTTCGATATGAGCGCCTAAAGATGCGATGGTTACGAACTGGAAGATGGATCGCAGAGGCAGGTCAAGCCCGAAGGCCCTTTGAATGCGCGCTATCAGTTGCATCGCCAGCAAGGAGTGGCCGCCGCGGTGGAAAAAATTCTCCTGCCGCCCAATTTTCCGCGTCCTTAGGAGCTGGCACCAGATGTCCGCCAGTATTTCCTCAACCGGCGTGCGCGGGGGTTCATAGCTCTCCTGTTCACCGGTTTGCGCAAGACACTTTTCCAGTCTTCGCCGGTCCAGCTTGCCGTTCGCCAGCAGTGGGAGTTTTTCCAAGAGGACAAAAGATGCCGGTGACATGTATCCAGGCAGCTTGTCTTCCACTTGTGAACGAAGCTCACGGGAAGCGGGCCTGCAGCCGGTCCTGGGAACGATAAAGGCCCTGAGTTTTTTGTTGCCTGAGCCATCCTCCATCGCCAGCACGACAGCCTGAGACACCTCAGGATGCTCGCGCAGCGCCGCTTCTATTTCCGCCAGTTCAATGCGAAAGCCCCTGATCTTGACCTGATCGTCCGTGCGTCCAAGGAATTCCAGGTTTCCGTCAGGCCGGTAGCGCACACAGTCGCCGGTGCGATACATTCTTGCACCCGGAAATTCCGCGAAGGGGTTGGGCACAAATGCCGCGGCCGTCAGGTGAGGGCGCTGCCAGTAACCTCGCGCCACTCCATTTCCTCCGATGTACAGTTCCCCGGCAACTCCAACCGGGACCGGCTGTTGATACTGGTCCAGAACATACAAGCCGGTATTTGCAATGGGCCGACCCAGCGAGACGCACGCCTCTCCCTCGCGGCACGGCGTGAATGTGGATTGCACGGTCGCTTCGGTTGGACCGTAGGTATTCCAGATCTCGCATGACAATTCGGCGTGGAAGCTCTTGACCAGTTCGGGCTTTAGCGCCTCGCCTCCGCAACTCATAACGCGGGCCGAGGTCCACTGCCTGATGGAGGGATGCGTGAGCAGGACTTCCAGCAGAGAAGGCACAACGTCGGAATAGGTGACTTCCTTCTCGATGGCCAGCCGGACAAGATAATCCGGATCCTGCTCCCCGCCGGGCTCGGCAACAATGATTTGGGCGCCATAGGCCAGAGGCAAAAATATTTCCAGGATGGAAGCATCAAAGCTGAAGGACGCTTTCTGCAACACGCGGTCGCGGGAGTTCAATCCAAGCGCCCGCCCGGCCCAGAAGATCTGATTGCAGACCTGACGATGCTCGACCGCCGCCCCCTTAGGCCTTCCGGTTGATCCCGAAGTATAGATAATGTAGGCGAGATTCCAGGGCGTCGCTCCGGAAGTGACCGGGCTGTCGCTTTCCTCGGCGATCCTGCGCCATTGGTGCGCCAGATCGAAGCCGCTGAGACCGGGAGCAGCCAGTGTGTCGGGCAGCGCTTTTTGCGTCAGAACAATCTTGATGCCGGCGTCCTCTATCATGAAGCGAAGCCGCTCGGCCGGGTAGTTGGGATCCAGAGGCACATAAGCCGCTCCGGCTTTCACGATTCCAAGCAGCGCTACCAGCATCTCCACGCCGCGTTCCAGATAAACTCCGACCAGGTGTTCCGGGCCCGCGCCTTTCTTGCGCAGATAGCGGGCCAACTGGTTGGAACGGGAATTTAACTTGCGGTAGGTTAGCTGCAGCCCTCCCGCATCCATTGCCGCAGCATCCGGATTCGCGGCGGCCTGTCTTTCAAACATCTCATGGACGCACAAGGTTTCGTAGCTCGCCTCGGTCTGGTTCCACTTGAAAATAATCTGTTGATATTCATGCTCGGTGAGCAGCGGCACGTCTGCAATGCGCGCGTCGAGGGCTGAAGGCAGTTTTTCCAGAAGACCCTGGAAATGAAGCGCGAGCCGCTGGATGAATTCGGGAGCCAATCGGGCCGCGTTGTAATTAATCTCCAGGTAAAGCGATGGGTTTCCGTAGGCCAGCAGCGAGAGCGGGAAAGTGTCTTCCGCGAACCTGCGGACGTCGCTGGGAGCATGCCCGCATCCGCCCAGCCCCGGAAGGTGACCCGCCGTATAGTCTTCAAATACCACGATCGTTTCAAACAACGGCAGGGACGAGTCCACTCCGCTGAATTCCTGCACTTTTGCCAGGGGAGTGCATTCTAAGGGACGCAGTTCAAAGCTCTGGCCTCGAAGACCGCGAAGCACGTCGAGGACGGTTATCCCGGAGTTGAAAACCGTCCGCAATGGGAGAGTATTTATAAGAAGCCCTACCATGCCGGAGATGCCTTCCAGGGGCAATCGCCGGCATGCGCGCGTGGCCCCGAAAGTTATCGCCGCCTGGCCGGAATAGCGATGCATGAGGATCGTCCAGCAGCCCTGGACCAGGGTGTTCAGTGTGAGATCTTTTTCCTGCGCCAGCGATTTCAGGCGGGAACTCAGCTCTGCCGGCACGTTGACCAACTGAACTGCGCTTGTTGCATGACTGCCGGACGCGGGCTCTTTACCCGGCAAGGCCGCCATCAGCGACGAATGCTCACCGCCGCTGAAGAGTTTCTTCCAATATTCCCTTCCTTTTTCCCCATCCTGCCGGCGGAGCCATTCGATGAATTCGCTGAATTGGGCTGCCGCGGGAAGTTCGCGGGCCTGTCCACTGCATAGAGCGTCATAGACCGTGAAAACTTCTTCCAGGATGATCTTGCGCGACCGTCCATCTACCACTGAATGATGGCAAGTAAAAATAAAGTAGAAAACGTCATCCGCCAATTGAAGAAGGTTCAACCGAACCAGAGGCGGCCGGCTGAAGTCAAACTGCTCAGCGCGATCCTGCCGCAAATAATTCTCGATCCAATCATTCTGTCCTGCTTCGTCCAGATGGCGAAGCTCCACCGTTCTGACCGCGGCCCTAACGCCATCATGGATAATCTGGACCGGCTCCTCCAGGTCTTTCCAGCGGAACGCAATCCTAAGCACCTGATGGCGATCAAAAATGCTCTGCCAGGCAGCTTGAAAGGCCTGAATATCTACCGCATAATCCAACCGGCAGGTAAGCTGGTGAACGTAACACGGGCTCTCTGAAACCAAGCTATCGAACAACAATCCTTTCTGCATCGCGGAAAGTTCCATGCTTGCCTCGATAGTCTTCATCGCTTGTGCCTCAGTACTGTCATCCTCAAACCGCTTCCGGTAATCAGCGCATTCTCTCCCAGAAAGGCTACGGCGATACCATGGCCGCAAATTCCGAAGGGCGGCCTGCATAACAGCAAGCACGTAACATTCCAACGCTGCTTTCTTTGGCCATGAGCGCTGGGTGCGCTCCCGAAACAAGTACCCGGCTTATTTTCAGAGTAACCATGCCGCCGCGGGCACGGGTTCCATTTTGATTTTCCCGGCGCTGCTCCGGAATCTTTTTTCAGTCTCCCGGAACCGGTTTTCATGCGGATTCACGTGCAACGGCCGGTTGCGATGTCCGGCGCCTCGCCTTCCTGCCCGCGTTAAGCGCTGTGCGTTTGGGGCTTTCGCGACTGACGGCAGCAGTGTGGAACCCCAGTTCAACTTTGGCAACTTGCATGCTTATTTCAATTCCGGCAGCGAGCAGCGCGGAAATAACCCAGCAGCGAGCAAGAGCTGCAAGGAATGCTGAAATGAGCACAAGACGAGTAGCGATCACGGGAGTTGCGGTAATTTCGGCGGCGGGCGGAGACAAGGAAGAATTCTGGAATGCCATCAACACCGCCAACAGTCACGTAAAGAAGCTCAGCCGTTTTTCTCCTCATCGAAACGGGACAACGCCGTGTGAAGTAGCAGCGGAGATTTCCCGGTTCGCCATTAATCAATTTACGCAGTCAAAAATAAAGAAGTTTATGGACCGGGCCGGGGCCTACGCCGTGGCCGCGGCCATTGACTGTCTGAAAGACGCCCATTTTGGCCCCGATAATTCCAGCTACGAATCACTGGAGATCTATCTTGGAAGCTGCTGCGGCGCGCAAGAATGGGTCGAGAAGGAGTTCAGCCGGGTAGGCGATGTAAAGATTGAAAGCCTGCATCCGCACACATCGGTGCTGGCCCATCCCGGCAACGTGATTGGATTGGTGACGATCATCCTGGGAATTCGAGGCCGGGGCATTCTGCTTTCCAATTTGGATCTGGCCGGGATGGACGCCCTGGATTGCGCGGTGCGGAGAATCCAATCCAATCTCTCGCAGCGAATCCTGGTGGGCGCCGCCGATGCGCCAATTACACCTTTATTGTTCGGCGTCTTCGAGGAAGCCGGGCTCCTTTCCCATTGCAATGACGATCCGGCCAGGGCCTCTCGCCCATTTGACCGCAACCGGGACGGCCTGGTTTTAGGCGAAGGCGCCGTGATGTTGATGGTGGAAGATTACGAAGAGGCGCTTCGTCGCAAAGCCCGCATTTATGCGGAGGTCCTGAGTTGCGCCAGCACTTTTGAGTACCGCATGAATGGCGACATGCCCTTCGCGAGCCAGGTCGCGCAGGGACGGCAATCCATTTCCCTGGCGCTGAAAAAAGCGGGAATACAGCCGGAGATGATCGACTACATTCATGCCGACGGCAGCTCCCTTCCCGAACTCGACAAAGTGGAAGCCGGCATATTGCAGGAAGCATTTGGCAGCGCTATCAGCAGCATTCCGGTAAGTTCCACGAAAGCCGTCACCGGGCACGCCCTCAGCGTTTCCGGGCTGTTTCAGAGCGCGGCGTGCGCGCTTCTCTATGAACGGAACACCTATCCGCCCTTGGGCAATTTTGAACACCCCGATCCGGATTGCGCCTTGAACTTCGTGCTCGGCTCAAGCCAGGCATGCTCGCCCAACCTGGTTTTGCAACACACTCACTCCGTGCTGCAGCACCACAACACCGCCGTTGTCTTCAAAAAACCGAGCGAGGCCATTCAATGAGCAAGAACGAAGAAAAAAAGCGAGTCGTGGTTACCGGCATCGGTGTGGTTTCTCCGGCGGGAATCGGGAAACACGAATTCTGGAAAAACATCAGCGCCGGCAAATCCTGCATCTCGGAAATTACCCGGTTTGATACCAGCCGGTTCAAGGCAAAGATCGCCGGCGAGATCAAAAACTTCAGCCCATCCAAGTACCTGGGAATTGAAGCGGACGATGAAGCGCACCGGGTGGAATTGTTCGGCATGTGCGCGGCCCGGATGGCGGTGGAGGACAGCCGCCTTGAAATCGGCGCGCTGGATCCGGAGCGGACCGGCGTATGCCTTGGCACTTCCGCGGGAGGAATGGAAATCACGGTCAACCGGCTACGCCATCGTGCGCACTGCAACGGGCATGGCAATGGCAAGGAGAAGTCCTTTCTATCCGAGTACGTGTCAGTCCTGCCGGGAAACCTGAGCGCGTCCGTGGCGCAATCCGTGGCAGCGAACGCGATCTGTCTTGGATTTTCCACCGGCTGCACCGCTTCGTCGGACGCCATTGGACACGCTTTCGAATACATACAGGATGGCCTGGCGGACGTGATGATCGTGGGAGGAAGCGAGGCGCCCATCGAACCCATCACCGTTCAGGCGTTCGATGCAATCGGAACGCTTTCTCACCGGAATGATCCCCAATGTTCCTCGCGTCCCTTTGACCGGGAGCGCGATGGATTTGTCATCGGCGAAGGAGCCGGGATCCTGGTGCTGGAGGAGGCCGGCTTCGCGCAGAGGCGCGGCGCGCGGATGTATTCGGAGATCGTAGGCTATGAAACAGCCTGCGACGCCTTCCATCTCACAAGTTCCGATCCCGCAATGATCGCATCCACGAAGGTGATTCTGGGCGCGCTCAAGCAAGCCGGAATCGAGCGGGAACAGGTCAATTACATCAGCGCACACGGCTCTTCCACGCAAATGAATGACCTGAGGGAGACGGAAACAATCAAGTCGGCCTTCGGACAGCATGCCTATTCCGTTCCCATCACCGGCCTGAAATCCATGATCGGCCATACGTCGGGCGCGGCGGCGGCATTGCAGGCCGTGGCCCTGACTCTGGCCATCGACCACGGCTTCTGCCCGCCAACCATCAATTATCAGGTCCCGGACCCGAAATGCGATTTGAACTATGTTCCCAATCACGGCATTCCTGCTCCTATCAGGTTTGCTCTCCAGAACACGTACGCTTACGCCGGCAAGAATACGGCGATCCTGTACCGCAAACTCGAGGGGACACTGGCGGCATGAGCAGTCTGGCAAACCATCTCGTCTGGCTGGACAAGGCAGGAAGGTCCAACATCAGCCTGGTTGGATCCAAGGCAGCCAATCTGGGAGAGCTGTTCCGCCTCGGCCTGCATGTCCCGCGAGGGGTTTGCATCACCACGGCGGCCTATGACTACTTCCTGAAAAAGTCCGGAATATTCTTCGATCTGGACCAGATCATCACCGCGCAAGCCGGCGATCCGCTGGGCGCCTCGGCCCGCGCCAGGGACCTGATTTTCAAAACGGAAATTCCCGACCTGCTCAAGAACCAGATCGCGCAGGCATATTCAGCGCTCATCTCCGATCGTTGCAGCCAGTCTCTGGCCGTGCGCTCGTCATCGCTGGATGAGGATCTCGCCAACGATTCGTTCGCCGGCCTCTACGATTCCTACCTTCACATTTCTGAACTGACGGCCCTGCTCCAGCGGATCAAGGCGTGCTGGACTTCTTTCTGGTCAGAACGGGCCCTGGTTTACAGAATGGCGCGGGGATTTATGAATCGGCCGATCACGGGCGCGGTAATCCTGCAACATATGGTCGACGCCGAGGCAGCAGGTGTGCTGTTCACCCGCAACCCGGTGGAGAACGGCGATGTCTCCATGGCGCTTGAGGTGGTGCGCGGAACCGGAGAGCAGATCGTCTCCGGCGATGTAACTCCCGACCGTTACGTCATCAGCAAGCCTGATCTGCGGATCGCGAGCCGGCGCATCGCCTTGCGCGACGATCATCGCGCGCTGGTTTCAGCCAGCCTGCACCGGCCTGCGTGGGAAGGACAGACCGAGCAGCCGGAAATCCTGTCTGACCAGGAAGTCTTTGAACTCTGCCGCTTTGGCCTGTTCATCGAAAAATCATTCTATCAGCCGCAGGACATCGAGTGGGCCAGGGCCAACGGGATCTATTATTTTCTACAGACGCGGCCCATTACTTCCACCCAGGATGACTTGGGCGAGACCGTCGACCCGGCCATCTGGACCAGAAACAATATCGACGAGAGGTTTCCAGAGCCGCTAAAACCGCTGGAAGCCTCATTTGTCAACGAATGTGTTTTCACTCCGGGCTGCTCCCAGCTTTTCCGCGCGTTGGGTTTCGATGGAACGAAAGGCGCTGAGGCTTTCCGCGTTTTTCATGGTCTGCTGCACGTCAACAAGCAGCTCTTCATGAGCGCCCTGCATGGGCTGCCGGAAAGCGTCACGCAACAGATTTTTGATCGCAAGGTCGAGCAGCCGGCCCCCCGGATCAGCCCGTCCTGGCCGCTGGCAGTCACCTTGACGCGCCTTTTGAAAATGGCGTTCACCGGACATCGCAAATTCGAGCGCAAGCTGCCGGCCTTTGTCGGCGATTACCAGCGCTTCCGCAACTGCAATTACGAAGAAATGGCTCTGCCGGAATTGTCAGGGCAATTGGCGGAGATCGGGGACTCGATCCGAATGATCTCGGCCGGGCATATGCAAAGCATCATAGTGGCCGAGATGCTGGTCGCCATGCTGACTTCCCTCTGCCCCGATAAAGACATTCTGCTGCTCATTCGCGGCATGGACGCCAATAAGACGGTCGAGATGGAGTGGAGGTTCGCGGAACTCTGCAGCGCGGCGGCTGGCGAGGAAACCGTTTATTCGATCCTGATGAGCGCAGGGCCGAGGCAAGCCATGGAAAGACTGAGGAACCAGCCCCATGCCCGGCAGTTTCTCTGGCTGCTGAACTGGTTCCTGGAGGAGTTCGGGCATCGTTCCACCAAGTACCAGCTTTCACATCCGCGCTGGAGAGAAGACCCCGCGCAACTGCTGGACCTGATCAAGACCTCAATTTCCGTTCCCAAGTATTCCCGGCGACGGATGACGAATGACAACAGCTACAAGGAGATGTTGAAAGCCGCCGAGCGCAAGCTGGTCCGGTCCGGGCTGGACAGGGTTCTTCCCTGGAGGAAGGCCGCTTTCCGTCTGCTATTGCGCTACGCCAGAATCTATTGCGGAATTCTTCGCGAGAACGAGGGCTTTTACATCACCATGCCTTTTCCGGAGGTGAAGCGCATTCTTGCGTGCATTGCCCGGGAACTGGTGGCTGAATCCGTCCTGGAGCAGGTTGAGGACATTTATTTTCTCACTCTTCCGGAAGTCATCCAGGCGTCACGTGAAGGACTGCGCTGCGATCTTGGCAATACCGTGGCGGTGCGGAAGCGGGCCTATTTTTATCATCCGCTCGAGCCCGCGAAAGTTTCCACTTCTTCAGCAACCGTCCTTTCAGGCACAGCGGCAAGCCCAGGGCTGGCTTCCGGACGAGCGAAGGTCCTGTCGTCTCCCGGCGAGGGATTGGAACCCGGAAACATTCTGGTGACACATTCGTTGAATGCGGCATGGGTTCCCTTATTGCGCTGTGCCGGCGGAGTGGTAACGAATGTTGGAGGAATGCTCTCACACGCCGCGGTGATTGCCCGGGAGTTTCACGTTCCGGCTGTGCTGGGAGCAGGCGCGGCCACCACATCCATCCAGCAGGGGCAGATGATCACCGTGGATGGAACCAACGGCAAGGTATTTTTGACAACACAATGAGGCATATATGGACCTGATTCAGATTGGCAACAACGTTGACTGGACATGGGGCAGGGGCGCTCTTCTCAATCAGCAGTTTCCCTGGCATTATCCTCAACCGCATACTTTCCGCGATGTAACCGCCGGCGACATGTGGAACCGGAAGAGGCGGACAGGCCTGTATCTGCACACGCCTTTCTGCATCGAGAAATGCGATTACTGTCCTTATGCGGTCCGGGCCCACCAGCCGCGTGAGACCATCCTGCGCTACGTGCAGGCGTTGAAGAAAGAAATCCAGTTATGCGCTGCCCTGCCGGCCATGAAGGATGCTGAACTGTCCAGCGTCTACTTTGGCGGCGGCAGCCCTTCCATTCTCGAAGATGAATGGCTTCTGGAGTTGACGGACCTGATCAGGTCGAACTTCCAGATTGAGCCCGGCGCCGAGTTCACGTTGGAGATGAACCCGGTGGACGTGGAGGAAGACAAGCTGGCCACCCTGGAAGAGATGGGCGTAAACAGAATCAGCGTGGGCGTGCAAAGCTTTGTCCCGGAGACGCTCCGCTCCATGCGGCGCGCCCATAGTCGCGATGAAGCGGTGAAGGCGTTTCGCACCATCCAGCAGTTCCGGTTCAAGAACATCAACCTTGACTTGATCTATGCCTATCCTCACCAGACGGTGCGCGACCTGGAACTCAGCCTGACCCAGGCCGTTGCTTTGAAGCCGGGCCGCATTACTTGTGCTTCGTTGAGCATCTTTCCCAAGACCGAACTTTATTACAAAGTCAAAAAGGGCCTTGCCCGTCCGGTACAGGATGCGGAAGAGATTGAAATGTTCAACTTCCTGGTGGATTTCATGAAGAGCACCGGGTACGAACTGTCGGTAGTGCTGGCCTTCAATAAACCTGGAGTGGCATTCCGGCAGGAAGAAGAGCTGCTGTTAGGCACCGCGGAAATGGTGGGGCTGGGGCTCTCCGCGTTTTCCGTCGCCAACAACTGCTTTTACTCCAATACGAGCTCCTTCGCGGACTATTACAAACTCATCGAGGCGAACCGGCTCCCGATCACCCGCGGGCGATATCTCGATCCGCCAACCCAGATGGCGGTCAGCATCATTCATGGATTGCGGTTCATGCGTATAGATGGCGAGAGGTTCGCCTCCCGCTTCGGCCTGGGAGTGGAGCAGGTCTATGGCGACAAACTCACCAAACTGGTGGATGGCGGGCTGCTGGAGCAAAACGGACCGCAATACCACCTGACCACGGAAGGCATGATCTGCCTGGGGCCGATCATGCGGGAGTTCTACCAGGAAGCTCCGCTGTTCGACAAAACGTTCCAGGGAGAAATGGTGCCTCAAGCCCCACACCCCCCAAGCATGCCCCACACCGTGGCCGCGGCAAGCTGAAGGGAAAGGAGGAAACAATGCAAGCCACACAAGCGTTACCGCACAAGGCCGGCTTGCCGCTGGCACCTGTTCATACTATGGCGCAGGTACGGGAAAGCAACTTCATCTTGATGCTCGGCCTGCTTTACGCCGTAGCGATCAGCCCTTTTATCGGCGGCGTACGTGGCTGGCCCTGTACCCTAGGATGGCTCATT
>Ga0070681_10007589_pt1 | contig 10604 bp, 7 predicted proteins | sample KBSC83BmetaG_FD_65650 | JGI IMG/M metagenome (GOLD analysis project Ga0070681, IMG submission 65650) | Corn rhizosphere microbial communities from Kellogg Biological Station, Michigan, USA - KBS C8-3B metaG | ecosystem: Host-associated > Plants > Roots > Rhizosphere | place: USA: Michigan...
ATCGGCGACCCGTTCTTCCTGAAGATCTACCGGCGACTGCAGGTCGGCGTCAACCCCGAGCTGGAGATCGGCCGCTACCTCACGGAGACCGTGCGCTTCCCCAACATCGTGCCGGTCGCGGGCGCTGTGGAATATCGCTCCGACGAGGGAACGGTCTCGGACCTCGCGCTGCTCCAGGCCTTCGTACCTAACCAGGGTGACGGTTGGGACTACACCGTCAACTACCTCGTTCGCTTCCTCGAAGACCCCCGCACCCGCGCTCCCCTGCCTGAAGACGTGCACGGGCTGTATCTCACGATGATGACGACTCTCGCGCGACGCACGGCCGAGTTGCATTGCGCCCTGGCGACGCCGACGTCCAATCCGGCGTTCTCTCCGGAACCCATCACCTCATCCGACGTCGCCGCCTGGTATGCCAACGTGCGCTCAGAAGCAGCAGCGACATTCTCTCTGCTCGGATCTCGCCTCGCGCAGTTATCGCCGGCGGCCCGTGCGGATGCGCAAGCTCTGCTGGCCAACCGGGAAGCCCTGCTGAAGAAGCTCGAGACGCCCTCGCCCCTCGCTCCGATCGGCATCAAAACGCGTTACCACGGCGACTATCACCTCGGTCAGGTTCTCGTGAAACGTAACGACTTCGTGATCGTCGATTTCGAGGGCGAGCCGGCGCGGCCCTTGGAAGACAGACGCGCGAAAGGATCGCCGCTGCGCGATGTAGCTGGGATGCTGCGCTCTTTCCAGTACGCCATGCAGGCAGCGCTCGAACGCCGGCCCGCCCAGTCCGTCGAAGAGCACGCGGCGTGGGCGCCACTGCTGCGTAAGTGGGAGATCGAAACCAGAGGGGTGTTCATCGGCGTCTACGACGAGATCGCGCGCGCGTGTGGACTCTATCGATCGCTGGAGGAAGTGAAACCTCTTCTGACCCTCTTCGAGATCGAGAAGGCGCTGTATGAGGTGCGCTACGAGCTCGGCAACCGCCCCGATTGGGTATCGATTCCGGTCCGCAGCCTGCTCGAGGCTGCCGGAGCAGGCGCATCGTCAGCCTGATGGAGTCGCAGACCCCCAACTCCCGTGAGGCAACGGCAGCGGACAGCAGCCCGATCACTGCGATATGGCCGGGGGAGCCCTACCCCCGGGGCGCCACGTGGGACGGGGAAGGCGTCAACTTCGCTCTCTTCGCTGCCAACGCGACGGAGGTCGAGCTGTGTATTTTCGACCCCTCGGGCCGCCACGAGCTGCAGCGGATTCAGTGCCGTGAACGCACCGACGAGATCTGGCATTGCTATCTGCCCGAGGCGCGCCCCGGAACGCTCTACGGCTATCGCGTGCATGGCCCTTACGACCCGGAGCGCGGCCATCGCTTCAATCCCCACAAACTGCTGATCGAGCCCTACGCCAAACACCTCCAGGGTCCGCTGCACTGGAGCGATGCGCATTTTGGATATCGCGTCGGCAACGCAAAGGAGGATTTGTCGTTCGACAAGCGTGACAGCGCACCAGGAACTCCGAAGTGTCGAGTCATCGATCCTGCCTTCACCTGGGGCGATGACAGACCACCGCGCACGCCCTGGCATGACACCGTGATCTACGAGGCGCACGTGCGTGGCCTCACACTCCTCCATCCCGCAGTGCCCAGGCATCTTCGCGGCACTTACGCAGGATTAGCTACAGCTCCCGTTATAGAGCACCTCACCAGGCTGGGCATTACCGCGATCGAGCTGATGCCCGTGCACTCCTTCGTTGACGACCATCATCTTCTCTCCAAAGGTCTGCACAACTACTGGGGCTATAACAGCATCGGTTTCTTCGCTCCGGAGCTGCGCTATTCGCACACGGGGCGGATCAGCGAATTCAAGACGATGGTGAAAACACTGCACTCGGCGGGGATCGAAGTCATTCTCGACGTCGTTTACAACCACACCGCCGAGGGAAACCAGATGGGTCCGACGCTGAGTTTCCGCGGCATCGATAATGCTTCCTACTATCGGCTGCTTCCCGACAACCCGCGCTATTACATGGACTTTACCGGCACCGGCAACACGCTGAACCTCCAACACCCGCGTGTGCTGCAGTTACTCATGGATTCGCTGCGCTACTGGGTTCTCGAGATGCACGTCGATGGCTTCCGCTTCGACCTGGCCTCGGCGCTGGCCCGCGAGTTGTTCGATGTGGACCGGCTCGGCTCCTTCTTCGATACGATCGGGCAGGACCCGGCGCTCTCTCAGGTCAAGCTGATCGCCGAGCCCTGGGACATCGGCAGCGGCGGCTACCAGGTCGGCAATTTTCCACCCGGCTGGAACGAGTGGAACGACAAGTACCGCGACACGATGCGGGCCTACTGGAAGGGCGATGGCGGCTTGATCGGCGATTTCGCCCGGCGGTTCACCGGCTCGGCGGACCTGTATGAGGCGAGCGGTCGCAAGCCGCACGCCAGCATCAATTTCATCACCGCTCACGACGGTTTCACGCTGGAGGACCTGGTCAGCTACAACGAGAAGCACAACGAGGCCAACGCCGAGGACAACCGCGACGGCAACAACGACAACCGCTCCTGGAACTGCGGTGTCGAAGGCCCGACGCAGGACCCGCAGATCCTGGCGTTGCGCGCCCGGCAGAAGCGCAACCTGCTGGCCACCTTGCTGCTCTCGCAGGGCGTGCCCATGGTGCTGGCGGGCGACGAGTTGGGCCACACTCAGCAGGGCAACAACAATGCCTATTGCCAGGACAATCGCACGTCCTGGCTCGACTGGGACTTGAGCGCGGACCAGGCGAGGTTTCTGGAGTTCGCCGCGCGCGTCATAGCGCTGCGTCGCAAGCACCCCGTCTTCAGCCGGCGCCGCTTCCTGCAGCGGGACGCGGTCGCCGCGGACGGCCTCAAGGAGATCATCTGGCTCAACCCGGACGGCGATGAGATGAGCGTCGAGAAGTGGAACGAGCACTTCGCGCGTTGCCTGGGCGTGTATCTGTCTGGCGCCGCGATGGAGCGCAGCGACGGCCGCGGGCGGCCCGTCAAGGACAACAATTTCCTGCTGCTGTTCAACGCCCACCACGAGACCATTCCCTTCAGGATGCCGGACTTCCTGCTGGACAAGGCGTGGTGGACAGAGCTGGACACCGCTTCCGCCCACCATCCCTTCGAGCAGCGGCGGCTGGCGGGCGACGCGGAGTATCCGCTTCAGGGGCGTTCGCTCGTGCTGCTGCGGGAGACGGCGTACCGATGAGCGCGCACCGGATGCCGTTCGGCGCCGAACTGACACCCGACGGGCAGGTGCGCTTTCGGCTGTGGGCGCCCAGCGCGACCCGCGTCGATCTCGTGTTATACGCACGCGCCGGGGCATCCCTCGTCCTACCGATGAGCGCGCGGGAGGTGGGCTGGTTTGAGCTCGTCACAGGCGAAGCCCGCCCCGGCACGCTTTACCGTTTCCGGATCGATGGCAAGCTCGATGTCGCCGATCCCGCCTCCCGCCGCAATCCGGATGACGTGCACGGGCCCAGCGAAGTCGTCGATCCCACATCGTTTTCCTGGGACGACGCCGCATGGCGCGCGCCTGCCTGGCATGAAGCGATCGTGTACGAACTGCACGTCGGGACCTTCAGCGAGCAAGGGACCTTCGCGGGGGCTGAGCAAAAGCTCGATCATCTCGCGGAGCTGGGCGTTACCGTTATCGAGCTGATGCCGATCGCCGATTTCCCCGGCACGCGCGGCTGGGGGTACGACGGCGTGCTTCCCTATGCGCCCGAAACGGCGTACGGCACACCTGATGAGTTGAAGTCACTGATCGCCGCCGCCCACAGGCGCGGCATCGCTGTGATGCTGGACGTCGTTTATAACCACTTCGGACCGGAGGGCAACTACCTCCACTCCTACGCCTGTCAATTCTTTACCGAACGCCACCACACTCCCTGGGGCGCCGGCATCAACTATGACGGTCCGGACAGCCGGGTGGTGCGCGACTTCTTCATTCACAACGCGCTGTACTGGCTGGAGGAGTATCACTTTGACGGCCTGCGCTTCGATGCGGTCCATGCGATTCGCGACGACAGCGACGTGCACCTGATGAAGGAAATCGCCGCGAGCGTCCGGGACGGGCCGGGCAAAGAACGGCCCGTCTACCTGGTGCTGGAGAACGGGGCCAACGAGGCTCGCCTTCTCGGCCCGGAAGGCGCTCCAGGCACTTTCGACGCTCAGTGGGACGACGACGTTCATCACTGCTTTCATAACATCCTGACCGGGGAGTCGGACGGCTACTACGCCGATTACGCCGCAAAGCCGCACGCCCTGCTATGCCGTTCCCTGGCTGAAGGCTTTGCCTACCAGGGCGAGATGTCCGGCCATGAGGGACACCGCCGCGGCGAGCGCAGTGCTCACCTGCCGCCGACGGCATTCGTGACCTTTCTCCAGAACCACGATCAGATAGGCAACCGAGCGTTCGGGGAACGTCTGGGCAGACTCGTCAGCAACGAGGAGGCCCTCCGCGCAGCCACGGCCATCGTGCTGCTGGCGCCGTCACCGCCGATGCTGTTCATGGGTGAGGAGTGGTCGGCTCCTGAGCCTTTCCCCTACTTCTGCGACTTCGAGCCAGGCCTTGCAGCGCAGGTGCGCGAGGGGCGCAAGCGCGAGTTCGCGCGGTTCACGCAGTTCGGCAAGGAAATTCCTGACCCCAACGCCGCCTCCACCGTGCAGTCGGCCCGCCTGGATTGGAGCAGGCTCGCCGAGGCGGCGCACGCCCGCTGGCTGGACCACTACCGGCGTTTGATCGCGGTCCGCAAGCGGGACATCGTGCCTTGCATCGCGCGGATCCGCTCCGGCCGTTGCGTGAGACTGGAGGCGAATGGAGCCTTCGCCGTGGATTGGTTTCTGGACACGGGAGCCGTCCTGCATCTGCTGGCCAACCTGACGACTCATCCGGTTCCGATCGTCGGGCGCGCCGCGGGACGCATGATCTTCTCCACCCATCCCAACATCCGCGGCGCGATGAAACGCAATGAGCTGGCGCCCTGGAGCGTGACGTGGCTGTTGGAACGGGGCTGAAGATCCCGCGGGCGACGTACCGCATCCAGCTCAACGCCGGATTTACCTTCCGGGACGCAGCGGCGATCGTTCCTTATCTGGCGGCACTCGGCATCAGCCACGTCTATTGCTCGCCATACTTTCGCGCACGCTCAGGCAGCATGCATGGCTACGACGTCGTCGATCACAACTCATTCAACCCGGAAATCGGCACGCGCGAGGACTTCGAGCACTTCGTTACGACGCTGCGCACCCACGACATGGGTCACATACTGGATATCGTCCCGAACCATGTCGGCATCATGGGTTCCGACAATGAATGGTGGTCGGATGTGCTGGAGAACGGTGAGGCCTCCGTCAATGCCGAGTATTTCGATATTGACTGGATGCCCGCGAATCCGGTTCTCGCCCACAAAGTGCTCGTCCCGGTACTGGGCGACCCGTACGGCATCGTTCTCGAGCGCGGCGAGATCGAGCTGCAATTCGAGCCGCAGCACGGCTCCTTCGCGGTGTTTTACCACGAGCATCGCTTCCCTCTGGATCCGCGCAGCTATCCCCGAATCCTGGATCGTGCGCTGGCGCATGTCTCCAATGCCGAGCTGGAGAATCTGCGGCGCGCGTTCGGTGAGCTCCCCGACCGCCTGGAGCCCACGCCCGAGCAGATCGCTGAGCGGCACCGCAACAAGGAGCTGGACAAAAAGCGGCTCGCCGGGTTGTGCGCTCGCGAGAAACCGGTCGCCTCCGCCATCGCAGCCGCGGTGCGCAGCCTGGCGGGTGATCCAGGGCACGCGGCCAGCTTCGACGCGCTGCACGAATTGCTCGAAGGCCAGGCCTATCGCCTGGCGTACTGGCGAGTCGCGGCGGATGACATCAACTACCGGCGATTCTTCGACGTCAACGATCTCGCGGCGCTGCGAGTCGAGAATGAGGCCGTATTCGAGGCAACCCACCGGCTCGTTCTGGATCTGGTGAGAGCGGGGAAGATTGACGGACTGCGCGTCGATCATCCCGACGGCTTGTTCGACCCCGCGCAGTATTTCAACCGGCTGCAAAGGCGGATCGCCGAGGGTACGGCGGGAGCGGCGGCGGGAGGGGCAGCGGGAGGGGCAGCGGCCTCATTCGGCGTGGCCGGAGGAGCGCGCGATTTGCCGATCTACCTCGTCGTCGAGAAGATCACGGCCTCGTTTGAAGCCCTGCCCGTGACATGGCCCGTGCACGGAGAGACGGGCTATCACTTCGCCAATGTCGTCAATCGTATGCTGGTCGACGCCGCAACCAAAGCACGTATGGATCGCGTCTACCGGTCGTTTGTCCAGGAAAGTCTCGAGTGGCCCAACATCGCCTACGATGCCCAACATCTCATTCTGCGCAGGTCACTTGCCTCGGAGCTCAATGTCGTCGCCAACCGCCTCGCACGCATCGCACAGACGGACCGTCGGACCCGGGACTTCACACTGAACAGCCTCCGGCAGGCCCTTGCTGAAGTGATCGCCTGCTTTCCCGTCTACCGGACCTATGTGACCGAGACAGTCGCCACTCAGGAGCACCCCTGCATTCATTCGGTCTCGGCGCAGGATCGCAAATACATCGATTGGGCGATTGCCTCGGCCCGCACGCGACGCTCGGCGACGGAAGCGCCGTTGTTCGATTTCGTTCGCAGTGCGCTGCTGCTGGAACTGGAGTCGGCATCGGAAGACCTCGCGCGGCGGATACGCCTCTTCACGATGAAGTTTCAGCAGGTCACCGCCCCCGTGACGGCGAAAGGCATCGAGGACACGGCCTTGTACCGGTTCAACCGGCTCGTATCGTTGAACGAAGTGGGTGGTGAGCCGGATGCCTACGGCTCGTCCGTGCGCGCGTTTCATGCCGACGCGCAGCACCGCGCGCGGTACTGGCCCCATGAGATGCTGGCCACGTCCACACATGACACGAAGCGATCGGGGGATGTTCGAGCACGCATCAACGTCCTGTCGGAAATGACAGCCGTGTGGCGGCAGACGCTCGAGAGATGGAGCCGGATAAACCGCAGCCGCCAGCGGGAAGTGGAGGGGCAGCAGGCGCCAAGCCGCAACGACGAGTATCTGTTGTATCAAACGCTGATCGGTAGCTGGCCGCTCGAACCGGCGCCTGCGCGCGAGGTCGCCATTACCGCCTACCGCGACCGTATCGAGGCCTATATGCTCAAAGCGGCGCGGGAGGCCAAGGCCCGTACCGGCTGGGCCAATCCCAACGAAGCCTACGAGGAGGCGCTGCGCCAGTTCGTCCGCGCGATCCTCGATCCGCGCGAAGGCAACCTGTTTCTAGCCGATTTTGTCGCATTCCAGGGGCGCGTGGCTCGTTTCGGGCTCTACAACGGTCTGACCCAGACCCTCTGCAAGCTCACCGCCCCCGGGGTCCCCGATCTCTATCAGGGCGATGATCTGTGGGACTTCTCCCTGGTCGACCCTGACAACCGCAGGCCCGTCGACTACGAGGTTCGGCTGCGGATGTTGGGTGCGCTGCAGAAGGAGTTTGAGGGAGCGGACGCCACTCTCGTTGCACAGCGCGTTCGCGCGTTAGTGGATAACCTCAGTGATGGACGCGGGAAGCTCTACCTGATCTGGAAGACCTTGCAGTTCAGGCGGGCACACCCAGACCTCTTCCGTGACGCCGAATACCTGCCGCTGCGCGTAACTGGCGAGCATGCGTCCAAGGCGTGTGCCTTTGCTCGTCGAGCCAACGAACAACTCGCCATCGTGATCGCCCCCAGGCTCTACCGTCGGCTTCTGGGGGACGGGGAAGCGCCTCCGCTGGGTCCCGAGATATGGGGAAATACAGCCTTGGAGCTGCCCCGGGGCCTGGACGGCAGCAGGGCGCTGCGCAACGTTCTCGACGACTCCCAGGCTCCGGTCTCTTGCGGGAGCGGGGGAACGCTACCCGTCGGAAACATCCTCACCCATTTCCCGTTAGCCCTTCTGACGACGGTATCATCGTCAACGCGACCCTCGGGAACACGTTGATTCCAGCAGGGACAGGCTTTGGTCTTGAGGAGATTGCCATGTCGAGTCGCTTGCTGAGTGTAGGAATCGGGCTTCTGGCCGTAGCCGCCTTGAGCGCCTGTTCGGACATCCCCCTGCGGCAGCGGGAGGCCGCCACCCGTGACCGGTACCTGCAGTATGCCGGCGCGCCGATCGATAGCTTCACCTGGCTCGGCCGCTATGACAGCTGGACCGCGATCGACAAGTATCAGTTGGTGGTCTGGACCAATATCAACGATGCCTACCTGATCACTGTCGAGCCGCCCTGCGAGGACCTGATGTTCGCACGCCGGATCGGGCTCACGCAGACAGCGCACACGGTCAACCGACGGTTCGACTTCGTGACGACGCACGGCTGGAAATGCATGATCAAGGAAATTCGCCCGATCAATTACCTGAAGATGAAGCAGGACGCGCGGGCGCAGCGGGAAGCGCAGAAAGCGCAGGCCGGACAGCAGAAGGAATAATGGCCGGCGCCGCAGGCACACGCGCCAGAGGTATCTGACGCGCCGTCGCGGGCGCGCGCTTGCAGCCGGACGCGTGCCCGCGGCCGGGGCAGCGCGCCGGCCCACCGTAATCCGGCGGGCCGGCTCATCGCAACTCGTCAGCCGCCTTCGGCCAGCTTCTTCATCGACTCCAACGCGGTGTTGAACCGGGTCGTGTAGTTTTCCTTCGCTTTCGCCTTCGCCTCGTCCGTGGCGAGCGGCGCCTGGTCGTAGATCAGGCTGTAGAGGATTTTCGATTTCTTTTTGCCGTCCTCCACCACCTGCATGGTGCCGTGATAGAGATTGGTCGCGTTCGGCTGAGTGTAGGTGTAGGAATGATCGGTCTTCCCAACCATCACCTCGTCGATCCGATCCGCGAGCCGGCGCACGGTCCCCAGATCGCCATTGCCTGACGTGTAGACACAGGTCAACTTCAGCCACGCGGCGATATCGCAATAGCCTCCCACCTTCTTCCACACCACGTCCGCCGGCTTATCCACGGAGATGCTGAGGTTGATGGTTGCGTAGTCAGCGGCCGAGGCCGAACCCGCGCCCAGAGAAAGTGCGCCGAGGGATAGCGCGCCCAAAGCCAGCCTGCGCTGGCGCCAGCGGATAGTCATGAGACCCCTTACTTCTTTGGTTTCTTGAACTTCAGGACGAACTGATCGGTCTTGCCGCGGATCGAGGCATCGCGAATTCCGATCGTATGCGGGTCATCCTTGTTCTTCAGGGCATCGCTCTGCCCGTCCAGAACGAATCCAGCGGCCTCGACTTCCGTCTTCACCGTCGCCGGATCGATGCGATGGAGGGTGTTCGTATCCCGTGCGCCCGAGCCGGCCTCCGCCGCGTGGTCCAGCACGATGAAGGTTCCGCCCGGCTTGAGCAGGTCGAACATCTTCTTGTTGAATCCAGGGACGATGTCGCCCGGCGCGTTGTGCAGGTCGTGATAGTTGTCCGAAGTCCAGATGACATCGACCGGCTCCGGCAGGGTCAGCTCGTTGACGCGGCCGGACACGACGGTCACGTTGCTGTAGTGCGGATCGGCGGCAATGGCGGCCAGTGGGTTGGGCGCTCCCGCCGGCGCGTTCGGACGCGGAGGAAAGCCAACCGTGTACACCTTCCCCTTGGGACCGACGACACCGCTGAATATACGAGTGAAGTAGCCCCCGCCAGCTAGAAGGTCCACCACCTTGTCACCCGGCTTGATCCCCGCGAACGCCACGACCTCGGCAGGCTTACGGTTGGCGTCGCGGTCTTTATCCTCCTGCGGACGGGCAGGGTCCGCCACCGCGGCGCTCACCGCCTTCGGTATACCTGCGGCCTGAATGACCGTGCTCAACAGGCAGCTGGCCAGCGCACTGGCTGCCCAAAATGAAAATCGCGTCATGGAAACCTCCCTCGCGGTTGGAGCCTTAGCATAGTTCGTTCCGGTACCCGTGGAGAAACGGACCGGGTGAAGTCGGCGCTTATTGCCTTTCATAGCGGTCTTTCAGGGCCGTCCTGTTACGGAGGATCCATGTGGAATCTGAGCCTGCCCTGGTGGGAGTTCGTGCTGCGCGGCCTGATCGTTTACGTCTTCCTGATCCTGATCCTGCGGATCACGGGAAAACGCCAGACCGGCCAGCTCGCGCCCTTCGATCTCGTGCTGCTGCTGGTCTTGAGCAACGCGGTCCAGAACTCGATGAACGGCGGCGACAATACAGTGGTGGGTGGGCTCATTTCCGCCACAACTCTCATTGCTCTCCACTACGTGGTGGCCTTCGCGACCTGGAAGAGCAAGACCCTCGAGTCCCTCATCGAGGGAACGCCCCGCATCATCATCCATAACGGCATTGCCGACGAGCAGGTCATGCGCAGGGAGTTCCTGACCCACCATGAGCTGGCGGCCGCCCTGCGCGCCGCCGGTTGCACGGAAATCGCGCATGTGCGCCTGGCCATGCTGGAGAACAATGGCCAGATCACCGTCGCGCTGCGGTCGAAGCCCGATGGGGATAGCGGGGGACGTGTCGATCCGGCGATTCCCCGTTCGACGTCTCCCTGAAGCAGGCAAATGCCCTGCTGCGCAAGAGCCAAACCCCAGGTGCGCCGGAGGCG
>Ga0070681_10007590_pt1 | contig 10603 bp, 10 predicted proteins | sample KBSC83BmetaG_FD_65650 | JGI IMG/M metagenome (GOLD analysis project Ga0070681, IMG submission 65650) | Corn rhizosphere microbial communities from Kellogg Biological Station, Michigan, USA - KBS C8-3B metaG | ecosystem: Host-associated > Plants > Roots > Rhizosphere | place: USA: Michigan...
GAAGAGCGGGGTGCACTGGACCTTCCTGCGCAATTCGATCTACCAGGACGTACTGGTCGGCCAGGCTGCGAAAATGGTGGCCGAGGGCCGGGCGGTCGTGCCGGCGAACGAGGTCAAGCTCGGCTATGTGGCTCGCGAGGACTGCGCGTCAGCCGCGGCCGCCGTCCTGTCGACGCCAGGACACGACGATCAGGCCTACGACATCACCGGTTCGGAGCTCATCGGACAACGCGAGATCGCGGCCGCGGCGTCCGCCGTCACCGGGCGCACCATCACGGTCTCGGCTGCGGATCCGAATGCTCCTCCGGGTCGCGCTTTCGCGGGACCCGCGGCGACGCGCGTCAGTAGCGCTGTGAAGGACCTTACCGGCAACGCTCCCATCACGTTGAAGCAACTGTTCGAGGCTCACAGGAACGCCCTGCTGGGACCGGGTAGCTGAATGAGTCACCGCGTCCTGGCCCTCCTCGCCGGGCTATGCCTGGTGCTCGCAGCCTCGGTCAGCGCAACCGCCGCCGAGACGGACGACGTGGCCGCGATCCTGAAGAAATACAACGTCCAGGAAGCGCCGACGCCGGTCCGCGAGCGCAAGGACTGGCGGCCTCCCAGGAAACTGGTCGCGCTCGCCGCGAGCATTCCGCCGCCGGAGCGGGCGACGCTCGCCCGGATTCTTCCCGGTGTGAAGATCGTCTACGCCAGGGATGTCGCGAGCGCTGCCAGGGAAGCCGTCGATGCCGATATCGTCAGCGGCATCACCGCCCCGCCCGGAATCTGCGATCCGCGCATCATCAACAATGCGAAGCAGTTACGCTGGATCCTTGCCATGTCCGCGGGCGTCGAGCGCTGTATCGCGGTACCTTCCGTCCTCAGCCGCAATGTGCTGATCACGAATCTGCGCGGCCTCGGCTCCGCGGCCATCGGCGAGCACGCCATCGCGCTCGCACTCGCGCTGGCCCGTGGCCTCGACACGTTCATCACGGACCAGGCCAGCAGCCGCTGGAGTCCGCAGGATGCGCGCGCTTCCCACATGGAGACGCTTGCCGGCAAGACGCTGCTCGTCGTCGGTCTCGGCGGGATCGGCACGGAAGTCGCCAGCCGCGCCCACGGGTTGGGAATGAAGGTGATCGCAACGCGCAACCGCGGCCATGAGGGCCCGGACTACGTCAGCCATGTCGGCGGGCCCGATGAGCTGTTGCAGCTCGCATCAACGGCGGACGTCGTCGTGAATGCGGCTCCCCTGACTGATGAAACGCGGGGCATCTTCAATGCGAAGTTCTTCTCTGCCATGAAGCCCACGGCTTATTTCATCAACGTGGCGCGTGGCGGGAGTGTTGTGACGGACGACCTCGTGGCGGCTCTCAACTCCGGCAAGATCGGTGGCGCGGGCCTGGATGTCGTGGACCCCGAGCCGCTGCCGCCCAATCATCCCCTGTGGCACGCGAAGAACGTGATCATCACGCCCCACATCTCCGGCTCCTCCGACATCCCCAACGAAGCGATCTGGGTGGTGGTGAATGAGAACCTGCGCCGCTACGCCGCGGGGGAGAAGATGCTGTCGGTCGTTGATCTGAAGCGGGAGTACTGAGCGCTCCTACTTCTTCAGCCCAAACGCCAACAGCACGTTGCCGGGAACGCCCAGCAGCCCGCCATAGCCGGAGTTCACGAACAACATGCCGCCCGCGACCACGGGCCCCGCGCCGTCCATCGACCCCCCATGGGCCTTCAGCCCGTTGACGGTGTCGAACTCCCGGTTGGTGTCAAACGTCCACAACACCTTGCCGTCCTTGATCGAGTAGGCGCGCAGGCCGCCGTCCATGCTCGCACTGAGCACTGCGCCCGGAATGACCGTCAGGGGGCCGCCCTGCCCGGCGATGCAGCCGATGGTCACGCCACACAGTTTGGGCTCCGGGGGCACCTGCCAGATCGGCTTGCCGGTGGCGAGTGAGACCGCGCGCATGCCGCCGGGGTGGGGCGTCAGCAGATCGGCCAGTCCGAAGAATGCGCGGTCGCCATCGATCGCGGTGCCCCACTCTCCGCCCAGACCGCTGCCCTGCCCGAACTGATAGCGCCACACGATCGCCCCGTCTTTGTCAGGATCGAGCGCCCAGGCGATGGCGGCCTTCTGCGGTACCACCAGCAGATCGCGGCCATTGATGTGGGCGATGGCCGGCGGCGCCGAGAAGTCATAGTCGGGACCGAGCTTCTTCGGGCACGCGGTGTCGGGCGCGTTGGTGGGATCGCAGCCCATCGCCCACTCATCGTTCCGGGCCACCTGCCGCGCCCATTTGATGGCTCCGGTGTCCAGGGCCATGGCGATGATCGCATCGGTCATCGGCTGCGGCGGATCGGCGTACCCGTTGCCGGTGCCGACATACAACACGCCGCGCTTCGCATCCACAGTCGGCGCGGACCAGATCCCCCCGCCGGCGGGACCGAAGGATTCCACGCCATCCTTGGTCTTGCCGCGCGGCCGGCTTTCCGCGACCGTGTACGTTTTCCACACCACGGCGCCCGTGTTGGCGTCCAGCGCTGTCACGTTGCCGCGGAACGTGCAGCAGGGGTACTTGTTGGTGGCCCCCTGCCCTTCTTCGCCGATGCCCTGCACCGGCACGAACACGCGGCCCTCAAAATAGGTGAGCGAGCCGGTGATGCCGGCCAGCTTGTGACCATCGACGGTACGAGTCCACAACAACTGGCCCGTCTGTGCGTCCACCGCATAGGCGTTTGCCTTGCGATCGCCGAAATACACCGCGAACCCGTTCTTGCCGCCGGCGCCTTTGTACTGACCCACCATCGGCGAGCTGGAGACGCCGGCCTTCGCCTTGAATACCCAATAGCTGCAGCCGCTCTGGGGATCCAGGGCATGCACCTCGCCGTCGTCGCTCGCGACGAAGAGTCGACCGCCGGCAACGGTCGGCTGCGCACGAGCGGAGCTCACGTTGGCATAGCCGAAGGACCACTTGAGCTCCAGGCGCGACAGATCGGCGGCCGTCAATCCGGCCTGCGCCTTCGACTGGCGACGCTCGTTCGCCGGGCCATCGCCCCAGCCGTTCCAGGCCGGGCCGCTCGCGGGGTCGCGCATCGCCTGCGCCTGCGTGCACTGATTGGGCTTTTCGGTCGAGGCACTCTGCGCGCCTGCGAGACTCTTCCCGGTCAGGTACTCGGCAACCGCACGGCGCTCCGCAACGCTCAGCGCGGCCCCCTGGGCCTGCATCTTGCCGTTGGTCAGCGCGTTGACGATCGCGCCGGGAGGAAAATTCCTCAGGATCTCGCGGGGCAGGGCCTTGGATTGCAACGGCTTGCCGGGGTTGGCGTTCGAGGTCTGCACCACGCTCAGGTGGCAGGCGGCGCAAACGCGCTGGAATACAGCCGCACCGGTTCCCGCAGGGGAAGCGGCTGAGCTATTACCCGCGTTACCCCCTGCAGGGGCCTGCGCAAGTGTCGGCGTGGAAGCAAGAAGCCCCAACAGAGCCACGATTGCGGCTGAGCGAAGCATGAAGACCCCCTCATGGCGAACAACGGCCGAGGAGGCGCAGTATAAAGGGACTGCGAGGAAATTCTTGGGGACTGTGCCGTGCACGCGATCAATCAAGGGGCTGCCAGGGCGGCCGTCGTCACCGCTGAGGTCAACTACATCGGGGACATGTCAGAACGGCCGCGCTTCTATGCCAACGACCACTCCCGGGATTTTCTGAATCTGGATCCGCGCCGCATCCGTGTCGAGAACGTCCGCGACCATGGCAGCAGGCCCTCGCTGGACAAGGAAGGCTTCACACTCGTTCCGCACCGCAGCGCCGTCGCCAATTTTCGTGATCCGCAGGAGATCATGCGCACGCACTACCGGGAGATCGAGCGGCTGTTACTCGATCTCAGCGGTGCGGACCGTGTCGCCGTCACCGCCCCGGGGGTGCTGCGCTTCAGCGAGGCCTCCCCCGAATCCGGGCAACTCAACAACTCGCGCCCGGCGCGCTTCATTCACATCGATGTCAGCGACGCCACGGCGAGCATGTTCGCGGAGCGCTCACAACCGCAGGATGCTCCACGACCGGCGCGACGCTCGGTCCACTTCAACGTCTGGCGAGTGTTGTCGCCTCCTCCGCAAGACGTACCGTTGGCGGTGTGCGATGCGCGCAGCCTGGCCGCGGAGGATCTGGTCAAGGCGGATGCGATATTCGATGTCACGGATCGTCCGGAGTGGTCCTTCGAAGCCCTCCTGGTCCGCCACAACGCCGCGCATCGCTGGTGTTACTTTCCTGACATGACGCGCGAGGAGGCGCTCGTGTTCAAGACGAACGACTCGCAGGCGGGCGAGCCGCACCACGTGCCGCACACGGCGTTCAACGACCCCACGTGTCCGCCAGGGGTCGCGCCGCGCAACAGCATCGAGATGCGGGCTATCGCTTACTGGTTTTGATGGCCGGAGCGCGCCGGCGCCGGCGCAAGGTCGGCGCCAGCGCAAAGTCCAGCAAGCGCGAGGTGCGGCCGGCGCAAAGTGCCCGCACGGCCCGGAGGGCCGTTACGAGACCCTGAAGGGTGGCAGGTCACCGCCACCCTCGAAGGGTCCACGGGCGAAGGGGGACCGCTCGAAGCGGCGGACGCCGCCCTGCTCGAAGCTGGAGTAGGGATGGCTCTCCGTCTCGGTCGATCGGGCGATCGCCCTTGCATTCGCGTCTTCCGCCCCCACATAGCGGATATCCACGTGTGCCTGGGCCGTGGCCTGCCTGGCCACCGTTGCGGCGATCTGCTTCGCGGCGCTCTGAGTGGCCAGGTCGGTGATGTTGCAGGTTGTCGATTCTGTGCTCATGGCTGTTTCCTTTCAGCCACTGAATGTGGGATGGGCCGCCGCTTTTTCAAGCCGCTCCGGCAACATCTACTTGCACTCTTGAAATCACCCGGCGCGCCATCATCCAGCGTGTCATCGCACTTGGGCACTTGCCCGTTGCGAAAAGGAGGACATGACATGTTTGGCACGTTGAGAGGTTTTGAGGTCTCGCTGTTCGATGAATTCAGACGTCTGCAGCGGGAGGTCGATGACGTATTCGGCCGTGACGTGCACCACTCGTTCACCCGTGGCGCATTCCCTGCCATCGACGTGGTCAGCAATCCACAGCAGGTGGACGTGTATCTGACCGCCCCCGGCATCGATGCCAAGGCTCTGGATATCTCGATTCAGCAAAACGTGCTGAGCGTGACCGGTCGACGCGAGGCGCAGGTGGAGGACAAAGCTTCCCTCCATCGCCAGGAGCGCTTCAGCGGCGAGTTCCGCCGTGTCATCACGCTGCCTGAGGATGTAGATCCGAGCCACGTCAGCGCGAGCTACGTTGACGGCGTAGTGCGGATCAGTGTGCAGCGCCGCGAGGCCGCCAAGCCGCGCCAGATCGAGATTCACTAAGAGGAGATTTCACATGTCCATCAGTGCGGAAGTGGCCGGCAACCTGACCAGCGCCGGCGTCAATGGGCAACACGCGCCGCTCGCCCAGACGGTCCTGCGCCCCGCGGTCGATATATTCGAAGACGCGGAAGGGGTAACGCTGTACGCGGACATTCCGGGCGTGTCGAAGGAGAGACTGAACGTGCACGTCGACGGCAAGACGCTGCTGCTCGAGGGCACGGTACAGCCGGCCAACGGCTCGCAGGCGGACGGAAACGGCACCCGTTATCGCCGCAGCTTCGCCCTCAGTCGCGAGCTCGACCCGGAACGCATCGAGGCGAAGGTGAAGGACGGCGTGCTCACGCTGAGAGTCCCGAAGCGCGCCGAGAATCGCCCGCGCAAGATCGAGATCCAGTAGGCGATCGAGGTCCGGCAAGCCCGCACGCCGGCCGTACCAGCCCGGCGGTGTCCGGCGAAGGCCAGGCGCGGCGGAGTCGAAGAGCCTGCGTGCGTCTCGAGGGAGGCGCACGCAGGCTCTTCTCATTCCCCGGATCTGCAAGAATAGGCTCCCTGTCTCCTGCCGCGTCCGAAAGAGGGAGCCCTTGCAATCGATCATCTCCGTTTCGAAGCTGACCAAGGTCTACGCTTCCGGATTCCAGGCGCTGAAGAGCGTGGATCTGGAAATCCGCCGCGGCGAGATCTTCGCGCTGCTGGGCCCGAACGGCGCCGGCAAGACGACCTTGATCAGCATCATCTGCGGCATCGTCAACCCCAGCTCGGGAACGGTGCTCGCGGATGGCCATGACATCATTCGCGAGTTCCGCGCGGCCCGCGCGAAAATAGGCCTGGTGCCACAGGAGCTCACCACCGACATGTTCGAGACGGTGTGGGACACCGTCACCTTCAGCCGTGGCCTCTTCGGGAAGCCCCCGAAGCCGGCGCACGTCGAGAAGGTGCTGAAGGACCTGTCGCTGTGGGAGAAGAAGGACTCCAAGATCATGACGCTCTCCGGCGGCATGAAGCGCCGGGTCATGATTGCCAAGGCCCTCTCCCACGAGCCGCAGATCCTGTTTCTGGATGAGCCCACGGCGGGAGTCGACGTCGAGCTGCGGCGGGGAATGTGGGAGATGGTGCGCGCGCTGCGCGCCAGCGGCGTCACCATCATCCTCACGACCCACTACATCGATGAAGCCGAGGAGATGGCCGACCGCATCGGGGTGATCAGCAAGGGCGAGATCATCCTGGTGGAGGAGAAAGCGGCCCTCATGCAGAAACTCGGCAAGAAGCGGCTCACGCTGCACTTGCAGAGCCCGCTGCAGAGCGTTCCCGCCGAGCTTGCCGATGTGCCGCTGGAGTTGTCCGCCGACGGCCAGGAGCTCGTCTACACCTTCGAGAGCAAGGGCAACCGCACCGGCATCGCCGGCCTGCTGCGCCGCCTGGGCGAGCGCGGCATCGACTTCAAGGACATGCAGACCTCCGAGAGCTCGCTGGAGGAGATCTTCGTGAGCCTGGTGAGGTCAAAGGCATGAACGTCTACGCCATCCGGGCAATCTATGGCTTCGAGCTGGCGCGCACCTGGCGCACGCTGATGCAGAGCATCGCCTCGCCGGTGCTGTCCACCTCCCTGTACTTCATCGTGTTTGGTGCTGCCATCGGCTCGCGCATGACGGCGATCGACGGGGTGAGCTACGGCGCCTTCATCGTACCGGGCCTGATGATGCTCTCGATCCTGACCGAGAGCATTTCCAACTCCTCGTTCGGCATCTACATGCCGCGCTTCGCCGGTACGATCTTCGAGGTTCTGTCCGCGCCGATCTCGGCGGTGGAGATCGTCATCGGCTACGTGGGCGCGGCGGCCACCAAGTCGATCATCCTGGGAGCGATCATCCTCATCACCGCGCGGCTGTTCGTGAGCTTCTCGATCCTGCATCCCCTGTGGATGGCCGGCTTCCTGGTGCTGACGTCGGTGACCTTCAGCTTCTTCGGCTTCATCATCGGGGTGTGGGCCGACGGCTGGGAGAAGCTGCAGATCGTGCCCATGCTGATCATCACGCCGCTGACGTTCCTGGGCGGCAGCTTCTACTCCATCTCGATGCTGCCGCCGCTGTGGCAGAAGATCGCGTTGGTGAATCCCGTGGTGTACCTGGTGAGCGGCTTCCGCTGGAGCTTCTATGGCACCTCCGACGTCAACGTCTGGGTGAGCTTCGGAATGACGCTGCTGTTCCTGCTGCTGTGCATCGCGGCGGTCGGATGGATTTTCCGCACCGGGTACCGGCTCAAGAGCTGAAGTCCGCAGTGCGGCTACGGCCGGGCGCCGCGATTGTGTGAGCGATCTCACAATCGGACGAAGGCGCGACGGCATGCCTCTCACCCCCCGGCGCAGTCGGTCGACAGGGGCCGACCGCCTGTGGTTTAACACGGCCTGACCCACTGGCAGTGCCTATCCACGTGCGCATCTCAAAAGACAAGAAGCCCGCGGCCGCGCCGGCATCGAAAGCCGCGAAATCAACGCCGCAGAAGACGGCACACCCGCGCACGGAGGCTGCCCCCTCGGGGAACGGGTCGAGCGGTGCCCCGCAAGCGGGCCCGATGGGGGCCGGCGCAACGCCCTCCGGCTTCACCTTCATCGCGCGCCAGCCCATCTACGACTCCGCGATGGCGGTCAGCGCTTTTGAGATTCTCTACAAACAGGCGCACCTGAACGGCGAGCCGGCCGACCCCCGCCAGGCCGCGCTGCAGGTGCTTTCGACCGCGGCGCTGGAGATCGGGTTCGACAAGCTGGCCGGCGGACTGCCCGTCCACATCAACTTTCCCGCCGAGCTGCTCGTCGATGTGCCGCCGCTGCCTTTTCCACCGGAGCGCGTCGTTGTCGACGTGAGCGAACAGGCCCTCACGGAACCGAAGGCCGTCGTGGGGTTACAGGGGCTGCGCGCACGCGGTCACGCGACCGCGCTGGACGGCTACTCGCGTCCGGCGGGCGACGCCACCCTGCTGACCGGATTCAACTCCGTGAAGTTGCAGATCTCCGAGCGCGAGCCCGAGGAGCTGGCGCGGGTCGTCAAGGAGCTGAGATCGCGGAACATCAGGCTCATTGCGTCCGGAGTCGCCACGGTCGAACAGTTCGAGCGCTGCATCGCCTTCGGGTTCGAGGGTTTTCAGGGCGACTTCCTGCAACACCCGCAGACCTTCCGCGCCAAGCAAGTGCCGTCCAACAAGCTGAGCACCCTGCGCCTGGTGGCCTCGTTGCAGAATGAGAACTACGCGATCGGCGAAGTGGAGCGGCTGCTGAGCCAGGACATCTCCATGTCCTATCACGTCCTGCGCTGTATCAATTCCAGCTTCTACAACCTGCCGCGCAAGGTCGACTCGATCCGGCAGGCGATCGTGATCCTGGGTCTGGAGAACCTTCGCCAGCTGTGCACGCTGCTGTGTCTGCAGGGGCTCGACGATCGTCCCCCGAGCTTGTTCGTGCATGCTCTGACCCGTGCACGCCTGTGCGAGCAGCTCGGCAAGATGGGCGGCGCGAAGGATGCCGGCCCGTTCTTCATGACCGGCCTGTTCTCGCTGCTGAACGCCCTGGTCGGTCTGCCGACAGAGAAAATCGTGGAAGAGCTCCCGCTGGCCCCGGCAATCAGCGCTGCTCTGGTCACTGGCGAAGGGGATCTCGGCGCCGCGCTCCAATGCACACGCGCTTATGAGCGAGGTGCCTGGAGTCACGTGATCTACGGCGACGTGGCACCCCACCTCGTTCGCGCGGCGTATGTCGATGCGGTATTCTGGGCAGAACAGGCGCGAACGCTGATCGTTGCGTAATTTCACATGCCGAGGCGAGTGAGGTGGTGAGCCTGATTGAAAGCCGGCGGCGCGACCATCCGGCTCACCTCAAAAGGTGCGGGTGAGGTGGTGACCCTGATTGAAAGCCGGCGGCGCGACCTTGGCGGGTGGGAGGTCGGCCGGGTGCTGCCGTACGCGCAGCATCGGATGGTCGGCCCGTTCATTTTCTTCGACCATCTGGGTCCGATCGACTTCCCGCCGGGTATTCCAAAAAGCGTCGACGTACGCCCCCATCCGCACATCGGGCTTGCGACGGTGACGTACCTGTTTGCCGGCGAGATCATGCATCGCGACAGTGTCGCCTCCGAGCAAGCTATCCGGCCGGGTGAGGTCAACTGGATGGTCGCCGGCCGCGGCGTGACGCACTCTGAGCGGTTCGAGCGCGCGCGAGCCGCGGGCGGGCCGATCCATGGCATCCAGTCCTGGGTGGCGCTGCCTCGGGAGGCGGAAGAGACCGACCCCAGCTTCGCTCATTTCGAGCCCGACGCGCTGCCCCTGTTGGAAGAGAACGGTGCCGCGGCGAGGCTGCTCGCCGGCGCCGCCTTCGGTCTCTCCTCCCCGGTAGCGACCTTCTCGCCGCTGTTCTATCTGCACTGGACGTTGCCACCGGGAGCGAAGGTCAAGCTGCCGGCGGGTGTGGCCGAACGCGCGGCGTATGTCGTGTCCGGACAGGTCGAAACGGCAGGACGCGCGCTGGCGCCGGGGCAGATGCTCGTGTATTCGCCGTCCGAAGAAGCAGTGCTCCAGGCAAAGACCACAGCGATCGTGATGGCCCTCGGCGGCGAACCCGTCGGCGAGCGTTTCATCGAGTGGAATTTCGTGTCGTCCTCGAAGGAACGGATCGAGCAGGCCAAGGCTGATTGGCGCGCCGGTCGCATCAAGCTCCCCGACTTCGACAATCAGGAGCTCATCCCGCTTCCGCCGGAGCCCCCGCCGCCGCCGAGCCCTTCACCTCTGTAGCCCCAGCCGGCCCTTGCGGGTCGGGCGGCACGCGGAAGCAGGCCACATACAGCGCCGGCAGAAACACCAGCGTGAGCGCGGTTGCAACGGCCAGCCCACCCATGATGGCGTAGGCCATCGGGCCCCAGAAAACGGTGGGCGCGATCGGAACCATGCCGAAGATCGCTGCGGCGGCGGTCAGGAGGATGGGCCGGAAGCGGTGCGAGGAGGCTTCGACGACCGCGCTCCAGCGCGAACGCCCGTGGACAATCTCAGTCTCGATCTGATGGACGAGGATCACGGAGTTGCGCACGATCATGCCGACGAGGGCGATGATCCCGAGCAACGCAACGAATCCCAGGGGCTTGTCGGCCACGAGCAGAGCGAACACCACCCCGATCAGCCCGAAGGGCGCCACGCTGAGCACAATGAGCATGCGACTGACGCTCTGCAACTGCACCA
>Ga0070681_10007592_pt1 | contig 10603 bp, 12 predicted proteins | sample KBSC83BmetaG_FD_65650 | JGI IMG/M metagenome (GOLD analysis project Ga0070681, IMG submission 65650) | Corn rhizosphere microbial communities from Kellogg Biological Station, Michigan, USA - KBS C8-3B metaG | ecosystem: Host-associated > Plants > Roots > Rhizosphere | place: USA: Michigan...
GCGGTTCTCCCCCATCTGGCGGGCATAGGCCAATAGGCGCCGAGCTTTGGAAGGATTGCCGGGCTTGGTGCCGGTCTTGTATTTGGCCGGCAGGCCGAAGGCGGAGAAGGCGCGGTCGTAGGCGATCTTCTGCAGGACTTCGGCGAGGCGCTCCAGGTTGTCGCGGTCGTCGACCGGGGCGGGTGACTTGAGGAGGCGATCCCAGCGCTCCGCCTCCTCCGCATAAATGGCCGCCTGGACCGGCGCGCCGCCGGCGTAGGCGAGCCAGCGGTCGGGATTCTCGGCGCCCTGCTGCTTCAGCCAGGCGATGGCGGCGTCGCGCGGCGGGATAGGGACCGGAAGCGCCACGCAGCGGCTGCGGATGGTCGGCAGGAGCCGGGCGGGCCGGTGCGAGACGAGGATGAAGACCGCCCCCGCGGGCGGCTCCTCGAGGCTCTTGAGGAGCGCGTTGGCGGCGTTGGGATAGAGGTCCTCCGCCGGATGGACAAGCGCGATGCGCAGCGCACCGCGATGCGACCCGACGTTGAGGAAATCGGCGAGCTCGCGGATCTGCTCGATGCGGATGAAAAGGCTCGGCTGCTTGGTACGACGGGCAGGGGCCTCGGCTGCACTACCCTCCTCGCCCTCCTCCTCTGTCGCCGGCGGCACTTTCGCGATCGCCTCGGGCTCCACGCGGCGGAAGTCCGGGTGGTTGCCGGCGAGATACCAGCGGCATGCATCGCATTTGTCGCACGGCCGCGCGGCCGGATCGGCGTGCTCGCAAAGGAGGAGCTGCGCGACGCGCTCCGCGAGCTCGAGCTTGCCGACGCCGCGCGGGCCGTGCAGCAGGAGCGCGTGCGGCAGGCGCTGGCGGCTGGCCTTGAGCGAATCGAGGATCGGCTGGTTCCAGGGATGCATCAGAAGCCCTGCAGCGCTTTTTTCACCTGCTCGCGCACGGCGTGCGCATCCCCGGAGGCGTCGATGACGCGCACGCGGTCGGGCTCCTGGCGGCCGATCGAGAGATATGCGTTGCGCACGCGGTCGAAGAAGGCGCGGTCTTCCTTCTCGAAGCGGTCGAGCTCGCGGCCCGACTTGGCGAGGCGCTGGCGCGACACCTCGTAAGGGCAGTCAAAGATCAGGGTGCGGTCCGGGCGCACGCCGGGATGGGCGGCTTGCGTCAGGCTCGCGATCAGGTCGGCGCTCACGCCCTTGCCGGCTCCCTGGTAGGCGACCGTGGCGTCGGTAAAGCGGTCGCAGATCACGTAGTGCCCGGCCTTCAGCGCCGGCTGGATCACCTTCGCGACGTGGTCGGCGCGCGCGGCAAAGATGAGCAGCGTCTCCATGAGCGGCGCCATCGGCTCGCCGAGGATCGCCTGGCGCAGCCGCTCGGCGAGGTCGGTGCCGCCCGGCTCGCGAGTGACGATCACGTGGGTCCCCTTGCTGCGCACCGCGTCGGCGATGAACTCGATGTGGGTCGATTTGCCCGCGCCGTCGACGCCCTCGAGCGTGAGGAACTTCATTTCTTCAGCTGGTACTTCGAGACGGCGCGGTTGTGCTCGTTCAGGTTGCGCGAGAACTGGCTGGTGCCGTCGCCGCGCGAGACGTAGTACAGCGCATCGGTTTTTTTCGGCCGCAGGGCGGCGCGAATGGACGCGAGGCCGGGCATGGCGATGGGCGTCGGTGGCAGGCCGGCGCGCGTATACGTGTTGTATGGACCGTCTTCCGTGAGGTGCGTCCGCTTGAGGTTGCCGTCGAACGAGGCGCCGAGGCCGTAGATGATGGTCGGGTCGACCTGCAGGCGCATGCCGATGCGCAGGCGATTCACGAGCACGCCGCCGATCTGGTCGCGCTCCTCCGGGCGGCCGGTTTCCTTCTCGATGATCGAGGCCATGATGAGCGCCTCATAGGGCGACTTGTAGGGCACGTCCGCCGCCTTCGCCTTCCACTCGTTGTCCAGGTGCCGGTGCATCGCGCGGTAGGCGCGGCGGAAGATGGCAAGCTCGCTCGAGCCTCTGGCGAACAGGTAGGTATCGGGGAAGAAGAGCCCTTCCGGATGGTTTTCCGTCGCCTGGATGCGCTTCAGGATCTCCGCATCCTCTATTCCGGTCGTGTCGTGCTTCAGGTCCGGATTGGCGTCGAGCGCCGCACGGAATTGCGCGAAAGTCCATCCTTCGATGAGGCGCATTTCGGCCTGAGTGACGTCGCCGCGCGTGAGCTTGTCGAGCAGCTCGACCGGCGTGATCGGCTGCGTGAGGAGGTAGTTGCCGGCCTTGATGTCGCGCTCGCGGCCCAGAAGCCTCGCCAGCGCCTCGAAGTGGGCAGGCTTCACCCGGACCCCGGAGCGCTGGAGGAGCGCGATGGTGCCGCGCAGGCGGGTGCCCGGCGGAACTTCGATCTCGATGGATTCGGCGGACATGCCGACCGGCGAGCGCACGTACCACGCGGCATAGCCTCCGGCGCCGAGCACGGCCAACAGCACGAGCACGAAAAAAGTTTTCAATTCGGCGCGCGGTAAAATGACGATTCTACGATGCAACGAGCGCGTCTAACCCGCTACGGTTTGCTGTCCGTCACTGGCACGGATGCAAGGGCATTTCTTCACGCGCAGCTCACCAACGACATCGAGCACCTGGGCGCGGATCGCGCCGTGCTCGCCGGCTGGTGCTCCGCGAAGGGACGCCTGCTCGCCAGTTTTCTCGTCGTGCCCTCGGCAGAAGGATTCCTGCTGCAGCTGGCGCGCGATCTCGCCGTGCCGGTCGCGAAGCGCTTGTCGATGTTCATCCTGCGCTCGAAGGTGAAAATCACTGACGAGAGCGAAAGCTGGGAGCAGTTCGGCGTCTGGGACGCCCAACTGGGCAACGCTGGCGTCTCGTGGAACGGCAACGTGGCCACCGTTTCCGTGGGCGACGGCCGCTACCTCCAGCTCGCGCCAAGGGGCGAGATCAAGGACGCGGCGAACGCCAGCGAAGCCGAATGGGCGCTGCAGGAGATCCGGGCGGGCCGCCCGCTCATCACCAGTGCGACGCAGGACCAGTTCGTGCCGCAGATGGTGAACTTCGAGCAGGTCGGCGGCGTGGACTTCAAGAAGGGCTGCTATCCCGGGCAGGAGATCGTCGCGCGCGCCCAATATCGCGGCCAGGTAAAGCGGCGCATGGTGCACGCCACGGCGCCGGCCGGCGTCGCGCTGCAGCCCGGCGCGGACTACAACGGCGGCACGGTGGTCGACGTCGCGCCGGCGGAAAATGGCAGCGAGCTTCTCGCGGTGGTGCCGATATGAATTACTACGTCTATTACAAGGTGGAGCCGAAGCGCCTGGCCGAGCTGCGTGAGCGCATCGCGCATCTTTTCGCCGTGATCGAGCGGGAATGCGGCGTCCGCGGACGCTGGATGCACCGGCGCGACGACCCCGTGACCTACATGGAGATCTACGAGGACGTGGAGGATACGCAGAAGTTCGAGGCCGTGCTGAGCCGCGAGAGCGCCGGCCTCGGGCTCCAGCGGCGCACGGAGCTCTTCGTATCTGCCTGATCGTCCTCGGCTGGAAGGCGCACCCGCGCTATCCCCTGATCGTCGCGGCGAACCGAGACGAGTTCCATTCGCGCTCCGCGGCGCGCGCGGCGTTCTGGCGGGACCAGCCGGACATCCTCGCCGGGCGTGACCTGCAGGCGATGGGCACCTGGATGGGCGTCAGCCGGCACGGCAAGTTTGCCGCCGTCACCAACTATCGCGGCGCTCGCGAGCCGTCCGCCGCGGAGTCGCGCGGCGCGCTCGTCACCCATTTCCTGGCGGACGGTGCCCTCCCCGCGGCCTATGTCGACGATGTGAACGCCCGTGGAGCGAAGTACAGCGGCTTCAATTTGCTCGTCGCCGACCGGAACGACCTTTGGTGGATGTCGAACCGCGACGGCGCGCCGCGGAAGCTCGAGCCCGGCTACTACGCCCTCGGCAACCTCCTCCTCGACTCGTCGGACGTGCAGCCGATCAAGGCGAAGGCGGCGGACACACCGCCGTCGGTCGAGGCGCTCTTCAGCCTCGTCGCTCAGGCGAAGATCGTGAACGAGCAGTACGGCACCCGCTGCTCGACCGTGCTCCTCGATAGCGGCAAGGACATGCGCTACTCGGAGCGCGCGTTCGGACCTGATGGGGCGGAGGGATCCACCCTCCACTTCCAATTCACCACCTAATTCGGGGTCAGGGCGTTAATTCACCGATCTCTGGAGCGCTGTCAGTCGTCCCCGCGAAGGCGGGGACCCAGTCTGGTGAATTAGCGCCCTGACCCCGAATTCAGAGCGACCGTCGCATCGCCTGGTGCGCGATGCCGGCTTCCTCGTACACCGGCCCCTCGGGCTGGAATCCCTCGGCACGGTAGAAGCCCACGGCATGGACCTGCGCCGAAAGCAGCGCCTCGCGGTCGCCGCGGCCACGTGCCGCTTCGAGCAGTGCCCGTAGCAGCGCTTTGCCGATGCCCTTGCCGCGTTGCGACTTCAGAACCGCCATGCGGCCGATGTGCCCGTCGGGCAGCAGGCGGCCGGTGCCGACGGGCTGGCCGTCGACGTAGGCGAGCGCGTGGACGCAGCGCGCGTCGTGCTCGTCGAGCTCGATCTCGGCCGGCACGCGCTGCTCGTCGACGAACACGGTGAAGCGGATGGGCTTCGCGTCGGCTTGAGCGCTTTCCCAGTCGAGCAGGCGGATTTCGAGCATCGGTCGAAAAGTATAATCACTGCATGAAAAGTCTCTGGAGCGACGCCGAGGCCGCGCAGTTCACGGGGCCTCTCGGACCGCGCGTCTATACCTCGCGCCTGCTGGGCCGCGACAAGACGCTCGTCCTGCACGGCGGCGGCAATACCTCGGTGAAGATGCGCGAGAAGAACCTCTTCGGCGAGGAGGAGGACATCCTCTACGTGAAAGGCAGCGGCTGGGACCTCGAGACGATCGAGGCGCCGGGCTTCACGCCGGTGTCGCTCTCCTACGTGAAGCGCCTCGCGCAGCTGCCGTCGCTCTCCGACCCCCAGATGGTGAACGAGCTGAACACGCACACGCTGAGAGCGGGTGCGCCGTCGCCGTCGGTCGAGACCATCCTGCACGCGATCCTGCCGCACACCTACGTCGATCACACGCACGCCGACGCCGTGCTCTCCGTCTCCAACGCGCCGGACGGCGAGAAGCGCGTGCGCGAGATCTATGGCGACCGGGTGGTCGTCATCCCGTACATCATGGCCGGTTTCGACCTCGCCGCGTACTGTGCGCGCGAGTTCCCCAGGCAGGCCGGCAAGAACACGATCGGCATGGTGCTGCTCTCGCACGGCATCTTCTCGTTCGGCAAGGATGCGCGCGAGTCGTACGAGCGGATGATCGAGCTCGTCTCGATGGCGGAGGAGTACCTGCAGAAGAAAGGCGCGTGGCGGCCCGAGCTGAAGCCCGCTTCATCGACGACGGTGAAACGCGATGAGATAGCGGCGTTGCGCCGCGCGATGTCGGACCAGGCCGGCTTCCCGCTCGTCCTGCGCGTGAACGACAGCGCCAAGTTCGCCGGTTTCGCGCAGCGCCAGGACCTCGAGAAGCTTTCGCAGCAGGGGCCGGCGACGCCGGACCACGTCATCCGCACCAAGCCGTTCCCGATGCTCGGGCGCGACGTCGCCGGCTATGCCAGGCGCTATGGCGACTACTTCCAGCGCTTCTCGTCGAGCGCCAGGGAAAAGAAGACCATGCTGGACGCCGCGCCGCGCATGGCGCTCGATCCGGCGCTCGGCTTCGTCGCCGCCGGTCGCACCGCGAAGGACACGGCGATCGTCGAGGAGCTCTACGACCACACCATCGACGTGATCCTGCGCGCCGAGGCGCTCGGCGGCTGGCGGGCGCTCGACCAGAGGCACACCTTCGACATCGAGTACTGGGATCTCGAGCAGGCGAAGCTCAGGAAGGCGGGCTCGCCGCCGGCGTTCGCGGGCGAGGTCGCCGTGGTCACCGGCGCGGCTTCGGGCATCGGCAAGGCGTGCGTCGAGTCGTTCCTGAAGCGCGGCGCGGCCGTCGTGGCGCTGGACCGCAATCCGGCAATCGAGACGCAGTGGAAGCGACCCGATGTGCTGGGCGTGGTTTGCGACCTCACGGACGCGAAGGCCATCGACCAAGCCCTCGACGGCGCGGTGAAGCGCTTCGGCGGCGTGGACATGCTGGTCCTGAACGCCGGCATCTTCCCCTCCTCCTCGCCGATCCAGAGCATCGCGCCGGAAAGCTGGCGGAGCGCGATGACGGTGAACGTGGAAGCCAACCTGTTCGTCATGCAGGCCTGCCATCCGCTCCTGAAGCTCGCGCCGCGCGGCGGCCGCATCGTCGTCATCGGCTCGAAGAACGTGCCGGCGCCCGGACCCGGCGCGGCGGCCTACTCGGCGTCGAAGGCGGCGCTCAACCAGCTGGCGCGGGTCGCGGCGCTCGAATGGTCGAAGGACGGCATCCGCATCAACTCGCTGCATCCCAACCAGGTGTTCGACACGGCGCTGTGGACCGAAGACGTCCTCGCCTCGCGCGCGAAGGCCTACAACATGACCGTCGAGCAGTACAAGAAAAACAACCTCCTCAAGGCCGAGGTGTCGTCGAAGGATGTCGCCGAGCTTGCGGCGGAAATGTGCGGGGCGCTCTTCGCGAAGACGACGGCGGCGCAGGTCCCGGTCGACGGCGGCAACGAGCGCGTGGTTTGAAAAAGTCCGCGGTACAACCGATCCGCTGGCGCGGCGACCGGCTCGAGCTCCTCGACCAGCGGCTCCTGCCCGGCAAGAAGGTCTACATCACCTGCCGCACCGCCGAGCAGGTGGCGAAGGCGATCAAGGACATGGTGGTGCGCGGCGCGCCGGCGATCGGCTGCGCGGCGGCCTTTGGCGTCGTGCTCGGAAAGGGCTCGAAAAAAGCGTACGACGTGCTGGCGAAGAGCCGCCCGACGGCGGTGAACCTCTTCTGGGCGCTCGAGCGCATGAAGCACGCCTGCGACCTGGAAGCGGAGGCGCGCGCCATATATGCGGAGGACCTCGCCGCGAACCGCGCGATTGGCGAGCTAGGCGCGGAGCTGATCAAGGAGCGCTCGCGCGTCATGACTCACTGCAATACCGGCGCGCTCGCCACCGCCGGCCACGGCACGGCGCTCGGCGTGATCCGCTCGGCGAAGGGCAAGAAGATCTCCGTCATCGCCAACGAGACGCGTCCGTATCTCCAGGGGGCGCGCCTCACCGCCTGGGAATGCGTGCAGGAAGGCATCCCGGTCACGCTGATCACCGACAACATGGCCGGCCACCTGATGAGCCGCGGCGAGGTGGACGTGGTGATCGTCGGCGCCGACCGCATCGCCGCGAACGGCGACGTGGCGAACAAGATCGGCACCTACGCGCTCGCCGTGATGGCGAAGCGCCACGGCATCCCCTTCTATGTCGCCGCGCCCTCCTCCACTTTCGACCCGAAGATCCCGGACGGCTCGCACATCCCGATCGAGGAGCGCCCCGGCGACGAGGTCACCGGCTACCGCAAGGTGCGCTGGGCGCCGAAAGGCGTGAAGGTGCGCAACCCGGCGTTCGACGTCACGCCGGCGGAGCTCATCACCGGCATCATCAGCGAGAAGGGCATCGCCATGCCGCCCAACCCCGAAACCATCCGCAAGCTGATCGGCTAGGGGCGCACGGCGGGCGTTTCCAGCTGCATGCCCCGCGCCCGCCACATCAGGTAGTACTCGAGCTCGACAAATTCCGGCGAGCCGTATGCATACGGCTCGGCGCGCACGCCGATCATGCAGTTGCGCAGCCGGCGCTGCAGCGAGCCCATGCCCTGCCATTCGAGCCGGTAGATCGGATAGCCGGTCGGATGCGCCTGTGGGATCGGCGTGCCGGCGAGGCTCTTGCCCCAGTTGTCGTCGTGGCACTGGCTGCATGCGAGGTTGAGCTGCCCCTGCCGGCGCTCGAAGAGCGCGCGGCCGGCCGCGAGATGCTTGGCGTCCTCCGCTACGGCGATCGGCACGCCGCGCGACTGCTTCCCGACATAGGCGGTCAGCGCGAGGAGCTCCTTGCTCTCGTACGCATACGGCGCCGCCTTCTGGCGCTCGACGCGGCAGGCGTTGATCTGCTGCTCGAGGTCGACGAGCTTGCCGTTCTTGATCGCCGGGTAGCGCGCGGCGACGCCCTTCATGTCCTGATGGCAGCCCGCGCAGTTGTCCTTGAAGAGCGCCTCGCCTTCCATCAGCACGAAGAGCGCCGGGCTGGTCGTGTCGTCGTCCTGCATGGCGCGCGTCTCGCGGCTCATGAACTCGTAGCCGGAACGCCGCTCGGCGAGCGGGATGTCGCCGGCGTGGGCCATCGCGGCGGACAAGACGAGCGCGAGCAGGCTCAAGTGACGCTGATCTGCGCCGAGTAGGCGGCGGAATAGCCGTTGTCGCCGGTCCACTTGAATTCGAGCGTGCCGCTCTCGGTGGCGACGGTGGTGAACGCGATCAGCGGGTTCGCCGCCATCGCGGGAAAGAGCTCGGCGCGGAAGATCTCGACGCCGTTATAGGTACAGACGAAGCGCGTGATGATGTCGCGCGCGATGCGCTCGCCGGTCTGCGCGTGGCGGAAGCCGGTCTCCATGGCGTGCGCGGCGAGCGTCTTGATCTCGATGACCTCGCCGCGCTTCGCGCTCTTCGGAACGGTGACCGCGACCGGGCCCATCAGATGAGCCCGTCCTCGAGGCACGCCGACAGCGTGACGACGACGGAGACCGTGTCGGACCAGAACGAGCCGTCGCTCATCTCGGCGATGGCGATGACGTTGCCGGTGTCGGCGATGCGGCCGCGCACCGAGACGCTCGCCCGCCCGGCGCGCGGACCGAGGTGCGCGCTCAGGACATACGGCTGCGGGTTCTTCTCCGTGAGGACCGTGATCACCCTCACGTGGTCGGCCGCCGTCATCGGGCTGTCGACCGTGACGCTGATCGGCACCGTGTTGCCGTTGTCGACGAGCGGCGGCACGTCGAGCTTCACGCGCCCCGGCTGCAGCTTCGCGCCGCGCGTCACGGCGTGGATCGCTTCCTCGAGCGCAGCCTTGCGCTTGGCCGCGATGTTCGGATCGAGCTGTGCGCGCGCTTGGCTCGCAAACGCGCCGAGAAGCAGGAAATGGCGCCGGGAAATCATTTCAGCGTGGCGAGGAAAGCCACCACGTCCTCGATCTGCCCGGCGGTGAGGACGGTCTTGCCGCGATAGCCGGGGGCCACGCGCGTCCCGCCGGTGCGGTAGTACGCGGGCATGATGGTCTGCGGGTTGAAGCGCGCCGGGTCGACGAGCCGCGCCCGCAGCTGCGCTTCGCCGAGGCGGCCGGCCGTACGCAGGTCCGGGGCGAGGTTGCCCTGGAAGCGCTCCTCCGGGAACGGACCGCTGTGGCACAGCAGGCAAAGGCCGACCTGGCGATTCGCGACGATCGCCCGGCCCCGCGCCGGATCGCCTTTGGCGCCGGTGAGCGAGGCCGGGATGCCCTCATCTCCTTGTGCTTTCCCGGTGAGAAGGAAAAGGACGAGGAGCAATACCCTCACACCATCTCGATGCCGTGGTTCTTGAGCGGCACGGAGCGGAGGCGCTTGCCGGTCGCCCTGTAGAACGCATTGAGCACCGCGGGCGCCGCGACGCAGATCGTCGGCTCGCCGATCCCGCCCCAGGTGTCGCCACCCGTGGCGTTCAGCACCGTCTCGACCTTCGGCATCTGCGCGAGGCGCATCGAGTTGTACTCGTGGAAGTTCGACTCGACGATGCGGCCGTCCTTCACCGTGCACTCCTGCATGAACAGCGCGGAGAGGCCGTAGACGAACGAGCCCGCCACCTGGCGATCGATCTGCGCCGGGTTCACGGCATAGCCCGGGTCGGTGGCGCCGACGATGCGGTGCACCTTCACCTTGTTGCCGCCCGTGACCGAGATCTCGGCCGCGCCGGCGACATAGCTGTTGAAGGCCTTCAGGTGGGCGATGCCGCGGTAGACGCCTTTCGGCGCCGGCTTCTCCCAGCCGATCTTCTTCGCCACGGCGTTCAGCACGCCGAGCGCGCGCGGGCTCTTGCCGAGGAGCTTGCGGCGGAACTCGAGCGGATCCTGGCCGGCCGCTTCCGCCAGCTCGTCCATGAAGCACTCGATGAACACCGCGTTCTGGTTGATGTTCACGCCGCGCCAGAAGCCCGGCGGCACGTGGGTGTTGCGCATCGCGTGGTCGACGAGCAGGTTCGGGATGTCGTACGTGAACGCGTGCTCGCCGGACTCGAAGACACCCTGGAAGCTGAGCGGGTCGCGGCCCTTCTGCGCCTGCACCACCTCCGGGCGCACGGCGGCGAGGATCGACTGGCCCGAGAGCCGCATGTGCAGGGCGGTGAGGTTGCCCTTCTCGTCGAGCCCACCCTGCAGCTTGCACTGCATGATCGGGTGGAAGCGTCCCTGCGCCATGTCCTCTTCGCGCGACCAGATCATCTTGATCGGCGTGCCGGGCATCTGCTTCGCGATCAGCACGGCCTGCGTGACGAAGTCGTCCGGGTACGCGCCGCGCCGGCCGAAGCCGCCACCGAGCATCGTGCGATAGACGTCGCACTTCTCCGCCGGCAGTCCGGATGCCGCCAGCACCGCGGCGAAGGCGCCTTCGC
>Ga0070681_10007594_pt1 | contig 10600 bp, 6 predicted proteins | sample KBSC83BmetaG_FD_65650 | JGI IMG/M metagenome (GOLD analysis project Ga0070681, IMG submission 65650) | Corn rhizosphere microbial communities from Kellogg Biological Station, Michigan, USA - KBS C8-3B metaG | ecosystem: Host-associated > Plants > Roots > Rhizosphere | place: USA: Michigan...
CAGTAGTTCGCCTGACCGCTCGATGCCTGCAGACTGCTCGTCTGGACGCCTTCGAGCGTCGAGTACGCTTCGCCTGCCTGTCCGAACACGCGATAAGTCGGCACCTGGTTGAGACTGCTGCCGCCCACGTCGCGCAACGTGCGAACGCCAGGTGCCTGCGCGAGCAAGCTGACGATGCCGTTGCGGCTGGTCGGGATGAGCTCGATCGTTTCGCGCGTGAATTGCGTCGTCGCCGCCGTCGATTGCGTATCGACAACCGGCGACTGACCGGACACCGTGATCGTTTCTTCGAGCGCTCCCACTTTCATCTGCGCGTCGACTTTTGCCGTGAACCCGACCGTCAGCCGGATACCTTCCCGCTTGACGCTCGAAAATCCCTGGAGTGAGTACTCGACGTTGAAGATGCCGATCGGCAGCGGTGTGATGCGGAATTCACCTCTCGCGTCCGTCACATCCGACATTGAGGGAACCTGTAAGGCTGGGCCGGTGACCGTCACGGTCACGCCCGGCAGCACGGCGCCGCTTTCGTCGGTCACGACCCCGATAATGCCTGCATCCTGTTGGGCAAAAGCCACAACCAGCGTGCCGAAGAAGAACAAGGCTGCAACGACGCATAAGAGAAGGGGCGTTCGCCGGCTCATGCTGTCTCCTCCTTAGGTTCCCAAAACACCGCGGTGAGGACTTTGTTGCGACTCCTTCGCTAATCCTTTATTGCGGAGCGGTTATAGACCCCTGCTTTACGCTTCAGCAATAACCCAGACGGGGTAGTTTTTACTGTTTCAAGCGCGCCGCGTCGAGGACTTCAAAAAGTCGAAGGAGGGCCGTCGCAGACCGGCAGGAAACTGGGGCTCCCTTCCATCCGGAAGGGAGCCTTAAGGAGTGTAGATTGCTGAGTCCCGACGGCTGATTGGTCGGAGCTATTTCTTCAGCCGTTTGCGCTTAATCTGCAATCTGAAATCGGCATTCTCGAGAGACTTACTGATTGCCGCCCGTTAACGTTGGTTGCACCTTGGCTTTGCGCTCGGCGACCTGCGCCTGGTATTCAGCATCGTCCAGATAGACGACCGCGAGGCGCAATTGGAGCATGTCGTCGACGCTCCGCTCACCGTAACCGGCCCACATCATCGGATCTGGATTGCGGCGATTTGCCGCCGTGTTGTCGTGGATCCCAATCGCGTGAAGCACTGTTCCCGCGGGCAGCAGCGGAGCGACGTCATCTTTGTAAACGTAAGCGATGTGCCAGTTGAAATCGAAGTGATCGGTGGAGCTGAGCACGGTCACTGAGTTATCCAGGTTGATGGCTTCGAGCGTCATGCCCTTCCCCCGCATGTGCATGTGCGGCTGGAAGCTCACAATCCTTGCGGGACGCGCCAGACGGAAATAGCCATCATGGCGAACGACTGAATTCGGTGGAATCTCGAGATCGTCATTCGGCAGATTCCGGAAACTCACCATCGTGATCTTGTATTTCGGCACGTAGCCCTTCGGGTAGAACACGATACCGAGCGTCGTCTTGTCCTTCGCCTCTTCGCCAATCGCGAAGTAGTGCATGTCGAAGGCGATGCGGGAGCCTGCCGGCAGCAGCCGCCCGGTGTTCTCGGGGTAGATGTCGCCGTACTTGCCGACAGCGTATTCCTCGAACTCTCCGCCGACGAATCCGGAATCAGTCAGGTCTGTCCCCTCCGGCGGAATGACCGACGTGACGGCATGGTGCACGATCTTCGGATTGCCTGGCTTGATCTGCATCGCCTTCACCCAGCGGTCTTCTTTGAGGCCGGTGTCCGCGAACTTGTTGATCCACCAGTCGGGACCGTTCGCGTACATGGTCATCTCCTTGTCGAAGGTGACCGTCAGGTCCGGCTGACCGATGAACCAGTCGCTCTCCGGACGGAACGTGAGTGGCGGCGGCATGTCCTTCGGATCGCCCTGAAGCGCGCCCGCATCGGCCCAACGTGAGATCGTGTCGATCGCTTCATCACTGAGCGAGATGTCGTTTTTGTACTCGCGGATACCTACGGTCTTGTCGAGATGCCACGGCGGCATCTCTCGAGCGACGACCCGCGCCTTGATCGACTTGGCCCACGGCCGCACATCCTGATAGGTAATGAGCGACATCGGCGCGGCGGTTCCAGCGTGATGGCACGACTGACACGACTTCTGGAAAATGGGCGCCACATCTTTCGAGTACGTCGGCGCGTCCGCCGGGGGCGGTGCAGCGAGCGGCGTCAGCTGAATCGTGATGACCGCGGCCGCAGATGTCGCGAGCGCAGTGAGCATCATCGGACGAAGGAACCAACGGCGCCTGTCTTGAGTGCCCGTCATATCGTTCTCCTTGAACCGACCGTCACTTGACGTGAACTTTTACTTCCACATTCGTCCAGCAGCAGTGATACCCGAAATTGCCCGCTGACTCGCCCGAGCCATCGTCGACGACGGCTTGAAGGATGTAATCACCTGGCTCTGAAAACACTGCGGTGGATGACGCTTTGCCAACGGCGAGCATGCCGCGGGGCGGCACGAATGTCACCTTGCCGGGGCCTCGAAATTTAAACCACTCGTAACTGAGACTTCCGCCTTCGCCATTTGCCGCTTGGGGACCGCCGCGAGCGCCGCCTCCTCCGCCACCGCCTGCCGGAGCCCCGCGCTGCGGCGCCGTGGAAGGGGGAACGGCGTACAACTGCGCTGGAACGTCGCCTCCATTAGGCGCAGGGAATGACGTGCGAATGCGCCTCGGCAGTCCGTCATCGGTTGCGGAGATCGCCAGCGTGGCTTTCGCGCCGACGGCGACCGTCAGTTCGGACGGCTGTACGCTCGCGACCGGCGGCGTGTTCGAATCGATCGCATCGTCGTTTCCGCCTCTGGTCGTCCGGCGACGATCGATCTGCCAGACGGGATTGAGTGTGCCCGCAATCGATTCGGTCTTGCCCCGCGACGTCAGCTTCCACGTGAGTTTCTGCTGGCCGAAGTTTGCCGGCACGACTACGCGAAACACGTCCTTGTGCCGACGCTCCGCGAAGTGTGTGGGCTGACCGCGGTCGGCGTTGCCGGGTTCAAATGTGTTGTTCGGACCGACCGGGATATCGAGGTGCTCTTCCCAGTTCAGGTTCATGTAGCCAAACCACAAGTTGTAAGTGCCGTCAGGGTTCTTGTCGAATCCTTCGTAGACCGGTGACACACTCTGCCCGGACCAGTGGCGGGCGCCCATCCGATCGGAAATTGTCGGTTGCTGAGATCCGACGATTGTCGGGACGACAAGGAGCACCAGGACGGCAAATCCGCGGATAAGTGCGACGCGCGACGACGGAGTCATACCCATCTCGGCCTCACTATCGACACTTCGCCCTGAATAACCGATCGGCATTCTGAGTGTCGGTCGAAGGGGGGTCAATACCCCAAGCGGGGTACGGAGTGCTCGGTGCCAGTGCCGGCTATCGAATGTGAATGATGCCTCGTCTGACGGCGACGCTGATCGCGCCACTCCGATCGTTCACCTTGAGCTTACCGAGAAGGTTTCGCACATGAACGTGGACGGTCTCCTCACTGATTCCGAGTGTGACTGCGATTTCCTTATTTCGCTTGCCCTGTGAGATCAGCTCGATGACCTGGATCTCGCGTTTCGTCAGTGCGGGCAGTAAGGCTCGCTCGGCCAGCCATGCTTCCAACTCCGGCGGGATTAGGCGCTCACCAGCATGAACCTGACGCACCATACGGACGAGCTCGTCCGACAGCGCGTCCTTCGACAAGTAATTCGCCGCGCCCGCAGCCATCGCCCGGTAGATGTCGTCGGCGCCGTGATAAATCGACAGCGCGACAATTGTCGCGTCGGCATCGACCCGATGGATTTCCTGAATCGCATCAACCCCGCTCATGTCCTCGAGATCGAGATCCATCAACGTGACATCAGGTGAGAACAGTTTGAACTGCGCAACCGCTTCTTCGCCAGAAGCAGCTGACGCGACGACGTACATGTCAGGCTGACGGTTGACGATCAGGCAAAGACCTTCCCGGACCAGACCATGGTTCTCAACGCACATGACGCTGATTCGGTCTCCGTCAGGCATCGGTCCACAACCTTGAATCTGGTAATGGAGTAATGAAATCTAGGGCAGTCTGTAGGCCAGATACTCCCCGCTGTACGCGCCGCCGCTGACGGCGACGACGATGTACTGTTTGCCGTTTAGCCGATACGTCATCGGCGTGCCGCTCTGCGGTGCGGGCATGAACACCGTTCCGACTTCCTTGCCGGTCGGCTTGTCATAGGCTCGCAACAGGGCGCCGCGAGGATGTTCCGGCGTGACGGTTGCCTGGGGATCGCCAGCAATCACGAGCGTTCTCGTCACAAGCGCGCCAACCGCGCCCGCTTGTCCTGTGCGCGGGACGTTCACACCTTTGAGGACGGGACTGTTCCGCACCGCATCAGGCGTTTCGCCGTGCGCGATTTGCCAGACGAACTCACCCTTGTCCATGTTGATCGCAGTGATTTGCCCGTACGGTGGTTTGAGAAACGGCAGTCCCTGCGGATTCAGTCCGCCACCAGCGCCGCCTTCCGCCGCAGCGGGCGCTGGCGTTGGAGCCGCAGCCGCGCCGCGACCGCGTGCCGGTGCCGCACTGTTTGGCGCAGCGGTGCTGCGACCTCTGACTGGCGCGTCGGCGCCGGCATCCTCGCCGGGACCTGTCACATACGTCACGCCCCGATCCGCGAATCCTTCCACGTAATCGACGTCCGAAAAGTCCTTGTTCGGCGGCGGCATCAGGCCGACCGTCGGAAACGACTTGAACGAAGGAATGAACGCCACGTGGGTTTCAGGATCGTACGAACCGCCCGGCCAATTCGTACCGCCTGACGAACGGAAGCTGCCGAGGAATCCGTCCAGTTTGCTGACGACCGGCGGCGTGAAGATTGGACCAAGCTTGTACTTCGCGACGTTCTTCAGCGCCTGCGCGCGCAGTTCCGGCGTGAAATTGATCAGGGCCTCTTCGGTGACGCCCTGCAGATCGTAGGCGGGCGGTTTCGTCGGATACGGCTGCGTCGGCGAGTACCACTCGCCCGGCACATCACCTTTCGGCGCCGGACGCTCTTCGATCGGCCACACCGGCATGCCGGTCGTGCGGTCCAGCACGTACATCATCGCGGCCTTCGTCATCGCGAGCACCGCTTTCACCGGTCGGCCGTTCACAGTAATGTCGGCGAGAATTGGCGCGGCTGAAACGTCGAAGTTCCAGAGCGAGTGATGCACGAGTTGGTAATGCCACTTGCGTTGCCCGGTCTTGAGATCGACCGCCACGATCGAATCCGCGAAGAGGTTGTTGCCGGGGCGATGACCACCGTAGAAATCCGAGGTCGGCGTCTCGACCGGCAGATAGGCCAGGCCAAGATCCTCGTCGACGCTGATCTGATTCCACACGCCGACGTTGCCGTTCATTGCCCACGAATCGTTGAGCCAGCTGTCGTTGCCGAACTCACCCGGCCGGGGGATCGTGTTGAAGTTCCAGAGGCGCTTGCCAGTCCTCACGTCGAACGCCTGGACGATGCCCTTGGTATTGTTGTGCGTCCTCGGCGTGCCACCTTCGCGGAACGACGATCCGATGAGCACGACGCCGCTCTTCGTAACCGCCGGCGTGGAATGCACGCCGATTTCGCCTCTGACCAGATCGATCGGCTGACGGTTGCCAAAGACCGCCGCTTCTTTCAGATCGATGATGCCGTTCTTGCCAAAAGCGCTGACCAGCGCACCGGTCCTGGCATCAAGTTCGACGAGTTGAAACCCAATCGTGATGTACAGCACGCGTTCCTCGCGGCCATCGGTCCAGTACGCCACGCCGCGCCCGGACAACTGCCTCGGCGCCGCCGCGCTGCGAGCGCCTTCGCGCTCGCTGTGCGTCCAGATCAATTCGCCGGTTGCCGCGTCCAACGCGAATGCCGTGCGCCTTGTGCCGCCGGTCGTGTAGAGGACGCCCCTCGTCATGACCGGTGTGCCCTCCAGCTTGTATTCGGGGCGCGGTCCGAGCGGATCAGTCTTGAATCGCCATGCAATCTCCAGCTTGCTGAAGTTCGACGCGTTGATCTGATCGAGCGGTGAATAATGCGTGCTCGCCAGGTCGCCCGCGTACGAGGGCCACTCCCCATTGGCGGTCGACGGTATCGCCGTCTGCTGTCCGCTCGGGGTCGACAGCAGCAGCACGCTCGCACACGCGGCACCTGCAATGGTCGCCAGGTGCGACCCAGTCAGCCTGAAACGTCTCCACGACATGACACGGACCTCGCCGGCAGGACGCTTCCCCTGCGAGCCGTCAGCGTGCCGTCGCCGCGATCGGTTGTCAATACAAATTATGAAGTGCTCCGGCCACCGTCGCAGACGCAATCGACGGTTCGCTCGCTCACTGATCGAGCACCAGGTACAGCTCTCGGCCATCCTGATGGGCATCCAGCGCCAGCGGCAATCGCGCTCGCACGTAATTGGCGAGTTCCGTCGGCGCCGTCTCGACGTTCAGCAGAACGTAGCGAATGTGAAACCGCCGCAAAGCATCAATGGTTTCCGCTCTGGTCAGCGTTCGATCACCGGGATCGATCGAACGGCCCGCGGATAAGCTGAGCAACGACCGGATCACGGGAGCTTCGATGTACTGCTGACGCAAGTCGTGAGGAATCCTTGCAGAAAACCCTCCGAGGATCGGATGACGATGTGTCGTCTGATACAGCAAATCGTATTGATCGAAGGCACCCAGCGATGACAACCCGTCGCGAACGCCCAGTGGCAGGGCGCACACGACCGTGTCAGAAGAAGCCGCCGCAAACCGACGATAGATGGAAGGCACGTCAGTCCGGGTCAGTTGAAATGGAGCGGGCAGAAAATCAATCATCATCACGAACACGGTGATGGCCGCGACGAGTCGCCGTCGTGAGCCACTGAGCCTCGCGAGCGCGGCGCCGCACGCGAGGCTCAGAGCAAGCATGACGACCACGATCGCGCGGCCGGGAATTCTTGCATTCGAAATCACCGGAACGCGGGCCAGGAGATTCTGCGGCAACACAAGGCCGGTATTGAGTCCCGCCACGTGAAGCCATGGACCCAGCGAGAAAATGAAAAAGAGGGCGGCAATCCAGATCCAGCGTCGACTTTCACGGTCGCGCATGAGGAAACGTCGCGCCGACCACAACAATATGAGCGGAGCGACACCGAGCCAGGCGCTCTCCTCCATCATGTCCACGTCGAAGCGAGCATACAGTCCGCGCGTCACTCCACCGGTGACCGGATTCAGCGGATTACCCAACACCAGCGTCGCGAGATCGACGCCTCCGGGGCCGCTCCGCCAGGATGCCGGAGGGCTCACGTAGTCGCCGGCCTTCCACAGCGACCAGGCGTGCACCGCGATCGGCAACATGCCCAGAAGCGCGATTCCCCACGTCACGCCGAATTGTTTCAAGCATCGGTTGAGGGCGATTCGATCAACCTCGACGTGCACCGAGGGTCGAACTCGCGCGAACGCGTAGATAGCGATGAGGATCCATCCGGCAGTCAGCAGATTCGTAGCCGAGCGGGCAATCAGCTTGATACCGCCCACCTCGATCTCGAACCCGCCAGAAGCGGCAATGAAGACGACCGATGCGACGTCGACGGCGAACAAGAACAGCAGCGCAGTGCGGAGTCCGCCGCTAAGCCGAGAAGGCCTCGTACGAAACGGCCACGTGGTCGTTTCGGAGGCGACGAGGATCACGCTCAACGCCGCGCAGTACACCAGGTAGTAGTAGTCGGTGTACGCAATCGCAGCGGCGACCATGCCTGTCATCAGCGCCGCCACCCATGAATTCCGTTCGAGGGCGCGAATGAAGGCAAGCGCGAACAGAGGAATGCCCCAGGCGTTGATCAAGTTGACATGGCCCAGCGCGTGAATTGCGAGGTAGGGCGAACCCGCGAAGAGCAACCCGGCTACGATTGCTGCCGTTCTGTCTCGCAAGCGGTCGAACGCGAGGGCATATGCACCGACACCGTTCGCGGTCAGCGAGGCGAGCATTGTCAGGTTGTGAGCGGTGACGAGCGGAAACGTTCCAAACACCGTCGCCGATGCCAGGGCGGGCAACACGGTGTGAGTGTTCTGTACGAGATCGATGCCAAACGGCGCGAACAGCTTGTCGGTCAGGAACACCGAGCCCGCACGGCGTTGCACGAACTCACGTGCCCACCACGAGTTCCACAGAAAAGAAAGGTTGTCGCCCGGAGCGCCTGGAATACTCGACGAGAGATGCAGAATCAGAGGAAATGTCCACGCGATCGCGAGGAGACACAACAGACCAGCCGCGAGCACATGGTCCCGCTTCGATGGATTCGCGGCTCGACTCACTTCCTGACGTGACGCTCCAGCATCTGACGTCGCACCACTGCGCCGTAGACGTTGCCCTGAGGGTCGACGCCGAGACCCTCCGCACCGGAATGATCGGCGCGTGTTGACTCCATGTCCTCGATGAACGCGGTCACGGTGCCGTCTTTCGCGCTGCCAATTCGAATCCCCTTCTTGATCCCCATCAGCTCGTGCGCGCCAGTGTCGGGTCCTGATTCCGAATCGGCGACATACATCGTGTCATCCCTGGTGATGTAGATCCCGCTCGGACGACTGAACTGGCGCCACTCGGTGATGTACGTCCCGTCCTGATCGAAAATCTGGATGCGATTGTTCTCGCGGTCGCCGACGAACAACCGTCCGCGCGAGTCCATCGCAATCGTGTGGGGCTCGCTGATCTGACCGGGTCCCGATCCTTTCGTGCCCCACTCCTTGATGAACTTTCCGTCCTTCGAGAATTTCACGACGCGATTGTTTTTGCCGTTGCGATGGCTGTCGGTGACGAAGATGTCACCGCTCGGAGCCACGACCACATCGGTCGGTTGATCGAAGGCGTCGGGACCGGAGCCGCTGACGCCGGCTTTGCCAAGCGTCATGAGTATGTTGCCGTTCGGATCGAACTTGAAGACCTGATTGCCTTTGCCGCCTTCGGCGCGTGCGTCGGTGACCCAGAGATTGCCCTGGCCGTCGAGCGTCGCACCGTGGGGAAAGTTGAACAGCCCTTCGCCCCATGCAGTCAGCAGTCTCCCGTTCCGGTCGTACTTGAGAATCGGCGGCTCGGTTCGGCCCACGCACGAATTATCGGAGCAGCGCTCGACTACGTAAACCGTGCCGTCGGGAGCACACTCCACGGCCGTGACGGCCGGCCACTTCTTGATCGAAGGTGGCAACTCACCCCAGTCGCGTGTTGTCCGGTAGGGTTGTGGAAGATCGTTTCGCGGAACGCCCGGCGATTGCGCCTGCGCTGAATAAGCGAGGCCCGCCGCCACAATCGCAGCCACCCACGATCTGGTTCGATCCATAGCGGACGCGATTCTATCAGCGTCCGGGCACGGCAGGTGGGCCGAGGACGATATTCACCGCAGAACCCGGCGTTCCGCTCGGGACGCGCTGAGCGAAGTCGACGTGCGGAACTCGCTGAGCCTTGAACCGCTCTGCGGGTTCAGTCCCAGGGACGGCCCGAGAGCCGTCCCTGCATTCAGAGATCGACGAAGTCTCTGCGTGTTCTGCGATCTCTGCCTTGATCGTCGTGGGTCCAACGTTTGTTCTAAAACGAATACGACGCGCTGAATTCGACGAGGCGTGGCGGCAAAATCGCCGTCGGCAACCCGAATGTGGCACTGGACTGCCGGTTCAAATCGGTCACGGTATTCTTGTTCAACAGATTGAACACGTTCATCCGCAGCGACACTTTTTGCTCGCCGGTGACCTTCAACGCCTTCTCGACACGGACGTCAACCTGATCGGTGCCCGGCATCCGGCGCGTTCCGATCGATTCGACGTTGACGACCAGACTCGTGATCGTCTTGCCGCCGGTCGCATTCACGGTCCGCGCCCACGGATAGCCGCCGCGATGCTCGTAATTGACCGACGACATGATCTCGAGCGGGAATCGATACGCGCCGGTGACTTTCCACGTCCATTCCCACTGCTTGTCCGCAGTGTTGATTTCCGCGTTCGGATTCACGTCGCCGACGAGCGTCGTCGAGTTGAATTCCTGCGTGGCGGCTGTAATGACCGACCCGAGGATCAGAATCGGCGACACTGGCACATGGCGTTTCGTCGCCGAATAGCCCGCGAGGAATTCCCAGTTGTTCGAGAAGCGCTTGAAACCGGAGATGTCGATGCTGTTGAACTTCTGTTCCGCCGTCGGATCGTTGGTCAGCGTGTACTGTTCGAAGGCGCGGCCGTTCAGAGCCGTCGGGTATTCATAGTAGACGACGGGCGGCAGGCCGAGTCCGGCGTCGTCGGCCGTGCCGACCACACCATCGGGACCGGGATCCGGATTCGTCACCGCGATGTTGTAGGAGCTGTACGGCCTGAGGTTGTTGGCGAACCGGTACGAGCCCGTCGTCGAGTGGACGGCACTGAGCCGGATGGCGAGATTCGCGACCAGTTCTCGCTCGAGCGTCACCGAGACCTCGTTTGCAAACGGCTCCTTTTCGTTCGGGTTCACCACCTGGTTCGATCCACCCGACTGCGAACGGAAGTCGGGCCCGTTCAAGGCGAAATTCACCTCCCCTGGATCGTAGAGTCTGTTCGC
>Ga0070681_10007595_pt1 | contig 10600 bp, 11 predicted proteins | sample KBSC83BmetaG_FD_65650 | JGI IMG/M metagenome (GOLD analysis project Ga0070681, IMG submission 65650) | Corn rhizosphere microbial communities from Kellogg Biological Station, Michigan, USA - KBS C8-3B metaG | ecosystem: Host-associated > Plants > Roots > Rhizosphere | place: USA: Michigan...
TTCGCCTCGAAGCAGTTTTCGCGAACCCGTGAGCTTGCTCCCGACGCCATGTGTATTATGCTTGTTTTGTAGATCGCCAATTCATAAGCCACGAGGGAAAATGCCATGCCGACGATAGAGCTTACGACCGTTGAGGCCGATTTATTGAAGGAAGTTCTCGAGAGCGACCTGCGCGACCTGAGGATGGAGATTGCCGGCACCGATCTGAAGGACTTGCGGGACAAGCTCAAAGAACGCGAAGCCACGATCCGGCAGCTGATCGAACGCTTCACGCTCAAGTCATAACTCCGATTAACTCCGAAGGCAGATTTTTTATTCTTGACCGTACCGGCCAGTCGCATCGCTTCCTAAAAGCTTTGTCCTCCATTCATGCGATGGGCGAGCCGCGAAACTCGATTGCCGTCTTACCTGCTCTGCTGAACGTCGACCATACGACGGTTCGTTCTCACTCCTGCGTTCCTCCCAACCCTGAAAACCGAGGAGTCACCCTATCGGATCAGAATGTTTCGAACTGACTTCGCTCTTCCGGCACATTTTGAGCATTCTCGAAACGTGGAGGTATGCGCTTGAATGTTGGGAAATTTCTCGAGCAATGCAGAATAGTCGGAACTCGAACCGATAGGAGCCGTTGAAGGATCGGAAGCGATCGAGGAGTCGGAATGATTGAATCTGCTTCTAGAAACTCAAAGAAGTGCATCATGGAAGGATCGTCTTGGACGGACCGGGCTTGTTTATCTAAGCGGCCTTCTTTCCGCTGAGCCCGGCCGCCCCGACACGCCGCAGTATTTTCATTACCGCCGCTTCCTCGGCGGTCAGCGCGTGAGCGTCAACTGCACCGCGAGGCTCCTGCCGCGGCATGGCCCTGCGCAGAGTTCCGTCGAGATAGGAGTCGATGATCGCCGGGTGGATGTAGCTCTTTCGACAGACTGCGCGCGTGTTTCCCAGTCTCTTGGACACCTGCTCGACCGCTTTGACGATGTTCCCCTTCGTGCTCGCCGCGGGAGCCGCTTCCAGCGCGCCCAGTTCAACCGCGGCAAGCACGGTTCCTGCCCAGGTGCGAAAGTCCTTGGCTGTAAGGTCGACGCCGGTGGCGTCGCGAAGATAGTCGTTCACGTCGCCCGAGCTGATCGCGCGGCATCGATTGCGCTCGTCGAGGTATTGAAACAACTCCTGACCTGGGAGTTCTTGGCAGCACCTCACGATCTGCGCCAGTCGCCGGTCGCTGAGAATGGTCTCGCGAGCGATACCGCTTTTGCCGCGGAAACGAAACCGGATGCTCGAGCCGCGGATGTTGACATGCTTGTTCCGCAGAGTGGTCAAGCCGAAGGACTGGTTCTGGCGCGCGTATTCGTCGTTGCCGATGCGAATGAACGTGGTCTCGAGTAGCCGCACGATCGTCGCCATCACCTTCTCGCGTGGTAGACCGCGCAAGGACAGATCCTCCGCCACGCGCGCGCGCAGTCGCGGCAGAACCGCGCCGACCGTCGTCAACCGATCGTATTTTGTCTGCTCGCGCATCTCCCGCCAGCGCGCATGGTAGCGAAACTGCTTTCGCCCTCGGGCGTCTCTTCCCACCGCCTGCAAATGACTGTCCGGGAAAGGGCTGATCCAGACCTGGGTCCAGGCGGGAGGAACCGCCAGCGATTGGATTCGGCGCAAGATAATCCGGCTGCGGATGCGACGCCCGCGGGCATCGTAATAAACAAACCGTTTGGTGCTGCTGCCGCTGCGCCGGATTCCCGGAACTTTGTCGCTTGTGTAGCGTAGCTGCGAAACCTCGGCCGCGCGCACCAGCGAGCTGTCCAGGTTCACAAAATGTTCGAGCAACGTGCGGGTCATCGAGGATCGCGGCGGATTTCTACTGCAGGCGTTCGAAGCTAAGTTGCACCGCGTGGCAGAATTGCTTCGATTGAATTTATCGCTGCGCGCCTTGCTGTTTCTCCAACAATTCCATGACATTCTTTTTCGCTTCGTCGGATTTCTTGCCGGAAGCCTTGGCTGCTTCTTCGAATGTCTTGTTGGTGATGTTCTTCGGATTGCCCATGTCGTCATCCGCCTTCTGACATCCACAGTTATAACACATAACAAATCCTCCCCTTTTCTTGCATTCCCGTCGTTTCTACGTGTCTGCGAAGGGCAAATCGTATGCCACCGAAAAGGCGTGCCTTTGTACGCAAATAAAATCGAGGAAGATCGCGGGTCGGCAAGATAAAAGTGAAAATCATCGAGAGGAGTTGTCGGCTTTTACCCAGGACTTGTAGGGAGATTGCCGCTGAAAGCCAATGGTGCCGACGACTACGTAATGGAGAGGCTAACGATCGGACCACGGTGTTTTGTTGCTTCAATGCTGTCATCGCAGCAGTCCAAGGATTGTACCGGGCGGCACTCTAATTGCTCACCAATATTTCAGGGGACGAGATTTGTCATGGCCATGCGCCGTCTCTCCATCCTGTGCGATTCAGAATCCGAAAGGAGATTCGACCCATGGGCGAGCAAGCGCGAGACAGTTTCGTAAAGAAATTGCAGGAAACTGCTTCCGAGAGAGCAATCCCTATCGACCGACTGAGCTGTCGCGATCTTCCCGACAAAGATGGATTCGAGCTGACCGTCAAGAGCGGCGGCAAAGAACGAATTTTCACCATCAGCGATGCTCAATCGGTCAAGGATCCCGAAGGGGAGATTGACCTGCTGATCAACCAGATCGGTGACAACGAGTAAGACCCGGTTGGCGGGTGAGCCCGGGTCAGCGCGGGGTCGGACCAGCTTGTCGACGTAAACCTCGAACGACCGCGGGGGTTAAAGGTAGGTTTCTTCTATTGCCTATGCCTGATACGTGGCTTGATGCATTTCAACGTTTCGAGAATTCCCGAAACGTAGAAGTTCCCATTCGACGTTGAACTTTGAACCCTTCGATAAACTCAGAGCAGCCCCCTGAATCTTGAATTGAATCGGCCTCAGAATCTGTCCTGAGTTTTATTGAAGGAACGAGCGGACGATCGAGCCGATCATGGTGATTCCTCGACGGGCTTGGCACTGAAGGCCGACGAGGAGCCTGCCGTGAGGCGTCTGAACGGCCCAGCCGCTGAACGGCTTGAACCGGGTGAAGCGATTGAACGAGTTCTCTTTAACTTTTGTCTCAAGCCCAACGCCTGTTGCAGCGCCAGTTATTTCATGAGGGCCAGCGCCCAACAGGAGAGCAGTGCGATAACTGCTGCGGTGCCACAGGCCCATTGGACAGACCCTCGCGGTGCCGCCGGCGTAAGCCAGGCGACGGCGATTCCGAGCGCAGCGCCGATCAGGAGCCCGAGGAGATGAGCCCAGATATCGACGCGCTCTCCACCGCTCCCGAGCATGCCGAGAAGCGCCAGAGACGCGGCGATGGGCAGCCAAACGCGCCAACGACTCGAAGCGGAGTGGCGCCGCCACATCAGACCGAGGCTGCCGAGAATACCGATGGCACCAAAGACCGCCGTGGAGGCGCCGACCGCGTCGTGTGGCGAACCGTGGAGAAAAGCGTCGGCAAGGTTGCCGCCCGCGCCGGCAAGCAGGACGAGAGCGCCGCCGAATCCCGCGCCCGCCATGCTGGCGACGGCGCTGAAGAACAACGCGGCGGCGACGGCGTTGCTCAGCGCATGGGCAGCATCGGCGTGGAGCGTAAGAGCGGTCACGGTACGCCAGAGCTCGCCTTGGATGATGAGCTGCGCGTCCGCGCTGCCGCGATCGAACCAAGGTAACGCCGGCAACCCCTGAACGGTGACGAAAAAAAACAGCAAGAGCATGAGCGCAACCGTCGCTCCCGCGAGCACGCTCTGCGCCTGTATCGGTTCGCCGCGCTCCGCGACTTTCCGCGGGTTCTCCTGCTCGTAGGCCGCCAGACTGGCAACCGCTCTGGCCGCCTGCGCTTCCGGCACGCTGAGAAAGATGCCGGTCGAATTTCGACCTATGCTCGGCGAGAGTCCCTGCGCGAGCAGCACAAGCTCCCACTCCTCGGCCAAGCGTTGATCGGCCGTGACCCGCAGGAGAACGTGTGCGCCCTCGTTCATCACCACTGCAACAGCATAGCATGCTCGGGCTGATGCAGCGCGGAACGCCCTGCGGAATCCTATCCGACGGAGATCGCGAGGCGCGCCAGCGATTTTTTTCTTGAGTTCGCCGCCGATGTCATCTCAAAAAGTTTCGGTAGAAAAGAGCACAGTCGTCAATGGCGCTCGGTCGCACTTGGAGACGTATCGTCGCCTCCACGCGGATTTCAAAACTTGTCGAAAAAGGGCAGTGCTCCATCTGACCAAGTGCTCGCGTCAACTATCTCGCTCAGGGTAGAGACGTAGAGGGCGAGACCCAGGCCTCGGAAGAGCGTACAACGGATGGGAGAGCCCTTGTTGTACGGAGGAGGCGCTTGGATGAGTACGCAAAGTTTGTTCCTCGAGAGTTCGATATTTTCGTCGGGTTGGACGTGGACAAGAAATCGATCGCGGTCATTTTGTGAGTCATCACGGCATGATCCAATCCTTCAGCATGCCGCACCGAGCCGAACATTTGTTGAGCTATGTGAGCAAGCACTTTGCGGGCAAGAAGATCGCCTTTGCGTACGAAGCCGGTCCCACCGGGTGGGGCTTGTAGGATAGCTTGACCGCGCAAGGCGCCTCGCCGTGCCTTGCTGCTTCTTCCCAACCGAATTCCCGAAGTCCGTCATTCCCGCATGTTTTAAGCGCGGTTCGACGAGGCTCACCCGAATCCGGATCTGAACCCCCGATAAAAACATTCGGGGTGACGCTGTAAAAATGTTCTACACGATCCGATACCCCGCGGCTTGCGGCGGGTTTTTCATTAATTCTGGACGGAGCGTTACTTGCCCAGTCGCTTGAGCGCCTCCAGCCGGTAGCTCTCGTCGATAAAGTGCTCCGGCGGATACGACTTGTCGAGCCCTTTGTTTTCAACCTCCAGTTTGATGACCGTCTCCATCCCTTTCATGCTTGGCGCGGCGTTGTTGTCGATCGGTCGCAGCTCCTGCACGACTTCCTTATAAGCCAGCTCGGCATAGTTTCTTTTCACCTTGAAGTGCTTGATCATGGCTTGAATCGACGCTTCCTTGTTTTTCGGATCGTTGAGAAAACGCATCGCCTTGATCATGGCCATGACGAACCGCACCGTTTCATCCTTGTGGCCAGCCATCCACTTTTCATTACCGGCAATTACGGTAAACTCATAATCAGGGAGATACTTCGAAATATTCGCGATCACATTTAGGCCATCTTCCTTTGCTTCGTAGGAGGTCGGGATCGTCACCATCGCCGCCGCCACCGCGCCCTTTTTGACCGCGGCGTATCGCGCCGGCGTGCCACCGACCGTCAAGATATCGTAATCGCCGGGATATTTGAGGCCGTGGGCCGCGAGAATTTTCTGCAGCAGCACGGTGCTGCCAGAAGTCAAATTGATCACTCCCATGGTGCCGCCCTTGAGATCCTCGACCTTTTTATACTTCGGCCCGCTGATCAGATCGTAAAGCGCCTTGGTGAAATCGCCGGCGACCACCTTGATCGCCGCGCCTTTGGACATCGCCACGACGACTCCTTGGGTGTTTGCCGGAAATAGCAGATCGGTCGAATTGGCCGAAAGCGCTTGGACCGCTTTGGCGATGGAATCGGTCTGGAACTCACGCACCTCGAGGTTTTGCTCTTTGAAGAATCCTTGGTCCCACGCGACCCAGCGCGGCCAGTGATCGCCCGCCGTAGAGAGGACCCCGAGCTTGATCTCGTCCGCGGCCCAGAGCGAGGCGCTGAGCCCACCGGTGAGCAGAAACGCGGCGCAGCATCCCATCGTCATTCGTTCCAATAACTTTAGAGAGACCATGACGTTTTCCTCCTTCTGCCGGGAAATGTTTTTGAGCCGCTTAGATTCTTGTCGACGGATTGTTTCAACAAAACGACTGCAACAAATTCTTTGCCCAGACAAAATCGCGGTCGGTCATAAGTTGCGCAAGTGTCTTTGGTTAAACTTTTGACTCATACCAGGGCGCGATCTTTCGTTCCGCGTACTTGAGCAGCTCAAACGTCATGTAACCGCCGATGGCGAGAAGCGCCACGCCGACGAACGCTTCTGCCGTTCGAAACGCTTCCGAAGCGGCTGAAATCATATAGCCAATACCGGCGCGGGAGCCGAAAAACTCGCTGACGATGGCGCCGACGATGGCTCGGCCGACGCTCAGGCGCAGGCCGGCCATCACCATGGGAACCGAGCTTGGCACGGTTACCTTGAAAAAAATTTGGCGCGGGGTGCCGCCAAAGGCGCGCACGGCTTCGAGCAGACGGGCGTCCACCGTCGTGATGCCGGCATAGGTATTGAACAACACCGGAAAGACCGCGGAGATGAACACAATGACGATCTTGGAGGCGATGCCGACGCCGAGGGCGGTGATGAAGAGCGGCGCGAGCAAGATCACCGGAGCGTTGTAGGCGATGGTCACCCAGGGGTTGATGATGTTCTTGATCGTGCGGTTGAGCGCCATAAGGATCCCGAGAGCAATGCCGACCACGGCGCCGACCACGTAACCCAGAATGAATTCGACAAACGTCGCGTAAACATGCCGCGCAATTTCGCCGCGCGCAGACAATCTCACAAAAGCCTCGACAATGCGCGCGGGACCGACTGCCACCAGAGGATTGTGAATCAGGAGCGCGTCGGCCAGTTGCCAGATCGCAAGCCCCAGGACAACCGACAGAATGGCATCGAATTTCTTTTCATGGGCGCGATAGACGCTCACAACGGCGTTCATGCTCACTCCATGTCCATACCCTGGACCTGTCGCTGCAATTGAAACGCATACCACGGAGAGACCCAGCGCTGCAGTTTTTCCAAGGCAAAGAATGTCGCGGTGCCGAAGATAACCAAGACCACAATGCCGACGAACACGGGGCCGGGCGTGAAGCGCTGCGAATAAAGATAAACCATGGAACCGAGACCCGCCTCGGCTCCGAACAGTTCACCGACGACGACACCGATCACGGCGCGGCCGACGGCAAGGCGCATGCCGGCGATAATCGCCGGGGTGGCATCGGGAATCATGACTTTAAAGAATATTTGCCACGCCGAGCCGCCGAAGGCCCGGACTACGTCGATCAAATTCTGCCGCACCGATTTGATGCCGGTAAAGGTATTGAGCAAAATTGGAAAGACCGCGCCAAGGAAGACCACCACCGAGGTCGGGAAGATGCCCAAGCCGAACCACACCACCACGATCGGCGCCAAAGCGGCGCGCGGCGTGGCGTAGATACACGATACCCAGGGATCGAGGAAATTATTGAATTTGTTCCGGGTCGCCATCAAGAAACCGAACGGAACGCCGACGACGATGGCCAAAAGAAAGCCGTAGAAAAATTCCAGGAAACTAAAATAGCAATTTCTTACCAGTTCGCCGCTCTGGTAAAGCTCGGCGAAGGATTGCGCGACCTGCCAAGGCGATACAAAGAAATGATTGATTGCGAAGGCGTGAAAATAGACGGTGCGCGCCAGGCCGTCGTAGAAAAGTTGCCACAGAGCGACGCCGGCGAACACTGACAACGTCGCGCTCCATTGCGGCGAACGCCACGAGAACCAAAGCGCCGGCGCTCTTTTTACGACCGTGATCACAAAATCCCTTCGTCTTTTTCGCGGCCCATGGATTTCAAAACCTCTTCTTCGATCAGACTCCAGACCCGGTCGGCCAGCTCGAGAAATTCCTGGCTGCGCTTGACCGTGAGCAAGCGCGGGCGCGCGAGATTGACATTTATAGTCTCTCGAATCTTTGCCGGGCGCGCGGAAAAAACCACGACACGATCGGAAAGATAAATCGCTTCTTCGATCTGATGGGTGACGAAAATCACTGTTTTTCGCGTCTGGCGCCACATTTTGAGCAGCTCGGCCTGCATGATCTCGCGGGTCTGCGCATCCAACGACGCGAAGGGCTCGTCCATGAGCAGGATCTGCGGATCGACGATCAACGCGCGCGCGAGGTTGACGCGCTGCTGCATGCCTCCGGAAAGCTCGTGCGGATAGTGCTGCTCGAATCCCTTCAGGCCAACCAGTGCGATGTAGTGCTCGGCTTTCTGGCGCGCGTCCCGTTTGCTGACGCCTTGAAGCTCGAGGCCGAGAATGACGTTGTCGACCACCGTGCGCCAAAGCAGCAGGGACGAGTCTTGGAAGACGAAGCCCTTGTCCGGTCCCGGCTTGATGACGGCTTTGCCGTCGAGAAGGATGTCGCCGCCGTCGCGAGGAATCAGGCCGTCGAGGATGCGCAAGAAAGTTGTCTTGCCGCAGCCGCTCGGCCCGACTAAAGAGATAAATTCCGCTGGCTGGACTTCGAAGGAAATATCATCGAATACCTGAATGGGTTCTGCGGATCGCTGGCTGCGGAAGCTCTTGCGCAAGTTTTGCACGACGAGCTTCGTTGCAGAAGTTCCCGTCATAGATGACTTTCGGTGCCGGATCGGTTCTCGGGTCTGTATATACCTGTAGCGCTTACAGTCAAGATCATTATTTAGCGGCGAACGCCGGGTATAACCGAATCACCGAATGGCTCCGAGGGATGAGCAAACCTGTCTCACACCGTTGCTACGTTATCCTGAATTTGCCACTCACCACGTAGGGCACGAAGTTCACGAAGGTAAGAGAAGGAAATAGCAATGCCTTTCCCGAACTTCGTGTTCTTCGTGCTTCGTGGTGAAAAACAATGAGCGCACTTCGACGAGTTGCGTCGAACAATAAGTGCACTCATTTGAGAGACACTACACTAGGTTCGAAGGTAGGACGGGGAAGCGATTATGCTGGAGAGCATCAGCGTTGATATTTCGTACATCGACACGGGCGAGAAGCTCGTCAATGAAACCTTCGGGCCTAACAATATCCGTCGGCGCCGGACCGAAACCCACGGGGAAAAATCGATGCAGCTTCAAAACGGCCGGCCGATTGCCGAGCGGCTTTCTCTCGACGATCACGGTTTTGTCTTTGTCGAGCACAAGACCAAGGTCGGCGATTTTTTCGATCCTGAGCAGTTGAAATCGATTTACTATCCCGAGGTCGAAGCATTGATCAAAAAGACATCCGGCGCTACGCGCGTCGTGATGTTCGATCACACCCTGCGCTCAGGCGAAGAGGCGGAGCGAGAGCAAAAGCTCATCCGCGAGCCGGTGCTGTCGGCGCACAACGATTACACCGAATGGTCAAGTCCCAATCGCGTGCGCGAATTTCTTCCCGACGAAGCGGAAGATCTGCTCAAGCGGCGCTTTGCGATCATTCAAGTGTGGCGCGCGATCCATCAGCCGATTCAGTCCAATCCGCTCGCCCTCGCCGATGCAAAAAGCGTCGCGATGGAAGATTTGATCGTCGCAGAGCGCCGCTACCCGCATCGCGTCGGGCAAACCTATCGGCTAAAATATAACCCCAACCTCTGCTGGTTTTATTTTCCCGAAATGCGCTGCGACGAGGCGCTCTGTTCACGGTTTACGACTCAGAAAAGGACGGCCGCGCGCGGTTCACGCCGCACACGTCGTTTGCCGATCCCAATTCTTCGCCCAACGCACTTGCGAGGCAAAGCATCGAAGTGAGGGCGTTCGCGTTTTTCAAGGATTGAAAACACGACAGCGAACAGGGGCCGGAATCCTAAGAAAAGATTCCCGACCTTCTTATTTCGTCCCGCTGATTGCTGAGCCGCGCTCTCAACAATGGACGGCCCTCCGTCAAGCGCCTTTTCGTTGCGCCTTTTCATTGACGCTGTGTAGCTCACCCGGTTTGGCAGGCCTGAAAGCGGCCCAAATGACCGTCAGTTGAATCTTAGAAATGGAATCGTCCACCTCAATCGCGCCGCTGTGGTGGTCGATCTAGGCGCTGATCGCGTTCGTGATATAGATCGTGCGGCCTTTATTCATTGGACTTCTTGCGCAAAAAACATAGGGCGCAATGATCGGATCAGGCTTGGCCGGCTCACAACATGTTGAACGGCGCAACTCAGCGCACACGCTGCGCGCTGAAACGCGTCGGCTCGAACTATCAATGGCTGTGGCATGATAGCATCTTCGGAGAACGCTCCCTGCCGATTCTTGCGCTGATTGTATTCCTGCGCGGTGCATCCGGCGATCAACTGCATACTTTCGGTGTTGACGCTCGCTCCTGCGTCTTTGACTAAGAGATGAATGTGTTTCGATGTCACCGTGGAGTTGAGCACGGACAAACCGAACCGCTTCTTCGCTTCGAAAAGCCAGTGGAGCTAACGGCGCCGATCGCGCGAGCGGCGATGAAGAACGCATCTCTTACGATCCGCGATGCTCAATCGGTCAAGGATCCCGAAGGAGAGATCGAATTACTGATCAACCAGATCGGCGACAACGAGTGACACCAGCATGGGGAGGGAATTTCGACGGGCGCATCCCCTCCCCCGTACGGCCGCACTCGTACATTGAGCGTGTCGCGAGCGACCGCCAGACTTTCGATCGATAGGGTTCGAGAAGCTCGAAGGAATAGAACGGTGCAGCTAGCCGAGCGGTGGCTTGGGAGCGGCCCAGCGCACTTTGTTGGCCGCGATCTCGCGAAGCGCGATGACAATCTCGCGATTATCCGCCTTGATGCACGG
>Ga0070681_10007596_pt1 | contig 10600 bp, 6 predicted proteins | sample KBSC83BmetaG_FD_65650 | JGI IMG/M metagenome (GOLD analysis project Ga0070681, IMG submission 65650) | Corn rhizosphere microbial communities from Kellogg Biological Station, Michigan, USA - KBS C8-3B metaG | ecosystem: Host-associated > Plants > Roots > Rhizosphere | place: USA: Michigan...
CTGCAGACGGTCGACGAGGCGCGCTGGCGCACGGCGTGGGATTTGAAGGTCTTCGGCTATATCAACATGTCGCGCGCGTACTACGCAGCCATGCAGAAGCGCGGGCATGGCGTGATCGTCAATGTGACCGGGCTGGCAGCCGACCGGCTCGATTCAGGCTATATCGCCGGCTCGACCGGCAACGCGGGGCTGAACGCATTCACGCGCACGCTCGGCAGCTACAGCCTCGAGCACGGCATCCGTGTGCTCGCGGTGAGTCCTGGTGCAGTGGAAACCGAGCGGCTCGTGACGCTCATGCGCGCGCGAGCCGCCGACCGGCTCGGCGATGCAGAGCGGTGGCGCGAGTTCGCGAAGGGCTTGCCGCTTGGCCGTCCAGCGACGGTCGAGGAAGTCGCGAATATAGTCGTCTTCGCCGCATCCGACCGCGCGTCCTATATGAGCGGAATAGTCATCACGGTGGACGGCGGGCATAACGCACGCGGAGGCAGCTTCACGTAATGCGGGCACTGCGGAACAGGCTTTTCTGTAAGCTCACCCCCGCATGATCGACAACGGTCTCCTCGGCCTACGTGTACTTGGTACCCCACTCGCGCATGGCCTTCACCACCGGCCCAAGGCTCTTGCCCTTCTCGGTCAGAACATACTCGACGCGCGGCGGCCGGTCGGTGTAAAGCTGCCGTTGCACGAGGCCGTTCTCCTCGAGTGATTTGAGGCGCGCCGAAAGCGTATTGGGCGCCACGCCCGGCAGCGAGTCCTGGAAGTCCTGGAAGCGCCGAGGCCCCTGCAGCAGCAGATCCCGCAGCAATAGGATGGTCCAGCGCTCACCGATCAGATCCAGCGTGCGCGCCACCGGACAGTCGTTGATTTCGTAGCCCTTGGCCATGGGATGAGCGTACCTCATTGACTTTCTCAAAGCAAGTGACTATCGTACATATAGTCACTTGCTTTGGACAACTTAGTACGTAGGTCATGATGAACGGTCCGCACCGTCTGCTGCTCATCTTATGTTGCTGTGCCGCCATCGCGATGTTTGCCCTGGCTGGCGCTGCGTACGCCGCCACCGCGACGGACGCCCAACGCCCGGAGCTCGCCTATTTGAAGCAGGTCAATCAGTGGCGGCCGCCATCCGATCCGCAATTGCTGTTTCTACTCATGGGCCAATTCGCCAGCGCCGGTCGCCGCGCCGAAGGCATCGAGTACTTCAACGGCTTGCTGCAACGCTTCGGAGGCCAACTGGACGACACGCACAAGGCCTTGTACCTCACCGCGGAGGTGGCCCTGCGCGCCGGACACGCCAAGGATGTATCGCTGGTAAGCCGCATCGGCTGGGTACGCGACACGGTGAAGATGCTGGATCAGGCCGAACGCCTGACCGGGGGCGAGGTCTTCGTGACGCGTTGGATGTCGGGCGTAGTACGCGCCCAGTTACCCGGTTTCTTCGATGAGCGCGAGAACGCGATGCGCGACCTCGCGTGGTGTGAGGCGCATGCGGACAAGGCCCCCCACCCGGGATGGCTGCGCGAGGTCTATTACTACGAGGCCGCACTCCATCGCCAACGCGGCGAGGACGCCGAGGCCCATCGCTATCAGGCGCTCAGTGGCTTCGACACCGAGAACCAGCCCGCCTTGTTCACTACGCCGTTCTCCTGGGGCGCGGCCGACGGGCACGCATTCTCGTCGCGCACGATCCGCGAAGTGGTCCCGGGTATGGTGTACGCGCTGTCCGGATTCGAATTCACCGAGTACTACTTTATCGTCTCGGCGGACCGGCGAGAGCTGATCTCGATCGATGCGGGCACGCGCAGAGACAGCGCGCAAGCTGCTCTGGAGGCGTTGCGCGCCCACGTTCCTGGATTACCGCCGCTGACGACCGTGTTCGTCACCCATGCGCATTGGGACCACGTCGGCGGCCAGCGCTACTTCCGCAGCCTGGAATCGGCGCCGCGATTCATCGGCCGCGCCAACTACACGGACGAGATCGCGCTCGACGCCAAAGCGAACAAGGCCCTGCTCGAGCGCTTCTTCGGCAAGGAGTTCAGTCTGGGCGATGTGCTGAGCTACCGGCCCGACGTCACGATCGATCGCCCGACCGAGGTGGTTGTCGGCGGCACGCGCTTCAAGCTGCTGCCTACGCGCGGCGGCGAGACCGACGACGCCATGCTCATCGACTTACCGGATCAGGGCGTGCTGTTCGTGGGCGACATCATGATGCCCTACCTCGGCGCGCCGTTCGCGGCGGAAGGCAGCCTCGACGGTATGCTGGCGGCGATCGAGCAGGTGCATGCGCTCAAGCCGCGCATCCTCCTCCACGGCCACGAACCGTTGACGCGTCTCTTCTCGTCCACTGCGATGCTGGACGATCTCGCGGTTCAACTCGCCTGGCTGCGGGATTCAGTCTTGAAAGCGATCCAGAACGGCACCGAGCGCGGAGCCATTCACGCCGCCAATCTGATACCGCCGACCTTGGAGCGCAGCGACTCCAGCGTGCATCTCGCCTATCTCGTGCTGCGCGGGAACGTCATCGATCGTCTGTTCGACCAGAACAGCGGCTATTGGGAGAACGGCCTGAAAGGTCTCGACGCGTTGACGGATGCCGACCGCGGCAGCGCGCTCGTGGATTATCTGGGCGTGTCGGACAGGCAGCTCGCATCCGCCGCGGAGCGCATGGTTGCCGACGGGAAGCTCGAGCTCTCCGCCCAGATACTACGTTGGGCGCAACCGCGGTTTCCGGGCAACGCCCGGCTCGAGGCAGTGCGCAGACTGACCTATCTGAAGTTGATGGAGAAGTATCAGGAATTCGACCCGTTCAGATACATCGTCTATGGCGCGCAGATCGATCAATCGACTGCGCAGATTAATGGCGATTCGCCAGGCACAAAGCGGCAGAGCTCTCCTGCACGATAGCGCCGAAAGGACTTGCGGTCACGCAAGTGGATCGAGCACAAGCAGGCCGCGCACAGCAAAGGGGCAGGCGGCTCGCCTGCCCCTTGCTACTGCAATCCTGCATACCTCTTTACAGAGCGGCCGCTTGCCTTACTGATCGGAGCGTTTGCGGGCAGCCCAAAAACCGACGAACGCAAGGCCGACTGCGAGCATTGCGTAGGTCGATGCCTCGGGAACAGGATTTCCAAATACCAGGAACGACGAATTGAACGTCGTATTTCCAACGATATCTGTCCCTACGCGCAGCCAGTCTGGAGCGATGCCCGGGTCATTGCGCATCCAACTCTGGAGATCCGTTACACCGAGAGGGAAAGGCGTGCCGGGCGGGACGATCGGCCGATTCGCCGAAAGCCAGAGGAAATCCCCAGTGGAAAGCTGAACCTGAGGGACAAAGAAGTAGTGATCCGCCGGCAGATTGAACGGCGTGGAGAAGGCGACGTTGAATCGTACCTCTTGACCAGTTACCGGGCCTTCGCCGCCGCTCCCTACGCTGATGCCATTGACGACGGAATTGGCGACGGTAAAGCTGTTCTGCAGCGGCGTTGCGACGAACTGAAGACCACTCCCGCTCTCCCGCGAGTCGAGCGCATTGTCAGAGGGAGAGTTGACGCGCGTCGGGACTTTACCGGAAGGCGGATCCTGCGAGTCCTTGGGAAATACACGGTAGATCTCGACCACGACTTTGCTGACATTAGCGTTGGCAGGCATCAAGCCGGTGAAGGCCGCGCCGGTGATACTGGCCCCCGTTGACAGGAAAAAGTCGTCGCCGGTCTCTCGCTCTCCGGCGGCCGAAGCGGGTCGCGAAGCAGTACCGATGCGACCATCGGGAAAGTCATTGTTATACAGGACGGTCGCCGCCGAAGCGGCCCCCGCGGTGAAGCCGAGCAACGAGAAAACCAGCGTGCGGGCAAGAGCGTGTCTCATGGTCAGTCTCCTACACTTGACACTCCCTTTCTCAATCACCAGAACCCGCGCCCAACTCTTCTTCGTCTCACTGGCTTCCGCCAGCGGACGCGCGTAAGCAGCACTCTGCCGACGAGCGTCGGGTTAATCTTTCAAGCTCGCACTTTAGTTGCCCGGGCACCCCTCCACTGTCAGGACGTCCCGATTTGCACGTCAGGTTTCCCCTACAGGTCCCGAGCGCGTTTGTGTCGATAGCAAAGAAATGCAACGGCCTTAAACCCCGAGTGTAAGGTTCCACCCGGCATCCGGCGCTGTCAATTCGTAAGGCTGCGTATGCCGGACGACGCAGCGGCCCCTTAGCACGTTCGGGTTATGCGAAGCCTGTCCTCTTACTACGTGTTTGTGGCCGTCGGATGGGTGTAGGGACATCCGCACAACAAACTCGGGAAGTCCCGATATCTGCAGATTGGGTTGCGTCGCTACAGTCTCGCCCGGCTGTTGAGATCCCGAGTTTCACCCCGCAACCAACGCACGAAGTGCGAAAGGCAATAGTATGAAGAACCGCAATACCCCAAACAATGAGATCACGCATCGCATCCTGCGCGGCGCGTGCACCGCTGGTCTCGCTGTAGCTTTGTCGCTGGCGCAGCTCGCTCACGCGCACCACGTAACACCGCCACGTGTGCCGCACGACCTCGAGGTGGATCCAGGGAACAAAGCGTTTCGCGTGGGTCACGGCGTAGGCACCCAGAACTACATCTGCCTACCCTCGGGTGGTGGCTTCGCCTTTCAACTGTTCACGCCCGAGGCCACTCTGTTCGACCCCCGCAGCAAGCAGCAAATCATCACGCACTACTTCAGCCCCAACAACAACCCGTTTGACCCGGCTGACAAGGGCGTGATTCGTGTCACGTGGGAGGACTCGCGGGACTCGAGCATCGTCTGGGCCGCGCTAGTGACATCTTCCACCGACGCCAATTTCGTCGCGACGGGTGCAGTTCCTTGGCTCAAGCTGAAGGCGGTTGGGGCCCAGGACGGACCCACCGGCGGCGACCGGCTTTCGGACACCACCTTCATCCAGTGGGTAAACACCGTTGGGGGGATCGCACCCCCGACCGGCTGTTCAGCGTTGGCAGACGTCGGCAAGAAGGCGTTCGTGCCGTACGAGGCCGACTATTTCTTCTACTTCGATCCGTACGCAGTCGATCGCAACTAGGATCTCTCCGCCAGGGTTCTAGCCAATCCGTTGGGAAAACCCGCCGTCATTCAACCAAGATCCGCGCACAGAAGGCGAACATCGTCGCGCGCACGGGCAGGCGCAAGCCTGCCCTTTTCATTTCCGGCTCCTCAGATTTCGTCAAGGCATCACCGTTGTGTATTCCGCGGCCCGCAGGAAGATGTGCGCCCACTTGAAGTTGACATACTTCTTGCTTTTGACATAACTTGATTACAAGTCCGCCCGGAACTCTGCGAGCCACCCTTCATCACCACGCTCGTCGCCACGATTGTCTCGGCCAGCAGATGAACAAGCTCGACGGAGAGTACGAGGCCGAAGCGGCTCAGGAGCAGTCTGTACGATAGACCAGCGGGGAGCAGCGCACCGTGACTACATCGCTGACGACGTGCCCGAAGTGCCGCTACGTGCGCACCACAGCCGACACTGCGCCGTCCTGGCAGTGTCCCGGGTGTGGCGTTGCCTACAACAAGGTCATGAACGAGACCTACGTACCCCCGTCGCCCGCCTCCGCTTCGAGAGCAGAATCCGGCGGCGGATGGATCAAGTGGGCCACGATGGTGCTGGTTATCATCGGACTCTACGTCGCCTTTGCGCAACCTTGGCAGCGGCATCACACGTCGAACCGTACCGTGATGGCGCAAGCGGGCGGCGCTCAGCCGGAGGTATTGCTTTACGGAACGGCCTGGTGTCAATACTGCGCCAGGACGCGCGAGTACTTTCGCATGCACGGCATCCAGTTCACCGACTATGACGTTGAGCACAACGCCGCGGCAGCCCAAGGTTACCGCCGGCTGAGAGGAAACGGCGTACCGGTCGTTGTGATCGGCGACGAGGTCGTGCACGGATACAACCCGGAGCGGGTAGGCGAGCTCCTGCGACCGTGGTTGAAGTGACTGGTGTCCCGCAACACCAGGCATGTTTGCACTCACTCACGAGCACCCGCCGGGATTCTCGGCATCTGTCGTTGATATGTCATGTGATGCTAGCGCTTTGATCCAAACCTGGCCGTGGTGAGCGATTGCCAGGCTCTCCCCTCCTGCTCTACCGTTCGGTCGCCGAATGCGTTGACAAGCCGCAAACCTGACAGCAAGATGACATGCGACATCAATAAGATGCTGGAATATGTAAGGAATGTGATTTTTGACGTTTGACTCGTGCTTTAAGGGAGGCGCGAGGTGATTGTGCAGCGTCATGCATCGGGTGCGGCGGGGACCGTCATTCTGCACGCATGATCTTGATGTGAATCGCAACCATCCATAGCGACTAAAAAGGAAAAAAGCGGCGCTTGGTCGAATGCAGCGCGCCTCGAATCACGGGCGAAGAATAACTGCGCAACGCAAGCTCTCGTCGCAACACCTTTAGTCCCGCCCTCTCCTCATCGCACGCAAAGTCAGCAACGGCAGGCCGCGCCGAACGCGCTGCCATGTGCTCAGTAAACGGCCGAGTACGCGCCAGCGGTAGCGCTCGATGGCGCGCCAGCGTGACGCACGGCTGTTATCGGAATCACCGCCATGCTCAAGCGGCGCCCGCGCAGGATTGGGCCGGACAACGCAGTGCGAGTGCTCAGCATCCTGTCGATGCTCATCGCGGCCACGCCTTTGCATGCGCTTGCGCAGGAGTCCATCTGCGCGCAGGTCAAGATCCAGATCGAGCAGGAGGCGACACTCGAGCGGCAGGCCTTCGACGCGCAAATGAAGATCGCGAATGGGCTCGACACTGCTGCACTCGAGAGCGTCGGCATAAACGTAACGTTCCAGGACGAGTCCGGCGCTACCGTCAAGGCCACCTCGGATCCTGCGGACACCTCCGCGCTGTTCTTCATCCGGATCGACCGCATGTCCGGCATCGACAAGATCGATGGCAACGGACGCGTCGCGGCCGCGACCACCGCGGAGATTCACTGGCTGATCATCCCGTCGCCGGGCGCTGGCGGAAGCACGCCCGCCGGCAAGCTATACCTGGTGGGGGCTGCGCTCACCTACAAGCTGAGTGGAGAGGCGCAGACGATCACGGTCGCACCCGACCCGATCTTCGTGAAGCCGCTGCCCAAGCTCGCGCTCGACTATTTTCTGACCAAGGATGTGTACTCCGACGATCCGTTCACGGTCGCGGTCGAGCCGCCCGAACCGTTCACGCTCGGGGTGCGAATCAAGAACAACGGCGTGGCCGCGGCGCGCAATGTCGCGATCGATTCCGCGCAGCCGAAGATCGTCGACAACAAGCAAGGCCTGCTGGTGAACTTTCTCATCACGGGTGGGTTCGTCAACGATCAAGCGGCTGGAACCAGCCTGCTGCTCAGGTTCGGCGATATCGCTCCTCAGGCCGCCGCGATGGGCCGCTGGATCATGCAGAGCTCGCTGTCGGGCCGGTTCGTCGATTTCAAGGCGAGCTTCACGCACGCCGACGATCTGGGCGGCGTAGTCACGTCCATCCTCGAGCAGACCAACGCGCACTTCCTGGTGAAGGATGTGCGCGTGGATGTACTCGGCCGTGACAGCGTGCGCGACTTCCTTGCGCTCGACGGGAATGTGCTGCGTGTTTACGAAAGCGATTCCGGCGATACGCCGGTCACCGATCAGAGTGCCGCAGCAACACTCACCGCCGGCTCAGTCGACGGAGCCAACGTAACGTATTCGCTCGTCGCTCCCGCTACAGCCGGCTTCTTGTACGTGAAGCTGCCCGATCCGTTCAAGGGCACCAAGAGCGTCGGGCGCGTCACACGATCAGACGGAAAGGTTATGGCTGCCGAGAATGTCTGGCTGTCGAAGGCACTCAACGCCTCCAAGCAGTGGGAGTATTTCATCAATGTCTTCGACGCGAACAGCACTGGCCGGTATGCCGTAGTGCTGGGAACACCAAGCGGAGGTCCGCAACTGCCGGTGCTGCAATTCATCCCGGATCGCACCGTCAACGAGGGCAGCCCGATCGGCTTCACGGTGCAAGGGTCGAGCGCGGGCGGCGGTATACCGAAGCTGACGGCTGCGCCGCTACCCTCGGGCGCTCAGTTCACCGATCAAGGAAACGGCACCGCTGCATTCGCATGGACACCGGCTTTCGGTCAAGCCGGGCGCTACGCAATTGCGTATACGGCGGCCAACGGCGATCTGCAATCGACTCAAGTCGCGGCCATCACGGTTCAGTCCATGAAGCACAAGGCGGGGCCGGACAGCCCGAGCTTGATTTCTCCGACCTTGGACGCGGACGTACGCGTCCTGCGGCCAATCCTTGCAGTACAAGGTGTCAACCCTCTCGACGTCGTCGTCAAGTATACGTTCGAGCTGTACTCCGATGCGGCACTGACGCAGCTGGTTGCTCAGTCCGACGTCGCCAAGGCTCCGGATGCGACGACATGGAAGGTCCCGCAGGATCTGACGGACAACACGCGCTATTTCTGGCGTGCACGCGCCTTCGATGGTCAGGCGTACAGCCTGTGGGTTAATGGCCGCTTCCGCATCAATCTCGCCAACGACGCACCACCGGCACCGCAACCCGATCTTCCACCGAATGGTGCGAACGTCGATACCGCGAGACCGACGTTATCGGCTCGCGATCTTCCCGATGCGGATGGCGATGCGGTGAGCTACCGATTCGAACTGTTCTCGGCCAACAACAGCAGTCAGGTGCTGCTCGCGAGTCCGGCGACCTCGGGCTCCGGTGGATCGGCTGCATGGACTGTACCGACACCTTTGGGTGCGGGCGCGTACCTGTGGCGTGTGATTGCGAGTGATCCGGTCGGCGCGATTGTCGAGTCGTCGCTGGTGCGCTTCACGGTCAATCCCAACAACCATGCGCCGGCTACTCCGACAATACTGCAGCCCGCGATCGGCGCGTCGCTTGCAGCCAGCCCGCTCACGCTGCAAGTCAGCACGACCGACGCCGACGGCGATCCGCTCACCTACTTCTTCGAGCTCGACACGAGCAACAGCTTCGGCAGTCCCGCTCTTCGCGCGTCCGGAGCACGCAGCAGCGGTTCGTGGCAAGTAACCGGGCTGGCCGACAACACGCTCTACTTCTGGCGCGCTCATGCGTCCGACGGCCGCGCGCACAGTGCATGGGTCAACGGCAGCTTCGTGTTCCACACGAGCGATCAGGCACCCGGCGTCCCCGTTATCAAGAATGTGGGGCCAGCCTCGTGGGTCGATACGAATCGCCCGCGCTTCGAGGTCGCGCCAGGCAGTGACCCCGAAGGCGGCGCGCTGAGTTATGAGTTCCAGCTCTTCGGGGATGCTGCGCTGACCGCCGACGTCGCCAGCGCTCAGCTCAACGCGCCGGAATGGTTGATCCCGAGCGGCCTGTCGAACGGCAGCACTTACTACTGGCGAGTCCGGGCGCGCAACGCACGCGGGATTACAAGCGCGTGGTCGGACGTAGCGCAGTTTGTCGTGGATACCGATCATCCGGCAACGCCGAGCCTTGCGTTTTCCGCCCCGGCCGGTGTGCTGCTCGCACCTGGCAGCGCGCGTATCGCATGGCAAGTGCGCGACCCCGAGAATGCATCGCAGCTTTCTTTGTTCTTCGATCGCGATAGCAGCGGGGCCGACGGCGATCCGATCGTGCAAAACCTCGCGCTCGATCCCGCAAAGTCGGAAGGCAGCTACACGTGGGACGTATCGGGTCTGCTGCCCGGCGCCTACTACGTGTACGGCGTCCTGAACAACGGCCAGCGCACCGTGGCGGCCTATGCTCCGGGAACCTTCGTTGTCCCGTCTCCAGATGCGCACGGCACTGTCGTCTTGCGTCCTACCAGCATACAGACCACGAGCGAGGCCGGCTTCCAGGCGAGTCTGCAGGTCAGCCTCGGGTCCGCACCAACTGATGACGTGGTCGTGCAGCTCAACACGACGCGGCCGACCGAAGCGACCCTCGGTCCGTCTCTCGTTACGTTCACGGCGGGCAATTGGAACGTGCCGCAGACGGTGACGGTGTCGGGCGTGAACGATTGCGCGTTCGACGGCGATGTGACGTACCGCGTTGTGACAGCGAAGGCAGTAAGTCGCGACACAAATTACGCCGGAGTCAAAGGCAGCGCTCTCACGTACGTCAACGTCGACGACGACATGCCGACCAATCAGTCGACGGTGCTGACGTGCAGCGTGACACTGATCTCGAGCAAGAAAGTGTCTTTGACGACGGTCGATTACACCTACCGCTTGGATATCACGAACCTCGGTCCGGATGTCAGAGGCGTACAAGCCAACGTTGCCAGCACCGCTGCTACCACACAGATCATGGATGGGAGCGTGACATTCGGCCCGGTGCCCCAAGGCGCCAGGGCTACCAGCCTGGATACGTTCACCATCCGCCAAGACCGGACACAGCCATTCACTCCGAGCACGCTCAAATGGACGCTGACTCCCACACCCTAACGCTGCCGCGTTTCTGCGCAGCCCTTCTCGCAGTTGCTCTCATCGCGCTGACTCCGCTGTCGACCCGAGCCGAGATCGTCGCCTATTCGGTTATCGACCTGCCGAATGACGGTGGCTTGGACCTGTGGCGCTATGACTACACTCTTTCGGG
>Ga0070681_10007598_pt1 | contig 10598 bp, 9 predicted proteins | sample KBSC83BmetaG_FD_65650 | JGI IMG/M metagenome (GOLD analysis project Ga0070681, IMG submission 65650) | Corn rhizosphere microbial communities from Kellogg Biological Station, Michigan, USA - KBS C8-3B metaG | ecosystem: Host-associated > Plants > Roots > Rhizosphere | place: USA: Michigan...
ACGCGCTTCTGGAATCACCGAAAGTGCCATGAACGAGAGCAATCCGAATGGCGATGGCACGGTGCTCCCGAACGATCGCGCCACGCCTTCCAGCGCCTCGTACTGCTCGGTGACCGCTTCCAGCGGCTCCGGCGAGAGAATGCCCGCGATCGGCAAGGCGAGGCTCGCCAGCACCTCACGGTTACGTACCGCCACCAGCCCACCCTGCATCTGAGCCACCGCCTGAATCGCGTGCATGATGTCGACGTCATCGACGCCGACCGCCACAATATTGTGCGCATCGTGGGCGATCGAGGAGACGAGCGCTCCATGCTGCAAACCAAAACCTTCGACCAGCCCGACACCGATGCGCCCGGTCGCATGATGCCGCTCGACGACGACCAGCTTCAGCAGATCACGTTCGACATCCGACACGAGACGGCCCATTTCGGTCTTCGGCTCGACCTCGAGCTTGCGCGTCACGATCTGGCCGGGGATGGCGCCGACTGCAACCATTCGCCCCTTGACAATCGGCCGAAGTCGATCGATCCCGAACGGCGCCACGTTCACCGAATGGAGTAGACCGTCTGGTGCGGTCGCAGGGAGATCGAACAATGCCCGGCCATCCTCGGCCACCGCTTTCCCGTTGAAATAGACCGCACGCGGCTGGATGCCGCCCAGGTCGCCGAACGCAACCGTGTTTGCCCTGTACCCCGGCGCGATCTGTCCAATGCGCGGCAGCCGCCAGTATTCAGCTGTCGACAACGTTGCCATGCGGATTGCTCGGATTGGATCGAGCCCGGCCGCGATCGCCTTGCGCAGGATCGCATCGACATGGCCGTCGTTCAGGAGCGTGGCGCAGTCGCGGTCGTCGCTGGCGAAGCAGCAACGGGGATACGTGCGATCGCTGACCAGCGGCAGCAGTTCAAGCAGGTTGTGCTCGGTCGAGCCTTCGCGAATCATTAGCATCACGCCGCGCCGGAGCTTTTCGCGCGCTTCTTCCAGATCGGTCGACTCATGGTCGGACGTCATGCCGGAACCGGCGTAGGCGTTCAGCGCCGCGCCGCGGAGCCCCGGCGCATGTCCATCGCGACGCCCGACCGGCAAACTGAGCTTGTCAAAGATCGACTCGTCACCGTTCAGAACGCCCGGAAAGTTCATCATCTCGCCCAGTCCGACGACATTCGGCAAGGAGAGCGCTTCGCGAATAATCTCAGTCGTCATTACGGCGCCGGAACTTTCGCGATCACTCGCCGGAACGCACGACGGAATCGTGAAATAGAAATTGAGCGGCTGCGCTCGCCCGGCATGCATGAGCGCCTTGATCCCATCTAACCCGGCCACATTAGCGATCTCGTGTGGATCGGTGACAACTGCGCCGGTGCCATGCGGCACCACGGCACGAGCAAACTGATCGACCCAGATGAGCGAGCTTTCGACGTGAACGTGCCCATCGATGAACGACGGTGCCAGGTAGTCGCCCGCCAGGTCAACGATTTGTTCGGCCTCGGTGTAGTCGCCGACCCCGGCGACGATGCCGTCGCATACCGCGACATTCACGCGTTCGATCTCACCGGAGGCGACGTTTACCAGTCGCGCATCACGCCAGAGGAGATCGGCCGGTTCGCGCTGCTGAGCCACCGCCAGAAACCGCCGCCACTGCTCAACCATGCATCGCCCCTTCAATCAAGTCGCGCTATTCCACCAGCCGGCGTTCCAGCAGTGCGATCGTGTCGTTCAGGATTTCAAGCTGACGCTGCGCAATCGCGGTGATTTGCTCGCGCCGCGCGAACGGCAACTCGCAACGGATGCGTACGCCGACACCATGATCCGCCTCGTCCCACCACGCCTCTTGCCCGGCATCGAGCATTCCGCGCGCGACCGCCGGCAAGGAGACCCGCGCCAGCCGCTCGAACGCCTCGCGCCGGTGATCTTCCTCTTCTTCCCAGTAGAGACCCGGCGATGTGTCCCAAACCTCCAACTCCAAGCCATCGGCGCCGACGCGCACGTCGATCCGGCCGAATTCGGTATCGCTGGCGACCGTCCAGCGGCTCATATCGTCAACGGTGATATAGGCGTAGAGGCCGGCCGAGGTCAGTTCCGCCAGCACCGGTTGCAGCGCCTCACGATCGGAGAGTCGCTGCACGATCTCGTCGCGTCGTCCCTCAGAGTGCTCTTCAGTTGGCACAACTACACCTCGTCCTGTTCAGACAGGAAGAGTTGCCGCGCTGTCGCGGCGAGCACGCGCGCCAGTGAGACCACGTCTGGTTCGAGATTTGCCCGCATGTGGAGCTCCAGCCCGGGGATGATCTCCCACTTCTTCCAGGTCTCGACCTCGGTATCCATCGGAGAAGCACCCGCATGCGGCTCGCCAAGGCGTCGCTTGATCTGATCCAACCCGACGTTGGCATCCCGGAGTGCCTGAATGCGGCGTAGACGATCGAGATGCCCTCGATCGTAGTAGGCGGCGCGCCCTTTGCCGTTCGGTGGGGGCAACAGCCCTTCCGCGACGAAATGGCGAATACGTCTCACCGGCACATCGGTCCGCGCAGAAAGTTGATGGATCGTCATCGCGGAAGGGGCCGTTTCATCGAGTTCGTCCACGAAACTCCTGTCTGCGATCAGCGGTACGTACCGTGCGCTAATAATAATCGTACGGAGCAAGGGAGCGCCGTTTGAGCGTGCGCTTTACGCTTGTCGATACATCGGAGGGTTAGATGAACTCGCGTGACAGGACGCATGAACAACGAATTCAGCAACTCCTCGATGAAGCGCGGATTCCCGTCGCAGTCGTCGTGGAAGATAACGTCGCGCGCTTGATCGGCGCGGTCTCCTCGCCCCGCGAACGGCAAGCGGCCATCGATCTCGCCTCGGCCGATCGTCAGATCAAACGCGTCGACGATGAGATGAACGAGGTGGTCGTTTCGCCCGATATGGTCAGCGAGCCGCCGGACGACGACGGTGAATTCAGCTATATCGACGAGCAGACCACGAGCGACGCGGTCCCCGACGAAGAGGACGACTTCCAGGCGGACAATGATCCGCATATGGATAGCACGCTCGACTACGAAGAAGTGGTTGAGGATCGCGAAACATACTTCCCGCCTACCGATCCCGTGGTTGAACCCGAACGGAACAGCCCGGATCTGGAAATCGTCGGGGGCTTCCAATCGGAAGCGACCGACGACACCGACGAGGATGAAGACGACGCCTATGCCGAATCGGTGCCGCTTGCCACTGGAGATCGCCTACTGGTGCGCGACGACGAGGATATTCGCGACGACGTCATCCGAGAGCTACGCGAGGACGCTCTCACGACCGATTTCCAGCTCGACGTGGATGTACGACGAGGCGTCGTCTTTCTGAGCGGTCGTCTGCAATCGCTAGATGACGCCGAAAATGCGCAAGCCGTTGCCGCACGTGTCCCTGGCGTGATCGATGTCGAAGATCGCACCGAGACGGACGATGTCTAATCGCGCCGGTCATGATCCGACCGGCAGCGCCACCGCCGGTCGATAATCGACCACTTCCACGCCCAGCCTGGTGCGACTTTTCCAATGATCGAGCTTGAGCTGAACCAACAGATCGAACGGGCCGCGTGACATGAGTGAGGGCAACGCTGAAGCGCCGTCGAAGAAGATCGCACGAGCCACGGTGCCTTCGAGCGTTTCGACGTCGAGTTGCAGATGCTTGCCGTCGCGCGTGCGACGCGGCGACCGCACCATAACCGAACGGAGCAGAAAGCGCGGCTCCGGGTTGCCGGCCCCAAACGGCTCGAGCAACGTCAGCAACTGGGCGGTCTTGAGTGACAGCTCGCGGCCATGCAGTTCGGCATCGATCGTCACCGGCATTTGCGGCAATTCATCGCCAAACGCATCGCGCGCCAACGCGATCAATCGCGCTTCGAGCAGCGGGATGTCGGAGGTCTTGACTGACAGCCCGGCCGCCTGGCTGTGCCCACCATGTTCGAGCAGCAGATCGGAGCACTGATCGAGCGCTTCGACGATATTGAATTCGGCAATGCTGCGCGCCGAGCCGCGACTGATCTCTTCGCCGATGCTGAGCGCGAGCGACGGTCGGTAGAAACGCTCGGTCAGCCGCCCGGCGACAAGCCCGACCAGCCCCGGACTCCAGCCTGATCCACCGACAATCAGGAACGGCAGCGCGTCACCCTCGCGCTGCACCGCGTCTTCCGCCTCGGCCAGCATGGAGCGCACGCGCTGCTGTCGCGTCGCGTTCAGCTTGCCGAGTTGGTCGGCAAGTTCAGCGGCACGCTGGCGATCATCCGTCAGCAGCAATTCGAGGGCGATATCCGGATCGGCCATGCGCCCAGCCGCGTTGATGCGGGGTCCGAGAACATACCCGCAGTGATAGCTCGAGACGCTCGACGCATCAATGCCGGCTTCACGCGCCAGGCTCTGCAGACCAGCCACGCCATCGCGCGCGAAGCGGCGTAGACCGTGCTGTACCAGCGTCCGATTCTCGCCGATCAACGGTACGACATCGGCCACTGTGCCAAGCGCGATCAGCGGCAGGAACGTCGCGGCGCGCTCTTCACCGAGCAGGGCGCGCACAAGATAATACGTGACGCCGACGGCCGCCAGTTCGCGAAAGGGAAAGACGCTATCGGCGCGCTGGGCCGAGACAAAGGCGGTGTCCGGAAGCGGTGCCTGGCCGGGATGGATGTGATGATGGTCGACAACGACGGTGCTCAATCCATGCGCTTGGGCATAGACGATTTCATCGACATCCGAGGTGCCGCAATCGAGCGCCACCAGCAGCGATACGCCATCCGCGACCATCCGATCGATCGCACCGCGATTCAACCCGTACCCGTCGTTGATCCGATGCGGCAGGTAGGTGCGTACGTTGCCGCCGAGCAGGGCGAGCGCCCGCGTCAGCGTAGCGGTCGACGTGACACCGTCCGCATCGTAATCGCCAAATATGCCGATCGTTTGCCCGGCGTTGATCGCATCGCTGATCCGCTGCACGGCGAGATGCATATCCGGCAGGAGGTAGGGATCGGAGAGGTTTTTAAGTTCAGGTGTCAGGAATTCAGCGACATCGTCCGCCGAGCTGAAGCCGCGCTGTTCAAGGATGGCGCACATGAGCGGGGAATCGGTGAGGTCGAAGCGGGATAGCGCGTTCTCCTCAGGTTCGACCCAGCAATAGCGTGTCAACGTTCGATCTCCCCACCGCCTACCTGTCCGTACACTGTCCTCTGATCTTAACAAAGAACGGTAGGGCAGCGCGAGCGCTCATTCCGAGAGGCGGCGGACGAAGACAGCTTCGGCCAGTTCGCGACCGATGATGTGCTCTTGCTCCAGCACCCGCACTCGGAGCGGACCGCCGTACGGGAAACGCTCCAGCACCTGAACGTCAGCGTTCGGGTAGAGCCCCAGACTGCCGAGGTAGCGAAGCATCCCCGGATCGCGGTCGTTGACGCGCTCAACTCTGGCGTCCTCACCCGCATCAAGCTCGGCCAGAAGCAACTGGGTTTGCGGCTGAATATCGCCCTCGAACGAGGGAATCGGGTCGCCATGAGGGTCGGTGGTCGGATAGCCGAGCGCACGATCGATGCGCGCCTCAAGCTCTTCGGACATGCTGTGTTCGAGCCGCTCCGCCTCCTCGTGCACTTCATCCCACGAGTAGCCGAGCGATTCGGCCAGATAGAGTTCGAGCAGGCGGTGATGTCGAATGACTTCGAGCGCCGCGCGCATCCCGCCGGGAGTGAGCGCCACTCCGCGATATGGCGTGTGCTCGAGCAGGTTGAGATCGGCCAGACGCTTCACCATGTTGGTCACCGATGGACTCTGGATATTGAGGCGTTCGGCGATCGCCTGCGTCGTCACCTTCTCGTTTTCGGACTGCAGGTTATAGATCGCCTTGAGGTAATCCTCCATTGCGTGGGTGATGACATCGTCTTTGCGACCGGATTGCCTGGTTGCGTCGCTATCGTCGGTCAACCGAAAGATCCTATCTGTGCGGTGGGGCAGACGCTGGTTCGTTATGCAGGTTGAGCGTTGATGGTCGCCCCGATTACCGTTGAGTATACGCCATGAAAATACGCGAATCTCGGTAAAGATAGGCGACTTGTCGCGAACGGGGAGAGCGAGCCGGTCGATCAGCGGCGTCGCTCGTATGCCTAACTATAGCGAGGGACAGGTTGCAGCGTCACCTGATTCTCCTGCAAGATTCAGGCGGTTTGTCGCCGGCCCTTCCGGCGGACGGCGGCTGGTATCGGAGGTTTGGTTGTTTGGTCGCCTCTCGCGTACATCGCTCGGTCTGATTGCCCTGCTCGGTGCCGGCTCGCTCGCGTACTCCGTCGCGATCGAACCGCGCGTCTTGCGTTTGCGTCAATTTCGCACGGGCATTCCGAGTCTGCCCGCCGAACTCGAAGGACTACGCGTCGCATTTCTCAGCGATTTTCATGTGCGTGGCCCCGGTCGCGGCGAGGGTCTCACTGCGCAGGCGCTGGACCTCGTGGCGCAGGAACAGCCTGATCTCGTGCTGCTTGGCGGCGACTACTTTGACAAGGGCCACTGGGACGATACGAGCGCCGTGTTCGACGGCCTCAGCGCATTCCAGAACGTTATCGGTGTCCTCGGCAATCACGATCAAAAGCGCGGCGAAGGCGTGGCTGAACGCGTCTGCCAGGGCATGACTCAGCGTGGCGTCGTCATGTTGCGCAATTCAGCGATCACGCTGCGCCTGCGCAATCACGACGTGACGATCGCCGGTGTGGACGACCCGTACACCAACCACGACGACCTCGAACAGACGCTCCGCGGGTCAGACTGGCCGCTTATCTTGCTGGCGCATGCGCCGGTCATCGAGTCGAGCCTTGAGCCGGGCACGGCCGGGCTGGTCTTGACCGGCCATACGCATGGCGGACAAATCCGTCTTTCGCCGGCCAAGACGCTCACGCCGCTCGATTCGACCTTTTATCTCGATCGACTCCTCGGACGGCGCGTCTCGAAGTACCAGCGCGGTTTTCACTGGGTACGCGGGAATCTGCTCTACGTCAGCAACGGCATCGGCACCACACGCCTGCCAGTCCGCTTCATGGCTCCACCCGAGGTGACGATCTTCCACCTTTCGCGCCAAGCGCCACATACTAATGAACCGTGTGATTCCGCCGATCGTTATGTCGAGGATATCGGCTAGCCGCGGCTGGAGGCCAGATTGACGCTAATGGAGCCACTTCGCATTCTCGCCATCGACGCCGGAGCGGGCACGCAGGACATCCTCGTCTACGAAAGCGATCGCCGGCTTGAGAATTGCGCGAAGCTGATCCTTCCGTCGCAGACACAGGTGGTAGCATCCCGGATTCGCGAAGCGACTGCACGCGGCGTGCCGATCTACCTGGCTGGGCAACTAATGGGCGGCGGCGCCAGCAGCGAAGCGATCGAAGCGCATCTGAAAGCGGGACTCCCGGTGTATTCGGCTCCCGAGCCGGCCCGAACGCTGCACAACGACCACGAGCGCGTGCAACGACTTGGTGTCGAATTTCGTGACTCGCCGCCGCCGGGCGCGGAAATCATCTGGCTGCAAGACGTCGATCTCGACGGCATCGGTGCCGCGCTTGGGCGCTTCGGCGTGCGGATGCCATCACTCTACGCGATCGCCGTGCAAGATCATGGCTTTATCGCCGGCTCCGGAGCCCGCGAGTTCCGATACGAATTTCTGCACGAGCTTCTCGCTCAAGGCGGCGATCTACGCGACATGATGTTCCGCGACGTGCCAAAGTACATGATCCGCATGCGAGCCGTGCAGCAGGCGCTTCCCGGTGCACTGATTATGGATACTGGAGCCGCTGCCGTGCTTGGAATTCTCGGCGATCCGGTCGTGGCATGCGCCGCACGTGACGATGGTGCGATCCTGGTGAACATCGGCAACATGCATACGTTCGCCATTGCGCTGCGCGGAATGCGCGTCTACGGTATTGCCGAGCACCATAGCGGCGGGATTACGCCTGCCGTGCTGAGCCATCTGGTCGATCGACTCGCCAGCGGCCGGCTAACGCACGCCGAGGTAATGGAACTGGGCGGACATGGTGCCGCTTTCGTTCCCGACTACTCGACGTCAGCCCCGTTTCCAACCGTCGCTATTACGGGACCCAACCGCGCCGTTGCGCGCGAACTCGGTTACTACGAGGCCGTCCCGCATGGCGACATGATGCTCTCCGGCCCCTTCGGCCTGGTCGAAGGCACGCTCCGCCTACTGGAACGAGAGGGCCACCACACAGGGCTGTCGCTCATCGCATCAGGCGACTAAACCGAAACTGACTGTTCTTCGTTTGTAGGGGCGCCGACCCGCGAGCGGGTCGGCGACCGTACGATCAGTTGAGCTTCAACCGGCGCGCGGCTTTTGCGCTTAATATGCGCGGGTAGAGAGGCGTTGGAGCAGACCGAGCAGCGCGCGTCGGGATGGATTGTCCGGCACCACTTCTTCGATCAACTGGCGCGCGTGTTCGTGGTACTCGTCGACAACCGCCTGCAACTCATCTTCGATCTCGTAGCGCCGCAGCAGCTCCATGATCCAATCGAGATCTGATTCGCGAATCTCCGCGCGGCTGTAGATGTCGCGTAGGCGGTCCGCTTCATCGGGGGCGGCAGCCGACGCCAACGTGATGATCGGCAGTGACTTTTTACGCCGCCGGATATCATCACCTTTGCGTTTACCCGTCACGGCTGTCTCACCCCAAATACCGAGCACGTCGTCGCGAATCTGGAATCCAAGCCCGAGCGTTTCGCCAAATGTACGAAAACGCTCCGTATCGGCAAAATCGGCCCCACCGAGAAGGGCGCCTGCCCAGGCGGCGTAGGCGACGATGGCGGCCGATTTGCCGCGAATCATCTCCAAATATTCGCTCGTGGAGATGTTCCAGCGCTCCTCGAAGCCAAGATCGAGCACCTGTCCTTCGACGATGCGCAACGCGACCTCGTTGTATCCGCGCAGGACCGGCGTTGTTCGTTCAGGAGGAAACGTGCGATCGAGAATGCTCAGTGCGGCGAGTTGGCCGAGCGCGAACATAGCGTCGCCAGCGTTGATCGCCTGGCTTTCGCCCCAGAGTGACCAGACGGTCGGGCGATGACGCCTGGTTTCGCTTCGGTCCTGGATATCGTCGTGCACGAGCGTGAAATTGTGGAGAATCTCGATGGCGGCGGCGATCTCGAGCGCCGTTTCAGGATCGCCACCCACGGTCGCACAGGCCTGCAGACAGATGAACGGTCGAATCCGCTTCCCAGCGTCGAAGCTGGCTGGTTGGAATTGCTCATCGGCCCAACCGAGATGGTAGCGAATCATGCCGTAGAGCGGCAGATCAAGCGTGGTCAGGCGCTGCGCCGTCGACTGCTCCGCTTGAGCGATCACCGCTTGCATCACCTGTTCGACACGCGCTATTTGGTCCGTTGGACGCTCATTTCTGTCAAGTCGAAAGGGCACCCGAGATTGCGGGAAGCCCGCGATTCCGGCATACTATAGCATGATCGGAAATTTCCGGGTCCGGTGACCCGTCCGATCCTCCATCAGGCGCAGGTTCGCCCGGCGTCCCGTGGGGGACCGGTGCTGGACACAGGTGACAACCCCAGCGCCACGGCGTGCCGCGACGCGAAAGCACAGGTACTCAGAATGTTCTACGGTTCAGGGCTGTTCAGCTCAACGTACTTACTCTTCATCATCCCCCCGATGCTCTTCCTGCTCTACGCACAGTGGCGGGTGAAGTCGACGTACAACAAGTTCAGCAAGGTGCCGAACCAGCGGGGGATGAGTGGCGCCGAGGTCGCGCGCGCCCTGCTCGACGCGAACGGGCTGCGCGATATCCCGGTCGAGATGATCGACGGCGAACTCACCGACCACTACGATCCGCGCTCGCGCACGATGCGCCTCTCGCGCAACGTTTACATGAGCCGTTCAGTCGCCGCGCTCGGCATCGCCGCGCATGAGACCGGGCACGCCATTCAGCAGCAGCATGGCTACGTGCCGCTGCAAATCCGCTCGGCACTCGCGCCCGTCGCCTCGTTCGGCTCGAACATTGGCTGGATCATGATCATCGCCGGGATCTTCATCCAGCTCACGCAACTCGCATGGCTCGGCATCGCCTTCTTTGCAGCGGGTACGCTCTTCGCGCTGGTTACGTTGCCGGTCGAGTTTAACGCCAGTTCTCGTGCCATGGGCCTACTGACGACGATGGGCATCGTCGATCGCACCGAGGCAGACCAGAATCGCCAGGTGCTCGATGCCGCCGCGCTCACCTACGTCGCGGGCTTCGTCGCTGCCCTGATGCAACTCCTCTACTGGCTCAGTCTCGTCAGCGGCATGAATCGTCGGGGATAGAGGAACCGCCCTCACCCCCCGGCCCCTCTCCCGTTCCGCACGGGAGAGGGGTGTTTTTAGGGCGAGCGTGTGCGCGTTCTCTGTTACCTAAGCGCAAACCAATGAGGAAGAGCGCGGCCACAGCCGCGCGTCTTATCTCCTCTCCCGCGCGGTGCGGGAGAGGGGCCGGGGGTGAGGGCTGCTCGGCTATTCCCGCAACAATCCGTAATCCCGCGTGATAAACCGGCCGCTGCCCCGCTCGGCGAAGATCTTGGGTTCGCCGTCAAACGTGTAGACGGTAT
>Ga0070681_10007600_pt1 | contig 10595 bp, 8 predicted proteins | sample KBSC83BmetaG_FD_65650 | JGI IMG/M metagenome (GOLD analysis project Ga0070681, IMG submission 65650) | Corn rhizosphere microbial communities from Kellogg Biological Station, Michigan, USA - KBS C8-3B metaG | ecosystem: Host-associated > Plants > Roots > Rhizosphere | place: USA: Michigan...
GCGCGAGCGTGAACAGCCACCTGTCGGCGTCCTTGGGACGCAACTCCTCCTTGAAGAGCAGCTTGATGATGTCGGCGAGCGGCTGCAGCAGGCCGTGCGGCCCCACCAGGTACGGCCCGTAGCGCTGCTGCATGAAGCCCATGATCTTGCGCTCGGCGAGCACCAGCAGCGCCGACGCGTTGATCAGCATGAAGAAGGTGAAGCCGATGATGATCAGTTGGATGACGAACCGCAGCGTCGCCTGATCCATCAATGCGCCCCCGCGAGCACCGGGCTCTGACGACGCCAGTCGGCCGGCAGCGTGCAGCGTCCTTCGCGTACGTGGGCTTCGTACTCGTTCCGGAATAACTTGAGCGTCGTCAGCACAGGCGTAGCCGCCGCGTCGCCAAAGGCGCACAGCGTCTTGCCCGTGATGTTGCTGGCGACGCCGAACAGCAGGTCAAGATCCTTTTCCTGGCCTTCACCGCGCTCGATTCGCTGCAGCAACTTGTACAACCAGTCGGCGCCTTCGCGGCATGGCGTGCACTTACCGCAAGACTCGTGGCGGTAAAAGTGCAGCAAGTTCATGGCCAGCCACACCATGCAGACGGTGTCATCGAGAACGATAAGACCCGCGGATCCGAGGAGTGACCCCGCCTTCTGAACGGCGTCGAAGCTGGCGGGCGTGTCGAGTTGATCGGGCAGCAGCAGCGGCACGGACGAACCGCCGGGAATGATCGCCTTGAGCTGGCGGTCGCCGCGGATGCCGCCCGCGTAGTCGTAGATCAGCTCACGAAGCGTCGTGCTCATCGACGCTTCATAGACGCCGGGCTTCTGCACATGTCCGCTGATGCAATAGAGCTTCGGGCCACCGTTCTTTTCGGGACCAAGCTTCGCGAACCATTCGGCGCCGTTCAGCACGATGAGCGGCACGTTGCAGAGCGTCTCGACGTTGTTCACCGCGGTCGGGCAACCGTATAACCCCTCGACCGCTGGAAACGGCGGTTTCAGGCGTGGCTGGGCACGCTTTCCTTCCAGCGACTCGATGAGCGCTGTCTCCTCACCCGCTTCGTAGGCGCCGGCGCCTCGATGGATGAACACATCGCAGTCGAAGCCGCTGCCAAAGATGTTCTGTCCGAGGTACCCGGCCTTGTATGCCTTGGCGAGCTCGGCTTCGAGGATCTCCTGAACGTGGTAGAACTCGCCGCGGATGTAGATGTAGGCGATCTTCGCACCGATGGCGTAGCACGCGATCGCGCAGCCTTCGAACAGCAGGTGCGGGTTGCGCTCCATCAACACGTGATCCTTGAACGTGCCAGGCTCGCTCTCGTCCGCGTTGCAGCAGATGTATTTCGGCTTCGGCGTGTCCTTGAGCACGAACTGCCACTTCATGCCCGTCGGGAAGCCCGCGCCGCCGCGGCCGCGCAGCCCGGACGCTTTCACCTGCTCGATGATGTCGTTCGGCTGCTTCGTCAACGCCGTACGCAGAGCTTCGTAGCCGCGCTGATTCTTCGTATAGAAGTCCAGCGTGAACGAGTTCGGCTCGTTGACGTGCGACGTCAGGACAGGTTCGTAAGCCATTTCGTTTCGGGCCGCCTGAAGGCGCCCCCGTACGTAGGGGCCGGCTTCAGCCGGCTCTACGTTTCCTTCTTCAAATGACACCCGGTGAACACAGCCTGGCCGCGCGCGCGGATGTCGTCGATGAACTTCGAGCAGTGCTCCGGCGTCAGCCCCTCGTGCCAGTCGTCGTTCACCATGACGACCGGCGCCCGATCGCACGCGCCGAGGCATTCGACTTCGATCAGCGTGAACATCCCTGCCGCATCGGTCTCGCCTGGCTTGATGCCGAGCTTCGCACTCAGCTCCTCGGTGACGCGCTCCGCACCAAGCAGCGCGCACGACAGCGTGCGGCAGACGTTCAGCACGTACTTTCCCACCTGACGCGTGTAGAACATCGTGTAGTACGACACGACCTCCTCCACTTCCGCCGGTGTGCAGCGGATCTGCTGCGCCACGTGGCGCATGCCCGCTGCCGTGATGTAGCCAGTCTGGTTCTGGACGAGATACAGCGCGTAGAGAATCGCGGATTTCCGGCGATCCGGCGGATACCGTGCCACGACCTCATCGAACTTCGCCTGGTTCTCGGCCGTGAAAGCGAACGGCTCTCCGGGCTCGGCCAGCTTGCGCTCAGACCGGTGGAACCGGGCCGGCGCGTACTCCATCTCTGGATGAAAGCTCACCGGTCGCAGTCTCCCATGACGACGTCGGTCGATCCGATGACCGCGATGACGTCGGCAATCATGCCGTTCTGAATAAGCTTCGGCAGCGCCTGAATGGCCATGAGCGATGGAGCCCGCATCTTGACGCGCCACGGGCGATTCGTCCCGTCCGACACCACGTAACACCCGTGCTCACCGCGGGGACCTTCCACAGGCACGTACGCATCACCAGCCGGAACGGTGAACCCCTGCGAGTAGATCAGGAAGTGCTGAATGAGCGCCTCCATTTCGGTGTACACCTTGTCTTTCGGCGGCGGCACGACGCGCGGGTCGTTGCATGCCCACGCGCCCGATGGCGGGATCCGTGCGATCGCCTGCTTCGCAATCTTCACACTCTGCCGCATCTCCTCGACGCGCACGCGATAGCGGGCGTAGACATCGCCCTCGGTTGCCCTCGGCACAGTGAACTCGTACGTTTCGTAGCCGGTATACGGGAAGTACTTGCGCACGTCGTAGTCCGCGCCCGAACCGCGCGCAATCGGTCCGACCAGCCCCCACGCGAACGCCTCATCGAGCGTAATGACGCCGACGCCACGCGTGCGGCGGTTGAACATGTCGTTCTTCGTTAAGAGCCCTTCGAATTCGTCGATCTTGGCGGGAAATCGCTCCAGGAATGCATTGACGGCCTCGTGGAAGCCGCGCGGAAGATCCTCCCGCAGACCGCCGACGCGGAAGTAGCTGGGGAAGAACCGGAACCCAGCGACCAGTTCGTTGATGTTCAGCAGCAGCTCGCGTTCACGGATCGCGTAGAACAGCATCGATACCGCGCCGATTTCCATCGCGTGCGTGCCAATCCAGACCAGATGACTCGCAATGCGCTGCAGCTCGGCAAGAAGGACGCGGATGTCTTTGACGCGCTGAGGCATCTCGAGGCCAAGCAGCTTCTCGACGCTCAGCACGTAGGCAAGGCTGTTGGACTGCGCGGCCAGGTAGTCCATCCGTTCGACAAGCGGCACGACCTGCTGCCACTTCTTCTGCTCGGCCGTCTTTTCGATGCCGGTGTGGAGATAGCCGATCGTCGGCATGCACGACCTGATCGTCTCGCCATCGAGCTCCAGCACCAGTCGCAGCACGCCATGCGTGCTCGGGTGCTGAGGCCCCATGTTGACGGTCATTGTTTCCGTGCGAAGTTCGGCCATGGTCTTAAACCGCGAAGAACGCGAAGATCACGAAGAGGCAGTCCCTCGGCGTACCTTCGTGAGCTTCGTGGTTGAACAGCATTAATGCGCCCGTTTCAGGCGATCCCGTGCGATATTCGCTCTGAATTCGTCTTCGGTGACTTCGAGCGGCTCGTAGGTCTGCGCCGCCTTGCGAATCTGCACCGGGTAATCCTTCCGCGCGGGGTGCCCCTCCCAGTCCTCCGGCATCAGCAGCCGCCGCAAATCGCCATGCCCCGCGAACACGATTCCAAACATGTCCCATACCTCGCGTTCGGGCCATCCGGCGGCAGGCCATACGCTCTGGACCGTGGGAACGATGCCGTCGATCTCATTCGATGCGACGCGGACTTTCAGGCGAAGGCGGAGCCGGTTCGGAACCGAGAGCAGGTGGTAGACGACCTCGAAGCGCGGTTCGCGCGGCAGATAGTCAGCCGCCGTGACTTCGATGAGCACGTTGAACCGCAGCGACGGCGTGTCGCGCAGCGCCTGACAGGTGGGCACGAGGACATTGGCGGGAACATAGATCGTCGCGAAGTCAACGCTTCGGCCAACCTCGTAGGTCGCGCCTGGGACGCTGGACGTCAGCGTGTCGATGATGGAAGTCGCGTCCATTCCGGAACCAGCGCGTGCACTCACGCGCGCGATCGGGCGATCTTCTGTTGCAGCTGCACGATGCCGTAAATCAATGACTCGGGGCGCGGCGGGCAGCCGGGCACGTACACATCCACCGGCACCACCTGATCCACACCCTGCACAATCGCGTAGTTGTCGAACACACCCCCCACTGACGCGCACGCCCCCATGGAGATGACCCACTTGGGGTCCGGCATCTGGTCGTAGACGCGGCGCATCGCCGGCGCCATCTTGCGCGAGAGCCGGCCTGCCACGATCATCAAATCCGATTGGCGCGGCGAGCCGCGGAAGACCTCGGCGCCGAAGCGCGCCACGTCGTAGCGGCTGGTCGCCATCGACATCATTTCAATGGCGCAGCACGCCAACCCGAACTGCGCGGGCCAGATCGCGGACCGCCGCGCCCATTGAATCAGCTTCTCGACGGTGGTCGTGATCAGCGGCAGCTCGGGGTCGAGCCCGTGTTCGTGACCGTGCGGCTGCGCATGCATTTGATATGTCCTGGACCCTACGCCGCCTTCTGTGACGGAGGCGACGCCACGCGGCGCCGCGAACCCCAGTCGAGCACGCCCTTCCGCCAGACGTACACGAAGCCGACGAGCAGGATCAGGAAGAACGTCACGATCTGAATCAACCCTGCCCAGCCGAGGTCGCGCAGGGCAACCGCCCACGGATAGAGAAACGCCACCTCGATGTCGAACAGCAGGAAAATCATCGCAACGAGGTAAAACTTGACCGACTGCCGCTCGCGCGCGTCGCCGACGGCCGGCATGCCGCACTCATACGGCGCCAACTTTTCCGGTGTGGGATTCTTTGGCCCGAGGAGAATGGAAAGCCCGATCATCACGCCGGCGAAGCCGACGCCGAGCACGACCATGATGACTACACCGAGCCAGCCGTCCATTACAGGTCCCTACGGAGTCGGAGTACGGTCTCGAGCCGACTCGCCATCAGCTTCGTTCCGCGTGCGGCGACCTACGTGCCACACGCCCACTCTGAAGCTTGTGAAGAGTTTCCCAATCCTGTTCATGCTATAGAAACCAACCGGGAAAGGTCAATCACACGACCCAGCCATGCGCATCGCCTGGTTCCGCACCGCCGCACCTGACGCCGCCGATCCGCTCGATGACGGCGCATCGCTCATCCGTGAGTTGAGCCGATCGCATCAGATTGACGTCATCGTCGAACAGCAGGCGCACGATTTCGTCTGGCAGCAGATTCTCAACCCGTGGGATCTGTGCGTGTACGAACTCGACCAGTCGGCTGCGCACGCATTCGTCTGGGCCTACCTGTTCAACTACGCCGGGGTCGTGATGCTCCGCAGCGCGAATGTCGCGCATTTGCAGGCGATTCTTGCTGCGTCGCGAGCCGTCGTGACGCCGACACCAGAGATGGCCGAGATGCTGCGCACGACCTGTCCGCAGGCGCGCGTACGCATCGCGCCGCTGGCGATCGCGTCACCGCCAGAAACGAAGCCACAGACTCGGCATCAGGCGCGCGTGGCGGTGTACGACACCCGTTCGCACGATCGGAAGCTCGTGGATCGCGCGCTTCAGCGCGCACGTGATGCCGGCGCGATGTTCGACCACGTCAGACTCGATGCCGATCGGAGCTTGCCGGCCGACTGTGATGTCGTGGTCGCACCGGAATGGCCACCCTTTGGCCGGATGCCGACCGCCACGTTGGCCGGAATGGCGGCAGGCAAGGCGATCGTCACCTCCGAAACCGAGGTGACCGGCGGGTGGCCGGCGCTGGACCCGCAAACCTGGCGGCCGCGGGATCTCGCCGCCACAGAGGCGCCGATTGCAGTGACGATCGATCCACGGGACGAAGAGCACTCCCTCATGCTCGCCATCCGGCGGCTGTCGTCAGACCCTGCGCTTCGAACCTCGCTCGGCGAGGCCGCGCGTGCGTGGTGGAAGGGTCATGCTACGCCGGAGCACGCCGCTGCGGCATGGGAGCAGATCCTGGATGAAGCCACACACCTCGATCCGCCGCCGCGGCCGGACAACCGGCCGGTCGCATTTTCGCGCGACGGTTCGGAACTGACGCGCGACATTCTCAGCGAGATTGGAGTGCGGGAGACGGGAACGGTGTCGTAACCGGGCGTTCGGCGGCGATGCGACAGAGCGAAAAAGGATCCTCAGACGTCGTCGGTCAACGCGACGCGCAAGAGTCGTTGGAGATGATCGTCGTCGGACCGCAGCAGGGAAGGGCCGCTACGCCGACAGTTGCTTGATCCGCTTGTCGAGCTCGGCCAGCGCCTGCGCCAGCTGCTGCTTGCGCGCGGGGTGAGCCGTAAGCTCGAGCTGGCGCTGCAGTTCAGTGCGAGCCAGCTTCAGCGATTCAATCTGTCGAACGCGTTCGGGGTCGGCTCCTTTCGAACCCTGACGCGCCTTCCGTTTCTCTTCTTCACGTTCTTCCATGCGCTCGGCAAGGCGGGATTCCGCGTCGACGAGCCCTTCTCCGGCATCACCCATGTCCAGTCCTGGTTCGAGGTTGATCCCGCGGTGCGGGTAGAGCGCTGATCATTATACCGAGCCAGCCGACGCGGGACGTGGACATGCTTAGATCGTCGTATGCCGCGCACCGACGCGCTCGAGCTGTTTCATCCCGCCGTGCGCCGGTGGTTCACCTCCTCGTTCGAGGCACCCACCCGTCCACAGCAGCTCGGATGGCCGGCGATCGCGCGGGGTGAGTCCACGTTGATTCTCGCTCCGACCGGAAGCGGCAAAACCCTGACGGCGTTCCTGTGGTGCCTCAACCGCCTGATGTTCGAGCCGCCTCCGCCGCCGAAACAACGCTGCCGTGTGCTCTACGTGTCACCACTCAAGGCGCTCGCGGTGGACGTGGAACGCAACCTCCGCTCCCCTCTCGCCGGCATCGCCAACCTCGCGCAGGACAGCGGGGGCGTCGTGAATGTCCCTGCGATCGCCATCCGGACGGGCGACACCCCGGCGTCTGAGCGGGCACGCTTCGGACGCGAAGCCGCGGACATCCTGATCACCACCCCCGAGTCATTGTTCCTGCTGCTGACCTCGAACGCGCGCGAGCGGCTCGCCACCGTAGACACGGTCATCGTGGATGAGATTCACGCGCTCGTACCGGGCAAGCGGGGTGCGCACCTGATGCTGTCGCTCGAGCGGCTGGAAGAGCTCCGTCTTCGGGACGAGTCGCTCCGCGAGACACATGCGGACAACCGGCCGTTGCAGCGCATCGGACTCTCGGCCACGCAGCGGCCGCTCGAGGAGGTCGCCCGCTTTCTTGGCGGAGTCGAACCGCGGTCCATCAGGCGATCGCGCGTCCCGGCATCGCGGTCGCGCAGACGCGACGCTCAGGCGATCGATGACATTCAAAGCGAGCTCCACGACGAGTTCGCAGCCGACGAAAAGGCGCCTGTCTACCGTCCGGTCACGAGCGTCAATGCGTCGGAACGGAAGCAGCTCCGGCTGCGAATCGAAGTTCCGGTCGAGGACATGGCGCGTCCCGCGGAGCGTGCGAAGGGTGCGAACCCGTCCATCTGGAGCTCGATCCATCCGCGCCTGCTCGAACTGATTCGCGCGCACCAATCGACGCTCATCTTCGTCAACAGCCGCCGGCTTGCGGAGCGCCTCGCGGCGGCGCTGAATGAGCTCGCCGGCGAACCGCTGGTCCGCTCGCATCATGGATCGCTGGCACGCGTCGCGCGCAGCGAGGTGGAGGATCTGCTCAAAGCCGGCCGCATCCGCGCGCTGGTCGCCACGTCATCGCTCGAGCTCGGAATCGACATGGGCGCCATCGATCTGGTCGTGCAGATCGAAGCTCCTCCGTCCGTCGCGAGCGGTCTGCAGCGGATCGGCCGCTCCGGCCATCGAGCCGGTGCCGTCAGCGAAGGGATTGTGTTCCCGAAATTCCGCGGCGACCTCGTCGCCTGCGCCGCCGTCGCCAGAGCCATGCACGAAGGCGCGGTCGAATCCACGCGCTATCCGCGCAATCCCCTCGACGTGCTCGCGCAGCACATCGTGGCCATGGCCGGCATGGACACGTGGGACGTGGACCAATTGTTCGCGCGCGTGCGTTGCGCGGCGCCGTACGCGGACCTGAGCCGTCGCATGTTCGACGGAGTGCTCGACATGCTGTCTGGCCGATATCCGTCGGACGAATTCGCGGAGCTCCGTCCGCGCGTGACCTGGGACCGCGTCCACGGCACCGTCGCCGGACGCGAAGGCGCGAAGCGGGTCGCGATTGCCAATGCGGGGACCATCCCCGACCGCGGCCTCTATGGCGTGTTCCTCGCTGGCGCCGATCGCCCCGTGCGTGTCGGCGAGCTCGACGAGGAGATGGTGTTCGAAAGCCAGATCGGCGACGCGTTTACCCTCGGCGCGTCAACGTGGCGTATCGAGGAGATCACGCACGACCGTGTGCTCGTCACCCCGGCGCCAGGCGAGCCCGGCAAGATGCCCTTCTGGCACGGGGATCGTGAAGGACGCCCGATCGAGCTTGGGTACGCCATTGGCCGTCTGATACGCGAGCTCCGCGGCGTGTCACGACCCGCCGCAATCGAGCGGCTCGTGCACCACCACGACCTGGACAGCGCGGCTGCGGAGAACCTGCTCCGCTATCTCGACGATCAGGCGGCGGCGAGTGCGGTGCCCGACGACCGCACGATTGTGATCGAGCGCTGCCTCGACGAGCTCGGCGACTGGCGCGTGTGTCTGCTGTCGCCGCTTGGCAGCCGGATTCATGCGCCGTGGGCCATGGCGGCAACCGGCCACATCCGCAACACGACTGGATTGGATGTGGAGGTAATGTGGGGAGACGAGGGGTTCGTCGTGCGGTTCCCCGAAGTGGAAAATCCACCGGACCCAATGCTGCTCGTTCCCGACGTCGACGACATCGAGCCGCTGGTGCTGCGACAGCTTGGATCCACGTCGCTTTTCGCCGCCCGTTTCCGCGAGACCGCCGCACGCGCACTCCTGCTGCCACGCAGGCGTCCCGGCATGCGGACGCCACTCTGGCAGCAACGCAAGCGCGCCTCCGATCTGCTCGCGGTCGCGTCGCGCTTCGGATCGTTCCCGGCGCTGCTCGAAACCTATCGCGAGGTGCTGCGCGATCACTTCGACATGCCGGCGCTCGTGGAAACGGTCCGCAAGATCGGCACGCGCAGCTTGCGTATCGCGACCAGCGACTCGCGTGTACCGTCTCCATTCGCGGCGTCCCTGCTTTTCAGCTACGTTGCGAACTACATCTACGACGGCGACGCGCCGCTGGCCGAGCGGCGCGCGCAGGCACTCTCCGTCGATCAGGCACAGCTGCGAGAACTCCTCGGCGACGCGGAGCTGCGCGAGCTGCTCGATGCAGGCGTGATCGAGGCGATCGAGCAGCAATTGCAGCACCTGGACGATGCCTACAAGGTGAAAACGAAGGACGGCCTGCACGACCTTCTTCTTCGTATCGGCGATCTCGACGCCGGCGAAGTCGCGGCACGAACCACGCTGCCGGATGTACGGACGGCGCTTCACGATCTCGAACGCGAACGCCGCGCCGTGATCCTTCCCATCGCCGGGACGCAACGATATGTCGCGGTGGAGGACGTATCACGGTACCGCGACGCCCTGGGCACCCCGCTTCCCCCAGGGTTGCCGGAAGCGCTGCTGGAACCGGTTCGCGATCCGGCCGGTGATCTCGCACTCCGCTACGCACGCTCGCACGGACCGTTTACCGCGCGCGAATTCGCCGCTCGGTACGGGTTGGGTACCGGTATCGGTGCGGCGCTGCTGCTGCAGCTGACAGCTGCAGGTAAGGTGATGGAGGGCGAGTTCAGGCCCGGAGGCACCGAACGCGAATGGATCGACGCCGATGTGCTGCGCAGCCTGCGCCGCCGATCGCTCGCGCGCCTCCGCCACGAAATCGAGCCGGTTGATGCCGACGCACTGGGACGATTCCTCGTGTCGTGGCACGGCATCGGATCGCCGCGTCGAGGCATGGAAGCGCTCCTTGACGCGATCGAGCAGCTGCAGGGAGCCGCGGTTCCGGCGTCCGTTCTCGAGCGCGAAGTGCTGCCGTCGCGCGTGGCCGATTACACCCCGGGCATGCTGGACATGCTGATGAGCGCCGGCGAGGTCGCGTGGATCGGCACCGAACCGCTTGGCGAACGCGATGGACGTGTGGCCCTGTATTTGACCGACCACCTGTCGCGGCTGCGACCACCGCTGCCAACGGCGCCGCCGCTCGACGGTCGAACCGCCGACATCGTTGAATACTTGCGGGAGCACGGCGCCTCGTTTTTCGCCGCCATCCACGAAGGCACCGGCGGCGGATTTCCCACAGAGACCGTCGATGCGCTGTGGACGCTGGTTTGGTTGGGCCTCGTCACCAACGACACGATGCAGCCGTTGCGCGCGTATACACACGCGGACGCATCGCGACCAGCGAAACGTTCGCACGGCGTTCCGTTCCGTTCGCGGCGGCTTGTCCCCCCGCGAGCCGAGGGACGCTGGACGCTTGTGACCGCAGCGCGAGTCTCGAAGACCGCAACGACCGAATGGGCTGCCGCCATGGCGCAACA
>Ga0070681_10007602_pt1 | contig 10594 bp, 9 predicted proteins | sample KBSC83BmetaG_FD_65650 | JGI IMG/M metagenome (GOLD analysis project Ga0070681, IMG submission 65650) | Corn rhizosphere microbial communities from Kellogg Biological Station, Michigan, USA - KBS C8-3B metaG | ecosystem: Host-associated > Plants > Roots > Rhizosphere | place: USA: Michigan...
TTCGCGCAGGGTGCGGTCTGGTACACGGGGCATTTCTATGCGCAGTTCTTTCTCGAGCGCGTACTCAAAGTAGACCCGCAGATCGGCAATCGGCTGGTAATGGTGAGCGTGCTCCTGTCGGCGGGGGGGTACGTTCTGTTCGGTTGGCTGTCGGATCGCATCGGTCGAAAGCCGGTCATGCTGTTTGGGATGATCCTGTCGGCCGCCTTGTACTTGCCGGGCTTCCACGCGCTGACAGCCTACGCGAACCCCGCGCTCAAGGCGGCCGCACAGCGAGCGCCGGTGAGCGTGGTCGCCGACCCGAAGGAGTGCCATTTTCAATTCGATCCACTGGGCCGGGCGACGTTCGATAGCTCGTGCGACGTCGCGCGACGCATTCTTTCGGAAGCCGGAGTCCCCTATCGGAATGTGTCCGGCGAGCCGGGATCCGTCGCGCAGATACGCGTTGGCAACAAGACGGTGCTGAGCAAGTCCATGGCGGACCTCGGGCCTCAGCAGTCCGCAGTTGGACGAGTGAGTGTCGGCAAGGAGGTACTCGCCGCGCTGTCGGACGCAGGTTACCCACGATCGGCGTCAAAAACCGACGTTCGCCAAGGTCCGATCGTCGGGATCCTCCTGCTTTTTCTCCTCGCATCCGCCGCGCTGTACGGTCCGCAGGCAGCGGCGCTGGTCGAGCTGTTCCCATCCAGGGTACGCTACACAGCACTCTCGATTCCCTACAACATCGGTACGGGGTGGGTCGGCGGCCTGCTGCCCGTCTCCGCGTTCGCGATCGTTGCGGCCACCGGGGACATCTACTCGGGCCTGCGGTATCCGCTGGTGTTCACCGTTATCGGGATTCTGGCAACGCTGCTGCTGTTTCCTGAGACAGCTGGACGGCCGCTCTCCGATTCTTCAGATGACAGTGCCGACGGCGAGGGGACTGTCGGGCTCATGAGGTCGAGGCAATGGGTACTCAAATGGATGCGCTGAGAGCAGATAGCCGGCAGATCTCACGCCGGAGTGCGCTCGCTGCGTTGGCAGCCTTTGCCGGGACACTCGCGGCGAAGGACACGCCGCGGTCTGCGCGGCAGATCGTCGATGTTCATGCGCACTACTACCCGCAGGTTTTGAAAGACTTGCGACTGCCGGGGCCCATGAATGCGTGGAGTCTGCAGAGCCACATCGACGCGATGGGCGCTGCCGGCGTCGCTCGCTCGATACTCTCTCTCACCACGCCCGGCGTGGTTGCCTCCGGAGAGGACGGCCGCAAGCTGGTCCGCGAGTCCAACGAGTTTGCCGCAAAGACACGGGCCGACCATCCCGGCCTATTCGGGTTCTTCGTGTGCCTGCAGCCCGAGGATACGGAAGGCGCACTCAAGGAGATCGAGTACGGTCTTGACGTTCTGAAGGCGCAGGGGATTGGACTGTTCACCAGCTACGGCAACCGCTGGCTCGGCGACCCGCAATTCGACCCCGTGTTTGCCGAGCTCGAGCGTCGCAAAGCGATCGTGTACGTCCATCCCACGGGTCCCGCCTGCTGCAGCCGCCTGATTCCCGGCGTTGCCGACACGCTCGTGGAGTACGGCACGGACACGACGCGTGCAATCGCCAGTTTCGTCTACCGTGGCGCCGCGCGGAAGTTTCCCAATGTCAGGATGATTTGGAGTCATGGGGGCGGGAGTATGCCGTTTCTGATCGAGCGGTTCGATTTCGCAGACCGCTCAGATACGGCCAGAGCCCAGGCCCCCGATGGCTTCCGTGCCGCGGCATCCAGGTTTTTCTACGACATCGCTCAGGCTTCCAACCCCGTTGCCACCGCTGCCCTCAGGCACGTGGTCCCCGTCAACCGCGTCCTCTTCGGAACGGATTACCCATTTCGTACGCCGCTGGAGCATGTCCAAGGCCTCGAGAGCGGGGGTGTGTTCAGTCGCGACGAGCTGCGTGGGGTGTATCGCGGGCACGTGGAGCGGGCGCTTCCGGAGTTGCTCGCCTAGCTGTGGTGAAGGAAAAAAGAGATATGCGTACGAGCAGGGGTTCGTTGTGTCTGCCGGGAGCGCTCCTGGCCATCACGGGCGGTTGCTTCGCAGTTCCGACGTTTGCGAAAGATGTGATGCTCATGAATCGCATCGGCCCGTCGAAAATGGAACTGTACATCGCGAATGCCGATGGCTCCGGCGAGCGACGCCTGTTGCCGGACTCGGACGGATTGGACTACGACCCCAGCTTCTCGCCGGACGGGAAATGGATCGTCTTTACCTCGGAGCGCGATACGCAAGGGACCGGTCAGGCCGATCTGTGGCGAGTTCACCCGGATGGCTCCGGCCTGGAGCGATTGACGAGCGATCCGGCGATGGAGGATGCCGGCGTACTTTCGCCGGACGGCACGCAGCTGGCGTTCGTGTCGACGAAAGGCGCAGCACGCACCACCAATATCTGGATCACGGATCTCAAGACACGGCGGTCGCGCAACCTGACCGGAGATGGCAAGTCCGAGCCCTCCCAGACGATGAACGGAAACTTCCGTCCGGCGTGGTCTGCGGATGGGAAGTGGATCGCCTTCACCTCCGACCGCGGGGAGAGGTGGGGCGGAGCCGAGATGGGAGCGGGTGCGGGGCATACACATCCAACCAGCCTGTACGTCATGCAGGCGGATGGGAGCGGACTGAGGCGGCTCACATCGACCACTCCGCCGATGGCAGTCGGTTCGCCTAAATGGTCGCCGGACGGAAAGAAGATCGTCGTCTACGAGATCCGCACGGGTGACACCTTCGCAGCGCGGATGGAAGGTTTCCCAGGCGTCAAGTTCGCCACGACATCGCAGATCGTCGAGGTCGACGTCGCGAGCGGTTCCATCGCTCCCGTGTCTTCCGGGTCCGGGCTCAAAACGAATCCACAATACCTCGCCAACAACACCATCGGATATCTGATCAAGGCAGCCTCCGAGGACGATCCCGGGGCCGGTGTCGCGTATTCCGATGGCTCGCGAGGTCCCCACGGCGTCGTTCGGAACCCCGCCTGGTCGCCCGATGCGAAGACCGTCGTCTACTACAAACGCGATCTGACCAATCGCACCCAATACACTCGGCTGTACAGCTGGGACAAGACGCGCGAGTATCGGTACACGGATGTATTCCCGATTCTGTGCGCGAAGTCCGGGAAGCTGGCCATCACGGATCTGGATTTCCCCTTTGGAAATCCGACGGCGTCCGTGAGCGTGCTGAACCCGGAAGGCACGGACCGCAAGAAAGTGTTTCAGAGGCAGGATGGCGCGTCGCTGGAGCCTACCTGGTCCCCGGACTGCCAATGGATCGCGGTCGGAGTCGGAGTTTTCTTCGGCGGGCGGGGCTTTGCTCCTGCAAACCTGTGGATGATCAAGGCGGATGGGTCGGAGAGCAGGCAGATCACCCATGATCGATTCAACGTCGGGTTTCCCACCTGGAGCCCGGACGGATCGACAGTCATTTATCGAACCTGGGGAGATGCAGGGAGTAAGGAAGGGCGTGGACTGCGCGCGCTCAAGCTGGCAGATAACTCCCTCACCGTCTTGACGACGGAGTGGGACAATTTCCCTTTCTACTCGCCGAGCGGGGATCGCGTCGTCTTCACGCGCCGGATGCCCGATGCCGACTTTGAAGTGTTCACCATGAAGCCGGACGGCTCGGACGTCAAACGTCTCACGACGACTCGCGGCGCCGATGCACATGCGACGTGGTCGACGGATGGACGAGAAATCTGGTTCGAGAGCTCCCGTACGGGATTCAAGGATGAGGCCGCCTTGTATGACACTTCACCGCAGCCCTACGCGCAGATATTCCTGATGAATCGTGATGGCAGCCACGTGCGTCAGCTGACCGACAGTAAATGGGAAGACTCCATGGGCGTCTATCTCGTGGGTAGATCTGACACAGGCGCGCGAGGAGAGCATCGATGAGCTCACATCGTATCGCGTGGACACGTCGGCGCATGCTGCAGGGGGCTCTGGGAGCCGTAGGCGCAGGGAGCGTCTGTGCGGGTGCGCAGGTGTCTGGGGGAGGGGGCGGAGGCCTGCCGGGAGCGGCGGCTCCGGCTACCGTCATCAAAAGTGAGCTCAAGCAGCTGGCGCCCACCGTGTATGCGTTCCTGCAAAGGGAAGCTCCGGGTCAGAGCAACCTTTCGATCTCGAATTTCGGGATCGTCGTCGGACCGCGGAGCTTACTGGCCATTGATGCCGGCGGCGGTCCGCAGCACGCGCGCAACTTCATCGCAGCCGCGCGGCCGCTCGGCAAGCCGTTCGATCGAGTGGTGATTACTCACGAGCACCCGGACCACATCGTCGGGCTCACTCAGTTCTCTACTGAGATCGAGATCGTGTCGCAGGAGGAGACGCGTGCGCAGATGGTGAAGATGGGCACGCCTCCCACACCAGCGTACTGGGCTACGAATCCTGCGTGGGGGCGAGCTGGCGATGTCAATAAAGTCATCTTGCCCACCGTCACGTTCAAGGACCGCATGACTCTCTATTATGGAGACACGGAAGTGGAGGTGTTCTGGCCGGGGCGCGCGCACACCTCGGGCGACGCCCTCCTGCTGCTTCCGAGGGAGAAGATCCTGTTCATGGGGGATGTCGCCTTCTTCGGGGTGACACCTCTCAACGGATCCGGCTATGTCGAGGACTGGATCAAGGTGTGCGACGCCATCCTGGCGAATGAGAAGGTCACGACGATAGTGCCCGGCCACGGACCGGTTGGAGGAAAGGCGGAGCTGCAGGACATGCGCGGATATCTGTCCCTGCTTCTGAGCGAAGCGCGGCGCAAACGCAGCGCAGGCATCAGTCCGGGGCGGGCGGCCGCCGAAACGGACCTCGGCAAGTACGCGGGCTGGACGGATTCGGACCGGATCGCGACGAACATGGCCCGGGTGTATGCGGAGCTGAGCGGCACGGTCGGGGTGGATATGGATCGTGAGGCGGCGCGTAAGGCTGTCGCCGAGTTTCAACAGTTGAAGGCGGCGCGTTGACGCGGCACGCAGCGTTGTCCGGGGGCTCATCCATGCGTCCAGGTTTTCGAGCGGCACGAGCTTCAATGGCAGGGGTCCTGGCGATCTGCGCCGCGGGCCTGGCAGGCATCGTCTACGCAGCGACGGCTATGAAGGATCCGCTCTACGGCGATCCGCATCATCCCAACCTGTCGGGGATGTGGAACCCGGAGTTCGCCTACTTCGGGCCGCCGATTGTGAATGCGGCCGCCGCCGGCAAGCCGCCGGCCGCGGGATTTCTCCCCGGGGGCTTTCCGCCGCGGCCACCGGGTCCGCAGTTGACGCCGGCCTACGCAGCGAAGTTCGCGGAGTGGCGCAAGCAGTTTGCCGATGGAAAACAGGAGCCGGACACGGTGACGCGGTGTCTGGCCTTCGGGATCGCCAGATTCGGGACGATGCCCGTCGAGATCATCCAGACGCCAGGGCAGATCACCCTGAACCTGGGGGTGCTGCACGATATCCGGCGAATCTACCTCGATGGAATCGGGCACACGACCGGCGCGGACCCCAGCTTCAACGGCGACTCAGTCGGTCACTGGGAAGGGGACACGCTGGTGGTTGAAACGAACAACGTGAGAGCCGCGACCGTGGACCGAGACGGTGTTCCTTACTCCGACAAGCTCACGGTGGTGGAGCGAATCCGGCGCACGAGTCCGACGAAACTGGAGATCGAAATGACGCTGACGGATCCAGAGGCGTTCCTCTCGCCTTACACGATACGGCGGGCGTACGTGCCGATGCCACAGGGAAGCCGATTCGAGGAGTATCTCTGCGAGAACAACCGAGATCTCTGAAGGGTAAGCCAGATGAAGTCCTTTGCCGCCGCCGTAACAACTCTTGTGCTCCTCGTCGCTGCGCTGCCGGTCCATTCGCATCACTCCTTTGCCTCGTTCGATGCAAGTAAGACCGTCAGCTACAAAGGCACGGTGAAGGAGATCCAGTGGACCAACCCGCATGTCTGGATCGAGCTGACGGTCATGGAAGGAGCTAGTTCCGTGACCTACGGATTCGAGGGTGCAGCGATCGCGGTCTTGAAGCGAGTGGGCTGGACCAAGGATTCGGTGAAGGCGGGCGATACGGTCACCGTTGTCGGCCATCCCTACAAGGATGGCAGACCGGGTGGGAGCATCGAGCACCTCATTCTCGCGGATGGTCGCCAGATCGGCACAGGCGATGCCATCCCCGGTGCGCTGACGGTACCGGGCGTCCAGTGACGGGAGAACGCACCATGAGCACCAGACTGGCAACGTGGGCTGTACAATTGGGACTGGCTGTCGCGGCGGCCTTTCCGTCTGCCTCGGTTCTCGCAACAGAGGCGGGTGTCACGCCTTTCAAGCTCGGTACTTTCCGGGAAGGGAACCGGGAGTTTCCGGGCCTGGTCCTGCGGGACACTCGTGTCGTGGACATTGCCGCCGCCAATGTGGCATTCGAGCGTGATCATCGTCGCGAGGCCAAGGTCCGGATGCCTCCGGACATGAAGGAACTTATCTCGCGCTACGACCAGGACGTCGGACCCAGACTCCGAGAGCTCGCTGCGGCCAACGCCGCACCAAAGCCCGCGAAGTACGTTTACGAGATCGACTCTCTCGGAGTGCTGCCTCCAGTGCGTCCGGCCGTAATACTCAACGCGGGGGCCAACTATCCCGAGCATGCTCAGGGGATCGTCGAGCAAGCCGCACGCGCCGCCGCGGCGGCCGGCGCCACGAGTTCCGGGCCGCCAGGCAGCGAGGGCGGCCCGCCTCCTGGCAGACCCAACGGCAACACACCGCGGCAGCCTGCCGTGTCCAAGCCAGGATTGTGGGAAAGGACGGCGGATGATCCCCGGCCCGACAATCCCTACCTGTTCCTGAAGTCACCGAGTGTCATGGTCGGCGCCAACGATGATGTCATCGTGCCCAAAGGGCGCGAGGAGATCGACTGGGAGTGCGAGTTCGCGCTCGTGATCGGTCGAACCGCCAAGGACGTGCCGGTGGCCGACGCCGCCAATTACGTGTTCGGGTATTCCATCGAGTTCGACGTGTCGGACCGCGAGAATCGCGGCGACCGAAAAATGGGCGGTGGACCCGACTGGTTCGTGCAGAAGAATCACGACACGTTTGCGCCCGTCGGGCCGTTCATCGTGCCCAAAGAGTTTGTCGCCGCTCCGATGAACACACGGCACTATTTCACGCTCAATGGCGAGGTCAAGCAGGATTCAAACACCAACCGGATGGAATACAACCTCTGGGAGATGCTCGCGTACGGATCGAACGTCATGACGCTGCGCCCCGGAGACATCATCTCCATGGGCACCCCTCCCGGCACGAATATCGAGAAACAGAATCCTCGCTGGATGAAGCCCGGGGACGTGGGCGTGTGTACGGTCGAAGGAATCGGCGAGCAGCATCACCACATCGTCGCGCAGAAGTAGTCGATGCGGATCGCGAGGCTCGCCTGCAGCAAGGTCCGGGCGATCCGCTTATCCTTCGGGCTCGTGGACACAGGCGTTGCGTATCTTACCGAGTCCCGTCACCTCGCCTTCGACCACATCGCCCGGACGGAGGAATCTGTTGTAGTGCGTGCCGTTCCCCGAGGGCGATCCCGTCAGGATGAGGTCACCCGGCAGGAGCTGCACGTACTGCGAAATGAACTCGATGATCCGGGCGACGGAGAAAATCATGTCGCTCGTCGACTCGTCCTGCATGAGCTCCCCGTTGAGTCTGAGGGTGATCCTCAAGCTCTGGGGATCCGCGACAAACTCGGCCGGCGTGATGAAGGGGCCGACGGGAAGGAAGGTCGGAGACCCCTTGCTTGCGATCCAGTCCATTCCCATCTGAGGCAGGTCAGGGCGGCCGACGCGCTCACGCGCGGTGATGTCGTTGGCGATGGTGTATCCGGCAACGTGCTTGAGCGCGTTGTTGCGCGCCACGCGGCGGGCCGGTACACCGATGACGGCCGCCAGCTCCAGCTCCCAATCAGCCTGGCTCACATCGTAAGGGATGACTACGGGGTCGTGGGGGCCGGTCAGACTGGAGGCGAGCCCAGTGAAAATGTACGGCTTTCCATCCTTGGCGCGTTTGCGCATCATTTCCTCTGCGTCTGCCCGCACGCGCTCGACGTTCGTGGACGGGTCACGCGCCACTGAGCCGTCGACGATCAGGTCGACCACATGCTTGTGGTAGTTGGCTCCGGCCTGAAAAATCTGCCGAGGTGTCACGGGTGCGTGCGTGCGCAGTCGCTGCAGGGATACGCCACTCACCGAGGGTCGGGACGCCAGAGCGTCTGCAATTCTGGAAAGGGCGGGTAGGTTCGCCTTCCATCGCTCCAACACATCGAGCATCGAGCCCCCGTACAGGTGCACCCCCAGCTCGAGTTGCAGTGGCTTCAGGTCATGGATTGCGTAAACCCGATCGTTCAGGACGAGTCCGGGGAAGGGGGACTCCGCGGCCACGGAGAACGATCCCAGGCGAAACAAAGCTCGCGGCGGGGAAGTCATGATCGAGTGCCCTCCAGCAGGCGCTCCGCGGTGCCACCCAGCACCCAGGCTCGGTCGGCCTCCGACAGCACGCTGTGCAAGCCCGCCGGGTCCGGCTCGGACATGTCGAACGGATAGTCCGTTCCCAGACACAAGTGATCGGCCCCGTAGACCTGCACCAGAAATTGCAGCTGTGCAGGATCAAACACGAGGGTGTCGAAGTACAGCTTGCGCAGATAGTAGCTGGGAGGCCTCGGAATGTGTGCGCGGCAGTCAGCGCGTACGCGCCACGCGTGATCCAGGCGTCCCCAATAGGATGCAGCGTATCCGCCTCCGTGCGCGATGCAGATCTTCAGCCCGGGCAACCGCTCCAGAACGCCGTCGAAGATCAGGTGCGCGACGGCGATCGTTGAGTCGATCGGGTTACCCAGCAGGTTGTTGAGGTAGTGGTCGCGAAGCCGCTCACCGTGTGTGAATCCGAGCGGGTGCAGGAACAGCAGCACACCCATCTCCTCGGCCATCGCGAAGAAGGGTCGGAACTTCACCTCGGAGAGCTCATGTCCGCAGACGTGCGAAGAGATTTCGATGCCGCGCAGGCCTAGGTCCTTCACGCAGCGTTTCATCTCGGCGATCGCCAGCTCAGGCTGCTGCAGCGGGACGACACCCATCCCGATGAACCGCTCGGGATGTCGGGCGACTGCACTCGCGATGCCGTCGTTTGTGATGCGGGCTGCCTCTACGGCCACTTCCGGTGGCACTGCGTAGAGCGTTTGCCCCGGCAGGGGCGAGATTGCCTGGATGTCGATGCCCAAGGCGTCCATGTCGGCGATGCGATCGTCGATCGAGACTAGCTTGCGGCCGATTCGGGCAAAGAGCTCTCGGTTGACGGCGTCCGTGTCGGGCGAGCTGAATCCCATTCCCGAAGCGCCCTGACCGTGCGGCTCGAGTACGGCGGCAGCCGCTGGAATGCTCAGGTGCGCGTGAATGTCGATGACTTTCGATGTGCCGCGCCGTTTGACTTGTACCGATCCCGAGGACGCCGAGGCGTCCCGGAGAGGCGCGCACGTCATCACTTCGAACATCTTCGGATCTCTGCTTGGTGAGCGCTCCTGCGCTTACGCCAACGGCCCATGGCGCCGAACAGCTCCGCAGCGGACCCATCGGGCAGATCCGCGCCGAACTCCCGGTACAGAGCGTAGATGTTGGCAACAACTCGCTCGGCGTCCGGCCAATCTGCGAACTCGGCGAGGGGGATGTCGGCCGCCGCCTCCTCCCAGCCGAACCCAGAGTCGTAGCGGCCCCGAGCCTCCTTGCGCAGATGCTCGAAGTAGCGCTTCTGCGCCCTCACACCCGCCTTGTCCGTGATGGGACCGTGCCCGGGCACGATCGTCTCGACGTCGAGCCCGAGGAGGTAGTCACACGCGTCGATCCAGTTTTGCAGGGGCCCCGCCCACATGATCGGGCTGGCCGCGCTGAAGAGGATATCGCCGGTGAAGACGGTCCGGTCGCCCGGAACGAACACGATCGTGTCAGAGCGGGTGTGGGCCGGGCCCAGGTCGATCAGCTCGACGGCCTTGTCACCGATCTGCAGGGATAGTTCTCGCTCGAATGTCGTCGTCGGTGCCCGGATGGTGACTCCCGAGAAGTCGAACTGGCGGCCCATGGTTTCATGGAAGAACTCGCCTCCATCGCCCATGCGCTGCCAGTCGCGGGCCATGCGTTCGAACGCGGCCGGGTTCATCTGTGCGATCTCCTCGGCGGCGAGCTTCCCGGAGATGATCTGTGCGCCAGCCACCAGCTCATTGCCGAGCACGTGGTCTGGATTGGCGTGCGTGTTGATGAGCTTGCCGATGTGGGTGGCTGCAGGGACCCGACGCTGCATCTCATCGAGCATGACTCTCGTGATGTCCAGGCCCATCAGCGTGTCGATCAGGAGGGTCTGGCCGCGACTCTCCACCAATCCGGCATTGCTCCAGCCCCATGTGCCGTCGGGCTGCAGGTAGGCGAAGCAGCCGTTGCCCAGGTCGTGCAGGCCGCGGGTAAAGGGCCAGGGGTTCATCGAGGCGATCTCATCGGTGGCGCGCCTGCGGTTCGCTAGTGGTGCGCGGCATAATTACGCTATCATGAGAATTGACTCATGAGTAG
>Ga0070681_10007603_pt1 | contig 10593 bp, 9 predicted proteins | sample KBSC83BmetaG_FD_65650 | JGI IMG/M metagenome (GOLD analysis project Ga0070681, IMG submission 65650) | Corn rhizosphere microbial communities from Kellogg Biological Station, Michigan, USA - KBS C8-3B metaG | ecosystem: Host-associated > Plants > Roots > Rhizosphere | place: USA: Michigan...
AGTTTGCGCGGCGCCTGGGTTAGCGAAGCGCGATGATGTCGGCGAATGTCCGCTTTCGGCGGGTAAAGCGGACATCTGACGTGTTGCTTTGTCCGCTAATGACCCACAGCGGCATGGCCGCCCGCCAGCTCGGTGTTGCCGCATAGGCCAGATATTCTACGAAATTGTTGCCGTTTCCGCTTTTGACCACTTCCAGAACACCATTTTGAGCAGTTACGATTGCTTGACGGCAACGTACATGCATGGGACGCCCCATGACTGAAGTCCGACAGCAACGCCGACTTGCCACGATCCTCGCCGCAGACGTATTCGGTTATAGCCGGCTCACGGCCGAAAACGAGGAAGACGCGTTGCGCACTCTCAAGGCGCATCGCGTCGTGATTGACCGGCTGATTGCGCGCCACGATGGGCGCATCTTCAACATCGCGGGTGACAGTGTGCTCGCCGAATTCGGCTCGGCGGTAGAGGCGGTACGCTGTGCGATCACGATCCAGGAAGAGCTACGCGTCCGCAATGCGCAAATCGACGAGAATCGTCGCATGGACTTCCGCATCGGAATCAATGTTGGCGACGTGCTCGTCGACGGCGACAATCTCTACGGCGATGGCGTCAACATCGCGGCGCGGCTGGAAAGCATCGCCGCTCCGGGCAGTATCTGTATCTCCGGCAGCGTGTTTGCGCTGGTCAAGAACAAGCTCTCCTACGGCTTCGAAGATATCGGCCTGCAATCGATGAAGAACATTCCGGAGCCGGTCTCTGCCTTCCGGCTCGCTCCAAGCTCGATCACAAAGCAAGCGCCGGGTGCGACGAGGTCTGTCCGCGGCTGGGCCTTGCCGGTTGCGGCGGTCGCGGTTGTTGGTATGGCCGGCGCCGGATTTTTCTATTGGAGCGAGCGGGGCAAAGAGCGTATCGCAGCTCCGGTCGCTGCGCCTCCGGTTGCGTCTGCATCGTCCACACCGGGTCAACCGGCGTCGCCTGCAACACCGCCAGCGCGCAAGCCTGAGCCCCTTGCGCCTGCCTTTACTACTGAAATCCTGAAGACCGAGCCAGCTATCGGTCAATTGCCGACCGGCGCCTCGGTCCTCATCGATGATGGCACTTGCCCAACCGGACAACTCAAACAAATTATTGGTGGCAGTGTCACCACCGGTCAGCCGCGGCTTCGTTCGTGCGTGCCGCGTCCCGCAGATATGCCGCCGTCAGCTGCGCCGTCCGCGGCGCCTGCGCTGCCTGCGTCCGCGCCGCTCCAGTTGGATTCCGCCGCACTTGAGCGCATGCGACCTTATATTGGCAACGCCGTGGAGGGCATTTCTAACGTCACCGGCAAGCCCTTCGTAATGACACTCAAGGCGGGAGGTATAACTGAGGTCAAGATTGAGCTCGCCACCGCAGGATTTACCGTGGATCGCGGGACCTGGTGGATCGAGCCGAACGGACACTTCTGCGTCCGCTACGTACACTTTGCCGGCGGCAACATCGTCTGTCGCGAGCTGTCGGTTGAGGGCGGCGGCATCAAGGCCTACACCAGAGATCACCGCCCCAATCCGTGGGTGTTCAAAAAATAAAACCTCGGCCTTTTGCTTCCTAGGACACATGCCGAGGATGTCCGCTATTGGCACCGGACCCTGACAGCCTCGTCTGCCTCGATTGATTGTCGGGAACCTCCACCACCCCTGCTGCATCAAATCTCTCACTGACGCCCGGTACGGCCCACGCACACAACCGGCATCAAGCAAGCAGCAGGAGGAAATCCAATGAGTGTTCAATCATCTCATTCGGCTTCGTCGCGCTCTATTGTCCGAACCAAGGAGGCGGCCATGTCACAGACTGTTTCGACTTCCATCACGCGACGAAGCGTGGTCGCAGGGCTGGCGCTGGCCGCAGCCCCGGCGACTGTATTGGCGGCTGCGGATAATGCGCATGCGCAGGACAAGCAAACCGTGCCTGAGAAGAGTCTGTACGAACGGCTGGGTGGCGTCTTCGCCATCGCGGCGGTGGTAGACCACTTTAGCGACGCCGTCGTGAAGAACCCCATCGTCGGCCAGAAGTCCAAGAATCCCCAGCTGCGCGAATGGCACACCAAGAACCTCGGAAGGCTGCCCGGCCTCAAGTTCATGCGGACGCTGTGGGTCTGTAACATTTCGGGTGGGCCCTTCCAGTACACGGCCACCAGGCCCGGCAATACGCCGCTGGGCCTTGAGGAGGCCCATCGGAGCCTCCGCATTTCTCCCGCAGAATTTGATGAAGTCGCAGCAGAACTCGGACGGACCCTCGACTTCGCCAAGGTTCCAAAGCGCGAGAAGTCCGAAGTCCTGGCAGCCTTCGCCGCCCACAAGGACGAGGTCACCGCTGGCTACGTCGCGGCCGCCAAGCCCCGCTGATGCCACACTGAGTTTAGTCCAGAACGATCCCGCCCGGCTTCGGCTGGGCGGGGATGGTATGATTTGCTGCGCTGCATGAGTCCGCTATTTCACAAAGCGGACATAGGAAGACCGGCGGGGTCGGCCTTGGACCTTCAGCAAATTTGCCGACACGATCTCACTTGCAGTTCGGGCAGGATAACGGCGCGGAGGTGGCCGCCGACGATGCTCCCACGTACAATACCCCAGCACCGATGATGACTGCGCGCCGATCCAGGCTGCGATTCATGTCGAATCTCTGGAATGCAAAAAACGCAAGAATTTGCAGTTCGACAAGCGCGACGTCAAAGAGCGGTGTACGTTGTTTTGTGCAATCTCATGTCTCGCTGTTATCCAAATTCAGAAGGGACTGATCTATGCGGAAGCGATCGGAAACCTGCTTTCTTGTAGCCTTGGCGCTGATTTCCTCTGCGCTCGGATTTTCCTTTGCGGGCGCGCAGCAAAAAGTTGCGCGTGACGAAACACCCGGCACCAAGGACAGGTTCACCCAGAATTTTCTAGCCCAGCACGAGATAGGGCGACGGTTTCGCATCGATCCGGCCGAGTTGCCGCCTCCGAAGTCCAGCGCGATTGTCACCAATCGCGCGATGAGCGTGCCCTACAACGGACAAGTGCCGCAGGTCCCGCCGGGCTTCACAGCAACACCATTTGCGACTGGTCTCGTGAATCCAAGGCGGCTACTCGTCCTGCCCAACGGCGATGTTCTGGTCGCCGAGCAAAGCGCTGGTTACCTTACTCTCTTGCGGGATGACGGCACCGGGAAGGCGACATGGATCAATCGCCACGTCGAGGACCTGAATAAACCTTACGGTCTCGCCTGGCAGAATGATCACGTTCTTGTCGCCGACCAGGATGGCATCTGGAGCGTGCCACATGTCGTTGGAGCGCTGCGGGCCGGCAGACCGGAGAACAAGCGCGCTGATGAAGTGCCGCCTGATGAGCGCAAGGCGACTCCAGGCGCCTATGGTGCCAAGATGGTCACGAAAAAGGGCGTTTTCGGCATCGTCCAGGGTCACCAGAACCGTGATCTCGTCATTGATCCGAAAACCGGCGCGTTGTTTGTAGGCGTAGGGTCATCCGGCAATTTGGGGGTCGAGCCCGAGCCGAAAGCCACCATCCAGCGATTTAACGCGGACGGCTCAAACCAGACGACGTTTGCCTCGGGCACACGCAATCCAACGGCGCTCGCATTCAATTCGACCGGTGATCTCTATGCCTTGGTGCAAGAGCGAGATGGCCTCGGTGATCTGCTGCCATCCGACTATTTGATCCGCGTTCAGGAAGGCGGGTTCTACGGATGGCCTTACGCGTATATCGGCAAGCACCCGCAGCCTGGTTTCGCGAACCGAGCGCCTGATAAGGTGCAGGCAACAATCACTCCCGACCTGCTGTTCGAAGCACATTCATCGGTACTAGATCTTGTTTTCTATGAAGGCGACCAATTCCCACCGGAGTACAAAGGTCACGCTTTCGTGGCTCTCAAAGGTTCATGGAATCGGACGGAGCCGACCGGCTACAAGGTCGTGCGCGTGCCGTTCAAGGATGGCAGGCCTGAAGGCTTCTATGAGAATTTCGCCACCGGGTTTTGGATATCCGGCGAGCAACGCGCAGAAGTATGGGGGCGCCCCGCTGCACTCGCGGTTGCCAAGGATGGATCGTTGTTAGTAGCCGATGATACCGGCGGCACCATCTGGCGTATTTCCTACACAGGCAAACGTGACGGCGTCATTGGACGTCCAGATGGCGCAAAGAACGGCAGCAAATAACCGGGTGGGATGGTTCGAGCGGGATTTCGATCAATCCGGGTAGTGTGGCGGGATTGTCACAAACACGAAAATTCACGGATCATTCGGCCACTTCTAAGGGCGTCAAAATGGCCAACCGATATAAGGAGCTCAGTCATACGGTTGGGAGCCGCTCGATGAAGCGTTTGTCCGGTGCACTGATTGCGGCTGTTTCTGCCGTCAATTTTACCCATGCCGCTTTTGCCGCCGATTTGCCGAGAAAAGCTCCTGCCGTGCCGCCGCCGCCAGCCTTTAGCTGGACGGGCTTTTACATCGGCGGTTACTACGGCACCGCGATAGGCAACCAAACTGGCAGCACTCCTACCGCCGCCCCAGGCAGTCATCCCGGGCAGATGAATGTGAACCAATACGGGGCCACGGCTGGCCTATCGGTCGGCTACAATTGGCAGTTTGCTCCGCATTGGCTGGTCGGCCTGGAAGGCGACTTCGGTTATCTCGACACCAGGCGTACGAACTTCGAATTCAACGACAACATGCAGGTCGGCCTCAAGACCGACTGGTACGGCACCGCGCGTGCCCGCTTTGGCTATGTAACCGGCCCATCCTTGCTCTACGCCACTGGCGGCGCTGCATTCGTGCACAGCCGGGATGAGCTGGGCGGGGATTTGAACACCGTGTCTTCGACCCGGAATTCGAAAACGACGGCGAGCTGGACTGCTGGCGGCGGTATCGAAACGAAGGTGTCGCGGGCTTGGTCCGCCAAGACGGAATATCTCTTCATCGATGGTGGCGACAGCAACAACTTCATCGCCAACCCGCGCGGAGTCGCCGGTGTGCCGTCAACTTTCGACCACAGCTATCACATCGTTAAGACCGGATTGAATTACAAGTTCGGCGAACCTGAGAGCTTCTTTGCATTCTTCAATGCGCCGCCAATTCCATCCGACCATGACTGGCGAGGCTTTTACGTCGGCGTCAATGCCGGGGGCGGCCAGTCTCTCGTCCATACCAACCAGACCGGTGGCTTCCCCGGGATCACTGACATCAACGGCACTGGTTTCGCCGGTGGCGGTCAGATCGGCTACAATCTGACGGGCGTCTTGATTCCCAAATTATTCGTCGGTGTCGAAGGCGACATCGGTGCGCTGCGCATTCACGCCCAGATGAGAGATTGGTTCGACGAAGAGGCTCAGTTCACAGCGAACACCACCTGGTATGCCACGGCGCGCGGCCGTTTCGGTGTAAACACCGGTCCGGCGCTTCTTTACTTCACGGCCGGTGGCGCGTGGGTGCATATGTCAAATGGGTTCACGCCCATTACAGGCGCTCCGAATGCCCAGTTGTCATCCAGCACGCGAGGCGGCTGGACGATCGGCGGCGGTACCGAAGTTGCGCTCGATGCACACTGGTCGGCACGGGTGGAGTCCCTCTATATGGATGTCGGGCATCAGGACCACCTTATTTTTCCGCCGCCGTCAACGTTCGGTGCTGAGTTCAAGAACCGCTTCCAGGTCGTGCGTGCCGGGTTGAACTACAAATTCTGGTAAAGCTGCACGCTGCACATCGAAAAACCCGGGTCATTGTCCCGGGTTTTTCTTTTGGCAAAAGCGAATCAATTGAATGTCCGCTTTTAGCACTTAGCGGACATCGACCCTGACGTCCTCGGCGACGGGCTAACTGTTTCTCAAAAACCAATTTCCCGACAGCAGCGCGAACAGCGGAGGCTGTTTATCCTGCCGGTCGCAGGTATTTGTTTAGCCAGTCCAGCGTGCGCTGCCAGGCAAGTTTGGCCGCGGCTTCGTCGTAACGGGGCGTCGTATCGTTGTGGAAGCCGTGATTGGCCCCACTGTAAACGTATCCCTCATGCGGCACTTTTGCAGCGGTGAGCTCCGTATCAAAGGCCGGCCAGCCTGATGTGATCCGTGTGTCAAGTTCGCCGTATTGCGCGAGCAACGGCGTTTTGATCTTGGCCACATCGGCGGCGCTGGGTTGACCTCCGTAGAATGGAACTGCCGCATCGAGGTCAGCGCCCATCCGCACGGCCAGCAGGTTGACGACGCCTCCGCCGAAGCAAAAGCCGATGGCGCCGAGCTTGCCGGTGCAATCCGGGCGCGATTTCAGCCATGTTGCCGCCGCCAGAAAATCTTCACTCATCTTGGCGCGATCGAGCTGAGCGAAAAGCTTTCCGCCATTCTCGTCATCTCCGGGGTATCCCCCCACGGACGTCAGCCCATCGGGAGCCAATGCCATGAATTTTGCGACGGCCAACCTCCGTGCCACGTCCTTGATATACGGATTGAGACCGCGGTTCTCGTGGACCACCAAAACCGCGGGCAGTTTTCCGGTCGCATCCGCCGGGCGCGCCATATAGCCCGTGATGGTGCCGTAGCCCTTTGGTGATGGAATAGTTGCAGATTCAGCCTTGATCCGGTTGTCGCTTTCCGGAACCTGTATCGCCCAAGCATAGTTGGGTCGGAGCATCTCGAAGAGGGCTGTCGCCGTCATGCCTCCAACCGCAAACTTTTGTGCGCCCTCGAGAAACTCGCGGCGATGAATTTCGCCGTGCACGTATCGGTCGAATAGGTTCAAGAGTTCCTGTGGGAAATCGGATGCTTTCTTTCGTTCCATCGACGTACTCCGAACGGCTGTGCCAATAGCCGACACTTTAAAGAAATCCCCCGCGAATGGGACATCAGTTATTTGTGATTGTTGGCGGTTGGAATTGGGCTCATCAATAGCGTGTCCCCATCGGGCAGTCCGCGGACCAGAGATCGCGGCCGTCAATCGGGAACGACGTAGAATGGGCTCAGTCCACCACATGGGTCATAAGCGGGTATTTCCGAGTGCCCATGCAAATATCCGCTTGACCCCCCGAAAGCGGACATTCGTTGGAGCGATTGAAATGTCCGGTCAGGACCAATTGCAGACGTCGCGGCCGCGGTTCAAGATGAAATCGGGATCTTCACAACCGTGTATTCCGAGAGGAAGCCAATGACGATATTGCGTCTATTTGGAGCGACCATTGTTGCAGGTCTAGTTGCGGGGATCGCGCCGGTCCGCGCCCAGGATGCGAGTGCCGCTTACATCGTCAGCTATATCGAAGTTGCTCCATCCTCCGCGCAGACTGCGGCAGTCTCCGTGCTGCGCGCGCTACGCGATGCGAGCCGCAAGGAGGCGGGAAACCGCGGCTTTGAAGTTCTCCAGCGTATCGGGCGGACGCAGCAATTCGCCATCCTGGAAGTCTGGAGCGACGCAAAGGCACAGGCGAGCCACGCTGCGGCGGCGAGTACGGCGCAGTCGCATGACAAGCTTAAGCCCTATCTTGCAGCGCCAATTGATGAGCGCCTGCACACCGGCTTTGTGGTCGGCCAGTCCAAGGTATCCGGCGCAGGCTCCGTGTATGTCCTGACGCACGTCGATCTCATTGGCGCGAAAAAGGATGAGGGCCTTGCCGCTATCAGGCAATTGAGCATCGACAGCGCTCAGGATGCCGGCGTGCTGCGCTACGACGTATTGCAGCAGGGCAGCCGGCCCAATCATCTGACGCTGGTCGAGGTATGGCGCGGAAGGACACCGCTTGAAAAGCACGAAGTCGCCGCACATACCCGCAAGTTCCGCGAGGCACTTCTTCCGATGAGCGGCAGCTTGTATGACCAGCGGCTATATCAGGCGATCAATTGATGTTGCGTGAAAACCATGTGAGCCGTTATCGCGCCGCCTAATGTCCTTTTTTAGCAAGCGATAGCGACAAACGGGTGCGCGACTGGATTGTCCGCTTTACTCCCGGACATTCGCGTCAGACGGGCTCTTTAAAGTAGGTGCACCACTTCGGCCTGAATCGTTTCGCTACATTTGGAGAACAGTTGATCTTGCAGGACGTCGTCACGCAATCCATTTTTCCGCTGCCCCCGCCCGTGTCTGTTTTCGGTGCTGCGAATTTGGCTGCTGGAGACAAGTTTTGCGGAATGACCTGCTTGGGCTCGCAAGATCCGCCCTTTCCGCTGATCGTGGCGCGGCATTGTTCGATGGTGACGAAGCCACAGTTGGTGCCGCCGCCGCTGTTATCGACTGCACACCATTTGTAGGGATCGGCACAGGTCGCGCCGGCCGTGAAGAACACGGATGCGGCAGCCACGACAACCACCATCAGCACCCTGATGCGGCGCGCGTGCGCGGCGAGCCGCCACGTGGCCGCTGCGCCGCCAACAAGGGTGATGAACTTGCGCCGTCTCATTGTCTCCCCCCAAACTCAGGACAATGCATCGTACCAGCTCAGGCCAGTGCCCTTGAAGGGGTGGATATGCCTTCAGGCGATTCGCCAACCGACGTTCGCTTTACCCCCGGCAGCGTGCCGACTTTTTTTACACAGCCGCAATTGCTTCGATCTCCAGCAGGAAATTTGGGTTTGCCAGGCCGCGCAGCACACAAAGTGTACTGGCCGGTGGATCGCCGCCGAAATAGTCCTGCAGAATTGAGCGTGCCTTCGGCACGTCATGCGGATTGCAGATGTAGATCGTCACCTTCACCACGTCCTTCAGGCTGGCACCGCCTTCGGCGAGCGCGAGCTTCAGATTCTCCATCACCATTTTGGTCTGCGCCGCAAAGTCGTCCGGCGGCAGGACCTTGCCGGCGGGATCAGCGGCGACCTGGCCGGCGCAGAAGACCAGCTTGTTGGCTCCCTGCGCGGTTACCACGTGGGAATAATGAGCGAAGGGCTTATGAGCCCCTGCCGGCGATTTGCGCGTCAATGTTGCCATGGCTCTTCTCGCTGTGTCCGTGTGATGTTGTCAGGGATTTCATCGTTACGTGCGCTGTAGCTCGTTTCAGCACGATACCGCGTGCAGAAATGCGGACAATGAAAAACTAAGTGCTCTGTTTTCGCGAGAGGTCGCAGTGGACATTGGAGAGACGGCAGCTCGTGTCCGCTGTCTGGGGTAAAGCGGACATGGTGCGGACATCACGGAATGTCCGCCAATGCCCCAAAGCGGACGTCACCCCGGCTCGATGACCTGCCTGCCGCGCCTCAATCTGATAGGCTCTGACCGAAAACAGGCATCGTCCGGATGTCTTGGGCGTTGCGTGCGCCGGCGCATTTCGTCAAAGTTACTGCTGGCTCAGCGACCGCCTGAGCCGTTCGTTGCTCGCCCGCAGCGATCTCAGCGGTGTAGCGCACGCTGCTCAGGGAGAGCCGCGTGTGACCGGGGAAAAAATCGAGGACGCTATGATCAAACAGCTTACGAAACGCGATGTGCTCAGAGGCGCCGGGGCGCTTGGCCTCAGCGCCTATGCGGTGCGGGTCGCTGCGGCGCCTGCGGCGGAGGCGGTGACGCCGGCCTTGATCGAGGCGGCGAAAAAAGAAGGCAAGGTGTCCTTTTACACGGCGATGGATCTCCAGTTTGCGGAACGCCTCGGCAAAGCATTCGAGGCGAAATATCCCGGCATTGCCGTGCGCGTCGAGCGGTCGGGCGCCGAGCGCGTCTTCACTCGGATCGATCAGGAATATTCTTCCAACATCCACACCGTCGACGTCGTCAACACGTCCGACCAGGCGCACTGCATCATCTGGAAACGCAAGGGCTGGCTCGCGCCGTACCTGCCGGAAGAGGTCGTGAAGCACTACGACAAGCGTTACTACGATGCCGAGGGGCTCGATGTAACGACGCGCATTCTGATCTCACCGATTGCCTACAATACCAACCTGGTAAAGAAGGAAGATGCACCGAGGGGCTTCAAGGATCTGCTCGATCCGAAATGGAAGGGCAAACTCGTCAAGGCGCATCCGGCCTATAGCGGCACGATCATGAATTCGACGTTCCAGACCGCGCGCGACCTGGGTTGGGACTATTTCGTGAAGCTGGCGGCACAGAATGTCATGCAGGTCCAGTCGGCGACCGATACGCCGAAGAGAATTTCCCTCGGCGAACGCGCGGTCATGGTCGACGGCGCAGGCTATCTTGTGATCCGCAACAAGGAAGCAGGCCAGCCGGTCGAAATCGTTTATCCGGAAGAGGGCACGCCGCTTGCCGGCGGTCCGAGTTCGGTCTTCAAGGGCGCGCCTAATCCGAACGCCGCGCGCCTGTTTCAGAACTGGATGCACTCGCGCGAGGGCCAGCAGCTGATCGTCGACGACGCCCGCCAGTATTCGCCGCACGGCCAGACGGTGGAAAAGCCCGGCGTCCGCAAGCTCGCCGACATCAAGCTGATGAAGGAGGATCCGGAAGGCGTCCTTGCGGAAGGGGAAGCGGTCAAGAAGCGGTACGCAGAAATTTTCAAGGTGTGACGCCAATCATCCTGGCGGACATCGCGCAGACAAGCGCCAATGTGCGCTCATGCCCAAAGCGGATATTCCCCGAGCAGCTCAGCGCGATACGTTAGCCGACGTAGGTCCACGCGAAGACCAGGAGCACGATCGTCGCCGCGCCTATGAG
>Ga0070681_10007604_pt1 | contig 10593 bp, 12 predicted proteins | sample KBSC83BmetaG_FD_65650 | JGI IMG/M metagenome (GOLD analysis project Ga0070681, IMG submission 65650) | Corn rhizosphere microbial communities from Kellogg Biological Station, Michigan, USA - KBS C8-3B metaG | ecosystem: Host-associated > Plants > Roots > Rhizosphere | place: USA: Michigan...
GGCGGAACTGACGCCGGGAGACGACTTCGGCATGATGCGCGAGACACTGGAGCGCCGTTTCAAGCGATTGCTCGCGGAAGCGCCCCAGCCGGATCGGGCCGTGCTTCCGCCGGGCGAGCATACGGAAACGGACGAGGAGGCCGAGTCGCCCTGGCCCGATCTCGTCGTCATCGACGGTGGGCTAGGCCAGCTCAACGCGGCACGCGAGACACTGGCCGCGGTTGGCGCGGCCGAAGTTCCCCTGATCGCCGTGGCCAAAGGGCCCGACCGCGACGCGGGAAACGAGACCATGTATTTGCCGGACCGCTCTCCGGTGAAGCTGCCGCCGCGCGATCCGCTGCTCTATTTTATCCAGAGGCTGCGTGATGAGGCGCACCGCTTTGCCATCGGTTCGCATCGCGCCCGTCGCAAAAAAGACATTCGCGAAGCCGGCCTGCAGGAGATTCCGGGCATCGGCCCGACGCGCAAACGGGCGTTGCTTCGCCATTTCGGGACGCTGAAGGCGATTGAGCGCGCCTCGCTTGCCGATCTCGCCCAGGTGCCGGGAATCAATGACGAGACCGCGCGCAAAATCCACGGCTTTTTCCACGAGCATGCCCGTTGATTGGTGGGCAGCGTTGTCGGCCGGGCGTCCGCGGCACGATGTGTACAACCCAAAGCCAGGAACCCGATCGTGATCGCTTCAGCCTGTTCAGTCCGTCACCGGGGGCGTATTGTCCAAGCCCAATGAACGGTACTTCCAGCACGCGGCTGCCCGCCCGGCCCCTCGCACTTCCCAATCTGCTGACCTATGCCCGCATCGCGGCGGTGCCGGTCGTGGTCGGGCTGATGTATTGGCAGAGCATCCTGGACGGTGGACTCTGGATTCGTTGGATCGCGCTCGGGGTTTTCATCGTTGCCGGGATCACCGACGTCCTCGATGGCTACTTTGCCCGGATGTACGGACAACAGTCCTCGCTCGGCCGCATGCTCGATCCCATTGCCGACAAGCTTCTGGTGGCCTCCTGCCTGCTGATGCTGGCCGCCGAAGAGACCATCCGCGGCTGGTCGCTGCTCGCGGCCGTGATTATCCTTTGCCGCGAAATCCTGGTTTCGGGCCTGCGGGAATACTTGGCGGAGTTGCGCGTCAGCGTCCCGGTCTCGCGGCTGGCGAAATGGAAGACCACGTGGCAACTCGTCGCTGTTGGCTTCCTGATTGCGGGCGACGCCGGTGATAAATTTGCGTCGGACCTGTTCAAACACGAGATATTGGTCATCACCAATGTCGGGCTCGCGCTGCTTTGGTTGTCTGCCCTGGTCACGCTCTACACCGGCTGGGACTATATGCGCGCAGGCCTGCGGCACATGATCGACTAGAGATGAAACTGGTTTATTTCGCCTGGGTGCGCGAGCGCGTTGGCAAGGCCGAGGAAGACATCGAGCCGCCGGCGTCGGTTCGAACTGTCGCTGAATTGATCGGCTGGCTGACCGGGCGCGGCGACGAGTACGCGCACGCGTTTGAGCATCCAAAATCGATCCGCGCCGCAATCGACAAAACCCATGTGAAGTCCGACACCGCGATTGCCGGTGCGCGCGAGATCGCCTTCTTCCCGCCGATGACGGGGGGCTGAATGCAGGCCACGATCCGTCTTCAGCGCGAGGACTTCGATGCGGCGGCGGAAGCCGCGGCGCTGACGCGCGGTCGGACCGATATCGGCGCCGTCGTGACCTTCGCCGGGATCTGCCGGGGCGCGGAATCGGGCGAACCGATCGCAGCGCTCACTCTCGAGCACTATCCCGGTATGGCCGAAGCCGAGATCGCCCGCCACGTCAAGGACGCGCAGGCGCGTTGGCCGCTACTCGGCGTCACCGTCATTCACCGTTACGGACGGATCGCGCCCGGCGAGAACATCGTTCTCGTCATTGCCGCCTCATCGCATCGCCAGGCGGCGTTCGCCGCGGCCGAATTTCTGATGGATTATCTGAAAACCCGGGCGCCGTTCTGGAAGCAAGTCGAGAGCAAGACCGGCACCGCCTGGATCGAAGCCACGGACGACGACGACGCGGCGGCTGCGCGCTGGCGCAAGCCCGGCGGCTCCGAGGCTGCGGATTAGCCGGCGGCCGGCGTCGTGCCGCTCCGGCCCGCCTGTGCTAGCATGCACGCGATGACATCGCCGACCACGCGCCGAAATGTTCTGCGACTTGTGGCCGGCATCCCCGTGCTGGCGGCAGGCCGCGCGTGGGGTGCGCCGACCCCGATCGCGCTGATCGAACGTCTGATCGGCGAGGCTCGCGACCTGCCGCATGTTTCGCAGCGGATCGATTTTATTTCGAGCAAGCTGCTGGGCCGCCGTTACCAAGCCAACACTTTGATCGGAGGGCCTCATCAGCCCGAGCGTTTTGTCGTTCGCGACGACGCGTTCGATTGCGTGACGTTTTGCGAGGTGGTGCTGGCGGCGGCGCTCGCGCACGATCTCGATGGCTTCGAAACCATGCTGCGCCGAATTCGTTACGATCATGGCGCTGTGCGCTACGATCAGCGCAATCATTATTTCGCCGACTGGTGCCGGCGCAATGTCGACAATCACATTTGCCAACGGGCTCCGATCGGGCCGGGCGTGACGATCGACAAGACCGTGACGTGGCATCACGAATTCGGTCGTCGGCATGTCTCGGTGTCAGCCGTTTCCAGATCGGTATTCCTCGACAATCTGCGCTTGTTGGCGCCGGGCGACATCGTCGGGTTCATGTCGCAACGCCCGGGGCTGGATTTTTATCACACCGGTCTGGTGGCCTTCGACGGCAAGGGCGAGGCGATGCTTCGTCACGCCTCGCGCAGCCGAGGCCGCGTGGTCGAGGAGCGAATGACGGCTTTCGTGTCAATCAATCCGGTCAAACACGTCGCATTGTTGCGCGCGGCGGAAACCGCGCCGCTGGTGGAGCGGCTTTGAAGCGGCGTAAAACCTCTCGCAGGAAGGCTTCCGTGCGGCGACCGGCTGCGACCACGGTCGCGACCTTGATCCGCACCGTTGCTGCACGCTTGAAAGCTGCGAAGCTGGTGTTTGCTCACGGCACCACCGATCCGGTGGCCGAAGCGGCATTCATGGTCGCGGAGACATTGGCTATTCACCCCGATCATATCGAAGCCCGGGCCGGCATGGGGGTGACGGCCGCGCAGGAAAAAGCAGTTCTCAACCTGGCCGCCCGCCGCATCCGGACCCGCAAGCCCGCGGCCTATCTTCTCAAACGCATTTACCTGCGCGGCGTGCCGTTTCATATCGACGAGCGCGCCATCGTGCCGCGCTCGTATGTGGCGGAAATCCTCGACGGCGATTTGTTTGCCGGCGAACCGTTCTCGCTGGTGCCCGACCCAGACGCCATCGGCCGCGTGCTCGATCTTTGTACCGGCTCGGGTTGTCTTGCGATCCTTGCCGCGCTTCGCTTTCCCGGAGCGAAGGTGGATGCCGTCGAGTTGTCCAAGCGTGCGTTCAGCCTCGCCGAAACGAATGTCGCCGATCATCGGTTGAAGAGGCGGGTGCGGTTGTTTTGCGGCGATCTGTTCGCGCCGGTGAAAGCCAGACGCTACGATCTCATCATCGCCAACCCGCCCTATGTCGACGGCCGGGGTATGGCTGGGCTTCCGGCGGAATGCCGGCACGAGCCGTCGCTGGCATTCGATGGTGGCCGCGATGGCCTCGTCGTGATCCGGCGGATCATGGATGAGGCCGGACGTTATCTTAAGGAAGGCGGCGGTCTGCTCTGCGAAATCGGACGCGGCCGGAAGGCGCTGGAGCGCGCCTATCCCGAGGTCCGGTTCCTTTGGCTCGACACCGAAGACAGCGTCGGCGAGGTGTTCTGGCTCGACGCCGATCAGCTTCGCTGATCGTTACGCAGCCGCGGCCTTGCCCTTGGGCTGCACTTCGGCGGTGTAGTCGTCCATGAGCTGCTTGGTGATCGCGCCCGGCGTGAATTTCCATTGCGCGATCTCGGCCACCGCGGTCACTTCGGCGGCGGTGCCGGTGATGAAGCACTCCGAGAAACCGGAAAGCTCGTCCGGCATGATGCGGCGTTCGATCACCTCGACGCCGCGCTTCTTGGCCAGCGAAATGGCCGTGGCGCGCGTGATGCCGGCGAGGAAGCAATCGGCGGTCGGCGTGTGAATCTTGCCGTCCTTGACGAAGAAGATGTTGGCGCCGGTGCACTCCGCGACGCGGCCCTGCCAGTCGAGCATCATGGCGTCGGCGTAGCCTTTGCGCTCGGCGCGATGCTTGGAGATGGTGCAGATCATGTAGAGGCCGGCGGCCTTAGCGAGGCACGGCGCGGTCATGGGGTCCGGCCTGCGGTAGTCCGCAAGGTCCATGCGGATGCCCTTGAGCCGTTGCGCCGGGTCGAAATAGCTCGGCCATTCCCAGCTCGCGATGGCCAGGTGAATCTTGTTCTGCTGGGCGGTCACGCCAAGCTGCTCCGAACCGCGCCAGGAAATGGCGCGCACGTAGGCTTCCTTCTGGTTGTTGCGCTCCAGAACCAGCTGCTTGGCGGCGTCGATCTCAGCCGTGGTGTACGGAATTTCAAAGTCGAGGATGCCGGCCGAACGCTTCAGCCGCTCGGAATGTTCGGTGCCCTTGAAAATCGTTCCGCCGTAGGCGCGCTCGCCCTCGAACACGGCGCTTGCATAGTGCAAGGCGTGGGTCAGCACGCTGATCTTGGCGTCCGATGTCGGCACAAGCTTGCCGTCGAACCAGATCAGGTCGGAGCGTTGGTCGAAAGGCACCGCCATAGCGTTCCTCCAAAGATGGCGGGATCGTATTCCCGCCCGATTTCGCGGCTCTGTGCCGCTTTTGCGTCGCAGCCCAACAGTCGATATGTTGCGGCCCGAACCATCAGAGCGCGCTTCTTGGGCCGGTTCAATGCTGACCGCCGGCACCGAGCCGTCCGGTACGATCATTTCGTGTAACCGTGACTTTGGGTAACAATAAAACTGAAATATGTCAACATGGCTGACATAAATATTTCCAGCCTTTCGGACCGGCCGTCGCCCGCCGACGCGGGCGCCAACCCGGCTGAGCCGGTCTGGGACATCATTGAGCTGTTGTTTTTCGCCTATCGCGACTTCGTCAGCGATCCGGACGATGTGCTGGCCAAGTTCAACTTTGGCCGGGCGCACCATCGGGTGCTGCATTTCGTCAACCGCAACCCGGGCATGAAGGTCGCCGATCTGCTCGATGTGCTGAAGATCACCAAGCAGTCGTTGGGCCGCGTTCTCAAGCAACTCGTGGACGACGGCTACGTGGAGCAGAAGGAGGGCGAGAACGATCGCCGCCAGCGGCTGCTCTATGTCACGGCCAAGGGCGAGAGCCTCGCCATGAAACTTGCCGGATTGCAGACCGAGCGCATCGCGCGCGCGCTGGGTGAGATCGGGCCGCATGCTCACGACGCGGCCCGGCGCTTCCTGATTGCGATGATCGACGCCGAAAGCCGCGATGGCGTGCGCAAGCTGATCGGCCGTGCCGACCGCGCGCGCCGGCCGCGGCCCTGAATTTCGCGGGGAAACAGATGGCCCCGATTCCCGTTCCCGTACCCCCGGCCGACGATGCGCCGCATCTGCTCGTGGTCGACGACGACCGCCGCATCCGCGATCTGTTGTCGCGGTTTCTATCGACGGAGGGATATCGCATCAGCACGGCGGACAGCGCGACGATGGCGCGCGCCAAGCTCGCCAGCCTGAGCTTCGACCTGCTGATCCTCGACGTGATGATGCCGGGCGAAACGGGGTTTGAGTTCGCTCGCGATATTCGAAAATCGTCCAGCGTGCCGATTTTGATGCTGACGGCGCGGGATGGAGCGGAGAGCCGGATCACCGGACTGGAGATCGGGGCCGACGACTATCTGTCCAAGCCGTTCGAGCCGCGCGAATTGTCGCTGCGCATCGCCAACATCCTCAAGCGCGCCAAGCCCGCGATTTCTCCGCCGGCGGAAAACCTCAGTTTTGGACAATTCGTGTTTCACATCGGCCGGGCCGAATTGCGCAAGGGCGACGAGATCGTCCGCCTGACCGACCGCGAGCGTGAAATGCTCAGCGTGTTGGCCGCGACGCCGGGTGAAACCGTGCCGCGCATGGCGCTCGCCGGCAACGGCGGCTCGGTCAACGAGCGCGCTGTCGATGTGCAGATCAACCGGCTGCGCCGCAAGATCGAGCGTGACCCCGCCAATCCGCTGATCGTGCAGACGGTGCGCGGGATCGGCTACCGGCTGGTGGTTGCGCCATGACGACTCTCGACACCGGCATCGCGCGCCTGCGCTCGGCGGCGATCCGCGTGTCGGATCACTGGGGCCGTTTCAACATCTGGTTCCGCGGCATGATGCCGAAGGGCCTTTATGCCCGTGCATTGCTCATCATCATTGCGCCGATGGTGATCCTGCAATCGGTTGTCGCCTTCGTGTTCATGGAGCGGCACTGGAATTCCGTCACCCGTCACCTGTCGGCCGCGGTGGTGGGCGACATCGCGGCCGTGATGGAAATTTACAAGACCTTCCCGCAGGAAACGGACAACACGCGGCTGAAGAAGATCGCGCAAAGCCGCCTGGGTCTCACGGTGGATTTTCTGCCCATCTCGGAAATGCCGCCGCCGGGTCCGAAGCCGTTCTTTTCTCTGCTCGACCAGTCGCTGTCGGTGGAATTGCGCAAGCAGATCGCCCGGCCGTTCTGGATCGACACCGTCGGGCGTTCGGCGCTGGTCGAGATTCGCATCCAACTCGACAACAACGTCATGCGTGTGTTTGCCCGCCGCAGCGCCGCTTACGCCTCGAACTCGGAAGCCTTCCTGCTGTGGATGGTCGGCACGTCGCTGGTGCTGCTCACCGTGGCCATTCTGTTCCTGCGGAATCAGATCCGCCCGATCCTGCGGCTGGCCGACGCCGCCGAGAGCTTCGGCAAGGGACGCGAAGCGCCGGACTTCCGCCCCCGCGGCGCCCGCGAGGTGCGGCGCGCGGCGCAGGCCTTCATCGAAATGAAGCAGCGCATCGAGCGATCGATCGAGCAGCGCACGGCGATGCTGGCCGGCGTCTCGCACGATCTGCGCACCGTGCTGACACGCTTCAAGCTGGAGCTGGTGCTGCTGGGCGAGGGGCCTGAGGTCGAGGCGCTGAAGAAGGACGTCGACGAGATGACCCGCATGCTGGAGGCTTATCTGGCCTTCGCGCGCGGCGACACCGGCGAGCAATCCGCGCCGACCGACATGGCCGATTTCCTGGACGAACTGAAGATCGATGCGGAGCGTAACGGACATCGCTCGAATGTAACGTTCCACGGCTATCCAATCGTCACGGTGAAGCCGGCGGCGTTCAAGCGTTGCCTCGGCAATCTGGTGTCCAACGCCGCGCGCTTCGCCAACACCATTGCGATCACGGGGCATCGCGATCACCGCTGGCTGACGGTGACGGTGGACGACGATGGCCCGGGTATTCCTGTCGGAATGCGCGAGGAGGTGTTCAAGCCATTCTTGCGCTTGGACGACGCCCGCAACCAGGATCAGGGCGGCACCGGGCTTGGGCTTGCCATCGCCCGCGACATTGCCCGTTCGCACGGCGGCGACATCACGCTGGGCGACAGCCCGCTGGGTGGCCTGCGGGCGCGGGTGCGCGTCCCGGTTTAACTGTCTCGACTTTGACCGGCGTTACATCGCGGCGCGATGATCGCTCTCGCGGCCACGGCGCCGGACACCTCGCAGGCGTTCGCGGAACGCACACGCGGCTTCCGGAATCCGGCACAGCTCATCGAGCAGGCCGGCAAAGCGCTGGCCGCGGGCCAACTGATTGTCGAGCGCCGCAAGCGTATGGGTCTGGTCGTCGTCGTCATTGACCCAGGTCCGCAGCACGTTGGCGAACAGCAGAGCCAGTCCCTGCGCCCGCACCATGCCCTTCGGTCCCGACGCATCGATCCCGGCCGCGGTCAGCATCCATTGCTGCGAGCGCGCCGCCATCACATTGAGCGCCAGCGCCAGCGGCGGATCGCGCCGCACCGAGCGCATCAGGGATCGCATTGCCTCCTTGTGCGGGGTCAACAGCTCCAACCGGCGCATCAGAACATCGAACAGCCGCTCACGCGGCGATTCTTCATCCATTTCAGAATCGATCTCCGCCAGCACCTGGCGGTCGATGTCCTTGATGTGAGCGGCCAGCACCGCCAGCGGCGAGGAGAATTCGCCACGCATGTCGGCGAGCGTCACACCGGCGCGTTCGGCAATGGCGGCGAGGCCGATCCGTTCGATCGGTTGCTCGGCCAAAAGTGCCATGAAGGCTTCGACAATGCGTCCACGCGTCGAACCGTCCGGGGGCGGGGCCGGGCGGTCGGTTGAACGCCGAGCTTTGGAACGGGCTGCCTTGCGGGCCATGACGCGCCTCCTGGTACGGGTTACGCTCCTTGAACTTAGTGATGCGGAGCGACCGTGCCAAGGCGCGGTCATGGCGGCGTTTCCCGCCGCGCGGCGAGGCGCGTCTAGCCGGCCAATTCTTTTCCGCGTTTCGTGGCAGCCGCGACCGCTTTCGTCATCAGCGGCTCGACGCCGTCGCGGCCCATCAGCACCGCCAGCGCGGCGGCGGTGGTGCCGCCCGGCGAGGTGACGTTCTGGCGCAATGTCGCCGCAGGCAGGTCGGAACGGTGCAACAGTTCGCCCGAGCCCGCCACAGTTTCCCGCGCGAGCTTTTCCGCAAGCGCCGGGGACAATCCTGCGGCAATCCCAGCCTGCGCCATCGCTTCGGCCAGCAGGAAGACATACGCCGGCCCCGAGCCCGACACCGCCGTGACGGCATCCATGAGGCTTTCGTTGTCGGCCCATTCGACCGAACCGGTGGCCGCCAACAGACTGTGCGCGAGTTTTCGCGTGGGCGCGGTGACGCGGCGATTGCCGACCGCGACGGTGATGCCGCGGCCGATGGCCGCCGGCGTGTTCGGCATGGCGCGAACGATGGCGCCATCGGGGAAATAGGTTGAGAGAAACCCCAGGGTGCGTCCGGCCATGATCGAGACGACAACGGTCTTGGGATTGGCGAGCGTGGCAAGTGACGGTAGTGCGTCGGGAGCCGTTTGCGGTTTAACCGCAAGCACCATCGCGGCCACCTTTCCGATCGAGCCTTTGGGATTGATACGTACGCCGCGCCGCGCCAGTGCCTTGATCGGCTTTGAGGGGGTCGGCTCGATCACCACCACTTTTTTGGGGGAGAGTTTGCGGCTCAGCCAGCCGTCGAGCAATGCGCCGCCCATCTTGCCGGCGCCGATGAGCACGACCGTGCCAGGGATGGAGGCGAGGGAGTTCGTGCGCGTGGTCGATTTGGCCATGATGATCTCGGATGTCATTGCCCGCGCGAGCGGACGGTCCATTAGCACCGACGTTGCCGGCGGCCGGCAAGGTCTCATGGATGCCCCGCTTTCGCAGGGCATGACAAGCCGAATTGTGGAGGAGGCGGCCTAGGCTTCGCCCGAGGTCTCGAAGATGGCGGCGTCGAGCGCCTCGCGCGCGGGTTTGCCGGCCCAGACCACGAACTGGAAAGCGGGAAAATAGCCTTCACAGCCTTCCAATGCGCTGGAGAGCATCGCCTGGCATTGCTGGCTTGTCGCTTCGACACCACCGGCCAGGACCAGGGCGTGTCGGAACATGATCAGGCCATCGTGGGTCCACAGGTCGAAGTGGCCGATCCACAATTGCTCGTTCACCATGGCGATGAGCCGCTGCACCTCGTTGCACCGCCGGTCCGGCACCTTGAGGTCGAACGCGCAGGCGAGATGCAGCGCTTCGATGTCGTGCATCCAAGTGAACGAGACCTGGTAGTCGCTCCACTTGCCGCGCACCATCATGGTGATCTCGTCTTCACCGGCGCGCTCGAACGACCAATCGTTGATCGCGGCGATGCGTTCGACCACGTCGAGCGGATTCGTCCGTGGGTGCTCCGAGAGCGCAATCTGCGGCATGCCGTCTCCGATGAATCGATTGAATGTGGGTTGGGTCACACGCCAACCCCACGCGCGCACGCGACAAAACACGCCACGTCACGAACCGTGACGCTGTTACAACGACACTACAACTGTGTGACGCAGAGCCCCCGAGGCAACGGATTGCCTCGACAGAGACGAATCACTTGCTGAGTCGAATATACGCAGATGGACTCGGGCCGCAAACGCTCCGGCAGCGAGGAAGCTGTTGAGGATTCTTTCGATTCTGCCAATTGCGCGAGAACCGCGATGCATTGTGCGTTCTGCGCGATACGAGGTGGCCGATCGAACTGTGGATATTGCTCAGTCGAAGAGGCTGGAGACGGATTCTTCGGCCGCCGTGCGGCCGATGGCTTCGCCAATCAGCGTCGCGATCGACAACACCCGAATGTTGCGCGCCACCCGCACAGCCTCTGTCGGCTGAATGGAATCGGTGATCACCAGTTCCTTGAGCTTGGATGCGGTGACGCGGGCCACCGCTCCGCCAGACAGCACGCCGTGGGTGATGTAGGCGGTGACCGATGTTGCGCCTTGCTCGAGTAATGCTTCGGCGGCGTTGACCAGCGTGCCGCCGGAATCGACGATATCGTCAACCAGAACGCAGGCGCGGCCTTGCACCTCGCCGATCA
>Ga0070681_10007606_pt1 | contig 10591 bp, 11 predicted proteins | sample KBSC83BmetaG_FD_65650 | JGI IMG/M metagenome (GOLD analysis project Ga0070681, IMG submission 65650) | Corn rhizosphere microbial communities from Kellogg Biological Station, Michigan, USA - KBS C8-3B metaG | ecosystem: Host-associated > Plants > Roots > Rhizosphere | place: USA: Michigan...
CGATAGCCCACCCAGAGGCGCGGTACCCAAGTGGTAAGGGAGAGGTCTGCAAAACCTTTATGCGTCGGTTCGATCCCGACCCGCGCCTCCAATATCTTCAAACACTTATAACGACTGCTGAAGCAGCAACGCTGCCTCGGCGCTGCCAACTATAGGCAGATCGCTGGAAATGATTGAAACTCCAGCCTCTGCGGTCAAGGATGCTCCGCTCAGCTGTCCGCTCACCAGCGATGCCGCCGAGTCCGCCGATTTGTCGAGGACTCGCGCATAGTAGGTGAGAACGGTATTGGGCCGCGAGTGACCAAGGCGCTGTTGCACCGCCTTGATCGGCGTATTCGCTTCCGTCGCCCCCCAGTGCCTCAATAAGCGCCAAGTGATGTGCGGCAGGCCAAGCTCTCTAGCAAGCGGCTGAATGCCCCGTGCCAGAAGAGTCTCGTGCCAGATGGGGACGGCCTTCATGATCGAACCATTCTTAATACGATTTGGAAATATCCAGTCTTCCTCTTGCCCGTTGACGCTCTCCTTCAACCGAAGGCAGACGTTCAACATCGTTCTCTGTCAGCCGGATCGGACGATTCATGCGGTGGTACTTGGGTGTATGAAGCTCACCCTGATTGACCGCGCGAACGATCTTCAGCTCACGTTTCTCCGCATTGAGATCCTTCCATTTGAAAGCGATCTCCTCCGGACGGATCGAGGTCACAGCAATAAGCCAGGTCGCGGTGGCGATCGGCTCGTCCAGGCGGTCGATCAGCAGGGAAAGCTGATTGCCTGTCGGGAGCTCCTGCTCTTCCTTGATTCCCTCCGGCGGAAGATCCGCATGACGGGCGGGATTGGACGGGATGTATCCGTACTTCACAGCGGCAACGAAGATCGAGCTCAGTCCCCATTTCAAATTCTTGAGGGTCTGAACCGCCTTGCCTTCGTTTGCCTTCTGGTTGATGAACCGCTGTACCGCCTCCGGAGTGATTTCAGACACTGCATCGGGCCGAATTCAAGGAGGTAGTGGGCGCGGATATTGGTTTCGTATCCATGCACCGTGGTTCCCTTCTTGTTGTCCAGCTTCAGCGTGCGGTACTTTTCGATAAAACCGCGGAATGTCATCATCTTTCTCGGGCGGGACGAGCCGCTGTTAATAGGTTCAAGGATAACGGCCAACTTCTGCCGGGCAGCTTTCTCCGAGAGCTCCTTCTCCGTACCGAGGTAGGCGGAGCGCCGCTTGCGCACCTTCTGCCCCTCCTCGGAGATGATGTCCTCTCGATAGAAACCCTCCCAATAGGGTGGATGTACATCCTTACGCAGCCGGACGGTGCCGGCCTGGAATCGCTTTTGAGCCAATTTGAAATGCCCCTTTCCATTGATTGGGGCACTCGCGTCGGATGATTCCAGCGTAGCACCAGCCCAATGCCTCTTGTGGTTATGGATGTAGTGGAAAACCTGTTCCAGGTCGAACCGAAGGGACCGTAGCCCGAAGCGGACAGTTGGCAAGGGCTCCGGGCAGGCCTCCATCGTCCGTTGGTAAATCCAACTGGGGCTGCTCACCCTGAGGACCTCACACAGCTGCATCACCGTAAGCAGTTGAGGCAAACCAGCGCCTATCTGCGTGTGCGGCGAAGGGCTTCCGAATTGTCTCTTGATAGAACCCATCTTCCAACCATCCATAAACCGAGAGGCCAGCCTCGAGGGCGTGACCCGAGAGTTCTTGGGTTGTAAAACAGGTCTAAAACTCGGTCAAATTGATGCTAGGATTATCCCGCATCATGACTGAAATATAGGTACTTATCTCGTAATGGGCAGAATTGCCCTTGATGATCGTCCCTCATAGACGTTTCCGGATTGCCCCATTCAACCAGCCCTTGAAAGAGGAACCGGGCGAAGCTACCCAAACTGTTATATGGGGAGGAGACCGAAGTGTGGAAATCCCCTTGCTACTGAAGGCTCGGGCTTCGACAACGCCTTGAATCTCCTACTAGTGCAACCCTCTGCCCGCGATGCGGATGAATCCAAAGTTGATACACCGAACCGTATCGGTAAGAAATAAACGGTAGAGGTCCAGTAGTCTTGCTTTTTCCCAATCCACTCTTTTGGAGTCGTCGCAGCGTGTTTGTGATGTTGAAGATCTAATCAGCACAGCGGAACCTTCCGGTAAGTTATTTCATATCAATCACATTTCCAGAGATTATTGGTTCAGGGGATTATCTGATGTTTCCGAACGAGTGCGGGATCCTTCAAGTTTAGCCAGCCCGTAAAATCCTTTTTGCCAATCCCTCTCGACGAATAATCGCCAGTTGAGCATGATGGTGATTGTTGTCTATTTGATCTCCTGCGCCGCTCTTGCTTCGCAACTGCAGCTTCACCATTCTCGATCGAATGGACAATAACCTATTGAAATTTCACACCAGGAATTCGAACGATCACTTCATGGATCGGTCGAAACGAAACACGTATCGAAGAAGTCCCGCATTGATGGCAAATAGCACCGTTGAACTCGCCGCAGCAGGTATTGCGGTATGGGCATCATGACGGAACACGGCCTCCATGCTGACCGTCAGCAGCCAAAGTTGTACTACAACTCCGGTTGCAACAAATACCAGAATCGCAGTGAACAAGATCGTCCCTTGCCGCTGGCGGCTCATGCTGTCACCTCTACGCCTGTAGCAAACAACCGATCGCCGCGCTGTTCCAGAGTGATCCTTGGAAGAGGCCTGGTTGGCGGTCCGGCGGTCGGTCGCCCGACACGAAGTTCAAAGACCCCGTTGTGACAAGGACAGAACAACTCCTCTTCTTTGTAGATCACGGCGCAGGAGAGGTGGGTGCAAACCTGGGAGTATGCTACAAGCTCTCCGCTGGGCGTGCATACCGCGATACAGGGGTCTTTATCCGTGGGATAGCGGAATAGTATCGACTTTTCTTTCTTGAGTGCTGCGACTGAACCGATCAATGAGGAAGGAAAAGTCTCCTTGCGCCCGCGATGCCAAACCCAGGCGACCAGCCAATTCGCCGCTGCCAGCAGCGAAGAGCCGAGAGTCAGGAATTTGACCATTTCTCGCCGGCTCACATAGTGATCGCCATCCCAGCTAATAGGGAAGTCATTCTTCCACTGGGGCGTGGCCTTTTCTTCGTCGCAGTTCTTGCATTTCTCGCATCCGCTTTTCTCTTGCATTCTCTTAGCTCTCCAACATCAGTGCGACATCGTAAGGATCGTCCGGCAGGGATGCTGCCGTCGTAGTGATTTGGACAAGTCCAACCTCGACGCGAGATATCTCGGGTGGAACCATTACGTAGACCTTCGTGCGGACGATCTCCTTGCCGAACTGCCATTCATTTACCGGAACGCCGGGGCGGGTCTGTTGGATATTCCGCAACGTTGTGTAAGTCAGTGCACCCGAGGGGCAGACGGCCGCGCACATCGGCGTCTTGCCGACGCTGCTGCGGTCGTAGCACATGTCGCACTTCATCATCTGGTCGATAGCGACCTGATACTTCGGTACGCCAAATGGACAGGCCATGACGCAGTTGGAACAGCCAATGCAGCGCGGCTTGAGCGAGCTCTGGACCACTCCATCGGGGGTTTTCTTGATGGCATCCGCAGGGCAGACCCGAGCACAGATCGGATCCTCGCAGTGCATGCAAACCTGCGGGGCGGTCTGCACGCTGTCCCGCCGTTCGATCGTCTCCAGGTGAATCATGGAGACACCTCGGTGCGTATCGCACTCGCTGCACGCCTGTACACAGGCCTGGCATCCAATACACCGCGAATAGTCAATGAAGAAATCTGCATTCGTCAACGAATTCCTCCAGCCTGAACTTCGAGTTTGGCGATAGCATCGATGGGTTGCTCCGTCTTGGACACACGAACTGCACAGATCTTATACTCAGGAATCTCTGACAGCGGATCGAGTCCACGAATGGTCATATTGTTCGCGGAACGATCGTGGGGCCAGTGGTAGGGTACGAACACCGTATCAGGGCGAATCGTCTTTACAACCTTTGCGTGGACTACAACCTTGCCTCTACGGCTCTCAACCTTTACGTAATCGCCATCAGCAATACCAAGTTTCACCGCTAGATTTGGATGAATTTCGCAGAACGGTTGAGGGATCTGATCGATCAGGGCTCCGATCCGGCGCGTCTGCGTGCCAGAGAGGAAGTGAGCCACGACCCGCCCTGTTGTCAAAATAATAGGGTAGTCTTCGTCCGGCATCTCTTTCGAGGGACGCCATTCCACAGGAATGAAGTGGGCTTTTCCGTCGGGATGGCCGAACTTTCCACCTTCGTAGAGGCGAGGTGTGCCGGGATGGTCGAGCGAGGGACAGGGCCAGAAGATACCGTTGTTTTCGTCGATTTTTTCCCAGGTGATGCCGTAGTAATCGGAAACGCTGCCCTTCGATGCGACTCGTAGCTCATCAAAAATTTCGTGCGGTCCCGAATAGTTGAACTTGTCGCCTTTGCCCAGGCGATTCGCAATCTCGCACAGGATCTTCCAGTCCTCGCGAGCTCCATTCGGCGGAGCAACCACTTTGCGATGGTGGATGACACGCCCCTCGACATTGGTTGTCGTTCCCTCGTCTTCTTCCATCAGCGATCCCGCCAGAACGATATCCGCGTGCTGCGCAGTTTCGGAAAGGAAGAAGTCGATGTTGGTATAGAACTCCAGTTTGCCCAGCGCCTCGCGAGTAAAGTTGGCATCCGGCAGCGAAACGACTGGATTGAAGCAGATCGAGATCAAGCCCTTGATCTTGCCAGCATGGATCGCCTCCATCAACGGGATGGCGGAAAGACCTTTGCCGGGAATGGACTCCTCTGGAACACCCCAAATGTCAGCGATGTATTTGCGTGCTTCGGGATCCTCAATTCCGCGCATACCTGGCAGCTGATCGCATTTTTGGCCCTGCTCGCGAGCGCCCTGCCCATTGCCTTGTCCGGTAATCATTGCGTAGCCACAGCCCTTTCGGCCGAGTCTCCCGGTGGCTAGCGCCAGTGTAATCATGGCGATGCAATTATCGACGCCTTTGGAGTGATGCTCAATTCCACGTGCGTGCATCACGAAGCTTGTCTTCGCGGGACCGAACAACTCGGCAGCTTTGATGATCATGGCAGCGGGCACGCCCGCAATCTTCGAGGCGTACTCAGGGGTGTATTTCTCGACGGTTCGCTCGACTTCCTCGAAGCCGACGGTGTGCTCCGCGATATACTCGCGGTCTATCCAGCCGCGCTTGATCATCACATGCAGCATGCCGTTGAAGATGCCAATGTCTCCGCCTGAGCGGACCGGGATGTAGAGGTCCGCATTCCGTGCGATCGGCGTCAAGCGGGGGTCGATCACAATCAGCTTGGCTCCGCGATCTTTTGCCCGCCAGACGTAATCGGTGGTGATTGGCGAGCACTCCGCGATGTTGGTGCCCGCAGCCAGGATGACATCTGCGTCCACGATGTCGTTCCATGAATTGGCGCTGCGATCGATGCCGAAGACCTTCTTGGAGGCCGTACCTGCGGAGACCATGCAGAGCCGGCCGTTGTAATCTATGTTCGCCGTTTGCAAGGCCACGCGGGCAAACTTACCAATGAGGTACGCCTTCTCATTGGTCAGCGAAGCTCCGGTCAGGACCGCGAACGAGTCCTTTCCATATTTCTCCTGAATCCGCTGAATCTCACTGACGACGCGGTCGAGCGCGGCATCCCAGCCAATCGGAGCGAAGCCTTTTCCCTCGACGCGCTGTAGCGGACTCTTCAGGCGGTCCGGATGCTCGTCCTGCATGTAGCGCTTGATCCCCTTTGGGCAGAGCTTCCCGCGATTGAATGGAAAATCCTCCCAAGGTTCGAAGCCGACAATCTTGTTGTCTTGCACGCGGAGCTGAATGCCACACTGCTGACCGCAAAAGCAACAGTGCGTCTTCACCAACTTGTCGTCTTCGCGTGTGTCAGGCCACCCACCTGCCGGAATGCGGCCGAGAGTAGGGCCAAAGGCTTCGACGAGTTCCGGTATATCCGTAGAGAGCTTTGCCATCGGAGCCCCTAAATACTTTCGTTCTTGATTTGGGATGACTTCCACATATTGTCCTGCGTCAGAGCGAGATTCTTACGTCTACATCTTGGGCACACATCCTGATAGTGAGTTCCATCTTGTAACTGGTAGTGAATATGCAATGCCGCTTGTACTTCTTTCAAGTCATCCATCTGCATGCGGGAGGCATACATGTCCCCACAACGAATGCAGACTGCCTGCTCGCCCTCCTTGCCGGCGCGCTTGTAGAAATCTACGCCAACTGCGCAGGACGTTGGAAAATGTGAAAAAACTTGCCAAAGGGGAGATAGACCAAGGTGATGATTACCGTGATCGCATGAAGCTGTGACAGAAAAGTGTAGTGCAGGCCATTCATCAGGTGAGTCGAGGCCGTAAGGAACATCCCGGTCACGCAGATGGAGAACAGCATGATGAGCGGCATGAGATCGTCCGCGAACTGTTGTACGGCCATCGCACCGTGATCGCGCCCACGCCGCCACAGGGCACTGAAGACTCCGATCAATACCATGACCGCGGCTATATCGAGTGCGTTGAAGGCGAGTTCAGCAACCAGCGAATGAACTGGAAACTTCCCTACAGGAATTCCAAAAAGGAACGCCTTGTAGATTTCCTGCGAAGTTCTTTCAGTTTCAAAGTGAATCCATCCGAAGGACAACGGGAACGTAATCGCCCCGGCCAGGAGGCAGCCCCATGCCAGAAACCAGTGAGCCGTCCAGCGCATATGAGACCTGCGCTCAATGAAACGTTGCAACACGAAGTTGTTCAGGAAGATCTCAAAAAGGTGAGCCAGATTCTTCCAGAATCTCCCCGGCGTCAGGAAGAGTTGCCAGCCGCGATACCAATAGAGACGGGTTGGTGGCCGCCGCAACCACATCGAGAAGCGATAGCCCAGTCCAAAAGCGGCGAACAAAGTGGCGCCAGCGTACGAGACGAGCGCGGCGTCAAAGTCGCGCAGGCCCCTGCTGCCGATATAGATGCCGCCAATCAGCGCCGCTGTGGCGAGCAAACCCCACGTCGTCGCGCGGATCGAGTCTGAGCCTCTGGCTCGAGCAAATTCTTGCGAATTTACATTCATGCAATCACCGGAACAATATCTCCGTTTATTGAAACCTCCCATCTGCACTGCGTCAAGTTGTTGCTGTTATCGAGGGCTACTCTGCTGTTGGGTGGAAGTTAGTTGAGATGTTCTGGAAGGCGCGATTATCGACGTGGATGCGGCCGGCGTGGATCCCCAGGCTCTGGGACTGCGAAAGTAGAGGAGAGGAAGCGAGTTTATGAAGCCCCTTTTAGTCCGGGCCCCATGGCCGTGAAGATCAGCCGCTTAATATCCTGGAGGCTCGCCGCCGAATTCTACCCAGCATGCGACTTTAGTCACTGCGCCATGTTCCAGTCTGGGCTCTCATAAGATATGAATCCTCAGGTCAACACCATCGACTTCGACGAGCGTCCATTCATTGCGATCTGGGAGACTACTCAGGCATGCGACTTGGCCTGCATCCACTGCCGTGCTTCTGCCCAGCCGAATCGTCACCCGATGGAACTCACCACGGCTGAGGGCAAGCAACTCATCAATCAGATCGCGTCCATCCGCGCGCCGGTCTTTGTTCTGACCGGTGGCGATCCTATTAAGCGCCCCGACCTGTTCGAATTAATCGAGTACGCGCGGCAGGTTGGCGTGCGCGTATCGCTTACGCCCAGTGCAACACCTCTGCTTACAAGAGACATCATCGTGCGACTCCAGGGGGCGGGACTCGCCTGCCTTGCGGTGAGCTTGGACGGCGCGAGCGCTATCACGCACGATGTATTTCGCGGATTGAGCGGATCCTTTGCGCGCACATTCGATGTGATTCGATGGGCTAATGAGATCGCCCTTCCTGTGCAGATCAACACCACATTTAGCCGAAGAAATATTGACGAGATCGACGCACTTGTCTCCCTAATGGACAGTCTCAAAATAACATTGTGGAGTGTCTTCTTCCTGGTCCCAACGGGAAGAGGCAAGCTCAGCGATCTTCTGAACGGTGATGAATTCGAGCAAGTCTTTGCGAAGATCTATGAACTATCGAAAAGCGCGAGCTTTGACATTAAAACCACAGAAGCTCAACATTACCGGCGCTACCTGCTTCAACAGAAGGTTGCCGAGCGGAAGGCTGGCGGCGCTTCCCAGCAATTCCACAACAAAGAAGCGGATGCAATCGGACGGGCGCCGCGTGGTCTCAATGACGGGAAAGGATTTGTCTTTATCTCGCACACAGGGGAGGTATTCCCAAGCGGCTTTCTGCCGTTGACAGCTGGTAACATCCGCCAGCGGCCACTGGCCGACATCTATCGCGAGTCGCCCTTGTTCCGGGGCCTGCGCGATACGTCGCGGCTCGAAGGCAAATGCGGAGCATGCGAATTCAAAGAGATCTGTGGCGGCTCACGATCTCGGGCCTATGCACTCACCGGCAATCCGAATGCAGAGGAGCCTTGCTGCTCGTACATACCCAAGGGGTATATTCAACCTCCGCCAGCGATGAAAAAGGCAACCAGTCTGCATGTACTTCAGGGAGCATAGAGCAGGAGGAAACGATGACAATTCAGATTGGAGCGAAGCCCTATAGCTGTTTTGACGATCTCCTCTGCATGCTCAGGGACTGTCACCGCTGCGCTCACGCTGGATTCCTCATGGTTCGCCGCCATAGGATCGGAGTTCGAGCAACGGCGTAAGGTTCGCGGAATGGCTTGACCACGGGGTCTTAGGGGACGACGCCAAGCTGCGGATGCGGGAACGTGTCCTTGTTGTCGGCATCGCTGCGATCCAGGCAGGCGAAATCCTTCTCGATGCTCAGTTCCAAAGAGCCAGCGGATCCGAGGTCAATTTCGCAATACATTCCCACCTCGTCTGAGCTTGCCCAACGCCGTGCCAGGCCAGCGGGCACAACGACCGTGATTTCATGCGGTTGGTAGCGTACCTCGAACTCTGTCGCCGCTGTGTCGGTAACCAGTGCGTACGTAAGCATTGCATCGTCGCCGGGAGCAAAGCGCAGCGTCTCTTCGACGCGCCCGGCATTGACCAACTGTGCAACCTCCGGACGAACGGTCCGCAGACGGATTGAGCTTCCCTTGATCCGCAATTTCATCGGCTTGCACTCCTTCGGAGCTTTTTCTTGCTTCTATGCTGCTGACAAAGATACCGAGCGCAGCGACCTTTGAAACTTTGCTGCGCTCATTTAAGATGATGCCGCTAGCCACGATACTAACCTGCTGACGGCACTTGGCCTCAAATCCAGAATGAGCGAATTCTGCTCGTCCATCAACGCAACCGCAGGGGCACTCGCCGCCAGCCACCGAGTGGATAGGTCTCCCGGACGGGCTTCGTATCGGTCGCCAGTTCGATATGGGCTGTCAAACCCAGCAACGTCTGTAAAGTCACGGACAGTTCCAGTGTTGCGAGCGGACGGCCCGGGCAAGCGTGGACACCGATGCCGTAGACCAGGTTGTGCGCCGCGTTTTCCTTAGGCCGATAGGCATCCGAGTCCCCAAACATCGTCTCATCGCGATTAGCCGACGTCCAGTTCAAATAGATTCGCGTGCCAGGCTTGAGCCTGGATCCGGCGACTTGCATCGCGACCGTGGTCATTCGACGGCTGACGAGGAATGGGTCGTCGATCCGCAACATCTCATCGATCGCCGGAGCCAAATGGTCAGGATGCGCCCGAAGCGCCTCCTGCACCTCCGGGTGTGTCGCAAGGAAATAGAGGACGACACCAATCGCCGCCGCCATAGAGCCGAGGTCGCCCGCCGTCCAATTGCGTAGAATCGAGACGATGTCAGCATCCGGCAATAGCTCCCCGTCGACTGTGGTCGTGAGCAATTCGGTAGTGGGGTCCTTTGGAGCTGCATTGCCCATCTGGCGTCGGCGACGCACCTGTGCCAGGACGATCTCGTCGAAGGCGGCGGCCGCTGCGGCCGCTTGCGATCGATCTCTCGATCGGGTGGCAGCATGGTTCTCAGCCATCCACGCGAGGAGCTCACCTTCGATACCCTGCCACCCTAGCCAGTCAGCCTGTGCACGCGCGGCGAGCGGGTACCCAATGTCAGTGACCGCATCCACGGTAGCGCCTCGTGGCAACGCACAAACAATCTCGTGAGCGATTCCCCGGATGCGCGGTTCGAGCGCTCTCATGCACTCGGGTGTAAAGAAGATGTCAATGGCTCCTCGAAACGCGGTGTGCTCGCTCCGGTCCAGCGAGTTGGGAACCATACGGTGGGAGGATGCAGCCGAGGAGAATGTGGCCGGGTCGGCTGCTGCCGCGACCACGTCGCCATGTCTCAATAGCGTGACACCGCGCGGCGACTCGGCTATCGGACACGCAACGCGCATTCGATCATAGACGCTGCGCTGATCTGCAAGAACCGGCTCTGACAACGGTTCCCACGAAGGAATCACTCTTTCAGTGTCATCAGGCTCTGTCATTTGTTGCTGTGAGTGCTCCTCAAATAGATTCAGAAAGGACTCCTCACTTCATCTGTCGCGTTGTTGACCGGTGAGTCCCCAACTGCCTGATATTGGCGAATCATTGT